>Ga0209536_100006260_pt1 | contig 18241 bp, 17 predicted proteins | sample DeeMarSeWOR28_12_FD_187461 | JGI IMG/M metagenome (GOLD analysis project Ga0209536, IMG submission 187461) | Marine sediment microbial communities from White Oak River estuary, North Carolina - WOR-2-8_12 (SPAdes) (version 2) | ecosystem: Environmental > Aquatic > Marine > Intertidal zone >... | reverse complement strand
AAATTAACCTTTTATCGCCCCAGCAAGATATTCTGCTTTAAATGAAATATTATCCTATTTCTTTCGATAAAGAAACAGAAAGTTGCGCGGAGGATCTAAATGGCAAAAGCAATTCGTCATGCGACCAGATGCCGCGATATCAGGTGGATTGAACAGCTGAAAGAAGTTAAATCCTTTCCTCTAAGAAAAGGCATGACTTTAGCAAGGGCATCAGAAAAAACCGGTATCCCAAAATCTCAATTGGCGGCTTTTGGGATCTCCACAAAAGGGATAGAAACGCAGGCATTAAGAGACGAATTGCTCAGAAGGACAGGCAGGCACGGTGTCCCGAAAACATTCAAGCTAAGAGAAGCAAAAAACAGGAATGAAAGAAGAAAACTCTGGTATGACAATCGAAATCGCGAGACCGTTTTTAAGGCAATAATCGCAAGGCTGGCGCCTCTTGATATGGTCGCAGAAGAAGCCTCTTACTCGCCCAAAATACGGCCTGGAGCTTTGCTTAAAAGCAAAACAGTTAATTTTTCAGCAAAATGGATATCGGGAATGAAGGAATCCATTGCATTTAAGGCTGCGAAGGCGGCAGAGATAGCCTGTACAACATACTTTAAACATGAGTTCGTTGAATGGATAGACGATTTTGATATTTGGAGAAACGAATTCTACCCCTATGAACAGCATATAGAATTTGTAAGATTAATAGCTGAAAAGATGCGTCTTAAGGCCAGAGAAAGAAAGCGCTTTCTAGAGGCTGCCAATTATATTATAAAGCAACGTCATCTTTTGGGGCTTGATGGCGATTTTGTAAGTTCCATAGTCTTGGGCAAAAAGAGCCAAACCCCTGCAGAGTCTTTTGCAGATGAGTTCCCAGAAGTTTTTGCCCAAAAGGTCTTTACTGCTTACGACAAAGAGGTTGAAAGGTCGTGTGAATTCCCGAATCCTATAAGAGATTATAGCGCACTATTTTTTCGTGACGAACTTGATTTTATCGGCCCTCGCAGGAAAATGTGGCCAAGGGATTTTCTTGATAAGCTGCCTTGATACTAACAGAGGAAAATCTTTTTTACCCTTTTATCGCCCCTGCAAGATATTCTGCTTTTAAGCGTCTTTGTAACAATATTGTAACAATCAGAACCGGAATGGCAATGATAGTTGAAAATGTAGCCGCCTCAAACCACCCGGATCGGTTTATGTAATAATAGACCATGAGCGGAAGGGTTTTCTTGGAGATCGCCAGATATAACGCATAGATAAACTCGTCCCAAGAAAAAAGAAAAGCAAAAATGGCACTGACGATTATCCCGGGCGCGGCAAGAGGCAAAGCAACAAAACGTACAATACTGAATCTGCCAGCCCCATCCACCTCCGCCTGATCCTCTAATTCAACAGGGACAGTCCTGAAAACCGAGAGAAGTATCCACGTCACAATAGGTAAAACACGAATGAGATGCGCGAATATGAGGCCGAGACTTGTGTCCAGTAACCCTAAGCGGATGAATGCGATACTCACAGGCAAAGCTATCTGAACTTCAGGCAGCATCCTGGCAAAGAAGACGAAAAGAATAATCACCATCGCAGATTTGTATGGTATCCTGGAAAGAGCATAAGCCGCCGGAACCGCAATTGCTAGAGATAAAATCATGACAAAAACCGCAACCAACAGGCTTTTGGATAAAGGCTGGAGAAGATTCCCGGAAAAAAGGACCTTGCGCCAATGTTCGAACGTCATCGATCTCATGATCAACGGAGGGTCCTGAGACATCAATTCCTCAGCAGGAGAAAAAGAAACCTTAAACATCAGGTAAATCGGTAGAAAAGTCCAGATAAGAACGATCGCTATGAAAATATATATCAAAGATCTCTTCATACAGTCGTTTCCTTCCCGGAACCCGTTAATTTGATATAAAGGAGTATTGCCGCAAAGATCATAATAAACAGAACGGTCGAAGATGCAGCCGCAGTATTAGGGTTATTGAAGTTCCTGAACTCAAAAAAAGCAAATGAGGAAAGCACCGGGAAAGCCTGGCCGGCAAGCGCCAGGGGAAGCTCAAATATCCTGAACGTATCAATCCCTCTGATTATCAGGGCCATTGTTATGAAGGGTTTCATCAGCGGAAGAATTATGAAGCGAAGTTCCTGCCAGGAGGAAGAACCATCGATCCTAGCGGCTTCCACAAGCTCTTTTGGGATCCTTTCAAGACCGGCAAGCAGTATCAGCATCATAAGCGGCGTGACTTTCCACATGTCGGACAAGACGATCGAAAAAAGTGTCAACACTCCCCCACCCAGCCAGTCTATCGGAACAGATATCAGGTTAAGTCTTGAAAGTATTTGATTAAAGAAACCGTTCGTGTCAAACAGATATCGCATGTTGGAAGCAACTACAATTGTCGGAATTCCAAGAGGTATAAGGATTAAAGCCTGAATTATCCTTTTTCTCCCCGCGCCCGCGAGCACAAGCGCGATTGAAAGAGCTAGGACCAATTCAAATAAAAGAGCAAGAACAGTAATTGATATCGTATTAATTAGAGATTCCTGAAACCGGAAATGAGAAAAAAGCCAGCCATAGTTAGAAAGCGTTAAAGCGGAGTTCCCCTTTTCCTGAAAGCTCAGGATCATCGATCGCAGGACAGGATAAACCGTAAAAAATGTCAGATAGAGAAGAAGCGGGAGAAGAAAAAAGATTTTCCATAACGATCTATTTCTTCTTATTAGCAACCTTCTTCATCTCCTCAGCGTAATGATCGAGAACCTGCTTCAGAGGTTCGCCTTTGATGACTATTCGAGTGAACGCTTCGTTCATATAACGCTCAAAATCCGCCCAGTAAGTGACGTTCTTTCTGAAAACTCCGTACCGCATCGCCTCTTTTACAGCCCTGAAATAAGGAGCTCTCCAGCCGGAAACAGTGCTGTATACATCCGTGCGGATCGACGGCCAGCTGAGTTTTTCGAGAAGGATCTTCTGGGCTTCTCTTGATTGGAGATATTCAATGAATTTTAAAGCAAGGGCTTTATTTTTTGAGCCTTTTGGAATGCCAAGGACATCTCCACCAATTACGTGAGCTTCGCCTTTTGGCCCCGCAAAACCGTGATAGGTTTTAATATTCGTCTTCTTATAGTCCTCAATGATGACATTGATGCCGAACGGCCAGTTCTGCATTAAATAAACAGATTCCCGCGCAATGTAATCGTTGCTGGTGTTCCATTTTGCCTTGGTCGAGTCAGGAGAAACGTAGGGCCATAGTTTTTTGAGGAAATCAAAAGTCCTCAGACAACCCGGATCGTTGAACGTGAAAGGATCCCCGCCCGCTGAAACAATGAATTCATAGAGTTGGGTGACAGTCGGGCCGTTGCCCCACGCCTTGAAAAGGATCCTCCCCACACCCTCTCTCTGCTTGAATACGGCGGCAACACGGATAAGCTCGTCCCAGTTTCTGGGAACATTCAACGCATATTTTTTGAATGCGTCTTCATTATAATAGACAATCTGCACATTGGGCCTGAAAGGGAGAAAATAGAGTTTTCTGTTGAATTCTCCCGCAGATATGAGAGATTGTTCAGTTTCTTTCGGTATCATTCCGCGGTATCCGGACAGGTTTTCGACAAGGTCTTCTTCGACAAGGATTGAGAGTTGCATGTTGTCCTGGGCAAAAACATCTATTTCCATTTTCCCGGCCATTGACTGGGATTTGAGTATCTGGGGAAGATCCCCGGCCTCAATCTGGAGAGTTTCAATCCTGCAGTGGTTGCGGTGCTCGAACTTGGGAATAATCTCTTCCTTCACCACGCGCCATTCTTCGTCTGAGAGGCTCATAGAGACCTTTAGCGTAGATTCCTTCGGAGCTGAGCAGGAGGTTAAAAATATCAGTGAGATCAATAAAAATATTATTCTATTCATGACTAATTATAGCTTACAAAATATTGATGAACAATACAAGCTGGCAGTTATGTAGCGAAAAGGCTACAGCTGACGAAATTTACTACATCTAAATTGATCAAAATGAGCTTACTTATCTATTGATTTAGTTGGCATGAAAATTGCACAGAAGTAATATATCGCGAATGTTGCTCACGAATAAACAAGTCGCGAATAACTCGAAACAGTTTTCCGCGAATAGTACGAATAGACGCAAATAACGCGAATATTCCTAGAAAGAAAGGAGGTTTAAATATGGTTGAGATAATACACCCACATCTAAGTTATAAGATAATGGGGGTTCTGTTTAAGGTCTACAACAAATTGGGAGGCGGATATCAGGAAAAATACTATAAAAGAGCGGTTAGAAAGGAACTGATAGAGGCAAAGCTCCCTTTTCTTGAGCAAGTCAGGGTTGATCTCGATTACGCAAATCAATTTATGGGGAGATACTACCTGGATTTTGTCATAGATCACAAAATCGTACTAGAACTAAAGGTCTCCCCAAGATTCAGTCGACGCGACATAATGCAAGTGCTTGGATACTTGAAGAAAAGCGGCTTGGAATTAGGAATTTTAGTATCCATGAACCGAAATGACCTGTCATATAAACGCATTCTCAAAGGCAACTCATTAGGATCTTCGAGTAATTCGAGTTAATTCGCGGAATTCGAGGAACAAAGCTTCGCGTCCTTCGAGACAGCCAATTCGCGAGAATAATTCGTGATTATGCTACAATACCAGCATGATAATCTCCCCAGAGAAAAACAAACTACTTGAAGACCGATTAAAGTCTCTGAACATCAAAAAAAGCGATGTTGTCGAGAAATTCATTCGGTCCGGCGGCAAGGGCGGGCAGAATGTGAACAAGGTCTCGACCTGTGTTTATTTGAAGCATATTCCAACAGGAATCGAAGTTAAAATGGCCCAGGAGCGTTCGCAGTCGCTCAACCGGTTCCTGGCCTGGAGATTGCTGGCAGAAAAGATTGAAGAGCGCCTTTTCAAAACCAAAAGTGAAAAACGCAGAAAAATCGAGAAAATTAGAAGACAGAAAAGAAAGCGCTCCAAAAGATCCAAGGAAAAGATCCTGAGGGACAAGAAACTCCGCTCAATCAAGAAGCAACTCCGCCAAACTCCGCGAAATGAATCATAGAACCACCTGAATTCTCCCCGGATTTTCGTCGATAATAATACAGAAGAAACCATGAGATCATCAGGGATTAAGAACCGAATAGCAAAGTGCGGGATCATGAACTGCCGTCCGATGAGGCAGCTTCGCGCACGGCTGGGCCAAGAAAACATCGATCCGGCAAAAATCGAGTTCATCAAGCTTAAGCTCAACGGATATTTTCGCTCCTTTACTGACAGCATAATACCGGACGACCTGGATAATTATGGCGATCAATACAGGAATATATTCATCCAGTTCATGCCAACAATATCAAACGCAAGACAAACGCTTGATCTAAAATTCCTGCCGGACCTGATGGCATTTGCGCAAGCCGACTTCGATATCTGCAATAACGCGGAATATTTTGCGTACAACCACATTAAGACATTAGCGATCATTGTTACAGCGATGATAATCACTCACAACATTAACTCTTTGGGCTCAAAAAAAGCCCTTGATGATTATTTGTTCCCGATCTATATGAGCTGCAAGAACGAGGAGGCCGTTTGCGTAAGGCTGAATCTTGCGAAAACATTCATTTTGTCGACAAAACTTTCCGCGGGAAGGGTATGCCGCTTTCTTGAAAAGAGAAAAGGAGATCCGACCGTCTCCTTTGTTGAGCACGGAATAATAAATTACGTTTTCAGGACATATTATCAGTTGCTTAAAGAAGGAAGAACATCGTTGGACAACAAAAAAGCATTGGAGATCATTGAACGCTACGCCTTAAGCACTAAAAACGAAGATATGATCGAACTTTGATTTGACTGCCCCGTCTACCCGTTGATCAGGCTCTGAACATACTCCGCGTCTTTTGACTGCTCAATTGAGAAGTTCTTTACAAAGAACCAATTCACTTCGTAGCCAGCTTTATGAAGCATGAGAAGAGTATTGATGTAATGTTCATTAGTTCCCTTTTCAAATGTCAAATATGGAAATATTCCCCTATCAAGTTCAAATCTGACAGAACCGCTGGGTTCCATCCACATATCCGCCGTGCTTGCCACCTGCAAACCGGCGCCGTGCAACCTCCTGATATTATTTAAAAAGGTCAAACTCTTTGCTTTTTGAGGTGTCATGAAATCGATGTCATGACCGATAAGATTTATACCTGAGGCGTACAAAGAAGCCACGGCAAGAGCTGTAACAGCGGTATCAACCTTGCTGGGCGCAGAATTGCTAACAGGACCTTTGCTCATAGCCGCAGAAACCAGGATTCCAGAAAGACTGCTTAACATAATAATCCCTCCACGCAGGTTTTACACCCATTTATCGGAAGGAATGAGGGAGAATTTCAGTTTTTCCAGAATCCTCTTTTGTTCTCGCGGGCTTCTTTTTGCTTTTCGAGGAAGAGGTCGTGATATTTGACGTTGGGAGGATGCGTAGAAACTACGGCGTAACCGTTCTCAACCAGCCAGGCATTGACAAATGTCCCGTCAACAAACACGTAGGCAAGAAGTCTGCCGTAATGATCGCTCAACTGAACATCAAACTCCAGGCGGACCTCTTTGCCTTCAACAAGTTTTCTGTTGGCCTCTGTCGCTTCAGGACCAAAATATTCCACTTTATTCCAGGTTTCCGGCGTGTCTATTCCGATATATCTGACCCTGTCACCATTCCAGAGGACTATTGTGTCGCCATCAATGACCCTTGTAACAAAATGGAGTTTCTGATGCTTTCTGGGAGGCGACTCGGCAAAACCAGAGAGGAAGAACGACACAATCAGGATTAATAGCAAGAGCCGTTTCATACGGGGCATATTATACTCCTGCGCAAAGAAGAATCAAAGCTATTCAGGGACCCTTTGGGCCTCGTTGAATTTGCGGACAGCTTCTTCTCCGCCGATTTCTTTTACCAGCCTTCTTATCCTGCTTCTGGCGAATGGAGGCTGATCGGTAAAAGACACTAGCAAAGCCGGCATCGCAAGCATACCAAGCCCTTCTATCTCATGGTGAATGTCTCGCCATTTTCCGTCATGGGCAATTGAGGCAAGGCTCGCGAGACCGAAAACATAAAGCTCTTTGTATGCTTCAGTGTTCCGCCATCCTTCAATAGATTGAATTGTGTGCGCCGCGCTGGCCCGGACTTCAACATTGCGATCCTTGAGCGCCCTTCTCAACGCGGGGCCCGATCTGGGCTGTCCCAGTTTTCTCAGGTTGCTCAATACATGCAATCTGGTGCCATAACCTATGGCATTCAGTTGTTTTTCCCACGCCTCGGCGGCAATACTTCTGAAAGACGCTGAATACTCGTTTATTGTTGATATGTCAAATTCTTCAAGGTCAATTGAAATGCCGTCAACCTTGTTCTCAAGACCTATTAACATCACATAAAGCGATGTTTTCCAGTACATGCTGTATGTTTCCTCAGGTGCAATGCCCCTCTCGATAACAGACTGAATAACCTTTTGGCGAATTAACCGTTCAACACGCTCCGCGACTTCGTGAGATTCAAGACTCGCTTCCCTTGAAGAAGGAAATTCACGAGGATACATCGGGTATTCGACGTCAACCTCTCTCAATCCTTCAGTATCCATGTACTTCAAGGCTTCTTTGCCGCTCTGCAGGAAATATCCCCCATAAAGAAAGGTCGCCTGTTCCGGAGTAAGCCGGCGCATAGTTGTGAAAATTGAGTTGATCCCGCGAGGCGTAAAAGCCGACATGTTTACCCTGTCCTTGAGCTCACAGATCCAGTCTACATACATGTCCAAAGGATCCAGATGCCAGTGGCCTATCTCAGCCTTGATAGTTGAGTCAATCGCCTCACCGGTTTGGGCTCCTTTTACGCCATTAAAGAGTTCAATGGACGCGAGGACAGCGTTCTCCCCTCCCCTGAACCAGCCAGATCTGTTGAAAACAAATTTACTGACATTTTCATTCACCGGCCCCAAGCCGCTTCTCGATTCAATGTCGCGCATTTCAAGCCATAGGGCTTTCAAGTACTCCTGTCTGATTCCGTCACACATCGGGTGTTTACGCGTTCGGCGAAAAGTGACGCTTTTTGACCAGCCATCAAACTCATGAAGGCGCTCCAACCCAGCTTCTCCCGCTCTGGCCCAGAACTCGAATTCGAGAAGGTCCATCCGCCGGACATGAGAAGGAACCTCCAGATCATATTGAAGGCGGTAGTAAAATGCCTGCGTATGGGGACCGATATATTCTTCATCAAGCCGGTGTATGTTTTCCCATTCACCATAAAAAAGGCTCCAAGCTGTTTCCGGCCTGATCGTGCCAACGCTCACCATTTGCTTGAGAGAATATACCAAGAAAGCAAGATAGTCTTTTTTGGGGGTCGAGAGCATCTTCAATTTGATATCGGAGGGAAGCCGGTTCAAACACCTGTCGATATTTTTCGGAATTCCGTGATACGTCAGCGCATGAGCTATTGCCCTGCGCGCGGTGCCGTGGATTTCCATCCTATTCCCTTTTGGGGTTAAGTCGCCCGGCAGCAACCATTTGCGGGGCGGAGCGATCCTAATTTTCCCTGCTGATAAGATATTCATGCAATAAACAACCTCAACAAATATATCGGCGGAAACCAGCCGGAATTTCGCATACAATTGAAATTTTCCTGGATATTTTTAGATAAATATTTGCCATGATACCAAGAATTAGCAAACCAATAGCTCCCCAGATAGAGCTGATCACAAGAAAAGTCCGGGCAGCTGAAAGGATCCTGGAGACAAATAGAGTTCTGGTAATGGCAGAGCTCGAAGGCGTTATCATGAACTGGACAAATGCGCCAAACAATGGAATGTATCTGAGTTCAGAGCTCGGAAAATTCGCGAACCTTCTGCTGCATAATTCATTTGACCCAGGTTCAGCATGTGATCTGGGCGGCGGTCTTGTGGGAATAGGAGCGATTGAATCTTTGTTCTTCAAGAAGAAAGTGGTGAGCTGGGAATACGACTCCAGGATACACCAAAAGTCTGTAGAGCTGTGGCGAAACGCGGGATTCCCATATGATCAGATAGACATCAGATGCGGTGATTTCCTGTCTCAAGAGGCAGACATCAAAAATTTCGGTTTTATCTACTTTTTCCAGCCGTTCATGGAAAACTTCAGGTTTCTCATGAGGGAAAAGTTGCTTGAAGCAAGCAGAGGCGCGGTAATCGCCTTCCATCAGTTGCCCAGCAAAAAGGCACACCAATTCATCTTTCAGCCTACGGATTTCAGGAGAATAAAACTTCCCCCAAAAACCACGCATTTCGAGGTCTTCGAAAGAATATGAGGCTATTTGACGGTGCTAAAGGAATTAATATCCGTCAGAACTCTCGTCGTCTTCTTCTCCACCCTTCGGAACAACTGACCATTCGCCTTCGCCTTCTTCACTGTATACACGAATGGTAAATTTCCCGCCTCCGGTGAGTATGATCTCTTCTCCTTCAGAGAGCCTGAAATCCCCGAGAAGTTTGCCTGTCATTCCGAAAACCTTCACATAGAAATCAGAATCCCTGTTCCAGTCAAAAACAAAGGTCTGCTCATCCTTATCACAATTGATCGTGAAAGTGTCCTTGTCCATTGTGCTGGAGAGATAGCCAGTGATCTTTTCTAGTCTGACCTCGCTTGCAGCAAAGACAGGAAGAGAAAGGGCCAAAACAAGTATAAGAGCTAAAGCAACTTTACGCATCTTTTCAATTTCACCTCGCTTTGTGCTGATTTTGAACATTTGCAATTTTAGCAAAAATTTGACTCTACGGCAACCTACTCAAGCCACAGAGGAAGACCGGTCTTTTTCTCTTTCCCGCGTTTTAATTCTTTCCCAACCAGCTCCTGAACGTGGAATTCAGCCGCAAAGACTTTTGTTCCCGGCATTAAATGTCCTCCGTAAGCCTTTCCTTCAAAATCAGCCAAGACTATGTGCGCATGGACCATAATTTCTCCGTCCTTAAGAGAAACATTCCCCATGCATGACGCGATCTCAAGTTTCTTGTCGAGGTCAACACAGCCGGAATATTCTTTGTTTTTCTGATCGTAATACCCGAGCTTTGCGGATTTAACAGCGCCCAGGACATTGAAGGTTCCAAGTCTAATGTTTTCTTTTTTACAAAAAGAGGTTAATGATTCCAGCAGATCATCATCACATTCGAAGCGACCGATGAAAATTCTGCCCGGTTTTGGCTCAATATGCATGGGTCAAATTATAGGATTTTGACAGGGGAAAAGCAAGCCATTTTTCTGAAATTGACGCCATTTTTTGACGATAATTATATGGGAGAGGGTGTACCTCAAGGAGTCAAATAATGGCAGGATTCCACGCATCAAGCGGTCCAAGAAGAGTTAACGTAGCCTTCGTGTGGCATATGCACCAGCCAAGCTACAGCGGAGGCCAGAACGGCATGCTTAAAATGCCGTGGGTAAGGCACCACACTTCTCACGCTTATTTTGACATGCTTCTTGCCATGAAAGATAAGAGAGACATCAGAATGACCTTCAACTATTCACCGATCCTCCTTTCCCAGGTCAGAAAGTCATCGGAAGCCCTTGCCAATGGGGAATCTCCTGACATCAATCATCAGCTTTCACTGAAATCTCCGGACAAACTGACTGGTGAAGAACTTGAAAGGATCAGAACAACTTTCTTTTTCGGCGGATTCGACACGATGATAGCCCCCTACCCCCGCTACAAGGAGCTTTTGGAGAAAGCTCAAAGGAACGAAGATTTCAATCAACAGGAAATCCTTGACCTGCAGGTCCTCGCCAACCTCGTGTGGATCGGCCCAACGATGAGAGAGGCAAACCCATTTGTGCAGGACCTTGTCGCCCAGGGCAGGGATTATGAGCCTTTTCAAAAGACGAGGGTGCTGGACCTTCAGGCCGAAGCCCTTACCCACCTGATTCCTTCACTAAAAGAAATGCAGGATAACGGCCAGATCGAAATATCGGTTTCTCCGTATTATCATCCCATCCTGCCCATGCTGATAAACAGCGATGTTGCCGACAGGGCTGAATTCAGGCCCCTGCCCCCGTTTACATCAAGACCCGATGCCAGGGCCCAAGTCAGCAAAGGCATTGAGTTATTCGAGGAGCTCTTCGGAAGAAAACCGCAGGGCATATGGCCTTCAGAAGGAGCTGTTTCAGAAGAAGCCGCAAAGCTCATTTTCTCAAGCGGATTTAAGTGGCTCCTTACCTGCGATGGAGTGCTCGGAAAAACACTGGAAAGGGACCCACACATCACCGAAAGGTATCATCCCTGGAGATACAAGGGCGGGATGGCGTTTTTCAGGGATTCAAAAATATCGAACGCAATCTCCTTCAAGTACGGCAAATGGGACAGCGCCTTTGGAGCAGCGCAGGAAGTACTGATTTCGCTGCTGGGTCTGAAGGACGTCTGGGAATGGAAGCTTCCGCCTCTTGTAACAATAATGCTTGACGGCGAAAATCCGTGGGAACATTACAGGAATAAAACATTTGTTTGGGAATTAATAAGCGCTCTCGCTCATCATCAGGAACAGGGATCGCTTTACACTACAACTCCATCTCAATATCTTGAAGAAAATTCCGGCGCCGAATTCAATTATCTGGACAAGCTTTCTCCGGGCACCTGGGCTCAGGGCGCGTCGTTCTCAACCTGGCTCGGCAACGACCTGACAAAGAGAATGTGGGAAACCCTTCGCGCGGCAAGAGCGGCGTTCGAGGAGTTTTCATGCTGCGGAGATCACGGCGAAGCTTTCGAAGCAAAATGCAGGCAGATCCACGAAATCCTTTTAGCCGCCGAAGGAAGCGATACTTTCTGGTGGGCAGGCCCGCACCACGACACTCCCCAGCTTGAGGAATTCGACGCGATATTCAGGGAAAAGATCAGAAAAGCCTACGAATTGATGGGTAAAGTCGCGCCAGAAAACTTAAGCATTCCGATGCTTAATGTTAAAAAACGAGAGATCGATCTTGGCGCAAGATTACAAGAGGAACCTATCATTACGATCGATCCATCATCAACTGAGCTAAGTCTGCCTGTGGTCGGAGGACAAATGAGGCCGATGGTAGTCGACACGGAAAGCGAATTGGTGAGCTTTATTCAAAGCCAGAGAGATCCGGGAGGAGAAAAAATCGTTTATAAAGAAAAAGAGCAGGACACCCCTCCGATAACCGAAAGGCCGGACCCCCTCGGCCGCGACGTTACGACAACAATAAGCCTATTAAGAAGCTTAAGGCCGCAGCCCACAGTAAGGATGGAAACTCTGGTGCAGGGAGAAAAGGGATGTATTTTCTGCGATCCTGAAGAAGTGGCCGGGCCCCTGGTAGTAACCGATCACGCGTTTTCCGGCAGGAATCTTTTTGGCTTCCTGGACGATCATGAAGTACTGATAATTCAGGACCATATTGAACACATGAAGGAAATAAAATTGAGACACGTGAGCCTGATGCAGGAAATCCTTTTCAACAGGATAAGCAATACCATGAGCCAGGGTAAATACAACCGCATTATTGCCGGCTGGAATTTTGGAGGCAGACATAAACCGTGGGACGCGGGCGCCTCAATAGAACACATGCACATGCAGCTGGGTTACATGGTAAATCCTCTGCTTATTCATCCTGATGCTGTCGCCAGCACGGTGGAAGCATACAGGAAGGAACTGGGCATTGATTTCTTTGAATATTACCTCTACGGTCTCAGAAGGGCCGGGCTTACCATCTGGGAAGACGAAAATGTTGTGCTGTACGCACCGTTTGCGCCAAGGATGAAGGACGAACTGGGGATTTTCGCTAAAGGACCGGAAATCGCAAATTATATCTCTGTTGTTTCGCGGCATGATCTGCGGCAATCAATCAACAATGCCATCTTTCTTGCCATAAGAGGCCTCAGCGAACTCAAGGTTCCACGCAATCCGAGGGATAAGGAAAGCGAATTGACCCCGGCAAACATACAAAGCTTCAACCTGTTGACCTGGCAGAAGGACCTTAATGATAAAAGAAGAGGATACAGACTGCGGTTCGAATTGATGCCAAGGCAGAACACATGGGCCTTCGCGGAGCTTTTCAACATTTATGTTGTTGACCGCTACCCGGAAGACACGGCAAACTTAATGAGAAGGGCATTGAAAGAATCACATAACGTGGACGTTCAGGAAATTCTGGAGAACACCCCGCTATAAATTATCTGTCTTCCCCCGGAAACTGCTCTTCAACAAGATCTCTCGCAAATTGAACAGCTTTTTGCGATGTAAAAGGCTCTTCTTCAACAAATCTCATAATTCTCTTGACCCCTTCCATTAGAAGTTTAAGGTGCCTGATTGTAGTATCACTCTGCTTTTGAACAGAATGCTCACCATCAAAAACCTGCGTAGCAGGATATCTGGCCAGGAAGAAGTATAAAGTCATGGTAATAGCAAAAGGAGACATCTCCTTAGGATAAAAGAAATCGTCCCCTTCGGCCTTATACATCGCGTTTGCCTTGGTGCCGTCTACCGGCATCAGATGATTGAAGATCTCACCGTCGCTTATCGCGAAATGCTCCGGATATTCGGCAAGCAATTGGCGAATGAAAAAAATGTCGTTATAAAATTCTTCAGGCCCCGTTTCAGGATCATGCATTATGAAATTGCCGGAGATCATCGCCTTTGTTCCCTTGATGAACTCCAGAATTTCAATCAAATACTGATGATGCTTCTTTGCCTGTTCAATTCTTCTGTATTTCTCAAGCCGCATTAATTTTGAGGGGCTAAAAGTCTCGATACCAGGCATAAACAGCACATTGGTCGACTTAAATAACTTCTTCCAAGCCCCGGGATCGCGCCGAATAGACTTTGCAAGCGTATCTATCCTGGCGTTAAAGTCATATCCGACGTCCAGCAAATCCAGATTATCGATAATTCCCTTCACGATCTCGGTAGCCTGAGACGGTTTTGCCGTAAAATCTCCTCCCATCGGAAAAATTGTATCCGCTCCAAGTGCACGTACAAGATACTCAATCTCACTTAAAGCTCTCTCGGGAGCCATAAAACTCGCCCTTCCATCGCTGGTGCAAAATATGCATTCATAAAGACACCCATACATCGTTGTGGGCCATCCCACACCGTCATAATATTTAAGAAAATACGGCCGGCTATAAGAGATCTCATTAAGGGATAATAATTTGTCGGCTCTGAAAATCGACGTCTCGCCGATGTTTCCCTGATAGAATTCGCTCTTTTTTGATCTGGCCGGATTGTAATCACTCTTAAAAAGATCTCTAATGACCGGTTCACCCTGACCGAGGACAACCGCGTGGGGATTAAGAGCTTTCGCGTAAAATTCAGGGTTCGCTGTGGCAAATACGCCACCGAGGATCACTTTAACTCCGCCTGACTTTAACACTTGAACAAAAGGCATAATCTCATCAAGATATCTTTTAGCCGGCGCGGTAATGCCAACAACCTGAGGATCAAAATTATTGATCGACTCCTGCCAGGGCTGGAGGCCCGAATCAATAATTATCGGATCATGTCCAAACCGCCTCAGGCTATTATACATACCGACAAGGCTGACCGGTTCATTTGCCTGTGGCCTGTTCTTGAAAATCTTGTATTGCTGAACTTTACAGAGAGCGACTCTCATCAATTGTTTATCGAAAAATTACGCGGGGAATTGCATGAAGTTGAAACAAAAAGAAGTCAGATATTCCTTTCCGCTAGCCGCCTCGCTTCCTTTCTTTCTCCTCCGACACCATTCTCTTGAATATCTTTTCGCGCTTTTCGGCCATTCTGTCTAGCTTATAGACAAAGAACAGAACTTCAGCGACGAGGACGTATAATTCGGGAGGAATTTCGGTGTCCAATTCAAGCTTCGCAAGCAGTGAGGCAAGCTCGCGGTCCTCATACATGGGGATTTTGTTCTCTTCGGCGATACGGACAATTTCATCGGCCACGGGGCCGCGGCCTGAGGCAAGGACCATCGGTGCCTTGTCCTTGTCAACGTCGTAGCGGACGGCTATCGCGGTTCTCTTATCATCCTTCTTCGGCTCCTCCGGAGCTTCGTCCGCAGGAGGCGGAATGTCTACCCTTTCTTCAGCCACCTAAGCCTCCACGTTGATCTTTGTAAGGTCGTCAAGTCCTATCATCGGAATGAGATAAGGTCTGATGTTGCACATAGTCGAATTGACCTTTACCTGGAATCCTTCGGCGATATAATCCTTGTCGAGAAGCTTCTTCATAAGATCTCCGGATTCCTTCAGGAACAGGTTCTGTGCTTCGGCATTCTCCGTGTTGAAGAGCATGTTCACTTTCTTGTCCCTGACCCTCATGATTATCGATACCTTGCCCATATTATGAGTGTCTATGGACATTATAACTTGAGTATCGGCCGGGTCAATGGTCTTGTGCTCATTGCTGTCCTTCTTGATGATGATCTCAAAGTTCTTAGGAGGGATGGCCAGGCTGTTCGGTATCTGGTAGAACTGATAATTGACCTCCTGCCTGTCGGAACCCTGAGACATTATCGCCTGCGTGACAAGGTTCTGAAGCACTGAATCAAGCTTGTTTATGGCCGCTGAGAGGCTTGCCGAAAGAACTTCAGACGCGCCGCCCTGGTCAATAGGAGCTTTTTCCTGAACTCCCTCAAGGAATCCCTTCATTGCTCTTACTTCGTTAAGGAGCGCTTCCCTGTCCACGGAGCCGTCGCCGGTGAATTTATACTTTCCGGGCAGGCCTTTGAGCAGTTCGTCAAACTGCGTAAGCATCGCGCTTATCTGGGACAAGAGCGAAGAACTCAGTGCCGCCCTGCCAGCTCCGAGTGTTCCCTGCAGGCTCCCAAGGCTCTGCTGCAGAGCTATTAACTGTGCGGCAAGATTCGGGTCCTGCTGAAAATAATTGGAAAGAATTTTCAATGCTTCCGGAGAATCAATGCCCTTCATGAGTAGAGCGATGGCCGCTTCCTGAATGGCAGGACTCATGTTGGTCCCCTGCATCATTTGCATTAATTTGACGAAATTGCCTCTTGAAAGCTCAACGCCGTACTTTAGCATGAGCTGCGCCATGCGCATATTTGTGTCGGTATTGGCTATCTGCAGGCTGGCAAGATGAGAGCCGATATCTTCCAGAGTCATTGCTCTTGCAACATTAGCCGTCGCGGGAGCAGCCGCGGCTGTCGTCGCTGTCTGGGCCGCCGCCGATGTGCTTGCCGCCTGAGCCGTTTGCTGGGTTGTAGAAGTGGAAATGTTCCTTACCCCTCCGGATGTTTGAGACTGTTGGGAAGAAGAAACCTGCTGTTGCGATTGTTTAGAAGTAGGCCAGATTACCGGTTTTCCTGGATGCAAACCACCTGTACCCGGCGCTAAATTTTCTGCCACTTAAAATCACCTCTATAAAGATATGATATTCCCACAAAAGACAGCTGTCAAACGCATATAAAATACGCGCTGCCATCCATATATATTATCGGATTAAATGGGGAAAAACTTGCGCAGAATTCGGGAGATTTTGTTGGAAGGGAAAGGAAAAAGAGATTATTGCCGATTAAGTACTTTATTTGCTTAAAGATTCTACCTTAGCAGTCATTTCTTCGCGGTATTCAACCGATCCCGGAAGAATATTCTTGTTCACAAGGTACATCCTATGGTCAAGAACGGCAATAAGGTCATCCTTATCAAGCCTGCTGAGATCCAGAGTTACAGGGAAACCCCCGGGAGTTAATATTATCCAATAATCATCGTTTCTTTTTGTGTTAACATCGGGATATACTGCAATCATTTTTCTTCCTTCCTCTAAATGAAAATCTTTACAAAGTATCTCAGTCCAAAGTTTTTTCCTTCTATCTTCAATGGTTAGCCCTTCGGTTAGCTTGTTGTTTCCGACAATTAAAAACCTTGCCCAATGGTCCGAAGTCCTAAAAGTATGGATATATCTTTCTTTTTGAAAATCCGTCAATTCTTCAAAATTTTCAAAAATGGTATACCCCTTCTCTATCTCAACACCCGGAGGAGCAATGTACTTATGCACATATGAGTTAGGATTAAATTCGAGATTAGGCGTTTCCGGATACGCATCACATAAAATCGGCGAGCTCAGGCCCGGCGCTATCTCTTCGGGAATGCCCCCGGAATCATCCGGCACCGCACCCGCCGCCTCACCAGTGTGAATGACCATCTCGGATCCAGACCCAGCCCCAGGATAACGCTTCTGAATGGCTTCCTGAGCCTTAAGCCGCACAGCAGTAAGGTCTATCTGGTCTGATCCTGTCGCGACCTTTAGAACCGCGAGCGTGGCATAGCCGATTACCCCGCCGCTTATCTCGGAGATCAACTCTTTTTCAAAGTCGAGCTTGTCGGCATTCGACACCCCGGCACCTTCCAAAAGCGCTTTAAACTTCGCTTCAGCAACATTCTTGTCAACAACCGCGTAATCCCAATTGATCTTCCCGTTAACAAGAAGTTTTCCCGCCTTATTGTCCCAGGTCAAAGAAAAATCCGAAATCCCTCCGACTATTTCATGAACATAATTGCAAACCCTTCTGACCGGATCAATTCTATCATTTAAAGAAGAAACTTTCGGGGTTATGCCCTGGTTTGAGGCAACTTTCGCCCTCAACGCGTCCTCACGCAGTATCTGCAGAGCCTGAGAGGTCAATTCAAATGTTATCATCCCCAGCTTTGTGTTAGCCACGCCGCCGAGAAGGTTAGCATCAGAAGGCTTGTCGCCGCCGGTCCACGAACTAGGATTGACTTTCGCTTCATCAACCTTGCCGTCCCTGAGATCAGCGTTCATTTTGTCCCAAGTATGGGAACCAAACCTCTTTGTTCTTTCCATCCTTCCCTTAAAATGGGTCTGGTTGTATTTCTTCGTCGCGTCTTCAAGCCGCTTGTAATTAACGGTCCCGTCTTCATTTCTGACGTAATACGGGGAACTGGTGTCCCCGCAGGAAAGCGCGTCAAAATATCTCGCTATCTGGTGGTCCCTCACAAGATTCGCGGTATGCCATCCGTAAAATCCTACGCCGTCTCCGGTGATCCAGGCAGTTTCACCAGCGGATTCAGCGACAAAATAATATCCTCCTCCGTAAATCCCGCCCTTCGGGCCTATGGCAAACAAAACAGACTGTGCTTCGCGCACGACCGCGTTAGCGGGTCTGTTGACCCTTATGCCTTCCGGAGGAATAGATCTCTTTTCGGAAACGCTCCCGGCATCACCGGTCTGCCCGATAACGCTAAGCGCGATTATATTGTTTATCAGCATACTCATCCTT
>Ga0209536_100006259_pt1 | contig 18242 bp, 17 predicted proteins | sample DeeMarSeWOR28_12_FD_187461 | JGI IMG/M metagenome (GOLD analysis project Ga0209536, IMG submission 187461) | Marine sediment microbial communities from White Oak River estuary, North Carolina - WOR-2-8_12 (SPAdes) (version 2) | ecosystem: Environmental > Aquatic > Marine > Intertidal zone >... | reverse complement strand
TCTACTTCCTCTGGCCAATCTCTATGCCGTTCTTCTTCGACCCGGTGGAGATCATGGCAATGGTGGCACTGTCAATCCCTGCCTTTGCATTCTACTCCTACATACGACCATACTACACCTATGTAACGGCAATCCACACTTTCTCCTTTGCGCTATTGCTGCTAGTGACTGTGCTCTTTGCGCCATTCTTCCCATTGATGAACATTATATCTCCGGGATTCATTCCACCTCATATTCCACCACGACTATTCCCATGGCCATTCCCATAGGAACTACCTGAAAACCAACTCCAAAGATAGGTCCTGCAGTGTCTTCGAGTGGAAACTCAGGTCGTTACACTCCTCTGTACGCGACCTTTCCTTCGAATCATCTTGTTGCAGGACTGTACTGCTGGGCAGTCCTCGCAAAGGTCTGGAACATCTTCCACATGCTGTTCTTCACTATAGAGGAGGAAATGTTCAGCTACCGAACTGCTTGTTGCAACCTCAGCTTCATCGATTTGCTCTTTTCTTTTGACCATGCATTTGTGTTTTCGAAGACTATCACTGAATTTGTCCATGTCACCAGTAACAACGACAGCGGTAGGTCCAATCTTTCTCACAATTGCTTTGGTGAACTCTGGAATGAGCATGAGTTTCTCCATGTCTCTCTCGTTTTCTGTTTCGAAGAGGGTCACATCCTCAATTGTAGTAAAGGTGGTCTGTGAGGTCCAATCGGTGATCGATCTCACCACATTGTTAGGAATGGGCTTACTACTCTCCTTCTCAAGGAACCCAAGGATGTCATCTTCACGGAGTCCTATCTCGATTGCCTGAAAGACCGACGTGTCTGAGAGCCTGAAGGTGCTAACCACATCAGTTCGTACAGGTTCAGTGATGAGCATCAAACGATAGAGATTCTGGAATTCCATCTCACTCGTGAAGACAGTCAATTCAAAGTTGGGTAGTACAAAGAAACTCTCTGCATTCGCTCTCTCCTCTTGATCCGGTCTTCCCTTCAGAACATGTGCGCCTACTTCAGTTAGACGAACACCGAGTAGTTTCTTTCCTCGATAAGCCGCCTCAACAATACCCAAGAGGATCGGGGTTTCCAACGAGAGTTGGACCCTTTCATCATCTACTTGAATCCACTTCAACTGTTGATTGTCAATGAACAGCTCACTTCGTATCCAGTCTCGCAACTCCTCAATACCTATCCAATCATCCGTCGTGCCCTCTCTGAGTCTGCAGATTGCCAGGTTAAGCGTGTACTCTGTCGGTTGGTCTGGAGTAGCCCAAATTGCACGAGTCCGGCCTAGCTGTGACTTAAGCAGTCTCCGGGCAACATGGAAGTGATGTCCTGAAAACAGAGCAGTCACGTTTGCTGGTACGACTCTGTCATTCTCTCCAATTGTATATGCTCCAACCTTACGAGCCAGCTTCTGTACAAGCTCAAATCTGTCATCAGTGGACTTCGACATGGTCTGCTTGATATGGTCAATCTCTCTTCTTGGGAACTCCCAAGAACTGGTCATGTGGACCTCGTTCTTGGCAACATACGAAACAAGTTGCAGCATATCGATGAGGAGACTGTCTCTCTCATCCACGATATTCTTTACTTTCTGAGGTTTCTCTGGTTTAGGCTCAGGCTTGGATGAAAACAACTCTCTAAGATGAGGAATGAAATAGTCGAGGACCTTGAACTCCGCCACCTCTCTCCCAAACTCAGTAAGTCGCGACATCATCCTCCGGATTATGATTCCCTTCTTACGTAGGTCCCTCTCGGTCTGGTTCAATTGACCGTAGCTGTATATCTTTCTGAATGGCTTGAGTCTATCATAACTCATGGCTCCTCCACTAAGGGTGAGGACTCCAAGGAGGTCTCTCTCTAGTGGAGTGAGTGAAGCAAAGACCTTCTCTCTTGTTTCAGGGTCCTTCATCTTCTCTGCAAGCATCTTGATGAGGGATGCTCCACTGTCTTTTCCAGTAACATCTATCTCCCACTTCTGGCATGCAATCATCAAGTCTTCTCTAAGGATGTGTTCCAGTTCCTTTTCCAACGTTTCTTTAGCCATTTCTCTTTCCCAAGCCGTAAATTTGAGATTTGCAAACAAGCGCCCAGCTTTTGACCAATTAAGTAGCTTTTGGTTTTGTTAAAACATACAATCGGAAAAGGATTGAATTACATCCACATAGGTTTTCTGGAAAAGAAACAAGCTTATGTATACTTGAGATGAGTCAGGGGTAGGTGTGACAGATTGGAACCGGTCCTCTGGTGTGTCAAGTATAGGCCCAAAGAGTGGGAGGACTTCGTTGGGAAGGAGAGCACAATTAACCAACTGAGGTCCTTGGCTGATTCCAGTGTGTTCACAAACATGATATTTCATGGTCCAACTGGAACTGGTAAGACCGCCGCCGCTGAGATCTTCTCAAGGAAGATTCTCGCTGACAGTTTTAGCGCCAACTACAAGATACTGAACATTCGAGATGTGTGGGATGTTCCAATCACCAAGGCCAAGAGGTCTGTCCAAGACCTTGCGAAACTTGGCCGTGAAGAACGTTCTGAACTCGATGAATACATGTCAGTCATCTACAGAGAAGCAAAGGCTGCACGAAAGCTCCGTGGCCGTTCCGGAGAACCTACTCGTAGTCAGATGCTTCAGGAATCCATCAAGTTCTTCGCTTCTACTGGGACTGTGCTTGATGACAAGGTTAAGCTCCTCGTACTGGATGAGGCTGATGCCTTGACCCACAGCATGCAACAGGGACTCCGACGCACAATGGAGGTATACAGTGATGCATGCAGGTTCATCCTCATCACTCCAACTCTGTCTGGTTGGAGTCCAGCAATCCTCTCACGGTCACTTGTCCTCAGATTTCCTGCTGCTTCTCTAGAAACCACTCAAGACCTCATCAGAGACATCGCATCAAAGGAGAATGTGAATATTGATGAAGCCGCAATCAGTGCAATTGCCCGGGAATCAATCGGTGACCTTCGTCGTGCTATCAACCTCCTGCAGATAGCTCATAATGCCAGCGCAACAGTCACCGAAGATATCGTCTATGAGTATTCAGAAACTCAACTGGTGAGTCAGGTCAGAGATATAGTGACCCTAGCTCTGGATGGTCAATATGAGGCTGCTCGAAAGAGTATTCGGAGTTTGATGGCAGTTGAAGGGTACTCTCCACAGGAGATCTGTCTTGAAATCGAGCGAGACCTGGTGAAGCGCCCCTTTGACCCTGAGACCATGACTGCAGTGATTGATAGGGTCGCTGAGATTGACTATCGCTTGCTGCAGGGGAAGAACGCATTCATCCATATGTCCGCGCTGTTGGCCTCTCTTCGGCAGTTTGCTACTGAGGTGTCCTAAGCCATTGGTTCAATGTCTTTTCCAACTGTCAACTTGTCCTTCAACAGGTCAGCAAGGTTTGGTGACAAGACCTGTTTGTCATACAGAAATTCAGCCTTGATTGAGTCTTCTTCTCGAACAATCATCTCATTATTTGTCGCTATGGTTAGCATTCTCCGAACCTTACTCGGAGAGCCGTATCGACATCGGAATGAAACAAACTCCACAGCATCCTCGATTCGAACAGGGTTTCCTCTCTTCCTGAAGAGATGCGTTAGAATGAGAAGAAGGTCTCTCCCGTTCATACTTGGGGCAATTTCCGACAGCCTTTTAGAAGTTGTCCTAGATTGAGGGGCTTGACATGACCCAGCGCCAAATTTCCAGAGTACATGGTCTCTCAATCCCTGAACTAGAAGTTATGCTTCACAAATCTTGTAGGTTGATTGATGACAGTGTGAAATTGGAAAGTGATATCTTGGGGGGCTGGTCAAACATCAACATCAGAGGAAAGTCGTCTGAGCTAGACTTCGTCTTGAAACTTCCTTGGCCACTGAAACCTGACCCGTCATACTATGATTATCTGCACGCTAGTAGCAGCTTCTTTGGAAAGCTGGGGATTGCAGTCTCTCCCCTGGCAAAGGGTGCACTTTCTAATGGACTTCCGTACATCATCTTTGAGTACTTGGAGGGCACAACTTACGAAGAAATCGGGGAGCTGTCTGAACAAGAAGCCAAACTGCTCAACCAGGCGTTGCACAGGTTACACAGTGAGAAACCTCCAAATCTTCAGAGCCACTATTCTCCTCTTGACTACTTGCTTACATCTCGTAGCATGGTGGAATCTCATGAGGGTCTTTCAAAGTGTTCAGAGGAACTAGCGAATCTGATTCATTCATTCAATGAGTTAGAGGAGCCAATCCTCGAATATGCCGAACTCCTAGGTTCTTGGTCAATGAGTGTCATGCATGGCGATCTGTGGATACCAAATGTAGTGTTTCAATCTGAGAGAGCCTATCTCCTGGATTTCGAAAACTGTGCATATGGTGAAGACAATTATGACCTAGCATATTTCCTCGAGTCTCCAGTTGAACCAATTGAAGCCCCGCCTGCAATCCTTGAAGGCTACGATGAAGAACGAATCGAGGAGCTCAGACTCGTTGCACTAGGTTGGATAATATGGTGGTCCTTAGAGAGACTTCTCTCGATGGAGTCTGACCTTATAGAACCTAACTTGAATACAGACAGAAGTTGGCAAGCAGTGATGGACTATACCAATCTGAAGATAGACCGTCTGAGAGACATGCTCAGTTGAAGAAACTCTCTGGTGGGGTTTCCCACACCTTCTCGTCTGCAGAGGCAATCACGTATTGGTAACCTTGCTCTGTCAGGAACAGTTGCCGTTTTGCGGCGAAGTCCATGTCTCGAGTATCTTTTGTGATTAGAGAGTAGAATCGAGCAAAGCTTCCATCCGTCTTTGGTCTCAAGATTCTTCCAAGACGCTGAGCCTCCTCCTGACGAGAACCAAATGTTCCTGAAACTTGAATGGCAACGTTTGCGTCCGGAAGGTCTAGAGCAAAGTTAGCAACCTTCGAAACAATGAGTATCTTTTCCTCACCCTCACGGAATGCCTCGTAGAGCCGCTGTCTCTCGTCATTGTGAGTCTTTCCAGTGATCAATGGTGCACCGACTGCATCCGCTATCATCTTCAGCTGGTCTAGATACATCCCAATGACTAGAATATTGTCCTTCTCATGATGTTCCAGAAGCTTGTGGATGATGTCTATCTTCTTTGGATTCTCGGCTGCAATCCTGTATTTCTTCCTGTCTTCAGCCAAGGCATATGTGCGTCGCATATCGTCAGGAAGCTCAAGCCTGATCTCGTAACAAACCGCTGTTGCTATCCACCCTTGGTCTTCCAATTGCTTCCAAGGCATGTCGAACCTCTTTGGACCAATAAGACTGAACACATCCTCCTCTTTCTCATCCTCACGGACAAGGGTTGCAGTAAGACCTAGCCTCCTGGTTGCCTGAATTGTCGCAGTGACTCGAAACACCGGAGCAGGGAGGAGATGCACCTCGTCATAGATGATGAGCCCCCAGTTTCTAGCTTCGAACAGCTGAAAGTGTGGAAACTTGTCCTCTCTAGATTTTCTCCATGTGAGAATCTGGTAGGTTGCGACGGTGACAGGACGGATATTCTTGTTGTCTCCAGTATACTCTCCAATGTCCTCAGGCCGTAGAGTGGTCTTGTCAAGAAGTTCTGCTATCCATTGTCTGACTGCAACAACATTAGGACAGAGGATAATGGTTGATGTCTGAAGCTTGTGCATCGCTCCAATACCTACCATTGTCTTTCCAGCTCCACATGGAAGAACGACTACGCCTGAACCTCCCCTCACTCCACCACCTGCATGGAAGATCGCAACCGCGTCATCTTGATAGGTTCTCAGCCCCCACTTCTTACCCTCTAGTGTAGTCTCGCGTATTTCAAAGGGTAGATGTTCTCCTTCGACATATCCTGCGATGTCCTCTACGGGATGCCCAAGCTCTAGTAGTGCATGTTTCAGGAACCCTCGCTGAGCAGGATCTACACGAATAGTGACCTCGTCTACTTTGTCAATGAGGTAGTCCTGTAGCTTCTTGTTGGCCCATATCTCCTCAGCAAGATCCTCTTCTTCAGCTAGGAGAAGTAGATCTGGTCCTTCCTTATACAGTGAAAGCTGGCCATATCTCGCCATGTAATCGACAATCTCTCTGGAGATGTTGCTTGGGATTGGATACTTCGCGAACTCCTCTAGTGCGTCAATGACCTCTTTTGGACTCATTCCCATTGCAGCGGCGTTCCAGAGACTGAGCGGAGTCACTCGATATGTGTGCACATATTCTGGACTTTTTACAAGTTCAGCAAAGCGAGCCAATGAGTCCCTGGCATCTTCATACAGGGGATTGTCTACCTCTAACAGGACTGATTTGTCAGACTGTACTATCAATGGATTTGCGGGATTTGCCATTTTACTTCATCATCCACTCGATACGTTCAGGAGTACTGAATTCTCACGCGGAAAGCGTGAAACGGCGGCGCGTAGTGGAGATAAATCCTTCCCTCACGGCTGAGATTTCTGGTGATTATTACTACTGTGACCGGAAACCCTATATACTTCCGACTTCGAGCTCGAATCAATTGGTTAACGGAGGTGCTATGAACACATGATTGTAAGAGTAAACACTGTAGTTGTCATCCGCACCGACGTTGAGAAAGTCTGACTGATTTTCGCTGCTTCTGTGTGCTCATTCATTCATTATACGCATCGTGTGTGAATGCCATTGAGGCACAACGTGTGTTGTGGGTTTCAACTTCTTGCGGTTCTATTGTGCTACGAATTAGGATGCGTAACGCTCAGCCGATGAGAGTGAAACAAAAGTTGTATACTAACACTAACAAAGAGAATGGTTCACCGATCATAATCAACGGGAACCACGAAAGCAGACGTTCGGACAAACAGAGTCCAAAGAAGCGGAAGGCTCCGCTCTTGCAGCACGTCCCAGGCTTAAGCCATGGGTGTCGGTTCAGTCAGTATGAGGTGGCATAATGGCCGGGGTTGTTGAAAAACTCAATCCGAAAAAGCCTGATGCGCTCTCAATGAAGAGAGATGCCCAGAGAGGCAGCAAGAGGGGATGGACAGTCCAGATCAGCGAGATCACTCTGGATGAAGTTAAGGAAGACGCTGTCAAGTTTGGCTTGGCCACTGAGGTATTGTATCAGATGAATGCAGGGAAGGAAGCCTCGATATTCTTGGCACTGTGGAACGACCATCCTATCATCCTCAAGGCATTCCGGTTCTGGAACACATCTCAGGCAAAGAAGAAGAAGGGTTTCTTCGCTCCTGGGAGAATGCAGGTCTTGGCTGCGAAGGAGTTTGACCTACTCAGCGCTTGTTTCAAGGCAGGTATGAAGGTGCCAACTCCAATCGGCAGAGTGGGTAACTATCTCACGATGCGCTTCATTGGTGACGGTCTCGAACCTGCACCCCAGCTACGAAGTGTCCAACTCGAGGAGCCTGAACTTGTCCTATACAAGATACTAGATGACTATCTCCTCATGTATCGTGATGCGCAATATGTGCATGGCGACCTGAGTGGGTACAACATTCTCTGGTGGCAGGACAGTCCATGGATCATTGACATGCCGCAGGCTTGTAAGGTCGGACCTTGGTCGGACATGAAGAACATAGTGTCATTACTCAGACGTGACATTGTCAATGTCCTCTCGTACTTCAAGAAGTACGGGATTCGAAGAGACCCCGATGAGATACTCGATGTGTTTCTGAAAGAGTATATACCTCACAACCAGAAGCACTTTGCAGAGGAGGTCGTACGAATTTGAGCCGCGTTGACAAGTTCAATCCTCTGGCAAAGGGGAGTGCGATCGATCAGAAACGTGATGCACTGAGAGGAGGATCGTGCGGGAAAGCGACCATCGGAGAACCTCAGTTCAAAGAGATACGGGAGGATGCCATCCGTTTTGGACTGGCTCATGATGTACTCTACCCTATGAGTGCGGGAAAGGAGGCATCCATCTTTCTTGCCACCTGGAACGACCATCCCATCATCCTCAAGGCATATCGACTCTGGGCTACTCCTCACAAGCTCTCTATGGGCAAGGGATACATACGTGAGTCCAGTGGAAAGAAGACGAGATGGATCCTAGGTCTGGTGGAGGACATCGCAGTACAGGAGTTCGACATTCTGCAGGCTTGCTACAAGGCAGGAGTCAGGGTTCCAACCCCAATCTCAAGAGTTGCAAACTATCTCACGATGCGCTTCATTGGAGATGGGGAATATCCTGCACCTCAACTACGCGAGGTCGAGCTCGAAAACCCTGAGGATGTGATGAACCAGATTCTCGACCAGTATCTCCTCATGTACAGTGAGGCCAATTATGTTCATGGGGACCTCAGTGGATACAACATCCTCTGGTGGAATGAGAAACCTTGGATCATCGATGTTCCGCAGGGCGAGGTCGTCAATAAGTGGTCAGACATGAACAAGGTCGAGCTGATGCTCCGCAGAGACATCAAGAACGTCCTCAAGTATTTCCAAAGCTATGGGATCGAACGTGACCCCGAGCACATACTCGACGTGTTTCTGGACACCTATATTCCAAGCAATTTGCGTAACTACAGAGAGTTACGAAAGGAAGGGCTTGAGCTACTCTAGACTGATCTCACCATCAGACGAATAACAAGAAGAAAAGATGATGAGCCTCAAGCTTGCGGCCGAGGCTCCACATATGACATCTTTGGACGTTCGTCGGGCTAGACCTACTCTCCAGACCGTCCTAGACGGCCTCTTGGCTCAGTCTAGGCAACCTTTCTGAGGACCACTCTGGATACTCCAGGGATCTTCTTCAGGCTGTCTTCGAGTTCATTGAGTGTCACTACCAGTTGATCTGGGATGAAGTAGCACTCATAATAACAGCGTTCGCCGCGCAAGCATACACCTGTTGTGAAGATGATGTCGCTCAGCTTTGCATCGTTGAATGCAAAGTTCAGCTGCTTCAGGAAGTTTCGAGAGAGATCACTGATCTCAATCCTGAGCAGATAGATGTCCTCATTAGCGACTGGGAAGATCTTCACGACGCGGTCTTTGTGGTGCATCACCACTAACCCTGCCTTCTCCCCGATGTCTGCCACAAATTCAGCCGGGAACACGACTGGTTCTCCGGGTGTTAGGTGAAGAATGATTGCTGAGGTCGCACCCTCTTTATCAATAACCATTAGATTGGTACACGTCCTTCAGGGTCTTGTACTTCATTTACGTTCTCTCTGTGTATATATAACTTATCCGTCGGGAAGGCCAAGATTCTGTTAGACGAAGATTGAACCTATTCTATGGTTATTTCGATGAAAACACGTGTCACCATCCAATTCCAAGAGATTTCTTGAGTCGGAATCTATAATTGGAATGAAAATCTTGACTCCATAGGAGAGAGAGTGACGTGCATCCAAGACTTTTACAGCTTTTAGGAATCATCCTCGTGGTTGTTTGTGGTGCAATGACCCTGATTGTCTATCAGAGTACAATGACTGTGGGTGGAGATGTCATGACTCTGGTTGCTTCTGGTATGATTGCTTGGGCGATTCTTGCACTTCCAGAGTTGATTGTTGGTCTCTGGCTGATTGCCAAAGGGACCAGAGAGGCTCGAATCGGCGATGTATCCGGAGACCTGATCTCTCTTGTCCAGAAGGAAGGACGAATCAGCGTTGATGCTGCTGCTAAGGAGTTAGGAGTTGACCCCGAAACTGTTGCAGATGCGGCTGAGAAGCTGGCAACTCGTCGACTACCCCTAGTATATCTCGACAGAGGTGCCTATGAGATAGTCAGCCCCAAGGCGGTTTCCCTTAAGGAGAGCCTCCTCCATCTTCTGTACGCACAGAGAAGGATGACCTTTGATCAGATAACAAAAGTGACAGAATCGACAGATGAGCAGATTATCGATGCCATGAAAGAGCTCTCAAAGAAAGGCAAGTTCAGAGGAGTCATCGATGAGAACTCGAGGGTTGTCTATACACAGGAGGCTGTTTCTCAACTTCCCAAGGCTGTCACCGTTTGCCCTAACTGCGATGGCAAACTTGACGCTCCCGTTCTACCTGGCGAGGAAGAGAACTGTCCATATTGTGGGCACAGCATTGTCAACCGTCTGAAGTAGAATCATCAGACAGCGCAGGCATAAGCCAAATTTCCACCGTGATTCACTATCTGAGCATGTCGTCTACCAGCGTGAAGACCTGAGAGAAAGTTGTTGATTCCCTCATGGACATCTTCATAGGACATATTTCCCCCACCAGCTGTCTGAAGGGCAATTGGTGCATAACTCTCTTTGAGAATGGATGCATAGTCCCGTCTGTGCCCCATCTTATCACCGAATATCTCGATTCCTTGGACCTTGCCATCAATCGTGACAATCATTCCAACCTCATCATCTGACCAGTCAAACCGTGAGGCTAACTTTTCAAACTCAAAACCATGATTCACATAGAGCTCACCTAGAGCGCTGGTACCTGAACGTACGCCCCATGAACTGAGTATCCTCTGGACCTCGCTCCAGACATAACTCTGGTCTCTTCCTTCAAGAATAGCTCGCCTCATCGAGATGGGTGTATTAGTGTGCAACCACTCTCCAGTCTTTGCGGCCCATCGACCAGCCTCTATACAGAACACATTGAGGGATCGATGCCCTTCCATGACGACACTCTCAGCGATTATCCTGTCCTGTAGACCTCCTCCAAGGACTCCTTCACCGCATCGTATCAGTGTAGGTTGTTCAGCATTGAAGTGAAGACTCGGAACATTGCCTGACTCTTCAACCTGCATGTTTCCTACTTCCAGAGCTATCTGAGTTGAGATGATCCCGTTGAACAGTTCTGCATTGACATCACTCAGACCAGTGACTGCCATGTTCCCATAGATTTGAGGTACTCCCTCATCTAGGCTCTCAATATGTTTCAATACATTAAGCTGTACATCCCCACTACTCAACTTTAACCCTCATTGTACACTTTAGTTTCTACGTATAAAAACACCGCATAACTCAGATAATTATGTTTTTAGACGTTGTCTGTTGATCTTCCACTTTTCAACAACGGAGTCACCCTGAACAACATGATAGTGCTCAAAGAGATTTGCAGTGAGACAAGAATGGTTCGGAATTATACGGAGTCTATCTCCGGGTTTCAGACTGTGCTCCGAGGCTGTCGTTATTTTGCCGTGCTCCTGTGACAATGAACTCAGAGTGAGCTGGTCCTCAATCAAATCCTTCTCGTAGTCCCTGATGACCTTACCATATCCTCCAAATCCGTCAATATGAGTAGGTCCGGCGTCCTTTGAGAGAGCTGTTCCTCCAGCGTCAATCACCACTCGGCTTGGTGCGGCACTGATTACACTTGCCAGGACAGTGAGAGCAACATCGCTCACATCACAAGTACCCAATGCAACTTGTGTGTAGTCGAAGAAGACATAGTTGCCTGGTCGAATCTCTGTGATTCCCTCCTTGAATGAGTCTGCCAATCTCGCTGTCGGAGTGGAACCAATACTAACAGTTTCTGACTCAATGCCATTTGCTTTCAGAGTGTTAGCGAAATCTATCATGATGTTCTGCTCATGTTCTGCAATCTTCTTGATCTCTTCACCAGATTTCGTAGAATACGACTGTCCTGCATGTGCCAAGATGCCCTGAAAGTTAAGTTTCTGGGAAATTCTCTCAGCAAGTTTCAGAGCCGATTGACTCTTTGGGTCGACACCGACCCGGTCGTTTCCACAGTTCACCTTGAGCAGAACCTCAAACTCTGCATTATTCTCCCTACAGAATTCGGTAAGTAGGTCGACTGTGATGATACCATCAACAAGGACCTTCAGACTTACTTCTCTCGAAATTCCCAACATCACCTTGAATTTGTCTGGCGCAAGTGGAACTGCATAGGTGATGTCCTTGAATCCAGCATCTGCAAAAGCCTGTGCTTCAGCTGGTGTTGAAACTGTGATGCCTCTAGCCCCTGCCTTTCTCTGACGGGTTCCGATTTCTATACACTTGTGAGTCTTGATGTGAGGTCTGAGATTGACTCCACTTTCATCAGCCTTACTTGCCATTTCCTCAATGTTACGATCCAGTCTATCAATGTCGATCAATAAAGCAGGACTCAATAGTTCGCCAACCTTCATCCAATCCCTCTCCCTATGTGATGCCGTGTTGGTCTCCTCGGATACGTCTCCTTAGATTCAACCGAACCTCATCTATTCTCTCTCTAGCACGATTCTTCTTTGGCCAATAATCCTTAATCTCTTCAAAGCCATGAACATCCCAATAGAGTGGACATGCTCCATAGCAATAGTCGAAATGCTCGCAAGCCTTGCAGCCCTCTGGTGCGAAATCTTTCGCCCTCCAGAACTTCGAAGCACGATTGTACCAGACCCTCTCAAAACCTTCGTGTAGTATGTTGCCCACAGGCTCACTGAAGCTTGAACAGGGCAAGAGGCCTCCCTCTGCATCGACAGAGAGCAGTCCATCACAACATGCACAGCTTTTCGCACCCAAGCCATGTGCAATTGGATTGAAGAGGCAGACTGGCGTAGGTGCATACCAGACGAACTGGATGCCTTTCTTGTTCGCTCTTTTCTTTACGCGTTTGACTATCTCCTTTATTTCAGAGTATTTGACCTGGAGCTCATCTCTCAACTTTGCGGCGGTACCAGTGTAGATGACCATGTTCATGCTGAAGTATGTCAATCCCAATTCATCTGCATGGAAGTCCACGAGGTCCTCGAGCTTGTCCAAGTTTGGTCGACAAATTGTAGTATTGCAATGGGTATAGATGTCAGTCTCACTGAGATTCTTGATTCCCTGAACTGTCTTGTCAAAGGCTCCTGGTATTCCAACAATGTAGTCATGGGTCTCTGCATCCGGTCCCTCAATCGAGACCTGTGCACTGTGCAGTCCTGCATCGACTAGCCTCTGGACATACTCCTTGTCATGACACCGAATCCCATTTGTGATCAGATTGACACGAAGACCTCTCTCCCGGGCATGAGCAATCAGTTCAAAGAGGTCATTACGTAGGGTTGGTTCTCCTCCTGTGAATGACAGACTAGGTACATGTGCATCATCAACTATGATGTCAATGACTCGCTTGACCTCTTCAGTAGTCATCTCCCCTGACTCTCTGAATGGTGAGTATGCATAACAGAACCTACACTTGTTGTTACAACGATAGGTGAGTGCAATCTCACTAAGGACAGGGTACTTGATCTCCCCCTCTCCAAATGGGACAATCTTTGCAGTCCTGTAGCTATAGATGTTCTGGTTTCCTATTGTCATGTTCCGAAGATCATCTATGAATGCCGCAAGGTCATTGATTACTTTCTGCCTGTCGCCTCCAGCATCAACGAAATGTGAAACAATCTCCTCGATGGGCTCCCTGTCCATCAGCTTCCTTAGCATTCTCATGGCGGTTTCATTCAGACTCATTGTCTTGTTCGGTCTGAGAATGAGCAGGTTGTCCTGGGGTCTCGCGAAGAAAAAGTCCCTCACTTCCTCGATGAATGCTGGTACCCACTGTAGGTCTTCCAACGTATAGTTGTATTCTGGAACAGAGCGAGGGGAGGTCATCAGCTCCGATACACAGGTTCTGCATCTTAAGGATTCGGTTAGAATCTTCCTGAATCTGAAAGGCTTAAGAGCCCCCAGTATTGAGTCATGAACAATATCGTCGTGGAGTGTGGTCGAATGAGCACAGAAATCAAACTACCTTATGGCACGATTAGCAAGAAGAAACTGATCATGCATTTCAGTGCATATGACATCGATCTTCCGGTAATTGCGGCAGGAATCCGAGAGAGAATGGATGTACTGAGAGAACTAGAAGTTTCGTTTGCAGGTTTTGGAACTGAAGTGCCCGAAAAACTGACAGAACAGACACCAGCTGTGATAAAGTGCTTCTTTGAATATGTCGGAAAGGAAGCAGATGCGAATGTGATTCTGAAGAGAGTCTACCACCTCATCTGGGGCGGCATGATAATGGAGTTCCCAGACATTGTGGAGTGGGCAGCAGCCAAAGCCGACTTGTCAAACCTGACAATTGCTCAGGCTGATGTCTTGCGTGCTCAGCGTGGAGATTGAAGCAAGGGACTTCGAGGTTCAGTCTGTGAAGTACAACTTGGGTATCTACCTGATCATTGGTCTACTGGTGTTTTCAGTTGTCCCTGCATTTGTAGTAGGCAGTGTCCCAAGTCAAACACCAGTCGTGAATCTAGAAAGTGTTCAGGTTGACGTTGTTGTTCTCCCAAATGGCAGAATCAACGTAACTTATTGGATAAGTATCTATGTTGAGAGTGGTTCACTCGGTGGATTCGATTTGAGAGGAATTCAGGAAACTCGAATCTGGGACCCTGATAGGGCCTATGCACAGGTTGGGGAGATCAAGTATAGCCTGATTGTCACAACCTACTGGGATGGATATGGTCTTGACTGGGTGCCACGGACACAAGAAGGAGAAACTGTTACTGTCGTCTTCGGATACTTCAGTACCGAACGAGTCATTGAAGAGACAACCTCGGGGACCTACGGTGATCTCGGAGTCTTCAATTGGGCTCCAGTCCAATGGGAGGTTCCAATAGACCATGAGGCTGTTCAGGTCATCTATCCAATAGTTATGGATCCCGCGTGGATTGAGCCGTCTCATGGTGTAAATACAGAGGGCGCTGAATTTGCTGGATATATAGTTGATGACAACCAGGGACTTTGGGACGATGGAACTCAGTACCCATTCGATGTTGATAATCTGCTCGCATATCCATATGATGTAGGAGCCCCAACCAGAAACTTCACGGTCAGTCTTGAACACAACAACTTAGATGCATACGACCACTTCCGTGTTTGGCATTACACGAACTGGAGTTTCTACGAGCCTTTCCTCCAAGATGGTGCCTTGGGGTACAGCGCTGTGAGTTATGTCAACGCTCAGGCAGAAACAGAATTTGACCTCCAATTAGCCATCTACAACTTTGGTGATGCAGACATTGAAGATGTGGAAATCTCTATGTCTCTCCCAGAGAACCTCACATTGACCTCAGGTTCTGTATCAACATATGTGGGAGACCTCTCTGGAGGAGAAACATGGTATCAGGTTTACTCAATCTTGCCCGCCAACACTCCCCAGATACTTACGATCTCCTTCCAGGTACGCGCGTCAAACCTCAACTCAACTGAATGGTTGTCATTCACTGTGGACATCTATGTTCAGGAATACATTCCACCTCTGATCAATCCCAACTATCTGATTGGTGGATTTGTGATCTTCTTTGGCTTGGGTATCATCTACTATGGATACAGGAGAGTCACTCGGACTTATGGTGCAAAATGGGAGGCGGATGACACAACCTACGTTTATGAGAGTCCAGAGATTTCCATCCAGACCTTCGGAGAACCTGGGACCGTTGCAGAGCTGGACCCGATAGAATCGGCGTTCTTTATCAACACAACGAGACAAGATCTCGTGTCGATGATACTGATGTCTTGCGTCAGAAAGGGTGCTGTTAGAGTACTATCCACTGAACCGCTCAAGCTCTCAGTCACAGGACTTCAGTTCCAAGATCTGACCTACTACGAAGAGCTATTCCTTGATGCAATCGTTGAGAATGAGTTGGACCCCGATAAAGTAGATGATATGCTCGAGGAACTAGCTGATAAGGTCCAAGAGAAAGCCTGGACGGCTGACTTTGAGGCAACCAAGGCAAACCATGATGAGATGGTCGAGGGAGCTTGGGAAGAGCTCGAGAGCTATCCCACTCTTGATGGACGGATGGACTACTACTTCAACCGTCGATATCATGGGGGTGGATGGGCTTGGTATTGGCTATACATGCATCCACGACATGACCACATCGGTGACGTGTTCACTAGACCTGGACCTTCAATCGCACCACCTCAAGTTCCTGACTGGTTCTCACAATTGGCAGATGCAACAGGAAACACGATAGCCGGCGTTGGTCAGGTGGTCGGAGATGTTGCAGCCACTACCGGACAGATCATGAACAATGTCGCAAATACCATTGGTAGTGTTCTGCAGGGTGTAGGAAACATCATCACAGAACCATTGAGACCCCTCATCGAGAGTACAAGCAGATGTGTTTCTCATGACGCCTGCCACAGTGCATGTGTATCACATGATGCCTGTCACAGTGCCTGTCACAGTGCTTGCCATAGTGCATGTGTCTGTCATAGTGCCTGCCATAGCGCATGTCACAGCGCATGTGTGTCAGGTGGGTTCAGGTAGGAATCAATAGTCTGTGAATATCCATACGATATCTACGGATGTAACATTCTGCAATGTAATGATGGAACTCACAATACCACGAACAACGACTATCGAATTGAGTTGAGCTGGTCCATTCCAGACGAATCCCACAAAGTTTGCCCCATCATTGACAGTTAACAAGTTCCCCAAGATTATCGTGACCTCTCCTTTGATGGTGACTGCGGTTCCAGCAGCTACAAGTCCATCGTTGATGTCATTAATACTGGTGAGTCCTATCAAGCCATCGTGCCAAGCGACAACTCCTACAGAAACTACAGCAATCAATACAATCACAAGTAGGATCTTTGCAACAGGTCTTCCTTTCTTCTTCTTAGGCATGCTAAATCTCCAAGTTGCTGTCTATCAACGCAGTTAATTAGTGTGACGACTCAAATGACAAACACTATAGGCCAGCAGTGTAGTCGTCAGCTTGGTCACTATGAATGCAGCAGAGAGGTTCGTGAAGGTCTGTGGAGAGGTTGGCAACTACACAGAACGTATAACCGGTGTCAGTGTTGTCGATGCGTATACAGGACCAGAGGAGTTCCACCCAAAGAAACAGAGCAAGGACAAAGAGTCTGCTGACTTGGTCCATGAGGTTCATGCAACGTTCGATGCAGTAAGAGATGAGATCTCTGACCCACTACGATTTGAGTACATGATGGGCGAGCTTCATTCATTGAATGTTGTAGTTGACTGGTTGGATGGAAAAGCCCTTTCCTATGCAGAATTAGTGGAGGGTCTCTTTCAGATACCAATGAAAAAATACCCGGAAAGCGAAATCGACAAGAGCAACGAACTAATCGCTGAAGTAATGATTGATTTTCCCGGTGAAGATCTGGCTGACAAGATTGACCGCTATACCAAAGAGGGAGAGGTTACTGGAGACGCGCTGAAGAAACTTCTAGAGACTGATCTTCAACAACGCTCTCTTGAAATAGGTCAGGAGTTCCGGACCAAGATCTATTCGCTTATGGGTGCCTCCGTACCAGACAATGGGATAGAGTATGAATCTGTCAGAGACCAACCTTGGGGAGGATACAATTGGTATCAGGGTGAGTTCAAGTCTCTGAACCAATTCAACATTGATAGAAAGTTCAACAAGGACATGCTGCAAGCCACTCTATATCACGAATATGAGCATCATGTTTCGAATCTATGGAGAGAAAAAGCCTACCTGAATTCAGGAAATCTCGAGCTCTCGATAGTGCCATTACACACTGGGCGATGTGTCATATCTGAGGGGACTGCTGATACGGCAAAAGATTTCCTCGCAATCGCAGGAGAAAGTTCTCGGGTAGCTGTATATGAAGCACTCTACCCAAATCGAAGAATGACCTCTATCAATGCTGCAATTCTGTTGAACGATGAGGGTAAGACCGAAGAAGAAGTTGTTGACTACATCTGTGAGCGAACCCATAGGACTCGTGAGTCGGTTGAAGCATCACTCGCTTTCATTACACCAAAGACAAAGGAAGGGAAGATTAACTTCTTCGCTCCATATATCTTCACATACTTCATTGGGAAGACCAACTTTGTATATCCCATGTTTCTCAAGGCAAAAGAGAAAGAAGTTCTCCCTGAGTTCTTTAGAACCATCTACATGAATCCCTATTCAGGTTCAAGTGTAACATGGAACAGGGCGTTCGAGTGGATGTGAAGACCTAGCAGTGTTTCAGACCTTCAGTTCGCCCTTCTCCATTATCAGCCTAGTCTTTCCGTCTGAATAGGTCACGGTGACAGTTGGCTTGTCAATCAGAAAGTCCTGATGGTTTGCTGAGTTGTTTGCTGAAACACCCGGATAGTCCATATTGTTACCAAATGCAACATGGATAGCACTACCCACCTTCTCACTCTCCAGGAACTCCTCTACTATTCTGGCTTTGGGATTCAGACCAAATGCGAACTCTCCAACAAATCTAGCCATCTTGTCAGTGGCCTGAGTTTCCTTGACTATTCTGAGTGCCTCCTTGTCCTCACTCTCTACTTTGATGACCTCTCCTCCCTTTGTTTCAATAGTTAGAGGCTTGTTTAGTGGACCTACTCCTCCAATCGCTAGATCACAG
>Ga0209536_100006258_pt1 | contig 18244 bp, 25 predicted proteins | sample DeeMarSeWOR28_12_FD_187461 | JGI IMG/M metagenome (GOLD analysis project Ga0209536, IMG submission 187461) | Marine sediment microbial communities from White Oak River estuary, North Carolina - WOR-2-8_12 (SPAdes) (version 2) | ecosystem: Environmental > Aquatic > Marine > Intertidal zone >... | reverse complement strand
AAGTATGTCTCTAATACGTTCATCATAGGAATATGTTTCATTTATTATATCAATAGTAGCTTGCTGTTTTCTTGCCCACACTTCGTCATACAGTTCTTCTGGTAGCCCTTTATTTTCTGTGAGTAATTTTAGTTTTACTTTTGTTGGTCTGCCATCATACGTACTTAGATGTTCATCTCTATCTATTACGTAATCTTCATCAAATGATGCTAATGCTCTGTTTAATGCGTGGTAATGCATATCCTTTGCAGCAACAAGTACTCCGTCAAGGTCAAAAATTATTAAGCGGATACTCATAGTTATACCTATTTTTTAATATTAATTGATACCATTCTGTATGCCCTTCTCTATTAGATACACTCATCATCATCTGATATTGTACAACATGTGCGTATTCCTTCAGTTAGATTTATCTTAGGAATCTTAAAATATGTTTGACCACACTCACAGAAACTATATGTTCCCTTGTCGTCATCCCATCCATAAAATATAAGGCTATTACACTTCTCACAAGTCACTTCACAAGGCATAGTTTACTCCTTTTCTAGTTAACTTAACCCCTTCTAAATTATCCCAACAAATCTTCATCCTTATCCTCTTTAAAAAATGGTGTTTTCATATTTAGTAAATCTTCTAATTGCTTACTAGAAATAGGCTCAGTATTAGGTACAAATATCTTTTTATTCTCATTTTCAGCTCCTACTGCAGCTCCCATAGCACTAATAAAAATAATCATTATTCCACCTTATCCCCTTTATTAGCCCCAAAACAATTTTTTGTATCTGGGACTGAACCATCTGTGGTCATATGACAACAGAAATGTTTTGAAGTCGATAATAAATTATCCTCTTCTACAGTACATGTAGGATATCTACGTTCATGCTCTTCAACAGAATCGCAAGTACATACTTTATATTTTATCATTTCATTCCATTTTTTAAATGCTACTGATCTATACGTATGAATATGTATATCACAACATTTGATATTATAAAGAGAGTTGAACTCTTCACTGTCATACCATAGCTTAGGTTGTTCCCCACATTTTGGACAGTTTTCTAAGAGGTATGTTATCATTTAACATCATCTTACTTTTTTCTTTTCTTTGACATAGATCTAAAACTTTTTGCTAAACTTGCTCGTCTTCTTGTTGTTGGGTTTGAGCTTTTTAAACCCTTACTGATACATTCGGAGGTCACGCCGCCAAAACCTTGAGACTTTCAATAGCGTGTAAAGCTACCTTTAGTACCTCGTGCTTTTATACTTTTGCTAACCCCTTGTACCCATTTTTTCTTTTTCTTTTTAGCCATTTGTTAAATCACCCTTGCAGCTACGTCTTTGTATTTCATTAATTTTACTTTTGAATATGGATTCATTACATATCTATATTTTTCTTTTAACAAAACCTCTTCACTCCATTTAACATCTTCACTTTGTCCCCAAGTGAGAGTCTCATCTAACTGACATGTTTGCATAACATATTTTTTAGCAATAAAGTAGGCACCGCTTATATACATATTTTTAGTTTTGTCATAATTGTATGGTGGTAGTACTCGGTCGATAATATTTGAGCGTACTCCTGGTTCTCCATTATAAGAGGGATCGTTTATATAATCTTTATCTGCCCATATTACCCAATCTCTGTATCTACTATCATCTACATTAAGAATCTGTGTCATGCAAATATCCCAATTAGGTTGTATATATGTCATACCAATATACCACCCCGGTAAAAGATAAATATAGTCGTGTAAGTACACAATGGTATTATATTTTGCATTTTCAGTTATTATATTTTTCTTTCGTGTAATCCAGTTTGGTTTAGTGGTTTCATCAAAAGGAATCCATAGAATATTTCCACTACATAGACTTTTACCATACGAATTCCCACCAACAACTATTATTTGATAGTTAGGTATATACTGAAAGGCTATCGACTCGACTATTTTAACTATTCTGTCAGAGTTACTTCCATTTGTTATTATCCCAAACGTAAAATCCATTTCAGCGTTTCAACTCTTTATATTTAGGTTTACTTCTAAACCACCTGTCATTAAGTTGCTCTTCATCTTTCTTAATCTTAAACTCATTTAGTGGGTTAGAGTCATTATATACATAAAGTACAGATTTTATATGTACTATCTTGTCTGGTGGGCACATTTCCAACATAGGGAAAGTCATTGATATATCCGCTGCACCGATACCCAACTCTCCAAATGCATCTTTTAAGTCATCTTTGTTTATGCTATTCCATAAGAACCCTCTAAATGTCCTTAAATGCTGGGCTAACCATCGTGGGTATTTTCTATATGCTTTCTCTTCTTTTACCCAATCAGGATAGGGTTCACCTTGTACTGTTCCATTACTTACTCGAACAAAAGACCCATGAGTCATCCAGCAATCATGCTTAAAATATGTGTCATTTATTGTTTCAAGTACATAAGGGTCTGGCAACCAGTCGTCTAAGTCTACAATCACTACAATATCATTGTCATTAGGGTATAATCCAGATACATAACTTTTAATAACAGACTTACTGTTATTCATATAATGTCCTATTCTAACATTTCTGTCTGTGGATCTCTTATAGTCCACAAGCTTCTCATATGTACCATCTGTAGATCCATCATCAATAATAACATGAGTAGTATTACTATAACTTTGGGTCCTTATGCTATCTATGTGATTGTCAATATAATTAACACAATTATACCCACATGAGAAAATTAAGATATGATTCATAACTAAACCCCCCACACTCGTGGTGGTTCTTTCCCTTTTATAACAGCTTTTAATATGTCATATAGTTGTCTAATTCTTATATCATGTGTATGCTCTTTTAGTGTAACTTCTAAAGCGTTTTTTGTTACTTCTGCAACGTAATCTTTCTCATTCAAAATAATCTTTGCCTTAGCAACCACATCAGAGCAATCATCCTTGTATATAAAGCAGTATTCCTTAAGACCTAACAATAAATGGCTGTGATGAAACCAATTTGTCAAATAAGGTGTATTGCTTAACATACACTCAAACATTTTTGCTAATGGTGTATGAAGAATTCCTCCAGAACATCCTAACACTCCAGCATGTTCCCGTATATAAATAACATATTCTTCTGGAACAAACTTTCCAAATTTATGAGATAATAATCGAGCGTCACTTATTTTCTCTACTGCCTTTCTTCTAATTTCATACCAAGGGGTTGGCTCGAAGCTTCCAGCAAATCCTATGTAGGGCACTCTTTCGCCGTAGTATGGAGTAAACTCCTTTTCATTCGCAGATTGAGGCAACCATACTGATGGTATAGGAGCTCTTTCTCTGTAAAAATGTCTTCTAAGCAACAAACTTAACCCGCTTCGTTTATACCACTCTAATGGTTTAGTTCCTTTATATTTACTTAACTCAGGATTGTAAGTATAATGATCATCTTCTAATAACACAGTAGGAACACCAGCTTTACAAATATCGCTTGGATACCACTCTAAGTTCTTTTGATTATAAAGTTGAAGTAGTATAACATCTGGGTTGTATTCTTTGACTAAATCTAACCCCGTTATGTCTTTTTCATATGGCATAAGAGTAATATCTTCTGGAAGTTGATACATCACTTTGTCTGGATTATACTGTTGAGGTCCATACATTTTCAGGTCACAGAATCTATCTAGGTTTTTAACAAAACCAAAAAATAATCTGTCTGACATAAACCTATAATTGTCTAGTAATAATAATATCTTATATTTTTGTGTCACACCATCTCCTATTTAAGATACATAAGGTCTCGTATCTGCCCTACATGTAATGTTACTTGTTTTACATGTCTGAAGTCTTTATGCGAAAATAAGTTCACTGAACATTGTAAAGCAGTATTAAATCTGTTCTCTCTTATTGCAAATGGTGAGTACCCAACCCAAACCCCATGTTCGGATATTGCTAGTCCTCGTACCCATTTTCTCTCTGTATTAAATAATATATCTTCGTTATCTAAACTATAAATAAACCCTTGTCGTGAAGCAGTTATTAAAATATCATCCTCATACGGTTCTAAGTCGTGTGAATCTTTTATACCATGTTTTAATTCTGTATATGGTAATTTACGAATAGTCTGATTGTAGTTTGTAGTATCTAACGGTAGTTTTGCCACACCACTAATTGCATTTCTTGTATGGTTGTTAAACCCAATGTATAAATTACCGTCTCTTTCACATAAGGCATTCAAACTATATGTATTTACCTTTCTTGGTACTAAATTACTTTTGAGATGGACTACAACTGATAATTTGAACTTTAACTCAAGATGTAGACACCATATTTTATCTATGTACGTCTCTGTGATGAACAACTTATCTTTAACAACAAGGATTTGGTGAACCTGTCTGATTGATAAACTAATGGGTTCATGCGTATCTTTAAAATCTGAATTCAAAAATCTTAGCTTGGTCCCAACTAATTGTTTGTTCTTAGTTAGTACATCTTCAGATACTATTAGTCCATCCTTATACAACCCAATTCCAAAAAATACACCATCGAGTACTTTTTTTGTTTTATACGTTATTGGTTCAACAGTCCATAACCCATTATTAGTTGTTACTACTAGCATCTTTAATATAAATCATATCGTTAATTTGCCCAGCATTCGGTATCTCAATACTTCTCAATAATTTAAATGTATCATGAGAGAATAAGTTTATAGAGTTTTTTAAATTAGGGTCTTGTCTTGAAGTTCTTGGGGACACAGCAGAATAACCAACCCAGACTCCTTCAGGGCTTACGCACAATCCCCTAGTCCAAACATCTCCAGTATTAAATAGCGGCCTTTTCTCATTTAAACTATATACAAACCCTTGATGAGAGGCTGATATTAATATGTCTCCTTTATATGGCTCAAGATCATGAGAATGATATACCCCGTCAAGTGTGATTAACTCACTTCTTGAATCATCGTGTACTTTCAATACTTGACTTTCTTTAATCCCTTTATTGTTTAACCCAATGTAGATATCACTAACGTCACTATATTTATATTCTATATGAGTTGCGTTTATGTGATTAATATCAGCATCTTGATTATCTTTTTTAAACCCAACCATCTTAAACTCAAAGTTGAATCGATCTTTTTTAACTACACGAACATTATTGTATTTAGTATTAGTTAGTAAAATAGTAGTAACAAATGAATTTTTTTGTACTGCAATTTGGTGGACATCTTCTATCCATGTTGTGCTATAATCTCCACAATACTCAAATGCTCCATCCTCTAAATGATATTTTAGTTCTACTAACTTAGTCCCTTTCTTCTGACGGTACGCTACATAAATATAGGTATCTAATCCATTCTCTCCTTTTATACTATCAATCCCAAAACAGTTCTCTCGATTAAATAAAATCACTTCTCCAATTTTTGTTACTATAAATAACCCATTCGGTGAAGTTACTAAAATCATTAGTCTTTCCTCGCTGTCACTATCCCAAAATAATTACCAAAAACTCTTTCTTTTCCAGTAATATCTGATATTTTATACTCATGAATATGTATATCAGAAAATCCAGCCATTTTAAACTTTTCTTTACAATCATTAAATGTTGTTTTCCATAAATGTGGGGTGTATCCTCTAACCATATGAAAGTCTATAAATGGTTTATTGTCAATTGATCCATCCATAGGAATGAACGCTACAACCCATCCACCACTTTTAGTAATCTTGTACATTTTAGATAACACCTTGCTTGGGTCATACGAATGTTCAAGTATATCTTTAGCAAATATTAAGTCAAACGAATCTTTTTTAAACGTCATATTATGTATATCCATAACACGACAATCGTTATGATTCTGCTTTGCAACCCCTATAAGCTCAGAATTCATGTCTATCCCAGTAGCCATACCATATTTTTCAGCAAGCATTTTAGTATTATACCCTGTATTACACCCCATATCTAAAACTCTCGCTTTTCCAACTTCTGTAGGTAAATCGCTTGGGGCAGGGAGATGCTTAACAGTGGTATCTAAGAATTTTATAGCTTCGTCACCGTGTTCTTCCACAGTCATTCGTACTGGACCATCGTGATGCTCAGCTAGTAATTGGATATTTTTATATTTATCCTGATCTACTATCTTGTTTACAAGCTCACTAGTATAAGTGCTTTCTTCGCTCTTTATTATAGTAGCAGAGTCTACTTTGAATTTTGGATACCCGTATATTTCTGAGACTAAATATCGATACCGTGGAAACAGTTGAAGCTGTGTTGCCTCATTATTCATACCAAGTATGTTCACATTATAAGTAAGTGGTATCGCTTGATGTACAGGAGTTGACTTGAAGAGCCCAACTAGTGGAGTTTTAAAGGCACCAGCAATGTGCATAACTACAGAGTCTATTGCAACAACCAAGTCTGCATTTTTTATTAATGCCTTACTGAATTCCATGTCACTCTCTTCTACGTCTTTACCGAATTCAATTATATTATACTCTTTAAAGTTTTCAAGTATTTTACTTAACTCTTCTTCTGTGAATTCCTTGGGAGGATTACCAGCATTATTGTGCAACAACATTACTTTACCATTATAAGCACTTAGAAATTTTTTAGCTTTTCTGTTTGCGACGCTTGTCACTGACAACTCAGTCTGTAAGTCTTCTAAACATTCAAAATCAACTCCAACTTCAGTCTCAAATCTGAATATTTTATGTAATCTATGCCCATGTTGTTTTTGAGTTGGTAAAAAGACTCCGTTTGTATATTGATTATCCACCCCATATTTATCTGCTGCGTCTATCACTTCTTTTAACAGGGTTTCATAATTTTTTGGCCCCTCTCTCCAAGGGTCTGGTAATATAGGTGCAACTTCATCTACAAAACTAAGACCTGAAAGTAAATCTATAGCAGTTTTTCCAAATCGCTCTTGCATAGCTACCCCTATATAAATGTCTGGATTCTTCTCTTTAAATTTCCTAAGAGCTGGTGTTAGCATAACATTATCCCCCAATCCATGAGGACTAACAAATAAATACTTACTGTTCATTTACAATCTCCATTACTCTCTTTAATACATTTTCCCACGTGTACTCTTTTATATTAGCTGGTATTATCCTCTCTCGGTCTAACTCTGTACCAAAAAATAATACGTCTGGAAAAATTTGTTCTAAGTCACTACAATATTCTGATAAGACTGGAGTACCGCATGCTAAGGATTCAACAACTCTATTACTAAAGATATTACCGTGTACAAAGTTTAACGACCAATTCGATTGACACACTACTTTTCTAAAGGCATGCTTGTATACAGGAGGACTGGCGTTGAATTCACTTGGCCACCAACTGCCGAAGATAGCTATCTTACCTAATAATCCTGTATTTTTTATAGTGTGTACTCTTTTATCAGTAGCATTACCTATAAAAACTTTGTCATACACTTTTTCTGATTTTTCATTGAAGCATATATCAGGGTCATACCCTTCAATTATCCAATGAGAGTTCTCATTATATTCTTTGAAATATTTCACTACCTCTGATGAAGTAGCTGATGCAAACGTTGCGTTTTTGACATGCTCAAGTATTTCTGGGGTTAGGTTATGTACATAATCCATAAACCACAACCATGTAGTAGTAATATCACTACATTTTCTTATTAAGCTTGATGGAACTCCATTACATTTAGAGAATAATACAAGTTTAGGGGTGTGCGTATCAACTATATGTATTAACAACTTTTCAAAGAACTCTATACCATGATGATAGATAATAGTTCTATAATTTACAGGAATTATATTATACCCTAATTTTTCAAAATATTTTGCCTGAGATACATTAGTGCTCTCTGGCTTATCACATACTCCAACCAGTATTATGGTTTCACTAGACATATCACTCCCCTATTATTATATTTTTCAGTTTTTGTTTGTCTTCTTCGATAATCGAATCAAAATCTTCTGTTGATATATTTCTAAGTTTATATTTTTCCATCTCTTTTAGAAAACCAGCTATGTCATTGATAATTGTTTGAGCATCAATTAACCTATAATCAGAAACATACCTAAAACTGGTTGGAACGTTATGTCTGTTTTCATAAACAGTATGTCTGTCTTTCTCATGTCCTATTATATAACTAGGACAACCACAAAGAAGGGAAATATGAGTACCACCAGACTGTGAAGAAATTGATAGAAGTGAATTGTTCAGATACTTAAGAATCTGCTCAGTTCTATCCTCCCCTTCATAACTAATCATATTTTGTACCCTATTGTCTTTATAATCTGCTAAACATGAGCCGTCTGGTGTACCAGCAAGTACTACCAGAAAATTTCCTACAAGTTGATCCACCAATTCTTTCCACACATACTCTGGTACGTTTCTATTAGAAGCTCTAACTCTAGCTCTAGGAAATACTGTTATGACTGGTCTGTCGAAAGTATGTTTATCTGAGCCATATCTAGCAAATAATTGCTGTTTAAAATCCATTATCCTACTACAACTTCTAGGAGACCATATTTCTACGGCTTTATCTTTATTGTAAAAATGTCGAATGTATTCAATTAAGTTACTGTAAATTCCAGCGGGTGTTAATCCACCAGCGGGGGTACCAGGTAGTACAGCTTCATAACCATCCTGATCTAACTGTAAATTTTTAAAATCGTTTGGTAGATCTATCACATAAGATGCAAAGTCTTTCACAAATATGTGAAGTCCTTTGTTCATCATAAACACAAATTTGTGATCTGGGTATTTATTTAATTTTAAAGAACGAAAGTACGCTTGGTACCTCTGAAGAAACCAACCTAGTTCTCCTATAAAAAATGAAACAACAGTTGGTTCATCTAAGTAAAAATCTTTCATCACCACTCCTTTTAAACGAGTTGTATTCGTGGTTTGTGAATACCAAATTTCATAAAATCCCCTGGGTGTGGGGCGACATCCCCAGTTACAAGATTGTTTTCTTTTAAATTCAGAAAATAGTATTCATTACACATAAATTTGTCATAATCTACAAGAACATCTTCTAATAATGCCCTTAATAGTTTTCTAGTAGGAAATTCACTACATGTGTTAAGTAATGCCCAAATTGCCAAGTCATATCTGACCTCATCATATTCTTCCTTAAGGGGTAACCAAAACACACTCCCTTTATAATATTTTAATCTCTTGTATAATATATTAATGCAGGTACCAACTTCAGTTACTTCTAGAACATGTCTATAATCCTTAAGTTCTTCATATGGAAGAGAAACGACCATGCCAGTATGACTAACGTCTGAATGAGTTTTTAGTCTTATTACTTTTCCTAACGTAGAATCCGGAGCAAACTCTAATAAATCACCAGTTTTTATTTTAGGTTTCAATGAGTAATAAGTGCTTAAATCCCTCTGTTCCATTTCACTGCATACCTCACTTCTATAATACGCTACTCCTCTTTTTTAAACCCACCATTAAAGTTACCATTCTTAATTGAGAAAAATAGTCCATGTAGTGTCTCAAGTATAGAATTAGTTTTTGACCAGTTAAAAGATATTGCCATTGTTTTAAGTAATAATAATCCAGCTGAAAGCGTTATCCAGTTATGTTTTAAAAATTCTACCAAGAAATAGTCCATATGTATCATTCGTCTCCCCCCCCTAAAATAAGTATTTATTAATCCCCCGCTCGGAGCACACCCACACCTGAGCTTCGTGTTTTGCTCGTAAGTCAACATGAAACGCTATTGGTAATATATCATACCCATCTCTATCATATGTACCAACAGCTAAGTTAGTAAAGATTCCTATCCCTGTAAATCCTGCGGAGTAAACTTCATAGAATTGTTCTCTTGGTGGGGCGTCTATCTCGAAATGAAAATCAATAGCACAATGTCCACCATCACGTTTGTGATGGACATCTAAACAAAATCGCTTATCATCTATTTTATCATCCATCACTATACCACCACCAATAGAATAATGTGGGACAATCTTCCATCCAGTTCTGTCAGCCAAGTCATCTAACATATATACAACTTCTGGGTTTATTAACCATCCTGACCCAATGTAACAATGTCTTGGGTCGTCAAATTGCCACCGCATAAAATTTTGTACGTCTTTTTCAAAGTCTATCATTTATCTACCTTTTCGTACTTTGTTTCTATCTTATAAAAATCATATAGAATCTTAGTTTGTGTTCCAGCCAAGGCTAATATAAATAATATAATGAACCCAAGTATCCACATAAATAGTCTAGTGCTAACTTTACTTTTTATATCATCCCACATTATCTTATGGTCATCTTTTATATCCTTCTTTAAATCTGACAAGTCATCGTTTAACCTAGTATAGCTATCGTCCAATGATTTATGCAGAGGACATTTCTCGTTTGTACTCATACCATACTCCAATTATGAATTGTATTCAGTTCTAACAATACCAGCATAAAAATTATTAGGAGTAGCTGATGTGTCTATCTTAGCACCAATCCTAATTTCTTTGAATTTAGGAACAACTCTGTATACCGAATGAACTGCCTGTGCATCGGCTTGAACAATTGTTTCTTTATAAATGCTTGCTGGGTGTGTGTATGTGTTCGGGTGTCTTCCCTGAATAGTGATGGTTAGAGACGTAGCAGTTATAGTGGCTGCTCGGTAGAGAACAGCTATCTCATCAGCATCTGCCCTTAACCAATTTGAGTAGGTATATGTAGACGTGGTTATAGATGTGTTGTCTATGCTAAATGCTTCAGCATTCTGATTTGAAACTGACATTTAGAATTCACTCCTTAAATTACATATATATAAAAACACTTTAGATGCAACTTCAACTTCAACTTCAATTATAACAGACCAAATCATATCCTTAGTAGTAGGAGTAATCAATTTTAATATATGTGTTTTGTATATTATATTGGGACGTATCCCCCTTTTGTATTTTTAATTGGGGGCAGATTGACTGCCCCCGTGCCCTAGAAATAGAAGTCGTAGGGAGTGGTTAACTATTATATTATGGAACAGTAATTGGTGTAGCCAGCACGCTAGCTGTGAATATCCACGGATTTGACTCTGCAAAATACATAGACCCCTTTAAACTAGCACTTACATCTGCTAACGCTTGAGCGGCAGCTACTATAGATGCTTGAGTAGCTAAGCTACCATTAAATAAGTATTTACACCCGTCCCCAGCACCAATTTTTATATGGCTTGTGGTTTTAAGGGCTCCAGTAAATGTTCCAGTTGTAAAAGCAGCCGCTGTTCCGCCTACACTGGCAAACCCAGATATGGTTTCAGTACCATTCTTAGCTGCTATATTGCTATCAAAATATGAATTACTAGGCATTTAAATCAACTCCTTTGCATTGTTAGGGTCCTCATAGTACATGCCTATATACTTTGAAGTTTCATACCGCAAAACGTATGAATCCCGTTTGTTATTATATTCTATCTTCAGCTAGGGTTAACACATATGTCTTTGGATTAAGTCCTTTCGCTGATATAACCTCTTTTTGTTGATAACCATATTTCTCCCTTAAGTTTTGTGCTTCAAAAGGGTCTATAGTTCTAACTGTTTTAGGTAATGCTTTTGCTATCTTTTCAGCTTTCTTTTCACCAAGCTCTTCTTCATTCTTTATTCTTTCAAGAGGTGGTATCTCTGCTTCTCCCTTATACTTCTTTACTAGGTTTATAAGCTCACCTTCAGAAATCTCCCACTCTTTACAAAAATCACTTAAAGGTCTGTCTGGATGTTTTCGTTCAACGTTGTCAAACATGTGTTTGTATAGTTCTTCTCGTGTGATGCTGTCTTTCTTAGTTTCCTTAAGTTGCTCAGCCATAGGTTGTTCTAAGAATTCCTCTTTAGTCTTGTATGGGACTACGTCTTCTAAGACGTCATTAAATGCTTCCTCTTGTATAGCATCATAATCTTCTCTGCTCATTCCATGTTTATGCCGTATATGAGCATTTATATTTGCAAACCCATTTATGTCATCAGGACACAGTTTACAAAACTCTCTTTCTCTTGTCATATTTCCTCCTTCCTCAAATCCATGAGGATTCAATAACATCCGTTATTTATTATCTACCTACCCTTTTCATTTCTATAAACTGATCATAGAATGAAATATTGGGCGTAAATGTATTAATAAAATAGTACTTGACTGTATCTTCTTTCCCCCAAGCCGTATTTATATCATTTACATAATCTTGTATTGCGATATCATTATTGACATGTGTGCCATAAAGCTTACCATCTTTATGTCTCCACTTCATAGCCATAGAGACATCATATGTGGTTCTTGGAACTTCATCAAAAGGAAGCCTGTATACAGAGTCCCCTTTTACAGTTAGATCAGTTGCAGACCTGTCTGGATATAAATCCTGTGTCGGGCTTTTTAACTGTCTTACTATCTGCCTTTTTGTTTTCGTACTGAAGTTCACAACTTTTCACTCCTATAGTTTAAAAAGTAGGGGGAATGGTTACCCCCTACCAATTTTTATATATTACTACAAACTTGATTAAGAAGTAGCACAGCCATTTCCTAGCCAATAACGCCAGTTAGTTACACATCCTCCAAATCTTGTAAAGATTCGAGAGAAGTAGTCTAAACTGATTTCATCTTGCCAGAAGTCAAGCGATACTCCTTCCCTATCTGTAGCCATAAGTCCATGTTGTAGCTTACCAATAAACCAAGCTGAAGTATCGGTTAGATACGCCCAATCCATCGGTGCTAAAATAGAGTTGAGTACGTTCTGAGTATTATTCGTTACGTATGGAACTAAAGTACTATTTAAGATTTCCTGTGAAGTAAACTTCAATGCCGGTGGAACCAATAGCACGTCAGGCTCTAGATCAAAAAGTTGACCCCTCTCATCTCTATTGTTTGTCTGTGTGTATGTTTCATACCCAGACTTCAAATTCGCAACACTAAGAGCATTAGCTGTAAGGTTATCATAGGTGTTACCTACTTTATCCTTATGACTATTGCTGAAGAATGTCGTATTATCGTAGATAGCTGTTTTTCCAGTATCTCCTGTTACAATACCAGTTTGGTTATTGTTAAATACCTCATCCCCAGCTGTCTTAGCTCCGTTGTTGAAGAACCTAGCGTAGAATTTTTCCTTTGTAATAGGAACATTCTTACCCCAAGAACCAACGGTCTCTCTTAAAAGATTGCTGAATTTTTGTGAGTCTTCTACGGATTCATAAGAAAATCTAACTAACCGACCCCAAGATCTGTTAAGACAGATTATCGTATAAGATTCCATTGGAGCGTCGCTCTGTAGATCTTCCCCTTCAGGTTTTTCTAAGAGCTCTCCTAGTCCGATTGCACTAGTAAATTGCTCATAAGCCGCATTAGATGGAACTACCTCAAAAATAAGAGAGTATTTAGGAGGCACTTCCGGATACATTTCCCAAAAATACTTATAGGAATTTTGTTTCATTGCTTCTGTAAATTGACTTCGTTTTACACCTGCCATTTAAATACACCTCCTATTATCGTCCTTGTTTACAATCTGCGTCTATTTTAACATAGACTGTGTTTTCGTTTGCGTCAACGTCAACTACGCTTAAACATTCTGAGGCAGCGGTACAATCTTCTTGTGCAGATTGTATTCCACCAACACCAGTATTTTTAATACCTAATTTATGAGCTACGACAGTAGCGGAAACGGATGCTGATGCATTGTAATATGGAATCTCAAATACATCTTCAAGTCCGTAAATGACAAATACTTTATCGCTTCCAGCCGTAGAGCTTGAAGTCCAAAAGTTGGTTGCAGAAGCGTCTTTAGGTACTTCCGCCCAACCAAAGATTTCCTCTTTACAGTCTCCTGCTACTGTGACACGCCCAGCTGAGTCTAGATATACAAACTTTCCGCCTTTTCTAGCAAAAGCCTGACTAGCTGCTACAGGGTATTCCCTGCCTCTACCAGGACCTTCTCTATGCCCAAAACGAATTTGGTTGTGATTAGCCATTTATAATTTCACCATCCTTTTGTTTATAAACATATGCATAGAGAAATCATCCAATCTCTCAATATTTATTTCTTATCTGCGAAATCTCCTTTATGTAGTTTCTTATCTCGCATGATTAATGTTTCTATATAAAAGTCAACGTCCATGTTACTCATGTCAGCTTCTTTTATTAATTTCGGGTCTTTAGGATCATATCCATGCCTTTTCCCTTTACTACTATTAGAGGTTCTTGTCTCAGTTGATTGTCTCATTTCTACACCAGAAACTGATCCTTCAGGTTTAAGAAGAATATCATTTTCTGGGTCTTGTAGAAATTCTGTTACCCTCTCTTCAACTGTCATATCATCAACAATTTTACCTTTCTCGACTTTCTCATATATAAATTGTTCTAATGCTTCGTTAAAGGTAAAATCATCTTTTAACAGCCTTACTACCAGATCAGGGCGTAAAGCGTTTAGTTTTGAAGCAACTCTAGCTATTTCCCCCTCTAACGTTTTCTTCGTTAGATTGGCAATTTTTGCGTCTTTCTTAGACAACTCCGCATCTCTAGATGACAACGTTGACCTCAGCTCTTCCACTTCATTTTTAAATTTGTCGTTTAGTTTGTCTAGTTCTTTGTTGAACATCCGCTTTTCTCGTTCTCTATCAGAAAGATTTTTTAACTCATCTTCTTCCTGTTTCTCAAGACGCTCTTTTTCTTTTTGTTTCAACTCATCAAGCTCAGTTTTAAGTTCTTTTAATTCATCAGAACTTGGGGCAGAACCAATCTTGTCTTTGAGTTCATCTAACTCTTGCTTCAAAATTTTCTTTTCTTGTTTAGATCTATCTCTAGAGTCAAAAGCTTTTTTAGCTTCTTTTCTATAAAACTCTATCTCTTTCTTTAGATCTTCGACGGTCAACTCTTTGTCGTCGCCATCGTTTGCCGCATCCGCAGCTTTAGCTATTTGAGCTTCTAAATCTTCATCACTCATTCCCTCTTCTACTTCTATATTAAGCTCTTGAGCCTTTTTTTCTAATTCTTCTCTGTCCATAAAATCCTCCATCATGTCCATGATGCTTTTACATCATCCAATGTTAGTTAAATTGATTTGTTTCTTTTTCTTTTTTCGTCAAATAACTTTTGTTGTTTATCGAAAAACTCTTGTTTAAACATCCAAACTTTATTATTATATTTACTTAAAGCTCCTCTTGGTATCATAACTGGAATACCCTGATAGAAATATACTATATCATCCACAGGGAATGGAGCATCTATAAATTTCTTAAACCCAAAGAGTGTACCACCAAGAAATACACCAAATAATAACATCCCTAATAGTATAACTTTAAATAGGAACCTCAGTACCTTTGTTTTTCCTAGCCTCTTCTTTTCTCCTTTCAGTTGCATACCAACCAGATCCTTTTAATAGAAAATTAGATGTGCTTATTAATTTTTTCATCGGAATCCCACATGTGTTACATGTTACGATAATGTCATCAGGTACTTTAAGTATCTCCTCTTTTATAGTTTGACATTTACTACATTTATACTCGTAAATAGGCATTATTCTTCCTTCTTCTGTTTACTCGTCTCTTCTTCTTCTAACGTCCCTTTATCCTTAAAGCTATTTCCCATTTCAGTATTAGGGTTTCCATCTCCGTCTTTTTCTTGTTCATTACCAAATAAAGTTTTTTGTATAGGCAATACTTTTCCATCACTACTCTCGATCTCTTTCTCTATCTCAATAATTACTTCTTGAGTAGCATTTGGTAAAGACTTTCTAGCAATATTCTTTTGAAGTTCTTTATTCAACCTACTACTTAGATTTCTCTCCATTATCATGAATAGACTATCTATTTCATCTGCCAACGCCTGAACATCAAACGTGCTTGGATATTTTACCTCAGAAAATTCCTCTGCTTGTTTACCCATGTGCTGTAAAGCTAGCTTAGAAATTTGATTTTCTGCTTCTTGATAAGATGCACTTTTCTCAGCTAATGCCGAATTTACTCCAATAAACGAATATTGACTTTGTCTTCCAGACCTAGACGTATATAAATCTGATGTCCCACCTTGTAATCCACTTAGTCTAAAGATCTCTTTTATATTATCAACAACCAGTTTCCATATTGTATTGATATTTTCTACTTCTGGACTGATAAATGCAGGTGGATGTCTAGCATCAAATGGAAATGTCCAAACAGATGAAGTTCCTATTTCTTTTAAAACATTAGACTCCCCGCTTTCTTCTTTTTCGGCAAGCTCCCCACTATCTGGTACAACTAACTGTGAAAACGTTTGTCGTTCTATTTGCTCATCTATACAAGAGCACCAATTAAATATCTTCCTGTTTACATAAACAATATCTCTTAAAAGAGATTTACCAACTTTGTCAGTGCCTCGTTTGTTATACATTGTATAGATTGGTATAGTACCAATCTCGTTTGGTCCCTCTGATTTGGTTCCGTCATCAAATTTAACTTTTTCTCCATCTTCATCTAAGATAGTCCATTTTTCTTTGGTGATAAGCATATAATGCGTTTCTTCTATTCTTTCATACTCTGGGTCAGAATCATTGTAATAGATACTTTCTATCAATACCCATTGAAAGTTGCCTTGCCTATCAAGAGACCAATCTTTTAATTGTGGTGGGTACACTATTGAAGCGTATGGGATTTGTTTATTTTCTCGTTGTTGGGCTTTGTTTTTTGGTGGGTTTATTAAAGCTGGCATATTTACAAATATGTGTACAACACCATAGACAGATGCCCAATACCCAGCTTCCTTAATAAATTCAGATATATTTGTTCCTTTACCATCAACATTACGTCTAAATTCTTCTAAATCTAAATTACCAGGTCGTTCAACTCCTTCTTTAAAAATATAAGAGTTATACATAGATGGTATTGTATCACAGAAGTTAAGAAAGTCCGCTCTCTTTAATCGTTCTTCATAATCTTCCTGATCCTCTAATCTATGTGTGAAGAGATTACTGCTAGTTATAAAAGCTGGACCACCATCAGCTGCGGATCTATACAATTCCCAAAGATTGATATTCTCCTCATATAAAGGATGTTCTCTCTCGTTAATTTCTGCTTTCTTTTTGTCTTCTGGCATTCTTTATTTGTTCCTTTTAGTCAAAGTTCTAAACTTGGGTTTCTTTGCAATCCTCATGCACATCTCTAATGCATCTGGACAATCATCGTGCGTATCAGCTTCTCCTGTGAATGAACAAATCTGTTCTACACCTAGTCTATATTCTTGGTTGTTATTATATTTATATGTGTCAAAAACCACTGTACCATCTGATAAAAATGGGATTATCCCTTCTATACGCATTTTTTTGTCACTATAATTCTGCAATTCAACTATTGGGACATAAGATCCTGTAATCTTTGATACTGCCCGTATATTATCTGCTACTACTTGTTGAAAAGCATTAGTTTCTACAGCAAAAAGCTTATAGTTAAAATCTCTATGGTTGAAGATAACAGCTTCTATCTGTTCTTCAACACTACGCCTAGATATATCTATATCTAAAACAAACATATAACCTGTTTTAAGGTCTCTAAGTAGAGTGATTATACAACTAAAGTCACCTACCATTGCTTTTTTACCAAGACTTGGGTCTAATGCACCGAATATTGGGTTTCTTTTAGATCTTATAGTACTGATAACATTAGTATCCATCATGAAATTCTCCCAGTGGAGTTGATCTTCTACAATCATTATTTTAGTAATATCAACTGGAGAATTCTGTTTTTCTGTAATAAACCCACTTGGATCTGAAAGTTGATGAATCATAAGTCTGTAATATGATTCACCTTCTGGCCACAGAACCTTAGTCCCTCGTAGCATTTCTTCTTTATGGACTGTGAAGAATTTAAAGGCGTCTTCTTTTCTATTATCATTAAATCTATTCTTATACAGTTCAGCCCAAGTCTCCCATAATGGAGATGTAGAAAATTCTATAACTGCTGAGAATCGTTTAGATTCCCACTCTGGATATTCTTGTGGATCTAATAATGCATTAAGTAAGGAATCTTTACCTAATATAGTTCCTACAATAAAAAAATCAGTTATAGTTCCTTCTTCACCACCAACTGGAAGGACGTCCTTGTTAAACCATTGAAATCTCACATAAGTCCGCTGTGATAATGATCTCAACATCTCACTATTTTCTAAATCGTCTCCGAGTACAAGATCAGGTCTTTCTGTAGAAACTCTCTCTCCCCGTATGTTGTTTCCTGTTCCTAATGCAAGAACGGATATCCCATTTACTGTTTCTATGTAATTTGCTCTCCATATTGGCCCTTTTCCAGTTAATTCTGGGAAATCT
>Ga0209536_100006257_pt1 | contig 18247 bp, 21 predicted proteins | sample DeeMarSeWOR28_12_FD_187461 | JGI IMG/M metagenome (GOLD analysis project Ga0209536, IMG submission 187461) | Marine sediment microbial communities from White Oak River estuary, North Carolina - WOR-2-8_12 (SPAdes) (version 2) | ecosystem: Environmental > Aquatic > Marine > Intertidal zone >... | reverse complement strand
GACCAGTTCCACGACATCGAGGGAATCGGCCCCAAGATCGTTCACAAAATGGGCCGCTGTGTCGATGCCCCCGGCGTCCTGGTTGAGCTGCTCTGCAATGATCTCTTTGACTTTGGCTCCTACGTCCATGAAATCCTCCTTGAATTCAGTGTCTGGATTCTAGTATCTAGTGTCTAGCTATCCGTTTGTGTTTTTATTGCTTTTAAACAACCTGGAACTTGGAACCTGGAACTTTGTTTTCACATATACATCCCGCCGTTAACATGAAGGACCTGTCCGGTGATATAGGAAGCGTCCTCCGACACAAGGAACCGCACGGCTGCTGCGACGTCTTCAGGGGTTCCCAATCGCCCATTGGGAATCAGGTTGACAAGCTCCTCTCTGGCCTTGTCCGGCAGGGCATCGGTCATGGCAGTCTGGATGAAACCGGGTGCGACAGCGTTGACCGTGATCCCCCGTGCCGCCACCTCTCTTGCGAGGGATTTGGTAAAACCCACGACACCGGCCTTGGAGGCAGCATAGTTCGTCTGCCCGGCGTTACCCATGGCGCCCACCACGGACGATATGTTGACGATCCGTCCGTCCCTCTGCTTCATCATGACGCGGATGACCGCCTTGGAACACAAATAAGTACCTGTCAGGTTAATATCCAAAACGGCCTGCCAGGCATCATCGCCCATCCTCATAAGGAGCCCGTCCCTGGTGATCCCGGCGTTGTTGATCAGGTAGTCGATGCGTCCATACTTTTCCGAGACTTTTTCTACCATGGCTTCAACGCTGCCGGCATCGGCCACATCTAGCCGGCAGGGAAGGGGGGTGCAGCCCGCAGCAGCCGCCTCTGCAGCTGTTGCTTCCGCCGCCTCGAGGTTGATATCGGCAACCACGACGTCGATGCCCGCCTCGGCGAAATCAAGGGCGATGGCACGACCGATCCCCTGTCCTCCACCTGTAACAATAGCCACTTTTCTGTCGGACATCACCCACCCTCCAGACAACTGATTACGGTTTCCAGGTCTTCGGGAGAACCGAACGTCACCGAGGTGGATCCCTTGTCGATCCTCTTGATAAGGCCTGACAAGACCTTCCCAGGACCCACCTCAACAAAGACGTTCACTCCCTGCTTCACCATGACATTCACAGAATCCTCCCAAAGGACCGGAGAAGTGACCTGTCTGACGAGAGAGGGAACAACAAGGGCATCATCCTTGATCGCCACGGCTTCAGCGTTGTTTATCAGAACGGTCTTCGGACTGTCAATCCGAATGTCCGACAGGACATCTTTCATGCGACGGGCAGCTGGTTCCATAAGAGCACAGTGAAAAGGAGCGCTCACAGGCAGCTCGACCGCCCGCTTGCCCCCCCGCTCCCTGTATAGTTCGATGGCTCTCAGAACACCAGCCCTGTGGCCCGCAATGACGACCTGTCCTGGAGCGTTGTAGTTGGCCGCAGCCACGAGCACCGAATCAGAGGATACTGTGTCGCAGATATCGATAATCAGATCCCTGTCCATCCCTAGGAGGGCAGCCATGGCCCCTTCACCGGCGGGAACCGCCTGCTGCATGGCTCTGCCCCTTTCTTTTACAGCCTTTATGGCATCAGGGAAACCTATGCTTCCGGCTGCGACAAGCGCCGAATATTCCCCCAGACTGTGCCCCGCCACGAATGCCGGGGCGAGGTCCACCTTTGTACCCAATGCTCGCCAGGCAGCCACGCTGGCCGTTAAAATAGCTGGTTGGGTATTTTCAGTCAGACGAAGGTCCTCCTCAGGGCCTTCGAAACACATTCTGGCCAGGGAGAAACCAAGCACCTCATCAGCTTCGATGAATGTATCCCTCGCAGCCTCCGACCATTGGGCCAGGTCCTTTCCCATTCCCACATACTGTGAGCCCTGACCGGGGAAAACCAGCGCATAAGTCATTACTGCCCTCTCGATGCGTTCACAGAACGTATGATCTCAGGGATGATCTGAAATACGTCGCCCACAAGCCCGTAGGTCGCCACTTCAAAAATGGGGGCATCGGCGTCCTTATTGATGGCTACGATGATGTCTGAGGACTGCATACCCGCAAGGTGCTGAACCGCCCCGGATATGCCGCAGGCAATATACATCTTGGGCTGAACCGTCTTGCCGGTCTGGCCGACCTGGTGGCTGTAGGGGATCCATCCGGCGTCAACCACGCTGCGCGACGCGCCGACAGCCCCGTTCAAAGCGAGGGCAAGCTCCTCGATGATCTTGAAGCCTTCGGGTCCGCCGAGCCCGCGTCCACCGGACACGATGATATCGGCCTCCGCAAGATTTACCGTGTCGAGAATCTCCTCCACAACTTCCAGGACCTTTGTCCTGTCATCTATTTTAATCTCATCCACACCGCTGATGATGTGGACTTCACCCTTGTGATGGGGATCCTTTGGCGCCGCCGCCATGACCTTGTGACGCACTGTTGCCATCTGCGGCCTGTGCCTCGGACACACGATGGTGGCCATGATATTCCCGCCGAAAGCAGGCCTCGTCTGCAGGAGATCGCCCGTTTCAGGGTCTATATCAAGAGCGGTGCAGTCCGCAGTCAGGCCCGTGTTAACCCGGGAAGCTACCATGGGAATGAAGGAACGTCCCATGAAAGTGGCACCGGCCAGTACGATGGAGGGCCTGTGTTCCTCAATGAGACCGCTCAGAACGGACGAATAGGGTCCATCGTTGAACCGTGCCAGTAATGGATCGTCGACATAGAGGACCTCATCGGCACCGTAATGGACCAGTTCACGGGCCGGTTCCTCCATTTCGTGTCCCAGGAGGACCGCGGTCAACTTTTCACCCGTCTTTTCCGCAAGCTTCCTTCCAGCGCCAAGAAGCTCCATGACAACGGTGGAGATCTTACCGTTCCTCTGCTCGGCAAACACCCAGATCCCCGAATAGGCATTTTTATCCAGATCGGGTCCCTCGATCCTACTCTCTTCCTGGATAATGGCCTGAACCGGGCACGATTCGATACAGGCAAGGCATAGGGTGCATTTCTCGTTGATCCAGGCTGCCCCATCTACCATCTCGATTGCATCGTAGGGACAGGAGGCCAGACACGCTTCGCAACCGTTGCACTGTTCCGGGATAACAACTACAGCCAATGAAACTCTCCTTGTTGATTACAAGTTCAGAGTTCAGGGATCAGGGTTCAGAGGTAGGTGTAACGTCTTTAACATATTTACTCTGAACGCAGAACGCTGAACCCTGAACTCAAATGATTTTCTGTTCCTTCAGCCCTTTTACCAGCTTTGCCGCCATTTCCGCCGGTTCCTCCTGCCATTTGACACCGGAGCGCGACAGGTCCGGGGAAAAGATCTTTACCACCCTGGTGGGTGAACCGTCCAGACCGAGGTTGGGATCCTCTACCTCGAGATCCTCCCTCGTGAAGGTGGTCACCTCGGCTTTCTTCGCCTTCATCTTCCCCTTGAGGGACGGCATCCGGGGTTCGTTGATCTCCTTGACCACGGTAATCAGTCCAGGAAGGGGAAGGTTGACGACCTCATAGCCCTCCTCGAACATCCTCTCCACAACCATCTCATGGGAACCGATGGAACGTATCTTTCTGATAAAAGCTACAAAGGGGATTCCGAGCTGGTCGGCAAGAGAAGGGCCTACCTGGGCTGTGTCCCCATCGATGGCCTGCTTACCGCAAATGATCAAGTCCACCGGTCCCATTTTTCTTATGGCGGCAGCCAGGGTGTAAGCCGTCGCCCAGGTGTCAGAACCTGCAAAGGCGCGGTCACTGATCAGGAAGACCTCGTCAACCCCCAGGGCGACCGCCTCCCGCAAGGCTTTCTCAGCCTGGGGAGGACCCATGGTCAGCACCTTGACCGTCCCTTCGGTGCTTTCCTTGAGCCGGACACCCTCCTCAATGGCGTACATGTCGAAGGGGTTAATAATGCTCTCAACCCCTTCCCTCATAAGGGTGTTGGTTTCGGGGTTTATCCTGACCTTCGTTGTTTCGGGGACCTGCTTTATACAAACAACTATATTCATTTATAATTCCTGGGGTTTATGCGGTGCGCGATCTCGGGCAATCTGCTGCGTTCTAGGTCGCGTGTGATCGTCGACGTACAGCCCGGTACGCCTGTGGTCCCCCGCTCCCTGCGGCCTTGCATCTTACCCAATCTCCCGCACCTGAAAGTGATCGTTCCTTAATGCGTTCTGTGTCCTGCGTCCTGCGAGGAAATCGTCTACGATTTCCTCGCATATTCTTTTATGAGTGCCGCTCCGATGACATTACGCTGTATCTGATTGGTTCCTTCGTAGATCTGAAGGATCTTGGCGTCGCGCATCATCTTCTCCACCGGGTATTCCTTCATGTATCCGTAACCGCCCAGGACCTGGACTGCATTTGTGGTAACCTCCATGGCAACATCCGAGGCATACAGCTTGGTCATGGCGGAGACCTTGGAGATATCCTTTGCCCCGCTGTCAACAAACCGGGCCACAGCATAGGTGAGGGCCCTGGCGGCTTCGGTCTTGGTGGCCATGTCGGCCAGCATGTGTTGAATCGCCTGAAAACCTATGATGGGTTGGCCGAACTGTTGCCTCTCACGGGCATAATTTACCGCCACATCCAGGGCCCCCTGGCAAACACCAACGCCCTGGGCCGCAATGCCCGGCCTGGACATGTCCAGGGTCTTCATGGCCACCATGAACCCCATCCCCTCTTTGGCTATGAGATTTTCAGCCGGTATTCGGCAGTCCTCGAAGACCAGTTCCCGCGTCGCCGAGGCCCGGATGCCCATCTTGTTCTCCTTCTTGCCGAAAGAGAAACCTTCCGTACCCTTTTCGACGATGAAGGCGGATGCGCCCCGAGCTCCCCTGGTTTTGTCGGTGATAGCTATAACGGAGTAGATCTCAGCTTCCCCTCCGTTGGTGATCCACTGTTTGGTCCCGTTGAGAATATAGGAATCGCCGTCCTTCCTGGCCGTTGTTCTGACACCACCGGCGTCGCTGCCCGCGTTGGCCTCGGTCAGACCAAAGGCAGCCAGTTTTTCCCCCGATGCGATATCGGGGAGGTATTTGCTCTTCTGCTCCTCGTTACCGTAAAGCAGGATCGGATAGGCTCCCAACCCCGAAGCGGCAAAGCTCACAGAAACGGCCAGGCACGCTGTCGAAAGCTCTTCGACGGCGATCGTTGTATCGAGGGTACCCAGCCCCATCCCGCCGTACTCCTCCGGGATATTGATTCCAAAAAGATCAGACTGTCCACATATTTTCATGATCTGAGCGGGAAATTCCTGTGTCTCGTCCAGTTCCTCCCGAACAGGCACCACCTTCTCCTGAGCGATCTGCCGGGCTATTTCCCGTATAGCCTGCTGTTCTTCGGTAAGAAAGTAGTCCATTTAGAACCTCCATGCCGATCTTTAGATAACCGTCTTTTCCCCGGCCCGGACCCCTGCGGTTCAGCTCCGGGTCGGAGTACTGAGTGCCTGGATATGCGCGCTGTAAAACTCTGTTACCAGCGGACCAGTGCGGCCCCCCACGTCAGTCCGCCGCCAAATGCTTCGAGAAGAACCTGATCTCCCTCATTGATCCTCTTGCTGCGTACCGCCGCATCCAGAGCCAGCGGGACCGACGCAGCGGATGTGTTGCCGTGTCTATCAACGGTGACGATCACCTTTTCCATGGGCAAATTAAGTTTCTTTGCTGTAGCCTTTATTATTCTCAGGTTGGCCTGGTGGGGTACGAGGAAGTCAATATCCTCTTCCCCAAGCCCGTTGGCCTGCATGACCTCGTCCACAACTTCACTCAACCGAGTTACGGCTACCTTGAAGACTTCATGTCCGCGCATCTTGACCGTGTTGAGCTTCTGGTCAATGCCTTCCTTGGTAATGGGCATCCTTGAAACACCTGCCGGTGCATAGAGAAGTTCCGCCATGGTGCCGTCGCTGTGCAGATGGGTCGACAGGATACCCCTTGTCCCATCACTGCCGGGGACAAGCACGGCCGCTCCAGCCCCATCCCCGAAAAGAACACATGTGTCCCTGTCCTCCCAGTCGAGGAACTTGCTCAGCACCTCCGCTCCGATAACAAGAACTTTCCGGTACGTACCGCTTCTGATGAAGAGATCCCCTACAGTCAGGGCATAGATAAAACCCGTACAGGCAGCTTCCAGATCAAAGGCTGCGGCTTTGGAAGCTCCCAGGTTCCGCTGAACGAAACCCGCGGTTGAGGGAAAGTAGTGATCAGGGGTCAGGGTCGCCACGATGATCAGGTCCAGATCCGCGGGGTCCACTCCGGCCATCTCGAGGGCCTTTCGGCCAGCCTCGGTAGCAAGGTCCGATGTGGCCTGCTCGGGTGCGGCCATATGCCTTTGACGGATCCCCGTCCTGGAAACGATCCACTCATCGGTCGTATCGACCATCTTCTCCAGGTCGAAGTTCGTCAGTATTTTTTCCGGCAGGTATGACCCGGTTCCCGAGATAACCGTTCTTGTGTCCATGGCTGAGATATCAATCACCCTTGTCAGCAGAAGTCGTCTCTTTTAATTCCATGTCCATCTTCTTTTCCTTGAGGTTCTCGATGACCTGATGGAACTTTTCCCCGAAACTCTGCCTCAGCTCGATACTTGATTCAACCTCTTCACGAACACGCATGGCGACCCTGGTTCGGGCGTAGTCGTAGGTGATCCGGATTGCGTTCTTGATCGCTGTGGGGTTGGATCTACCGTGAGCGATAACACCGATACCGTCAAGGCCCAGGAGAAGGGCACCACCGGTTTCAGCATAGTCGAACCGCCGTTTGAAGCGCTTTAAAGCTGGCCGCATGAAAAGATATCCAAAACGACCCCACAAGGATGCCTTTATCTCGGCTTTCAAGCGGGTTCCGAGGGCCTGCACCACGCCCTCACCGGTCTTTAAGGCCACGTTGCCCACAAAACCGTCACAAACCACCACATCAACCGTATCGTTGAAAATATCCCCGCCCTCTACGTTACCGTGAAAATTCAGGTCGCTTTTTCTCAGTATGGTGTAGGTCGCCCTGACGACCTCGTTCCCCTTGCCGGCCTCCTCACCAATGCTCAGGAGCCCCACTTTGGGGCGGTCTATTCCGAGTGTGTAGCGCGCCAGGGCATGGCCCATGAATGCGAATTGAACAAGGTTGTGGGGTTTGCTGTCGACGTTGGCCCCGGCATCGAGAAGAACGACTCTGCCGTCTACAGTCGGCAGGATGGATCCGATGCACGGCCTGTCCACACCGGGCAGGGTACCCAGAACATGCAGGCCGGCAATCATGGCTGCGCCGCTGTTGCCGGCTGACATGCAGGCGTCGGCTTCCCCTGACTTGACCAGTTCAAAGATCCGCCTGATAGAGGTGTCCTGTTTGGTGTTGAGGGCCTTCCTGGGGGACTCATCCATACGCACGACTTCTGAAGCGTGCTTGATGATGATCCTTTCCTGGAGGTGGGACTGCTTTACGAGGAGAGGTTCAATAACTTCACGGTCACCCACCAGGATGACCGTACATTCGAGTTCACGGACAGCAAGGGCCGCTCCCTCGACCACCGCTTGAGGAGCATGGTCGCCCCCCATTGCATCAACCGCTATTTTCACGACTGTCTACCCGAGGACTTTTCAGACCTCTTTGATCTCCATAACCTTCCGGCCACGGTAAAATCCACAGTGTGTGCACACCCTGTGGGGGATCTTGGGCTCGCCGCACTTTGAACAGTTGCTCGTTGCCGGCATCGTAAGGGCATCGTGAGCCCGCCTGCGCCTGGTGCGGGATTTAGCCATCTTTTGCTTTGGGACTGGCATATATCTCTCCTTCTTACGGCACCATGTCCAATGGATCGGACACGATACTCAATTCACCTGGATAATGGGTTTTCTCACCTTTCCATGATCCTGAGCGGGGGCCCGGAAGTGCGTGATGAAACTTACCTCTTACACCTTCCCGGGCGCGGTTCATCTCTTCCTGTTTAATTGATTCTTAAGGTCTTTCAGGGCACTCCAGCGCGGATCGGTGTCCGGCTTGCAATCACAGGTGCCCGACGTCCTGTCAACTCCACAATCCGGGCAGATCCCGCTGCAGTCGTCTTGGCACAGCGGTTTCATGGGAATACTGAGGGCGATCTGCTCAGCGGCAAGATGACCGACATCAAGGGCATCGCCGCGAAAAAACTCTACATCCAGATCGTCGGATCCCAGCTCCCTTTCCTGGGCAGACTTTTCAAGGTCTAAGACGGGTCTGAGTTCTATATCGACCCTCTCGCTGATCACGGCGGCAAAATCCTTAAGGCAGCGAGCGCATATTAACTGTACCTGGCCGCTGACATCCCCACGAACCAGGACCTGGTGACCTGTTTTTCTTAATTCAAAGGAACCTGTAACAGGCCCATTGACGTTCAGTTCACGGACCGCCGGATCGTCCGGATCCAGGTTCAGCTCCACTTTGATCCCCTCCGGGAGTATATCCTCAAGGTGTATCAGCATTAATGGCCTCCGAAGGTGAATAGGAATAGATACCGGATGGATTACCCTTTGTCAATTGAAGAGGAGGAGCTTGTGAAGAACAATTCTATTAAGGATTGAAGATTAGGAATTGAGGATATATGTCCTGAATGCGGTGTTTCCTTCAGAAGCTCTTTTCAAAAGCGGAGTGCGACCATGACAACCGAGGTTTTAGTGAGTAAGTGAGTAATTAAGCCAGCAGCCAGTCCTGTGAACTTTATACCTTTATCAGCGTCATCACTTTAAAGCCGTGCCTTGTCTCCTCGTCATTGATAAATATACTAGGATATATATGGAAACAGCAGAGGATCAAATATTCTTCCATGAAAATCGGATGCCACACCGGGCGAACGGCCGGCCTTGCCTGCATGCTCATTACTGCAGTAATTAGCATCGGGTGCCTCACCTACAACTCCGGTTTTAAAAGTATGGATGAAGTGCAGAAAGGGGAGTCCATAGTTTTTGGAGAGATCAAACTTCTCCGGATCACAGAAAAGGGTTCGCTGGAGGATGTCCCTGCTGTTGATAACAGGATCAAATTTACCGCAATCTAAAGGTTGACATCGGAATTTTTCAATTATGAAGTTAATACGAAAGAGGACCTCTACCACTTAAACCTACCAAAAGGCCGATACACCTTGGCTCAGGTTTTTTTCTCAGGAAAGACCTGCCGCATTTTTGGTGAATTCGAGGTTTCACAAGACAGACCACTTTCCTATCTCGGATCGATAAACATGATTTTCAGCGGATACCGCGACAGCCGATACAGAATCATTATCGTGGATGACAGCCAGCCGGTATTTGAAAGATTAAAGGCGAAGTTTCCGGAACTCGAAGGGCAACCATCGGTAGACCTGATGGTTCTAAGGGAGGGGTTATGAAAAGAACCATTGTCACTCTGCTAATGACTTCGGTGATCGCAACCCTGGCCTGCAACACGTACAATGTGGTCAAACCTCTTTATCCCAAGGTAGGTGGGGGGAGTGTTCCAGTCGTAGACACTCTTCAACCGACCTTCAAATGGGAGTACCTGGGCACAGACACCCATACCTCCCAATACAACAGATACGATCATGTTGTTCATGAAGTGATCGTGAACAAGGAAAATACCCCCCAGAAAGTCGTTGGAGACAGAGTCTACTACCGTGAGAGCATAATGGGAACGGAACACCAGATGGAGGAACCCCTTAAACCCGGCTCCGAATATTGCTGGTCTGTCAGGCAAAGGCAGGGCGACGTCGTGGGATCCTGGGCCCGTTACAACCAGACGGCGTTCATCGGAGTCGCAGTGATAGGTAAAAACAATGCCCTTTTCCGGTTTAAAACTTCCGAAGACGCTGGACCGTGATAATCGAGACTAATAATGGGATCCCCTAAATCTTCGGGGAATCTTCGAGCGTCAGAGCAAAGGTGACCTGTTATCCCCTTTATCCCCTTCATCCCTTTTAAATAGGAGGTTTTTAAAGTAACCGCTGTTTCCCCTGAATTTAGGTTTCTCCTGCGGTCCTCTGCGGGATGCGCAGCCTACCGGAGAGCCGCCTCTGCGGCCCTCAGCGTTACAGTTTTATGTTTCGACCTTTCCATAATCCGTAACCCGCTGTCCGTAATTCCCCTCAAAAAAATCATCGAGTGTCAGAGCAAAGATAGATTCAAACCAGTTGAACATTAGAGAGTTGAAAAAAAACCAAACCAGGAAACGGAACCTTTCTAGTGTTTGACTTTCGATGCAGAACCTTTGATTTTGGATTTTAGACTTTGGACCAGATTATTTTGAAATTTGGGATATGAAATTTGAAATTAGCTTCACACATGGTTCCTCAGCATCACCTCCAGCGGGTGCGGATGAAAGTACACCTGCTCCGTAAGATAGGACTGGTCGTACTTCATGATGTAGTGTTTGAGAAGAGTAAGGGGCACGATGAGGGGGACCTGCTCCTCCCTGTACATTTCGATATGTTCCAGGAGTTCCTGTTTTTCGGCGGATGACAGTTCCTTCTTGAAATAGCCCATGGCGTGCATAAGGACATCGGTGTTTTTCTTTCTCGTTGCCTTGACCTTGAGGGCCTGGACAAGGAGGTCACCGTAGTTTTCGTATAAGACAGCCGACGGCATGGATTTTCCGGCAGCCACCAGGCGCCCCATCCCGGTGTAGTGTTTTCGGCTGTGGGACAGGAGGAGCAGCTTATGGTTCGTATGAAAACGGACCAGTTTCCCCAAGGTTTTTTTCTCCCGCCCGAGATCCCTCCAGCGCCCCAGGGTGAAGATGGCCTCGATAAAGTTCTCCCGGAGGCCGGGATCGTTGAGCCTGCCGTCCTCCTCCACCGGAACCCGCGGGAAATGCTCCATGAATAACCTGGCGAAGATACCCACACCCTTGTTGACCGGCTGTCCCTTATCCGTAAAAACCTTGACCCGCTCCATGCCGCTGGAGGGAGATCGGCTCTTGAAAATAAATCCGGAGAGTTCCTCGGACTCAAGCTCCTTCAAGCGCATTATTGCCCAGCGGGTCATCCTCCCGGTCATGTCCACACCGGTCCTTGTTGTCATCAGCCTGGGATTTTCCGGATCCCCTTCGAGGTGCATGGATTCCCGGGGTACACCAAGGCCGCACTCGACCTCCGGACAGACGGGGACATACTGGACATATTGTCCGAGGGTGTCCCTCAGGAACCTGTCCAGCTTGTGGCCGCCGTCATAACGGACGTTCTCCCCGAGAAGACAAGTGCTGATTCCGATACGCACTGGCTTCATCCCATTCAAATCCCCTCCGACAGGATTATTCCCTCACTCTCGAATCTCCATGTTCAATCCTGAATTCCCAATTTTCAATTACCCCTCTATTACCGCGGGTCACTCATTATAATACACAAGATTTTTGAAAACCTGTTTTTTGTTATTTGAACCGTTGCACACAAGGGCGATATCCGGTAGCATTGGCCTATGGCTTCTGGTCTAAAATATCATGCGATGCGTACCATCTGGGCTGTTTTGCTGGTCTCCTTGATCATCCCCTGCCCTGCCGCTGTAATAGGCGATTCATTCACCGTACAGGAGCAAAGGGAGATGACGCTTTCGGACCAGGCGCTTGACCTTACCGTCTCCAGCGATGGTCGGTGGACCTTCGTACTGACCAGAAGCGGCGATGTAGCCATATACGAACCCTCCGGTGATCTCATCCAGACCCTGAAGGTGGGCAGCGGCTACAACAGGATCGAGTACAGCCAGGCCGGCAACAGGCTGCTCCTGAGCGACCCCGACAGGAAGAGCGTCAAAGTCCTGACCCTTGCCATGCTTTACGAGCTGGATTACAGGGACTCGCCCTTTAAAGGAAGTGCCAACGCTCCGGTGACCATCGCCGTTTTCGATGATTTCCAGTGACCGTACTGTGCGAGGCTTGTCCCCGTACTCGGGCAGTTGCTTGAGAAATATTCAGGAAAGGTCAAATTAGTGTACAAGAATTTCCCCCTGAAGAACCACAGACTGGCTCTGCCTGCCGCCCAGGCTGCTCTTGCCGCCGGTAAACAGGGGAAGTTCTGGGAATACCACGACAAGGTTTTTGAAAATTACAACAAGCTGAGCAACGAACTTTTCGATCAGTTCGCCAGGGAACTGGATCTGGACATGGAACGGTTCCGGAAAGAGCGCGTCAGCCCGGAGATCATGGCATTAATTAACCGTGACCTCAGGGAGGGGAGCCGTATCGGTGTCCGTGGCACCCCCACGATCTTCATTAACGGAAACCGTCTTGAACAGCGTTCACCGGAAGCTTTTTCTGCTGCCATTGAGAGCGAGCTCAACCGTAAATGATGGTGAATATTTCAATCTGTAAAGTTCCACTCATCCGGAGCTAGAACGTCACGGCACCTCCGTTCTCCAATTCCTAATCTCCCTTTTCTCATCAAACAGGAAATCGATTATCATGAAAAAAGAATCCTTTCTGTCCCCGGCATATTTCCTCTGCGCACTGACTGTGATGATCCTGGTCTGTCCTTTGCCCGCTCACGCATTCAAAACCAGTGGGAGTTCTGAGACCAATTGTTCGGATTGTCACACCATGGAGATCCGGGAGACTGAGGCCATTCTCAAAGATCTGGTCAATGAGGTCCACGGCGTCGGTTTTTCAGAGATTCCAGGCTTTTACATTGTTGACGCTACTGGCAAGAACGGGAAACGCGGTCTGCTTTATCTGGATTTTTCCAAGAAATACGTCATCGCCGGAAACTTCGTCAGCATTGCAGAAAAACTCAACATCTCGCAAAGAGAGATGGCCAGGCTGCGGCGTGTGGATCCTACGACCATACCACTGACCGATTCCCTCGTCATAGGTGATCCGGGAGCATCGAAAAAACTCATTCTGTTCACCGACCCACAGTGCCCCTACTGCGAGAAACTGCATCCTGAACTCAAAAAGGTGGTCAAAACCGATCCCGATATCGTGTTCTTCATCAAAATGATGCCCCTCGTCAGTATTCACCCGGATTCCCACAGGATCGCCAGATCCATCCTTTGCGAGGGAAGCGTAAAACTCCTTGAGGACAGTTTTGCCGGTAAGAAGATCCCTGATCCGAGCTGCCAGTCTGACGCAGTTGACCGTACCATCGAGCTGGCCCAGGAACTGGGGATCAGTTCCACCCCCACTCTTATCTTTCCAGACGGCCGCCTTGTCTCCGGATACAGATCTGCGGAGAATATAATCAATCTACTCAACAACAAATAGGAAGCTCGAATGCAGAGTACAGGGCGCAGAGCGTAGAGAAAATGACGCTAATTCTGCGATATTTTCCATGCTCTCCCTGACATCATTACTTCTCTACACACTACACTTTACACTCTATACTGCCCCATGTGCCTCATAATCTTTGCCTACAGACACCACCCCCGATATCCCTTCATCCTGGCAGCGAACCGGGATGAATTCTACACAAGACCCACCAGCCAGGCCCATTTCTGGGATGACTGCCCCGACCTGCTGGCCGGTCGTGACTTGAAATATGGTGGAACGTGGATGGGTATTACCAGATCGGGCAGATTTGCCGCGGTCACCAATTTCAGGGACATTTCCGAATTCAGGGAACATCCTCTTTCACGTGGTCTCATGGTAAAGGATTTCCTCATGGACCGCACATCGCCCGAAGTTTTTCTCCAGGCGATCATACCCCGTGAGGAGAAATACAACGGGTTTAATCTCCTCGTGGGGGACATGAAATCCCTTGTCTACTATTCCAATCGATCCCGGAAGATGAAGGTCCTGGGACCAGGGATCTACGGGCTGTCGAACCATCTTCTGGACACGCCATGGCCCAAAGTATTGCGCACGAGACGGGCGATGGCGGACCTCATTGATGGAACGGATCCGGTCGATATGAAGAGCCTTACCGGAATTCTTTATGACCGGACCCGGGCTGAGGACAGCGAGCTGCCCGATACCGGTTTCGGCCTTGAATGGGAGGGGGTTCTCTCCTCCCCGTTTATCATCACCCCGACCTACGGCACGAGAGCCGCAACCGTGATTCTCCTCGATACCAGCGGCCATGTCAGGTTCGAAGAGCATTCCTTTGTCGGCCCTGAGGATGCGGGAAGCACTGTCCACTACGAATTCACAATTATCGAAACCTAAGGAAGTCGGTTCCGGTCAAAACTGACCTGCTTCCCTCCCCTGATCAAGATACCCTCACCTGTCCCATGGAACTGCAAACTTGTGCTAGTATGGTCTGGAATATGTTTTAAGGGATCGAAACCATGAAACAGACCTTTTACCAGGACCTCATCGAAAACCTGTACGATGGTGTCTATTTCGTCGACAGGAATCGAGTCATCACCTACTGGAACAAGGGCGCAGAGACGTTGACCGGATACTCGGGACCTGACGCCATGGGCAGGTCCTGCAGCGATGAATTTCTGGCTCATGTCAACGAGTCGGGCCGGAACATGTGTCACACCGGCTGTCCTTTGAAGGAGGCCATAGAGAACGGAGTCAGCAGCGAAGCAGAAATCTACCTTCACCACAAGGATGGGCACCGGGTCCCCGTTACTGTCAAGGTTTTTCCCATTTTCGGCGACGGCAGCGAGATCACGGGCGCTGTTGAGATTTTCAGCGACAACTCGTCCCATGTTGCCAACAAGCGGCGGCTCGATGAACTCCACGAACTGGCGCTTTTAGATCCCCTTACACAGATTGGCAACAGGAGATATCTTGAGATGACCCTGGAGGCCAAACTGGCTGAGACCATCCGCTACAACACCCAGATCGCTGTGTACTTTATCGATATCGATGACTTCAAACAGATAAACGATACCTACGGTCATGATATCGGAGACGAAGCCCTGCGCGTTGCGGCGAAAACGTTGAATGCAGTGATCCGGCCCATGGATACCCTGGGACGATGGGGGGGAGAAGAGTTCGTTGCCGGCGCTTCGAACATAAACAGGGGGGCCGTCAGGGCCATTGCCGAAAGATTCCGATCGTTCATCGAAGGTTCCTGTGTCCGCGCTGGTGATGAGAAAGTCCTTTTCACGGTCACTATTGGTGGAACCGTTGCCAAACCCGATGATGATCTGACTTCCGTGATAAAGAGAGCCGATACCCTTATGTACGAAGGGAAGAAGAGGGGTAAAAATCGGGTCATTATCGGCTGATCAAACCTCTCGACGATGACCCCGTATAAGTACACATGGGCACCCGTGCACTGGTGCACCGGGTCCAGGTCTAGGTCTGAGTCAGTGATTCCAGGATCTTGGACGTTTCCCTGTAGATCATGAAATCCTCGTCAGTGGGAATGACGAATATCCTGACCTTTCCACCCTTCCCCGTGATCTCCGCTTCCTCCCCTATGGCCGCCTTGTTCAGCTCTTCATCATGGATAAAACCGAGGGGCATAAGACCTGCCAGAGTTTCAGACCTTATCTCGGGAGAATTCTCTCCGATGCCGGCTGTGAAAACCAGTGCATCCGCCCCGGAGAGGACACCGTGGTAAGCGCAAATGTATTTCCTGAGCCTGTAGGTGAACACCGAGAGAGCCAGGGCTGCTCCCTCGTGCCCCCGGGAACGCGCCGCAAGAAGGTCCCTCACATCCGCTGAGAGGCCCGAAAGTCCCTTTAGCCCGCTCTCACGGTTGAGCAGGTTGTGGATCCGGTCCTCACCGAGCCCTCCCCCTTCCGGCGACATGAGGTAGTGGACGATGGCTGGATCCAGATCCCCCGACCTGGTACCCATGACCAGCCCCTCCAGGGGCGTGTATCCCATGGAAGTGTCAACACACCGGCCGTCCCGAACTGCAGCCACGGAGCATCCGTATCCAAGATGGCAGGTTATGACCCCGAGGTGGTCCCCTTCCCTTGACGAGCACAGCGCGGCGGCACGATCATGTACATAGTTGTGACTGATGCCGTGAAAACCGTAGCGGCGTATCCCGCGCTCCCTGGCCATTTCGATGGGAAGTGCATAGTTATAAGCTTCAGGGGGGATCGTGCTGTGAAAGGATGTGTCGAATACGGCAACCTGCCGGGCGTCCGGAAGCCTGCGGGCGGCAAACTCGATCCCCCATATATTGGGCGGGTTGTGAAGTGGCGCCAGTTCCGAGCAGGACCGGATACCATCGAGGACATGAGAGTCGATCAGGTGAGAGTGTCGAAACCGCCAGCCGCCGTGGACGACTCTGTGCCCCACTGCCTCTATGGAATAAAGCCCCTTCGGAAGTTTATTATCCAGATCTGAATAGATCTTCTCCAGGCTTTCGCTGTAGTCGGTAACCCGCTCCTCGATACCGTGATGGATGACCTCACCACTCATCTTTTTATAGAGCGTGTATTTGATACTCGATGAACCGCAGTTAAACACAAGGATCGGCATGGCTTAGTCAGGATACCCGCAATTATGGCCGGAGCTGATCATCCCGTCTGCGATCTCCCAGCGCTGCAGAAGATAACCCTTTTCATCCTCGAAACATTGGGCCTGCTTTTCAACTTCCTGTTCAGCCTCCGCGTCGCTCATGTCCTCGACCATCCTAGCAAAACTGGCTACACGTGCGTAGTAGAGGGGTGTAAGAAGCTCGACCAGTTTAAAGCGGTTCATGGGCCAGCAGTGGTAAGTGGACGCCGCATCGTACAGGATATGGGCCCACTGGTCGTTTCCCATATGGAACCCGTCACCCTTTGTCGCCATTTTTTTTACCTGTAAAAAGGATTTTTCGCTGAGTATGTTTTTCCAAAGCACCCCGAATTGCCGGTAACCGTTCCTGAAGGATTCAGCCAGGGAATGGACGTTTATATGAAAAGGTTCAGGTTTGGTCTCGATTTCGTCTCCCACCAGGGGGACATCCTCACTGCCCCGCACGTTCCACCAGAAATCCTGATTTTCCTCAGTGAGACTGAACAAGGTCGACACGACCTGTCGAAACATGGGCCCCAGGCTCGCCCCAGGATCCTTGACATCGTGGATCTTGGCTCCCAACCTTGTCTGGCATATTTTGAACTCCTTCACCAGAGCCATGGTGGTCAGCCAGATGTCGATTCCGAAACGGCCCACATCGGTATCCCAGACATCCATGTCGTAAATCTTGTTGACCACATCCTTTGAAAAGGCGAAATCACCGCCGATGGGTTGACGCACTTTTCGCCCGTAGAGGGCTCTGGTCATGTTGTAAACGATATTGTTGGTTATCGTCCCGTCCAGTTTGAACCGTTTGTAGTAGGGGGCTACAAACTGATAGTTATCATTGAGGATGGGGCACAGAAGGTTTCTGATCCAATGCGAACTGATACTCCTCAGGTCCGAGTCCACCACTACGCAGGCCTCAGCCTTCAGAAAACGAGCGAGCTCCAAAACTGCCCTTAAAGCCGACCCCTTCCCGGGAACACCCCTGTAGATGGTGACAATAATCTCCTGGAAAGGTGATATCTGAATGGCTCTGGCCTCCTCACGTGAATCGTCCACCGACCCCCCATCGGACACAACAATGACGCATCGTTTGTCAGGGTAATACTGGTGGAGGCCAAGGCTGACCTGTTTTACCACATGACCTATCGTAGCCTGGTTGTTGTAACAGGGTATGCCAACAACCAGATCTGCATTCTCAATAAGCTCGATGCGGTTCCTGACCTCATCCCTGAGCGCTGTCAGATATTTCATCTCTTTCCCCCTGAAAGGTCCCGATCAAAAGGTTAACACAATATTTTCCCTGTATAAATCCCGCTGCCAACCAGAGAGCCTTTCAAATTTCAGAACAGGATCCTGAAACCGTCAAGGTCTGCTTCAGGCGAAGCATAGGTCGTTTTGACATCCCTGACCACAGCTGCGGGCGGACCCTCATGGGCCCACAGGATAAGGTCATTCAAAGCCGAGGGAGAACCCTGGGCGACGATCTGAACGGTTCCGTCCGGAAGGTTTTGAACGGTCCCTGCCAGACCCAGTTCCCTGGCCTTTCTCATCGTGCTGTCCCTGAAAAAAACGCCGTGAACCCGGCCGTGGACGATAATGACAGCCCTTTTCATCCCGCTCATGAAGGTCTCCATGCAAATTCAATATTCAAGATTCAATGTTCAAGGATAAAACAAGCATTGGATAGATATCAATGGCACAGGTCCTCTTTTTGAATTTCGAATATTGAATTTTGAATTCAGTCGTCCAGGCGATGAATATGCGGCTTTATATCCAGGACCGGAGTACCGTCCACAGCATCGATCCCTCCCACATGGAGCATCGTGCCTTCAATAGAATATAGTTCGACCGTGTACACTGATACCGGGTTGGGTCTCGCGGGACTTCGAG
>Ga0209536_100006256_pt1 | contig 18248 bp, 11 predicted proteins | sample DeeMarSeWOR28_12_FD_187461 | JGI IMG/M metagenome (GOLD analysis project Ga0209536, IMG submission 187461) | Marine sediment microbial communities from White Oak River estuary, North Carolina - WOR-2-8_12 (SPAdes) (version 2) | ecosystem: Environmental > Aquatic > Marine > Intertidal zone >... | reverse complement strand
AAGCCCTGGAACAGATGGCAGCCTTTGTCTTCGAGAAAGGCGAACTGGTCGGCAGTCTCCACGCCCTCCGCCACCACGCTGAGCCCCAGGTGTCGCGCCATGGAAATGATCGTTTCAACGATGACCGCGTCGCTGGGATCTGTCTCGATATCCCTCACGAACTTGTCGTTGATCTTCAACTGATCCAGGGGCAACTGTTTGAGATAGGCCAGGGAGGAGTAACCGGTGCCGAAATCGTCGATCGCTATCCGTATACCCATCCTCTTGAGGGCGTTCATCTTGTCGATGGTATCGTCGATATTCTCGATGACAATGCCCTCGGTCAGCTCGATCATGAGTTCGCGTGGATTGGCCCCGGTCTCCTGCAGAATGCCGACAACCTTGTCGACGAAATTAGCCTGCCGAAACTGCCTTGGACTGATGTTCACCGCGACGTGACTGACGGAACAACCTTTGATACAGGCGCAAGTCTCCTTCAGAATCCATTCCCCCAGCTCGAGAATCAGACCGGTTTCCTCGGCGACAGGAATAAAGTCGGCGGGCAGCACCATCCCCTTATCCGGGTGCAGCCAACGCACCAGCGCCTCTGCCCCGCTCAACTGACCATCCGAATCGAGCTGCGGCTGGAAAAAAATTTCGAATCTTTCCTCAGCGATCGAGGCCCTCAGCTCTTTTTCCAGCGACAGCCTTCTGTCCGCCGCCTTCTGCATTTCCGGGTTGTAAAAGGCTATCGTGTTTCTGCCCTCCTCCTTGGCGCGATACATGGCGGTATCGGCCTGCTTCAGCACATCCGCCGCGGTCTCATGGTCCTCCGGAAACAGGGTTATGCCGATACTGGTGGTGATGGTATGTTCGTAGCCGTGCAGCTGGTAGTTACCGCCGATTGACGACTGTATTTTGCTCGCCACATTCAAGGCCTGCCGTATGGCCATATCCCTACTGGCATACTCACCGGTGATGAGCACCACGAATTCGTCACCGCCCAGGCGCGCCGCTGTATCCTCTTTTCTGAGCCCGGATCGCAGCCGCTCCGCTAACTGGACGAGCAACTCATCGCCGACATGGTGGCCGAGCGAATCGTTGAGTGTCTTGAAATTGTCCAGGTCGAGGAACAGCAGGCTGCCGTAGAGGCGATGTCGCCGCGCCACCTCCAGCTCATGCTGGATTCCCTCGAGCAACAGGCGGCGATTCGGCAGTCCGGTCAAGGGATCATAGAAGGCCAGACGGCGAATCTGTTCCTCGGATTTTATGCGCTCGGCATTGGTCAGCACCTGCAGGAACTGGTCGCCAATTTCCCCCGAGAATCGAATCTCATCATCACGCCACTCCCGCTTCTCGCCGGTGTGCTCAAAACAGACGACACCTCTGAGCTTTCCGCCAACACGTATCGGGCTGTCCAGCAGAGAGGTGATACCGTGTGCCAGCGCATAGTCACGCAGCTCGCTTGTGCGGGGATCTTCCTGTATGTCAGACACAGCTATGGATCGATCGCTTGTTATCGCCTCGAAGTAGGCAGGACTGTCCTGAATGTAGAGCGGCTCGGCCACGAAATGCCGGCCCGAATCCTTTTCGTAGAGATCGACCGCTTCCATGCGAAGCTGCTCGTCATCGATAAGCCAGATGCTCGCGCGCCCGACATCCATGACCTCGGCGGCAGTTTCGTTGATCATTTTCGCCACGCGGTCAATGTCACCCTCAAACAGCGAGTCGTGCAGCGAGAGCTTAACAATAGCCGCGTGCTGCCGGTTGACCCGCGCCGCCTGAGATTCTTTGACCGCCTGCTCCGCCTTGCGCTTCTCTATTTCCTGGCGCAGTTCCTCCGTCCGTTCGATGACGCGATTTTCAAGCCGCTCGTGGGCATCGCGCAGCTTATTCTGCACCTCGTAGAGTTTTCGACTACGCTGGTTGAACCAGTAGGCCAGCTCACCCAGTTCACTTCTGTCCGATATCTCCAGCAATTTATGGTCGGCATCCGTCGCCTCCGAGAGCAGTTGCAACTGCTCCGACATCTGGGTCACGGGTCTGACCAGAATGCGTCGCACCAGGAAAAGAACCGCCGCCAGGGAAACCAGTACAGCAATCACGGTGTAGGAAGCCAGATTCCGGTAGATGACATCCGCTGCCGCTGTCGCCCTGCTGTAGGGCATGACGGTGACGATCTTCCAGTACGTCTGCGGCATCTCGAACACGGCTGCGAAGGCGGGTTCGCCAAGGAGCAGGTCGTCCGTGAGATGCACCTGTTGTATTTGAGGCTCCAGCGTCTCGGTCCCGCGCTGCAGATCCGCCAGGACTGCCGTTATCAGTCGCGCTTCGTGCAATTCGATCTGGTAACTGTCCTCCGCGATGGTCTCGGCGAGTTCTTCACGGTAGACACCCGCCTGCGCGGCGTTGGACACGACCCGGTCAATGGCCTTCTGCACGGCAACCGCCAGGGGTTCGAACCTGGGTTGTTTTGCCGCCAGTTCGGTGATGCCGATGAACTCCTCTGTCCGCTCGCCCTGATCGTCGGTCCCGAATACCTTGGTCAGACTCTCTTGCGGAAACGAGAGAAACTTGCCGTTGCGGTCTACGGCAAAAGCATAGCCACCGAACGAGCGAGAAACCTCATCGAGAAACGCGTGCAGTCCCTCGAGCTTGAGATCGACGGTGGACACACCATAAAACTCCTGGCGCCGGTACATCGGCACGGTGACCGTCACCATCGGCTGGTACGAATAGGGATCCATATAGGACTTCGACCAGAATGCCTCGCCTTCCTCGAGATGCTTGGCCGGCACATACCATTCCTCGTGGTGATAACCGTGACCGTTCGGGTCATTGTAGTCGTCGTAGTATTTCAGAACCCCGTGGCTGTCCCGGCCCCAGAAAAAACTGCGGCGTTCGACCTTGGGGTCATACTGGTAGGGCGCCGGCCATAATCCCCCGCCGGCGATAAAGCTCTCCGTCCCCTCATAGTTGAGAATATGCTCGGTCAGCTTTTTGTTGACTTCGTCCTCGGGCATGAGTTGTTCGCCGAGATTGGCGAGCGACGTCGCCAGCGACTCCGCCAGCGCGATTCGTCGCCCGAGCTCAGAGACGATGTTCTGCCCCGCCAGGATGACGTGTTCGTGCGCCTGCTTTTCCAGCAACGGTTTTCCGACGGTCGAGAGGACGCCGAAAATGGCGGCAAGGATTAACAGGAAAAAGACGATGAACAGCGCGGACACCCTGAACTGAAGGCTGTTCCAGAAATATTTCATCGGCTTAGCATATCATTGGTGGTCGGGGACGGCCCGCGGCGCGAAACCGCGATCATCTGCTGCTCCAAGGTGCCGGCGAGGGTCGTGGAACCGCGACGGGCCGGCGCCGCAGGCGGGGGACAATCCCTCAAGCGCATAAATTGCCTGTATATCAGAACGATGCATAGACCTCAATGTTAACAAAGAAATCACGCAGTCTGGCGCTTACCGCCTGCTGTCGCTGTTGGGGCGAGCAACCAGCAGTATCCGGCCCGAACATAACACGGCAGTCAGCGAAACCTGGCACACAACCAACGCCTCGATCCTCCGTTGTCTGTCAGCCGTTCCGTGCAATACCATACACGCGAGTACCATTGACCCGAACCGAGTAACCCGCCGATGGGCAAGTCGACCCGCTCCGATATCCCCGTCATTACGAATTTTGACATCAGACCAGGCAGGGTTCTGGCCCGGAAATATGAGGTGATAGAACTCCTGGGTACCGGCTGGGAGGGTGAGGTGTTCCTGGTTCGCGAACACCCCACGGACATAGAAAGAGCGGTAAAGCTCTTTTACCCACACCGCAATCCTGGCGACCGTACCGCCAATTTCTACGCCCGCAAACTGCACAAATTGAGGCACTGTGCCATCGTCATTCAGTACCACAACAGAGAAACGATCACCTATCGAGGCATGCCCATAACATTGCTGGTGTCCGACTTCGTGGAGGGAGAGCTGCTCTCCGATTTTCTGGCACGCCTGCCGGGCAAGCGTCTGACACCGTTTCAAGCACTCCACCTTCTGCACGCGCTGACCATGGGCATCGAATGTATCCACATGATGAAGGAGTATCACGGTGACCTGCACACCGACAATATCATAGTGCAGCGTTACGGCCTGGGATTTGAGCTAAAATTGTTGGATTTTTACCACTGGGGCTCTGCCAAACCGGAGAATATCCACGATGACGTGGTTAACCTGGTCCACATTCTCTATGAGGCGGTCGGTGGACGAAGGCATTACAGCAAGCAGCCGCCGGAGATCAAAGCGATATGCCGTGGTCTCAAGCGCAGCCTTATCCTGCAAAAGTTCCGCAGCGCAGGGCAGCTTCGCGAACACCTGGAAACCCTGACGTGGCAATCCGGTTAACCGAGCCGCGCCTCTATCTGGGCAGGGACCTGAGCGGCATCGAAAGCTTTCGCCTGGCCAACGGAACCGCCTGCGTCTTCACGGTTCGCGCGCCGGGAAAACAGACGGACAACGAGGACTCTGTAGGCCTGATACCCTGTGGCGACCGAAGCTGTGTGCTGACCGTCGCCGATGGCCTGGGCGGCCTTCCTGGCGGCGAACAGGCTTCATCAACCGCCGTTCAGGAATTGAGTCAACTTGTCCGGTCGCACTGCAGTGAACAGCTTCCGCTTCGCCAGGCGATTCTGGAAGGCATCGATCGCGCCAACTCAAGGATTCTGGAACGAGCAACCGGCTCGGCCACCACCCTTGCCGTTGTTGAGATCGAGGACCATGCTGTACGTCCCTATCACGTGGGCGACTCGGCAATCCTGCTAAGCGGGCAACGTGGAAAGATAAAGCATCTCACTATCACCCACTCTCCGGTCGGATACGCGGTAGAGGCCGGCTTGGTCGAGGCGGACGAGGCAATCTATCACGAGGAACGCCACCTGGTTTCCAATGTGATTGGCACCACCGAAATGCGCGTCGAGATGGGACCGAGGATCCAGCTCGCGCCGCGCGATACTCTGGTCATTGCCAGCGATGGACTGTTCGACAACCTGCAGATCGAAGAGATTGTCGATTTGGTGCGCATCGGACCACTCGCTGAGGCCGCAGCAACACTGGCCGAACTCTGTCACACCCGTATGACAGAGGTTTCACAGATGTCGCCCCATAAACCGGACGACCTCGGCTTTATTCTCTTTCGGCCGGTATAACGTGACCCTGTCTCCAGGAAGCGGACCGGGATCAACAGACTGAAATCATAACGTCAGCTGCGGGGGACAAGCGCTGCCCCGGTCGCGAACAAGTCCAAGTTCGATAATTTCGATTGATTCGATCATTTTTTTTCGCTTTAAACTTTCCACCGTCATGCCTATACAGTATTCAGACAGGCTGTCTGTCTGGGAATCACTGGTAAATGACATGGCAAAGAAAACGCAAAAACAACGGGGCGGGCGTGCAGCGGGGCGGCACTCGCTGTCAGCTGACGATAACCTGGATGATGATATGGATTTTGATCCGATTCTCGAGGATCAATGGCTGACGGAAAGCTTCAAAGGCAAGCAAAGATCCAGAATATTGCGCCAGATGAGAGCCCGCCGTGAGCTTGAGAGGCGCCAGGACGAGAAACGCCTGAGAGCGCTTGTCGATGACTGGTGCTTTGAGGAATGTACCTGAGCGGGACATCCCTTGCGGATCGGTGCCACCGGTTCCTCAGGCTGCGCTATGAAGAGAAATAGGACAAGATCTTCTCTATGACACCGCGGCGACCACAATTGAGCGGGTAGACGCCGTAGGCCACCCGCTCAATCACAGGGGCGCCCGACACTCGAAAGAGCTGTCCGTTCGATAATTGTTCGCTCACCATGGGCTCCGCAAGGTACGCTGCACCGCCACGGGCAAGTAGCAGTGCCTTGGCCATTCGTCCCAGTCCCACGCGCAGGCGCGGTGTCGCCATGTCCGGAAAATATCTGGCATGACTGATGGCAAACGAGGTACCCCAGTCCACCATCACGTACCCCGTTTCAAGGGCTTGTTCGGTGGTCAGATCGGGCTCGGAAGCGACCATGATCAGCGACACAGGTATGGTTTCCGCAACCATCAGCTCAGGGAGCTGGGGTGCATCGAAGAGAAATCCCAGATCCATACTGCCCTCCAGAAGCTTGCGCAGCAGCGTTTCAGCCCCGTGCGCCTCTGTGATCAGTCCCACCTCGGGACATTCCTCATACACCCAGTGCACCCAGTCCTGCAGCGCGATGTCCCAGAGACTGGGCACAGCCCCGACTGACAGGAGCTCCGGGCCACTCTCGCCCATGGCCATTTCCTGGCGCACCTGGTTCCAGGCGGTCGTGATACTCTCGGCGTGACGCAGAAGTTTCTGGCCCGCCACCGTGAGTTGGATGTTATTGCGGTCCCGGGTAAACAGCGCCACGCCCAGTTCGTCCTCCAGCTGGCGGATACGGGCGCTCACAGCGGATTGGCTGAGATTAAGATTATCGGCGGCATGCCCGAAATGCCGCGTTCGATTGACTTCCAGGAAAGTCTTCAGCAGTTGCGTATCCACCGTTCAACTCGCTCCCCGCTACTTGACACAGACCCGCTTGTTACCAAAATACTCATTGTGTAAACCGACGCGCCAAAAGCAAGAGCCCGTTGTCTCAGCAGATGCCCACGTAGCGGATCAGGCAAAGTTTAATCAAACTATCTGTTGGAGACGATCGTATTTTTGCTCAACGTGAACGCCGGCAACGGGGTACAGTGTGAGCCTGTCACAGGCGATCGAATGTCGGCCACACGCAGCGCAAAGCTGCCGAAGAAAACCAAGAAGGAGTATGAATGTGAAATTCACAAATCTCGCCGCCGTGACAGCCACGATTGCCTTATTGGCCCAAGCAAGCGCGCTTTTTGCCGACACCGACATCAAAACGGCAAAAAGCAACTGTAGAACGGAAGCGCTCTCCACGGGCCTGGAGGATGAAACTGATATCAAGGCTTACATCGATCTTTGCATGCAGGCATGGCAAAGCCCGGAGGACTACATGGAGCCCGATTCGGGCGCACAGGATGCAAACGAAGCTTCGGGTGACGATGCCGAGCACACACCACCTTAAGCTTGATTCACGGGGCGCGAAGCAGTATTGGCATCAGTGGCAGCGCCGCCCGGAGCATTGAAGCCAAGGCGAGGACTCACCACTCTGCTGTGGCTGTATTCCCCACAGTCCTGCTGTCTCGCAACCTTGGCGTAGCAGTGCAGGCCCCCTCGGCAGCGGCAGTATCACTGTTGCGCCGAGGCGCTCGCCGGCCTGTCGATCCGCACACCGTTTGTTTCCCCGCCACATTCGATTATAGTGGGGTGTCTGCATTTACTGAGCAGGCTCAAAGCGGTTAGGGAGCGTCGGCAGCAAGGCAAGACCACCTCATGTTCCAGATCACCATCAGCGAAAGACAACCGTCGACCGCCGCTCTCCAACCTGTCGAGATGGTGGAACGCAAGGGACTTGGCCATCCGGACACGATCTGCGATGCCCTGGCGGAAGAAGCGAGCCGCATCCTCTGTCGGACATATCTCGACAAGTTCGGCCTTGTCATGCACCACAACGTGGATAAGGCGCTGCTCTGGGGCGGGATATCACAACCGCGCTTCGGGGGCGGCGAGGTGCGCGCACCGCTGGAAATATTCCTGGCGGGCCGGGCGACCTGCGAGTACCGCGGTGTCGTCGTTCCCGTGGAGGAGCTGATCAGGGAACATTGTATCAGCTGGCTAGGGTCACGTTTTCATGCCCTGGATCCGCAACGACATGTTAAATTCCATACCCTGATCAGACCCGGCTCGGCCGATCTGGTTGAACTCTATCTGCGACAGGAGCAGACGGGTATCGCATTGGCGAACGACACCTCCTGTGGCGTTGGCTACGCGCCATTGAGCGAACTGGAGCGTGCCGTACTGGCGGTGGAGAAAACACTCAATGCCCCCGACACCAAGGCAATGCATCCGGAACTCGGGGAGGATGTCAAGGTCATGGGTGTACGCAACGGAGAGACACTGGAACTGACCGTCGCCTGTGCATTCGTCGACCGACATGTCTCGGACATAGAGGACTATGTAACAAAAAGATCGAAACTGGTTTCACTGGTGGAACAGACGGTCCGCGCAGAATCGGCCATGAGCGTGCACGTCAGTGCCAACGCCGCCGACGACATCCACAGCGGCAGCCTGTATCTGACCGTGACCGGCACGTCGGCGGAAGCCGGTGACGACGGTGAAGTGGGCCGTGGCAACCGGGTAAACGGTCTCATCGCGCCTTACCGGCCCATGAACATGGAAGCTGCCGCAGGGAAAAATCCGGTCACGCATGTTGGCAAACTCTACAATATCGTCGCACGGCGCGTGGCCGAGACCCTGGTTGAGGAAATCGATGAGGTGGGCGAGGCCTATTGCTACCTGGTGAGTCGAATAGGCAGTCCAGTAACGCAACCACAGGTGGCCGACCTTCGGCTCGCTTTGCGCGATGGTGGCTCCATCGGCACCGTCACCCCCCGGGCGGAACATATTGTGCGCGACCAGCTCTCAGCGATTGACCGAATCCGGCAGGAACTCGTCGATGGTTTGATAACCGTCTACTGATGTCGTACGTGGTGCAACACGGGCAAATGACGAATCAAAACTCCGCTGCTGCATTTGTCCTGGATCGAAAGACTCAGCGGGTCAGGGAGCATAACCACATCCCAGTGTCCGCTTACACGCCCCGACCGGCCAATCACAGTTAACCTCAGAGCGGAGACCACGCCATGGCCGAGCAAACAGAAGCACTCATCTACGCCTACCAATTCGATGGCGAGGGTGGCGGAAAAGCACTCGACTGGCAGGCAATCAACTCACAGCAGGACATGACGGGCATGGTCTGGATTCACCTCGACTACACTGCCCCCGCGGCACAGGAATGGTTGACGCGGCACAGCGGGCTGGATGAAATCAGCGTTGCGACATTGCTGGCAGACGAGACGCGTCCGCGCAGCATCCCTGTAAAAGATGGTCTTCTGCTTACCCTGCGTGGTGTAAATACCAACCCGGGTGCCGACCCTGAGGACATGGTGGCTGTTCGCATCTGGACCGATGGGCGAAGAATCATCACCACCCGGCACCGACGTCTGTTAACACCGCACGATATCAAGGAGACGATAGAGGCCGGCAGGGGACCCTGCTCGGTCAGCGAATTCATCGTCGATCTCAGCGCTCGACTGATAGAGCGTATGGCCGACGTCATAGACGACATCGACGATGTTGTTGACGGCTTCGAGGACAGGGTGCTTACCGCCGAGGGGTTTCACTTGCGCTCCGAAATCGCCCAGATCCGCCGTGAAGCCATCAGCCTGCGCCGTTATCTCGCTCCTCAGCGGGAGGCCATGACACGCCTGTACAACGAACGCATCGAATGGCTCGATGACTTCAGCCGGATGCAGCTGAGAGAAATCGCAGACCGGACCACTCGCTACATCGAGGATCTCGATTCGGCCCGCGAGCGTGCCTCCGTCACTCAGGAGGAGCTTATGAGCCGGCTCTCTGAACAGATGAATAATCGTATGTATGTATTGTCTATCGTGGCCGCGTTGTTTCTACCGCTCGGTTTTCTCACCGGTCTCCTTGGAATCAACGTTGCAGGCATTCCTGGCGAAAACTATGAACCAGCGTTCCTGGTATTCGTCTGCTTCCTGTTGGTCATTCTTGGACTTCAGGTCTGGCTATTGAAGAAAAAGCGATGGATGTAGTGTAGGAGCTTTTGGTGCGCAGACGCAACGATAACCGCCCTGAGCAGTGAGTAATAACGGGCATGATCGTGAACAAGCCCACACGAATAATGCGTACATAACAAGTGTAGACTGCGTGTCACCGCTGCACTCTGCCTGTAGATTCCTGAATCGTCGCCGATGAACCGCCCCGCGAGACCAAGCATCATGCGTTTCTCCAGCTTGCTTTTCGCAATCACCCTCATTGCGGTGACGGCGGTCGCCGGTGCATCGGAAACAGTCGATGTGAAGATTACGGGTATCGACAAGGAGCTGCTCGACAACGTCACAGCCCAACTTGGCATAGCGCAGCTTGTCAAGAAGCCCTCACTGATTCCGCTGCCCTCTGTGGGCGAACAACCGGAAGAAGTGACGGAGGCATCGGTGCGCAGCTTGCACCGCGCCGCACGGGCCGAGATTCGTAAGGCCCTGCAGCCTTTCGGCTACTACTCACCCAAAATAACTTCCAGCCTGGAGAAGTCCGACCAGCAATGGATCGCCAGCTACAAGATCGATCCCGGCCAGCCAACCCTGATCGCAAGCATCGAGCTGGCCATCCAGGGTGACGGAAAAGACAATGCTGATTTGCGCAGTGTGCTCGACTCGACAAAGCTTGCCACAGGCGAGCGACTGCAACACGATTACTACGAGTCCACAAAGTCAGCCCTCATCAAGGCTGCGCTGGCAGCCGGCTACCTGGACGCGAGGTATGTTCGCAGCGAGATGCGTGTTAACCCGAAACGCCGCAGGGCGGAAATCTCTCTGATTCTCGACACCGGCTTGCGCTACTATTTCGGCGACATCCACATTGACCAGCAGATTCTCGATCCCTCATTCATCGATGTACTGGTAAAAATCAAGCGAGGCATGCCATTCGATACCGAGAAGCTTCTGGAACTCCAGCTGGCCCTCAGTGATACCGGCATGTTTTCGCGCGTAGAAGTCGATGTTCAGCGCAAGGCAACAGAGAACTTCCATATCCCGATCCTGATCAAGACGGAACCCGCGAAGAAGTGGCGTTTCGGCACAGGTCTCGGCTTCGGCACGGATACCGGGCCGCGGCTCACGCTGGCGGCCGAAAGGCGCCGCATCAACCGCCGAGGACACAGCATCGTGGCGGATTCACTGCTGTCTTCCGTAGAACAGAGCGTCGGCGCCCTCTACAAGATACCTATAGGCAATCTGGTCTCCGACCGTCTGGTCTTCAGCAGCAAAGTCACTTGGGAGGATGTCGCCGATGACGGCGAAGCCAGGCGCATAACACTGGGTGTCAATCGAAACGAGCGATGGCGAAAATTTCAGCGCCAGCTTTATCTGCGCTTCGAACGCGAGGATTTCACCATCGGTGACGACGATGAAATCGTCAACTACTTCATTCCGGGTGCAACGCTGTCGCGCCTCAAGGCCGACAACGTCCTGTTCCCGCGGCGCGGCTACAGCTGGTCGGCGGATGTCCGCGGCGCCGCCGCGCTGGTGGTCTCGGACACAAGTTTCGTACGTGCCGAAGCGACCGGCCGCGCCGCTTACCCTCTTGGCGAGCGCGCGCGCGCCCTGTTTCGCCTGCAAGCGGGCGGCATGAGTGTCGAGGATTTCGGCGAATTGCCGACCACAGAGCGATTTTATGCCGGGGGCGACCGCAGCGTGCGCGGCTACAAGTATCAGAGCCTCGGGCCGACGGATGAAAGCGGCAACAACACGGGCGGCCGCTATCTGTTGGCCGGCAGCGTCGAGGCGGACTACCTGATCTGGAAAAAGTGGGGGGCTGCGCTTTTCGTCGACGCCGGCAATGCCGATGATAACTTTCCGCCGGACCTGGAGGCCGGCGTAGGTGCCGGCGTGCGCTGGCGCACACCGGTCGGCATGTTGCGCCTGGACGTCGCCCATCCACTCCGCAACAGCAACGACAACCTGCGCATTCACATCAGCATCGGACCCGATCTGTAATGAAAATTCTGTCGCGCACATTGATCATAGCGTTTGTCAGCCTCGTGCTGATACTGACCTTCGTGTCGACGACAGAGAAGGGACTGCAACTGTTGTGGCAAGCGGTTCAACCCCTGATACCCGCGACTCTCTCCATCGAGCGCGTAGAAGGCCGCCTGAGCGGACCGGTCTCGCTGAGGCAGCTGAAATTCAGCAACGATGGAGTAAGCGTGACTCTCGGTCACGCCGAGCTGGAGTGGTCGCCGTTACAGCTGTTCTCCGGCGTGCTGCAGCTGGATCGCCTGGTGGTGGAAGACCTCCACTATCGACCCGGCGAGACAGCCGCGCCGGCGGAGCCCGAACCGGCAGCCCTACCGGAGCGCATCGTGCTGCCGATTGCCGTGAACCTGGAGCAACTCCGGGTGCGAAACCTTGCATTCGATGCGGCAAGCGGCGCCGAGGCCTTCCTGGTCCAGGAGGGTAACGCCAGTCTGAACTATCGCGGTAAGGCGCTTACCATCCGGCAGCTGTCTGTCGTTTCCCCCCAGTTTCGAATCCGGGGTGAGGCGCGCATCGAAACAGCCGGAGACTATCCCCTCGATGCCGTGCTCGACTGGAAACTCAGTCCGCCGGACTATGCAGCGATCGAAGGCCATAGCCGGCTTTCCGGCACCCTCGAACGCCTGCTGCTCGCTCAGACCTTCAACGAAGCCTACCCCGTCGCCGGCGAGCTTGTCATCACTGACCTGCTGGAGAGCCCCAGCCTGTCAGCCAGCATCAAGGTCGATAGCCTGGCGCTCGCGACGGTCAACAAGGATCTTCCAGCCTTGACCCTGCAGGCAGACCTGCGCGCCGAGGGGCCGATAGACGCCCTCGCCCTCTCCGGCTCGCTCGACATCGATGGCGAAACGCTGCCCCCCGTGCACGCGGACCTCTCGGCCAGATTGTTGTCGAACAGCATCGAACTCGAGCTGCTCCGGCTGACCAGTCCCGCCCACGAAACCGAAGTTCGCCTCTCGGGACCCCTCCACTTCGGCGGTGACGGCACAGGCTTCGACCTTCGCGCCAACTGGAGCCGCGCACGCTGGCCGCTCGATGGCGCAGCGCAGGTGGAGAGCCCCGAAGGCCAGTTGCACCTGAGCGGAACACCGGACGACTATCTCGTTGACAGTCAGATGACACTGGCCGCGCCCGGCTACACCTCGGCAAAGCTGTCGTTGCACGGCAAGGGCACCCAGAAAGCCCTGCAGGTCTCCACGTTGAACGTCGACGTCCTCAATGGACAACTGCAGGGCTCGGCGAGGATCGCCTGGCAGCCGAGACTTGAGACCAGCGTCGCACTTAGCGGCAAGGCTCTGGACCCGGGCGTCATTCTTGCCGAATGGCCCGGTCAGCTCGACGTGCAACTGAGCGGCAACGCCGATTTCTCCTCCGCCGGTGTCGTAGCCCATGTCCCCGAGCTTGGAGTGACAGGCACACTACGCGGTCTACCGCTACGGCTGGAGACCCAGGGCGATTACAAGGCGGATATTCTCAGTGTCGAGAAATTCAGTCTTGTCTCCGGACCCAGTTCGTTGCAGCTCAGCGGTAGCTACGGCACGCGCATGGACTTGAACTGGCGAATCGACAGTCCGGATCTGAGCACCCTGCTACCGGATGCCGCGGGACGTCTGGCAGGCGCAGGCCACCTCGGTGGTACGCTGGTGGCACCGCTCGGCAGAGCGGAAGTACGCGGTTCTGATCTGCGTTATCACGCCGAGCGCTTGAGCCAGCTCCAGCTCAATGCCGCTGTCGACCTTTCGGCGGCAACCCGGTCCCGCGTCACACTGAAGCTCGGCACCGGCCTCATCCAGGGCATCAGCGTGGACAAGCTGGAGCTGACAGCAGACGGCATCCCGGCACAACACGGGATGAAGCTCACAGCGGAAACCAGCCTGATCAACGCACAGTTGAAGGCAAACGGTAACTGGACTGACAACATCTGGCGCTTCGACCTGCAGGAGGCGGAAATTGGCCACGCCGGCTTTGCCCCCTGGACCCTGGACAAGGCTGTCGCCGGCCAACTCGGCCCTGACAGGCTGGTTGTGGAGCAGTCCTGCTGGCACAGCGCTGAGGCGCGCCTGTGCCTGCAAGGGCAGTCTGCCGCCGGCACAAGCTATGCCCGGCTTGAGCTGCAGGATCTTCCGCTGGGCTACTTCGGCAGCCTGCTTGCACCGGACATCGAGGCGCAAGGCACCCTGGCACTCAAGGGCGAACTCAGGCAAGAAGCGGGGCGGGCAGCGACCGCTCGCCTGCGGCTGGACTCCCGCGCCTTGGCACTTGTTCTCGCCGCACAAGGAGACCGGCCGGAATTCCGGGTTCAAGCCCAGGATGCTTGGCTGAACCTCAACGCCGGTGTCGAGACAACCCGACTCGACGGTGCCATGAAGCTGGACAACAACGCGCAGCTGCAGGTCGAGGCGACCGTAAGCGGCACTGAACAGGAATTTCTCGACCGCAGGCTCAAGGGTCGCGCCAGCATCGAGGTAGCGGATATTGCCTTTCTCAGCAGCTTCACACCCCACGTCAGCGATATACAGGGTTCGCTGCAGGGCGACATGCGGATCGCCGGCAGCCTGGGGGCACCGGTGCTCGAGGGGCGGATCGACTCGACCGATACCCGCCTCACACTCGACCAGCTGGGCATCACGCTGCAAGACGTGCAGATGCGCCTGGCCGGAGAACCCGATGGAAGTCTTGCCCTGAACCTGGCGGCACGTTCGGGTGATGGCCAGCTGACTATCGAGGGCGAGGGCAAGCTGGACGCCAGGCCGCCTCGCGCACAGCTGAAGATAAGCGGCCAGAATTTTCAGGTCATGGATACGCGCGAGGCTAAAATCAGTGCATCGCCGGACCTCAAGCTGAAACTGAGCGACAAGCAGCTGGATGTCGAGGGGGAGATACTCATCCCCGAAGCCAGCATTAAACCGCGAAAATTGCCGGAATCGTCGATCACGGTATCGCCCGACCAGATCATCATCACGGAAGACCAGGAAAAGGCCGCAGAAGAGGGTTATAAGGTATCCTCGAGGGTCCGTTTCATTCTCGGAGATCACGTCAGATTCGATGGTTTCGGCCTGAAGGGCCGAATCGCGGGCAACCTGATCGCCAAGGATCGACCCGGCAAACCGACCACGGCCAGTGGAGAGCTGTCGATACACGAAGGCACATACCGGGCCTACGGGCAGAACCTGGATATCCGCACCGGCCGACTGCTGTTCGCCGGCGGGCCGGTCACGGAACCCGGACTCGATATCGAAGCGGTAAGACGGCCATCGCCCGGCATCCTGGTCGGTGTCAAGGCGCGCGGCAGCATGCGTCAACCCGAGTTTTCGTTGTTCTCGGAACCGGCCATGTCGCAGTCCGACCAGCTGTCCTGGCTGGTGCTGGGGCGTCCCCTGGAGAGCGAGGCCTCTTCACAGGACAGAGACTCCATGAACCGCGCGGCGGTAATGCTGGGCCTGGGCGGTGGACTCGCGCTCACCGAGCAATACGGTGAAAAACTCGGTATCGATGAAATCTCCATCGAGTCGGATCCATCGGATGAAACCAACCAGGCCTCGCTGCTGGTGGGAAAGTACCTGTCGCCCAAATTGTTTGTCAGCTACGGCGTTGGCATCTTTGAGCCTGTATCGACGCTGGGATTTCGCTACGCACTCGGCAGCAAGTGGAAACTGGTCGGGCACTCGAGCGCGCTACGCAGCGGCGCCGACCTGTTTTATGTGATAGAGGTCGGGAAATGAGCTTTTCCACCGGCAGCGCTGATGAATCGGTGAAGGTCGGCGGCAGATTCAATCTTAGGACCCGGTATCGCGATCAGCGGCGGCGCCGGATTGATGCGGCGGCTGTGTTACTTGTGTTGCGCCGCGCGGATCCATTTCCAGGGCTGCCTGAGAAGTGCGGTTCAGGGGCAAATAGGTAGAACGCTCAGCCTCGGGCACCGGGCTACTGAGGGCGACACGCAGAAGCGCGAACGCGGTGAAAGCCGCGAGTACCGCAGCCATGTAAAGAAAGGCGCCGGCCGGACCGACCAGGTGCATAAACAGACCTGAGCATGTGGGTCCCAAAATGGCACCAACGCCAAAGACCAGCAGTACGCCGTTGCTCGCCGCCAGCGAGTTGCCCGGTTCAAGCCGATCATTCAGGTGCGAAACACTGAGACTGTAGATGGAAAATGCAAGCCCGCCGAACAGGAACGCGCAGGCCTGAATGGCAGCGCTCGCCCACATGGCAGCCGCGGACGTAGCAAGTGCAGCAACGGCACTCAATGCGGTCACTGCGACCAGCACCTTGCGTCTGTCAAAGCGATCAGACAAGCGACCGATCGGCCACTGCAACACCGCTCCACCGACGATGGTCATCGACATGAAGGTGGCTATGCCCACCCCGGTGAGCCCGACACGTTTCGCAAACACGGCTCCCATGCCCCAGAACGCGCTAGTCACCAGACCGGCTGCGAGCGCGCCGCCTACACCGAGAGGTGAGACAGCGAGGAGATGCCGTAATCCCAGGTGGGGGGCGCCCACCGCTTTCGGCTCGGAGAGACGGGTCAGCGCCACCGGAACCAGACCTAAAGAAAACAGACTACTCGCCACACCGAAGGTCGCAAGGCCAGCTTCGGGATCAATCAACAGCAAATACTGTCCCAGCGCCAGCGCCAGCAAGGTTACGGTCATGTAAGTCGCCAGAACGCGACCTCGCTGCTCGTTGGGCGTCTGACTGTTGAGCCAGCTCTCAATCACGAGATAGAGACCCACTAGAGATGTACCGGTGACAAGACGCAGTAAGCCCCAGACCAGTGGATGAACCAGCAGAGCATGTGCGAAGGCACAGACTGCCGCGAGCGCCGCAAATGCAGCGTAGGCACGGATGTGACCGACCCGTCGCACGATGCCTGGACAGATAAAGGTGCCGAGAATGAAACCACCGAAATACGCAGACATCACCAGGCCGGTCACGCTGTCGGGAAAACCCTCTGCCGCTGCCCGTACACCGAGTGCCGTCGCCAGAAGGCCGAGGCCCATCAGCAACACCGCGATCCCTGTCAAAAGGCTGGCGATCGAAACGATCGGGGTGGTCACGGCCGCATTGTCTCGTCGCCTCGGGCTGACCGGCCAACACCAACCGCTTCGCGGATCGCCGCAGCAAGACAGGCCTGCATCCTGCGCCACTCGCGGGCATCGGCCTCTACCCGGTGCTGATTGACCTCCAGCTCAATACCGGCGTAATACACGTTCGGAAACTTGCGGCGTAATGCAGTGGTGAAGCCGTCGGCACGGCCACGGTAGGGATAGTTACGTCGGGTCCGCCACCCCGGGCACTGCTCACCGAGCGCGCTCTGCAGGCGCGTCGCAAAGCTGCGCTCCCAGCGACGCGCGGGATCATACAACAGACCAATGTCCGCATTGCGCCGTGCGCCGTCGAGCTCCGCGGCAAAACTGTGCACTGAAATATGCAGCACCCGACGGCCGGAGTGGACCGCACCGGCAATACGCTGCTCGACCTGGCGCCGGTACGGCTCATAGTAGCGGCGCAGGACGCAGCGCTTCCGCTCCTCCGGGAGGGAGCGGGTCAACTCTGAAAACAGGGCTCGGTGATGGCGAGATCGGTTCAGATCGACCAGCAGTCGGGTCACAGTTGCCGAATGCAGGGGCGCTCCGAGTTCACGCGCCAGCTTGCGCGCGAGTGCGAGTGAACCCGGATCGTGCCCACGATGACTGGCCAGCAATTCTTCGTGGTCTCGAAACAGCCACGCGTAGCCCGCCGGCACGCGGTTGCCGCCATGCTCACAGCTGAAAACAAGGCTCACCGGCCTAGGCAATGAATACCTTCCCCTGCTGCAGCGACTCGCACAGGGCGGCATAGGTTGCGCGCACCTGGTCGCGCTCCGGTTGATCACCAAGCGCGCGAAGTATCCGCCGTGCCAGTGTTCCCTGTTGCAGGTAGATGTCCCAACTGTCGCGCCAAGGCACACTCTCCGCACCGTTCCCCGCAAAAAGCGTCTCTATTAGATTCTGCCACAGCTCGCTCGCACGAGCGGCGCCACGCTCGGGGAAGCCGAACAGATCGAGGTAACGGCGATCGCGGATAACGGCCCGCTCCCCCGCAGTGACGCACTGAGAGAAAATCCGGTACAAGGGTTCCACCTCCCACCGCTGCTGGCGAGCGAGCGCAGCCCAGTTCTCCTCGACGTGTGCTCGCACCGTCTCGATAATGAGGGCCGCGCAGGCCAAATCAGCGCGTGGACACTCCTGAATGTCGAGCACGCGGATCTCAATGGTGTTGCGATCGAAGCGCGCTATGGCACCCCGGGCGTTGACCCATTCGTAGAGCAGGATGCCCTTGGGATCGTGCGGCTGCAGATCGCGATAGATACGTTGCAGAATGCCAGATTCATAGTCGCGCCGACTGTACAGGGGTTCGGGAATGACCAGGCCGCTCACCGACGGAACACGCCGCGCATTGTTGCGGTAGACTTCGAGGCGCGTATCGAGCAGGCCCGTCGGACGCCACTCGACAACGGGTGAGCTCGCGGCCAGTGCCGGCAGG
>Ga0209536_100006254_pt1 | contig 18250 bp, 14 predicted proteins | sample DeeMarSeWOR28_12_FD_187461 | JGI IMG/M metagenome (GOLD analysis project Ga0209536, IMG submission 187461) | Marine sediment microbial communities from White Oak River estuary, North Carolina - WOR-2-8_12 (SPAdes) (version 2) | ecosystem: Environmental > Aquatic > Marine > Intertidal zone >... | reverse complement strand
TCCGCGTTGACGACGATCAAGACCATCCGGTCGGGCGCCTCCCTGCGGCGGACCTCGAGAGCCCCTTTGGCTCCGCCGGCCGCCGTCACGGGGAGGCTCAAGATCCCGCTCGCGCCGCCGCCTCGGCGGCGCGCACGACCTCGCGCAGTGCGGCGCCGGACGCGCGCGCGGCGCGCCTGCAATCGTCGTACTCGGGCGCGATGCGGGTACCGCCCTCGCCGTCCCAGGCGACCTTCACCGCGATGCGGCCGTAAGGGGTATCGACCCGACGGATCTCGCGCCCCAGCAGGAGGCGGTCCGCCTCGGTAACGCGCACGCCGAGCGCGGTGGACTCGGCGAAGAGCCGGCGCGCCAGCGCCAGCCGCTCCGACGGTCTCCCCAGCACCCGCACCAGGAAGCCCGGGCGGTTCTTCTTCATCTGCACGTGCTGGATCGTGACGTCGAGCGCTCCCGCCTCGAAGAGCTGCTCCATCAGGTGATCGAAGTGCTCGGGTACCAGGTCGTCGAGCTGCGTCTCGAGGCAGACCACCCGGTCCGCGCCGAGCCCGGCGCTGCGCCCCAGCACGGCGCGCAGGACGTTGGGCATGGGGCCTTCGCGGTCGTTGCCCGCGCCGTGGCCCACCGCCTCCACGGTCATCGCCGGCAGCGATCGGAACTCGTCGACGACGGTCCGCAGGATGGCCGCCCCGGTCGGCGTCACCGTCTCCCACGCCACGTGGGCGGGCACCGTCGGCACGCCGTGCAGCAGCTCGAGGGTCGCCGGCGCCGGGAGCGGCAGGCGGCCGTGCTGCGTCTCGACCGTGCCCTCTCCCAGAGCCACGGGGCTCGCGGTCACCCTCGACACCGAGAGCCGGCCGAGGCCGATGGCCGCGCCGGTCACGTCCACGATGGCGTCCACCGCCCCCACCTCGTGGAAGTGGACCCGCTCCAGCGCGACCCCGTGCACGCGGGCCTCCGCCCGTCCCAGCGCCTCGAAGATCGCGAGAGCGCGGCTGCGGATCGATGCGTCCAGGCGGGCCCGGGTGAGCACGCGAACGATCTCGCGATAGCTGCGGCCGTGCTCGTGGCCGGCGCGCCGCCGGGCGGGTTTGCCGGAGCGCGGGCCGACCCGCACGTCCACGTAGCGGGCTGCCAGCGCGCCGCGGTGCACGCGCCGGACGATCAGGTGGTGGGGCAGCCCCAGCCCGGAGAGGTCCGCCTCGAGCTCGCGACGCGGCAGCCCCAGGTCGAGCAGGGCGCCGAGGAACATGTTGCCCGCGATTCCCGAGAAGCAATCGAGGTGGAGGATCCGCGCCCCCGGCGCGTCACCCCCCTTCCGAGACCGCGTCCTCGAGCTAGAGGCGGTTGATGAGCGTCGCGACATAGGCGGCCCCGAAGCCGTTGTCGATGTTCACCACGCACACGTTCGAGGCGCAGCTCGTGAGCATTCCCAGCAGCGCGGCCACGCCGCCGAACGAGGCGCCGTAGCCCACGCTGGTCGGAACCGCGATCACCGGTTTGTCCACCAGGCCGCCCACTACCGAGGGCAGCGCCCCCTCCATGCCGGCCACCACGATCAGGACCCGCGCCGCGCGCAGTGTCTCGTTCGAGGCCAGCAGCCGGTGTAGGCCCGCCACGCCGACGTCGGCGATCGGATCCACCTCGTTGCCGAAGCAACGCGCCACGCGTACGGCCTCGTTCGCAACCGGCCCGTCGGAGGTGCCGGCGGAGACCACGGCCACCCTGCCCTTTCCCTGGATCGGCACGTCATCGGGTCCGAACCAGAGCGTGCGCGCCTCGGGATCGTACGCACCGCCCTCGAGCCCGCGCCGCACCGCATCGGCCACCTCGAGCTCCACCCGGGTGACCAGTACGTCCTGCCCGGCGCCACGCAGCGCGCCCACGATCCCCACGATCTGCTCCGGTCGCTTTCCGGGTGCGAACACCACCTCGGGCAGCCCCGCGCGCAGCGCCCGATGGGTGTCCACCCGGGCGCCCGAGACGTCCACGAAGGGCAGCTGCGCGATGCGCTCCAGCGCCTCGTCCGTGTCCGTCTCCCCGGCCCGGACCGATTCCAGCAGCTCGCGGACGTGCTCCCGATTCACGCGCCCTCCTCCGGCGCGGCCACGGTATCGCACGCGCCGAGCGCCATCGAACCGGGCCACGGAGAGCTGACTAGACGACCTCGGAGCGCTTCTCGACCTCGGGCAGCATGACGTGGAGGGCGCGGAAGCGGCCGCCGCGGTCGAAGAGCTCGCTCTCGATGTAGATCGGCGGCGCCGGGCGCTGCCGCGGTGCGACGGTTGCCTGCAGCGCGGCCTCGGCATCGGACAGGACGAGCTCCGGAATGCTCGGCACGACCCGGCCGCCCAGCGTGTTGGCGATGGCCGAGGCGGTCTGCGAGACCAGGATGTTGCCGAACTCCGAGAGCGCCGAGGCCGCGATCTCCCGCGGGGGCTTCGGCGTTCCGCACAGCAGCTCGATCACCGCCTGGCGGGAGCTCCCGGACAGGAAGATCGCAATCACCCCGGCCAGATCGCCCTCCACCCTGCAGAACACGCCGGTCTCCCAGCCGCCGCGGCGCAGCAGCCGGTCCGACCCGTAGATCACGGGAACCCGGGTGAGGATCGTCTCGTCGGCCAGGCGCGCCAGCGCATTCGCCGACCAGCTGGCGCCGATATGCGCCAGCTCTCGCAGCCGGTCGAGCTCCGACTCGGGGATGCCCGCGAAGCGCCGACTCATACGATCTGATTGGGATCGAGCAGGAACATCGGACGACCATCTCCCAGGATCGTGAGTCCCGCCAGGCTGCGCACGCCGGAGAGCAGCTCCGGCAGTGGCTTCACGTAGATCTGCTGCTGGCCCACGATCCTTTCGGAGACCAGGGCGAGCCGATCGCCGCGGATCTCCGTGAGGACGAGGCTCACCGAGCTCCCGGTTTGCGTCGCCGCCATGCCTACGCGCTCGGCGAGATCGATCACCGGAAGGAGCTCATCGTCGATCAGGACGAAGGCGTCGCTCCCGCTGCGCTCGATCCGCTCGGCCTGGACCTCGAGGATCCGCTCCACCTTCGAGATCGGCAGGGCCACGATCTCGTCGGCCAGGCCGAGCATCAGTACGCGCTGGACGGCGGCGGTGATCGGAACCACCAGGCTGGTGACGGTCCCCTCGCCGCGCTCGCTCACCAGCTCGATGCTGCCACCGAGGGACTCGATGGTCACCCGGACGGCGTCCATGCCCACGCCGCGACCGGAGACCTCGGAAACCGAGCGGGCGGTCGAAAGACCCGGCTCGAACACGAGCGCCGCGATGGCGTCCGGCGGGAGATCATCGGCCAGGTCCGGGTGCAGCACGCCCGCCTCCACGGCCCGCGCCAGGACGCCGGCGAGGTCGAGGCCGGCTCCATCGTCGCGAACGGAGATGTGGACGTTGTCCTTCTCACGATGGGCGGTGATCGCGATGTGTCCCACCTCCGGCTTTCCCGCCGCCCGCCGCGCCTCCGGCAGCTCGATGCCGTGGTCCACGGCGTTGCGGAGCAGGTGCACCAGCGGATCCGAGAGGCGATCCAGGATCGAGCGATCGATCTCGAGCTCGGCCCCGTCGATCTCGACCTCGACCCTCTTGCCGGCCCGCTCGGCGATCTCGCGCGCCGCCCGCGGCAGGGGCTCGACGATGCGCAGCAGCTGCGTCGTCCGCAGCTCGAGCGCGCGGCGCTGGAGCTCTCCCACCACCCGGTCCATCCGATCGAGGCCCTCGCCGAGCGCGGCGTTCCGCTTCGTCTCGAAGCCCGAGGCCGAGGTGCGCACCTGGCTCGTGTTGAGGATCACCTCCCCCACCGTCGAGAGGAAGCGATCGAGGGTCTCGGTCCTTACGCGAACCGTGGGCGGGGGGCGTGGCGTCGTGACCTCGGCCGGGCCCTCGAAGGCGACCCGCGGTGCGGGCTCGCGCACCGCCGTCCGCGTCGCTTCGGCCGCAGCGGGCGCGGTGGGCCGGGCGTGATCGCCCGACCGGGACGAGAGCGCCGCCAGGAGAGCGGGCGCCGCCGCCTCGGGCCACCCGCCCTCCTTGACCACCTCGACCATCGCCTCGAGCGCGGTGAGGCCCTGAAAGAAGAGCGAGAGCGACTCGCCATCCGGGACCCGGCCGGACTCGCGCGCCTCCTGCATCCGGTCCTCGAGCCGATGGGCCAGCTCGGCGATCGGGGCGTAGTCGAGCGACGCCGCCATGCCCTTGATCGAGTGGGCCATGCGGAAGAGCGTGTCGATCGCTTCCGAGTCGGCGGGGTCCTTCTCCAGGTCGAGAAGTGCACGGCTGATCTCGGCGAAGTGCTCCGTCGACTCCTCGATGAAGATCGTGCGGTACTTCGCCAGGTCCACGAGCTACTCCGGCTTCTCGAGGACCTTCTGAATCGTGGCGATCACGGCGTCGGGCTTGAAGGGCTTCACGATGAAGTCGCGGGCGCCCGCATCCATCGCCTCCTGAACCAGGGACTCCTGCCCGAGCGCACTGCACATCACGACCTGCGCGTCCGGCTGGAGCTCCATGATGGTCTTCACCGCATCGATTCCGGATCGTCGCGGCATCACGATGTCCATGGTCACCACGTCGGGGCTGAGCCGCTTGAACTCTTCCACCACCTCGTCGCCGTCGGACGCCTCGCCGACCACTTCGTGTCCTTCCGCCTCGACGATCTCGCGGATCATCTGACGCATGAAGGACGCGTCATCCGCCACCAGAACTCGCGCCATTTCCGTTCCCCCCTGTTGGGTATCACTCGCTCGTGCCGAGCGACCCCTCGATCACTTCCCTCGCCCGCGCGACTACGCGGGTCGGATCCAGAATGCAGGCCACGCGACCGTCGATCGGTCGTCTCTCCGCCACCACCGACGGACCGCGCCCCTTCGCCGGCTCCGCGTCGACGAGCCCGAGGACCCGATCGACCCCGATGCCGAGCCGAGGGACCGCCGACGAGCGATCGGTCACCACCAGTACGTGCTCCTCGGTCATCGCATACCCGCCGGCCACCTCGAGGATCTGCTCGCGGCGTACGACCGGAAGCGCATCGCCCCGGTAGTTCATCACCCGGGCCACGTCGCCGGACACGGTCGGGACGCAGGCCGAGTCCCCGCGCTCCACCACCTCGAGCACACCGGCGATGGGCAGGGCGAAGAGCGACCCCGCCACCTCGAAGGTGAGGAACCGCTCCACCGCGCTCTGGGGATCGGAGGCGCTCAAGAATCCTCCGACGCCGCCCCGAGGCGCCCCGTATCGAAGCGCTGCACCAGCTCGTGCATGCGTCCGGAGAGATCGACGAGCGATCCCGACGACTCGACGGCGCGCGACATCACCTCGGCCTGACGGCGCGCGGTCTGGGCGACGCCTTCGATCGCCTCTCCATTGCGCTCCGCCACCTGCGCGATCTCGTCGATGGAGCCGACCATGCGCTGCACGTCCATGGTCTGCGTGTCGGCTCCCTCGAAGATCTCCTCAGCGCGGCTGGCCGCCTCGCTCACGGCGGAGCGGATCTGCTCGAGGGATGCGGCGATCGTGTCCACGTCCTCGCGCCCCTCGCCCACCACGATGCTCGACTCGCGCATGCCCTCGGCCACCTCGGAGGTGTCCGTCTCGATCTCGTGGATGAGCTTCGCGATCTCTTCGGCGCTGTGTCCGGCGCTCTCGGCGAGCTTGCGGATCTCGTCCGCCACGACCGAGAAGCCACGACCCGCCTCGCCGGCGCGGGCCGCCTCGATCGAGGCGTTGAGCGAGAGCAGATTGGTGCGATGGGCGACACTCGTGATGATGCCGGTGATCTGGTGCACGTGACGCGTCTTCGCCTCGAGCTCGAACACCCGGGCCACGGATTGCTCGACCCGCTCGAACACCGTGCGCATCTTCTCGATCGCGAGATGGGAGACGTCGACGCCCGCGGCAGCCTTCTGGTTCGCCTCGGCCGCGAAGCCGAAGGCCTCCCGGGCTCGCGAGGCGTTGAGTTCGATCGCCGAGGCGATCTCGTGGACGCGCCGGGTGGTCTCCTGGAGCAGGCTCTGCTGCTCGGCCACGCCCTCACCGAGGCGATTGACGGCCGACGTGATCTCGTCGTTGCCCTCGCTGGTCCGCAGCGCGGACTCGGAGACCTGACGCGCGGCCTTCGTCACCTGGGCGGCGGAGCTCTGAACCCCCTCCACCAGCTCGCGCAGGCTCTCGGCCATGCGCTCCACGTCGCGGGCGATCTCCCAGGTCTCGTCCGGAAAGCGCGGGGCGGGACCGACGGTGCCGACACCCGCGAGCTCCCCTCGTCGGATGCGCTCGGTCGCATCGCGCAGTGAGGTGAACGAGCGCGCCAGGGAGCGGGAGAGACCGAATCCCAGCGCCGCACCGGTCCCGAGCGTGACGAAGAGCGAGGCCCAGGGGGCGCTGTCCACACCGAGGTGACGCAGCACCGCGGGCAAACCCACACCCACCCCACTGACCGCCAGCGCGCCCAGGATGAACTTGTGCGTCAGCGCAACTCTCACGCACCGTGTATCGGTGCGCGGGCCCCGGGCCTTGAAGTCATCCCGACGGCGAAAACGATGCGCTGCGGGTGACTTGCGCGTTGCCGAACCGTCGGGCCGAGCTCAGAAGTGGCGCCAGCCGCCGGCCCCCGAGCGGCGGCCGAGCGCCTCCGGGGCGCCCCGCTCTACCCGGCCCAGCTCCCGAATCGGGAGCCCGAGCCTCCGGGCCAGCTGGGCCACCGAGGGTCTATTGCCCCGCACCGTGAACAGGAGCTCGTAGTCGCCGCCGCCGGTCAGGGCGAGCGCCTCGGGGTCGAGCCCCAGGCGGCGGCAGGCGGCCCGAAAGCCCCGCGGCAGCGGCAGCTCACCCGGATCCAGCGTTGCGTGCAGAGAGGGGCCCAGCAGGTGCCGCAGATCCGCGAGCAGGCCATCCGAGATGTCGATGCAGGCCACCACCGAGCGGATCGCCCCGAGCCGCCTGCCCGCGACGAGCCGGGGCTCGGGGGCGTGGCGGACCCGCCCGGCCCGACTGCGCTCGGCCCGGGCGCGGTCGAGGGCAGCGGCGCCCAACACCCCGGTCACGCACAGGCGGTCGCCGGGACGGCTGCCGCGTCGGAGCAGCGCCCTCCCCCGCTTCACCGCCCCCAGGCCGGTGAGGCTGAGGGAGGTCTCCCGGGCACGGGTCAGGTTGCCTCCCACCAGCGGGGCCTGGTGGCGCGCCGCCTCGGCGGCCAGGCCGCGGACCAGGGCGTCGAAGCGCCGCAGCGGCAGGCTGCCGGGCAGCGCCAGCCCCAGGGTGCAGCCGAGGGGGCGGGCTCCCATGGCGGCGAGATCCGAGAGACAGGCGGCGACGGCCCGGCGACCGACCCGGCCCGGGGCCTCGTTGCGCCAGCGGAAGTGCACGCCCTCGACGAAGGCGTCGGTGGTGACCACAAGCTCCTCCCCGGCACGCAGACGCAGCAGCGCGGCGTCGTCGCCGATACCGAGCGACACCGCCGGCCCGGCGTGCGACGCGACGCGCTCGATCCGGGCGATCAGCTCGAACTCACCGAGGTCCCGCAGCTCCACCCCGGGATTGTACGCGGCAGCGACCGACGCCGCGTGCCCGCACTCCGTCTCAGCGCGGCTTCACGGCGGCGACGGTCCCGCTGGCGCGGCGTCGCACCCGCCGGGGCGAGGCGCGCCGAGGCGTGCGGCGCGACTCGAGGGCCACCTCGAGCACCTCTTCCATGGTATCCACCGGCACGAAGGTGACCCGGCGCTTCATGTCCTTCGGGATGCCGCGCAGGTCCTGCAGGTTCTTGCGCGGCAGCACCACGGTGGTGACCCCGGCCCGCAGCGCGGCCAGCGCCTTCTCGCGGACGCCGCCAACCGGCAGCACCCGCCCACGCAGCGTGACCTCGCCGGTCATCGCCACGTCGGCGCGCGCCGGCGTGCGCGTGGCGATCGACGCGATCGCCGTCGCGATGGAGATCCCGGCCGACGGACCGTCCTTCGGAATCGCTCCGGCGGGAACGTGCACGTGAACCTCGTGGCGGCCGAACATCGCCTCGTCGAAGCCGAAGTCGACGCCCCGACCCCTCACCCACGTGAGCGCCGCCGCGCCCGACTCCTTCATCACGTCGCCGAGCTGACCGGTGAGCACGAGCCCCGACCCGCGGGTCATGGTCGCCTCGATGGTGAGGATCTCGCCACCGCTCTCCGTCCATGCCAGCCCGTTCACGACGCCGATCTCGCCACTGTCGTGCGGCTTCTCGTAGAGATAGGGCGGCGGGCCGAGCAGCTTGGCAAGGCTGCGGCTGCTCACGGACACCGCACGCTCGTTACCCTCCGCAGCCCGACGCGCCGACTTCCGACAGATCGCGGCGATCTGCCGCTCCAGGCTGCGAACCCCGGCCTCTCGCGTGTACTCCGTGACCAGGTCCGTGATCGACGAGCGCGACCAGCGGATCCGATCCTGCGGCAGACCGTGCTCCCGGAGCTGGTGGGGAATCAGGAAGGACTGTGCGATCTCCGCCTTCTCCTCCGGCGTATAACCCGCGATGCGGATCACCTCCATGCGGTCGCGCAGCGGTCCGGGAATGGATTCCAGCATGTTCGCGGTCGCGATGAAGAGCACCTTCGAGAGGTCGAAGGGCACGTTGAGATAGTGATCGCTGAAGCGGTGGTTCTGCTCCGGGTCGAGCACCTCGAGCAGTGCCGACGACGGATCTCCCCGGTAGTCGGCGCCGAGCTTGTCGATCTCGTCGAGCATGAAGACGGGATTGTTCGTAGAGGCCTGCTTGAGCCCCTGCACGATGCGCCCCGGGAGGGCGCCCACGTAGGTGCGCCGGTGGCCGCGGATCTCCGCCTCGTCGCGGACCCCGCCCAGCGAGATCCGCACGAACTCCCGGCCCATGGCACGCGCGATCGAGCGCCCGAGGGAGGTCTTCCCCACGCCCGGCGGGCCCACGAAGCAGAGGATCGGGCCGCGGGAGTCGCCGCGCAGCTTGCGCACGCCGAGGTACTCGAGGATCCGGTCCTTGATGTCCGTGAGGTGGGCGTGGTCCTCGTCGAGGATCTGCTTCGCGCGAGCCAGGTCCAGGCGATCGCGGGAGCTCGTCGCCCACGGCAGCTCCACCATCCAGTCGAGGTAGCTGCGGACCACGTGGGCCTCGGGGGCGTCCGGGTGCATCCGCTCCAGGCGCCTCACCTGCTTCAGCGCCTCGGTCATCACCTCCTCGGGCATGGCCGCCTCTTCGACCTTCAGGCGGTAGTCGTCGGACTCGTCACCGCGCGCGTCGACGTCGCCGAGCTCCGCCTGGATCGCGCGCAGCTGCTCGCGCAGGAAGTGCTCGCGCTGGCTGCGCGTCATCTCGTCCTGGGCCTGGGACTGGATCTCCGCCTGCACCGTCGTGACGTCGAGCTCGCGACGCAGGAAGGCGTCCACCTTGCGCAGGCGGGCCAGGGGGTCCTCGATCTCCAGGATCTCCTGGGCCTCGTCCACCCTCAGCCGCAGGTGGGAAGCGATCAGGTCGGCGAGCTGGCCGGGCTCGGTGACGTTCGTGGTGACCGAGAGCACCTCCGGCGGGAGGTTGCGCAGCGGCAGCAGCTCCTCCACACGTCCACGCACGGTGCGCACCAGCGCCTCGCTCTCGACGCACCAGTCACCGACGGGATCCGCCGGCAGGCCGCTGGCCCGCACCCACGTGGAGCGCTCCTGCTCCACGAAGGAATCGATGCGCGCCTTCGAGAGGCCCTGGACCAACGCCTTCACGCGTCCGTCGGCGAGGCGCAGTACGCGCAACACCATCACCACGGTGCCGACCCGATACAGGTTATCCGGCTCCGGCTCCTCGATCTCCGCGTCGCGCTGCGCGACGAGACAGAGCATGCGATCGCCGTTCATCGCCTCCTCCACGGCGGCGATGGAACGCTCTCGCGCCACGAAGATCGGGATGACCATATATGGGAAGACGACCATCTCCCGGAGCGGAAGGACCGGAAGCTCGTCGGGCACCACGAAGTCGGAGATACCTGCACTCATGCCGAACCTGATCGACCTCGCGAATCAGAAGCTTGAGAGCTCTTCCTGCGGATCGCCGCGGGGGCACGACGCCCCGCTCCCGACGCGCAGCGAGGGCGCGGCGGGGCGCGATCGACCCGCCGGGGCCCCGGGCGAAGCAGGTGCGCCAGGCCCCGCGCACCCCACCGACCGCGGCTCAGAGGCGACGCGCCCGCTGGCGAGTGAGGGCCGCCAGCAGGGCGAGACCGCTCGCGAGCTGGAGGCCGACCGAGGGCTCCGGAAGTACGTGGTAGGCGCGCACGCAGTCGAGTCGGGGGAAGGAGAGCCCGCTGGTGGCATCGACCACGCTCACGCCCGAGGTGGTGAGAGCCGTCTTCAGGTCGCCCGGCGTCGCAGACGGGACCTCGTCCGCGAGGATCGCCGCGCAGGCCGACACCATCGGCGTGGCGTAGGAGGTGCCCGCCAGCGTGACGGTGGTCCCCGACAAAGACGACGACGTGACGCGCGCGCCCGGCGCGAAGACGTCGGTCTCGGTGCTGCTGTTGCTCCAGCAGGTCACCTGGTCCGGGGTGGTGGTGGCGTCGGTGCAGCCGAACCAGGTCTCGGAGCCCAGGTCCTGATCCCAGACCGCCCCGACGGAGAGCGCGCCCGACAGGCAGGCCGGGGCGATCATCCCGCTGCCGGAGCCGTTGTTGCCGGAGCCGGCGACCACCAGGCTGCCCGCATCCCACAGATCGTCGATCGCCGAGGCGAAGGCCATGGTGTTGGCGTCGGCGCCGTCGCAGCTGCCCGGGTAGAGGCCGAAGCCCAGGCTCAGGTTCACGACGGGAATGCCCGGATGGTTGGCGAGCAGCCACTGGAGGGCCCGCAGCAGATCCACGGTGTTCCCACCTCCCGTCGCGCTCAGGACCTTCACCGCGACGATCCCGGCATCCGGCGCGCCGCCGAGGTCGGCGTAGATGCCGTCCGAAGTCACGATGCTCGCCACGCGGGTTCCGTGGCCGTGATCGTCCTGGGCGGCACCGGCGCCGCTGTCCTCCGTCCGCCCGTTCGGGCAGCAGCCGGCGACGCCCATCTGGCCGTCATCGCAGTAGCACTTCTCGTCCAGGATGCTGCCGGCGAGATCCGCGTGCAGCCGGTCCACGCCGGTGTCCACGACGGCCACGTCCGCGCCGCTGCCGGTGAAGCCCGCGGCCCGAAGCTGGTCGAGCTCGACGAGCGGAACCGACTGGGAGAGCTGCACGTGTACGGGTTGCTCGAGGCTCACCCGCAGGAGGTGCGGATCGTCGACGAGAGCCGCCAGACCTCCCGCATCGACACGCCCCGCGAGCACGGGCAGGCGGTGGAAGCGGGGCCGCGGCTCGAAGCCCTTTCCCACGAGCCGGGCCCGGGCCGCGTCGGAGCGCGCCGCCACGGCGACGCCCGGCCCCCGCGCGTAGACGGCGACGATGGCGGCACTGCCCACGCTCTCGATCGCCTCGACCACCTCGGGGTCGAGCACCGAGCCTGTGATCGCGCGGTCGAGCGCGGATCCGGCAGGATCCGCCGCCGAGGCCAGGGCGAAGAGCCACGCGCCCACCAGCATCACGACCCACGGAGACCTCGCCCGGGGAGACCCTACGCTGCGTCCACCGCTCATCACGACTCCCACCGGCCAGCATGCCACAACCACGACGGGCTACGGCGCGGAATGGGCGTTCGCTCCTTCGCTCGGGGCGTCCAGCTCCGGTGGCCAGAACTCGATCCGCTCCCCCACCCCCTGCCAGTCCGTGTCGAGGCACTCGGTCGGCGCGGGCTCGCCGCGGTGCAGTCGGTTCCGGAGCGGATCCGCATAGGATTCCACGTCGTCGATCCGGTAGGAGCGGACGCGTACCTCGCGCGCGTCGGGGTCGAAGGCCGCGATCACGTTCCAGCCGGCGCCGTAGCGCGGCCCCGGCTCCCGGTCGCCGGGAATGCCCGCGTTCTGGAAGTTGCGCAGGAAGCCGAAAACCGGGGGGCCGTGTTCCCGCGGCACCGTGAAGTCCGCCTGGGTGGTCGGACGCAGCACGTGACCGCTGAAGACCATGGCCACCTGGCGATGGGGCGCCACCAGCCGCTCCCACAGCGCCCGCATCCCCCCCCCTCCACCCGGATCGTCGGCGCGACCCGGGTCGAGGCTGTCCGCTCCCCACACTTCCGGCCCGAAGCGCAGGCGCGGATCGCCGCGGCCCCAGGCCCAGAAGAGCGAGTGGTGGAAGACGATGGTGGGGACGTCCGCGTGCTCAGCCAGCACCCTGAGCGGCCAGCGCGCGTCGTCACCCCGGCCCTCCCCCACCTCCTCACCCTCGGGAGGCAGGTCGAAGGCCAGCTCGAGCCCCAGGAAGAGCAGACGCTCGCCGCCGGGCGTGCGGACCACCCCCGCGCGGTGGCGTCCCGGCGACGTGCGGGGCGGCCCCGGCTCGCCCGGCCCCAGGCGGGTGCGGGAGAGGGCCTCGATCGGGTCGCCGCCGCCGATGAAGTACTCGCCGGCGTCCCAGTCACAGCGCGCCGGATCGGCACAGGCCACGCCGCGATCGGCCCAGCGCGAGACACCGAAGTAGCGGTCGTAGCCCTCGCTCGATCCCTCGTAGCTCGTCCCCGCGATGTCGTGGTTGCCGATCGTGACGAGGTAGGGAACCGACGGCTCGCAGGCATCGAGGCGGTCGAAGGCGGCGTCCACCCGCATCCACTCGGCGAGCTGCCCCTCCTCCCTGTGGTCGCCGCGCTGCACCAGGTCTCCCAGATGGATCAGCATCAGGATCGGCATGACCTTGCCCGTACGCGGCTCGACCCAGCGTTCGCGGTGCCGGCAGACGTAGCGGGTGACGAGGTCCAGGTGATCGGCGCCCTCGGGCTGACTCGACGTCGACGTGTAGTGCTGCGTATCCGGCATGACGAACACGGCGAAGCAGCGCTCGCAGGCCTTGGGCTGCACCTCGGGACACGCAGCGCCGGCCGCGACGACTCCGGCGAGGAGCAGAGCGAAGGCGACGAAGACCCCGCGCGCGGCCGATGCGGCGGCCCGCATCAGGCTACCGCTCTCGCCGCTGCGCCCGAGCCAGCTTCAGCGACTCCCAGGTCGAGATGAGCGCCTCGAAGGCCACGGGCTCCTCCTCGGGGTCGAGCTGTGTCCGGGCTCCCGAAGGGCCGATCCGCTCGAAGCGATCGTGCGTGAAGTCGTAGGTCCAGCTGTCGCGGTAGCCGCGCAGGGCGATCGCCGTCGGCGCCTCCAGACCCGGAACGAACTGGAGCACCCTCCGCTCGGGATCGGGCGCGAAGGTGGGGCGCGGCGGCGTCGCGCCTCGGTCCACGGGAAGATTGCGCCGCAACAGGCTCCGGATGTCCGACGGCGCGATCGGCTCCGGCCACACGCCGCCGACTCCCCAGAGGATGAACGGAACCCGGGTCTCCATCGGCGCGAGCGACTGACCGTGGCCCAGCAGCCCCTGCTCGTAGAACGACTCGCCGTGGTCGGAGATCACCAGGATGCCGTGGTCCTCGCCGGCGATCCGCGCTCGGAAGGCCTCGACCACGCGCTCGGCGGCGCGGTCCACGTTGGCGGCGGTATTCGCGTAGGCGCGGACGACGCGCCTGGCCGAGTGCGATCGGATCTCGTCGCGCCGCAGCGGGGGCACGCCCAGCAGGTCGTCGATCTCGGCGTGGTGATAGGGGAAGTGGGTGTCGACGATGTTGACGTAGAGGAAGAGGGGCCGGTCCATCTCGAGCTCGTCGAGGCCCTCCTCGACCCGCTCGAGCAGCGTCTTCCACGAGACCTGGAGGCTCGCCGGCGCCGTCGAGCGCGACGTGCGCCGGCTCTTGTCCTGACGCGCGTCGTAGAAGCGATCGGCGCGATCGGTTCCGAGGAGGGTGTCGGAGTCGCCGTAGGACTCGTCCTGTCCGGAGAAGTGGAGGACCGAGTATCCCCAGTCCTTGAAGTCGTCGATCAGCGTGGTCTGGCCCGCTGAGGTCACGAGGCTTCCGGTGAAGAGCTCGAAGCGGGAGCCGAGCGTCCAGGGCGAGTGCACGAAGGCGTGCTCGCTCTCGGCGCCCTCCTCCGCCAGTCGTCGCAGGAAGGGAGTGACGGGGCGACCGTCCAGGTCCCGGTGGATCAGATCGGCACGGAAGCTCTCCAGATAGATGATGAGCAGGTGCGGCCGCTCCTCGGGCCGCGGGCCGGCGGGCGGAAGGTGCGCGACGAAGGGGCGCACATTCGTCAGATCACCACCGATCCCGTCCTCGTCGATCTGATTCGCCGGCAGATCGAGCGCGTAGGGGTGGATCACCGGATTCCATGCGTCGCTGTCCGGCGGCACCGTGAACAGATCGAAGCCGTCGCGGTCGACGTCGGCGAACCAGTGCACGAGGGTCATCGGCAGGGTGCTGCTGGGCTTGCGCTTGAGGCCCGTCTGGAGTCGCGAGAGCGTGTGCGAAGATCCCAACAGGAGCAGCAGCGAGACGACGAGTCCGGGCACGAGTGCCAGCCAGACACGGGAGACGCGGGGGCGCCGTAGCGGAGCGGCCGGAATGCCGAGACGGCGCTCGATGCGTCCCAGCGAGGCGATCGCCCAGGTCAGGGCGACCGTGGTCACGCCCGCGACCGCCAGCCAGACGATCTGGGCCTCTTCGAAGACCTCGATCGCCATCGAGGTCCAGGTGGGGCTGCCGAAGCGATTGGCCAGGGCGACGTTGAACATGTCGCCCGCGATCGAATAGATGTTGTAGCGCGCGGCGGAGAACGACAGCGGCACACCGATGCCCAGGGCTCCGGCCAGGCAGAAGACCTGGAGCGCCGAGAGGGGAAGGCGCGCCAGCACCGGCAGTGCGATCCCCCACGCGAGCAGGACCAGCGTCAGATCCAGCGTGATCGACGCCCCCAGGTAGGCGACGATCTCCGCCGCCGAGCTGATCGAGACCGTGTTGTAGCCGCTGGTCAGGAAGCCCGTCGCCTCGCGCAGCAGCGCGATGTCCCCGATCGTGACGATCAGGGCGCTCGCGAGGAGCAGCAGGATCCAGGCGGTCGGTGCGTCTCGCCGCCTCGACGACCGCTCCGACGATGCGCTCACCGCCGACACACTTCGTCGTACTGCGACCAGGCCGACAGCAGCCACTCCACCAGCACGTCCTCCATCTGAGGAGCGAGGGAGGCGCGGGCATCCCCCTCGGCGACGATGGAGGTGAGCGGCAGGGTTCCGTGCAGGAGCTGCGGCCACGCCTCGCGAAGGCTGGCGAGCAGCGGAGTGCGAACCGGGCGACCGCCGAAGACGTAGACGTGGGCGGCGACGTTCACATAATCGCCCAGGCGTTCCACCCGCAGATGCACGGGCACCTGCGTCCCGTCCACCTCCCGCACGACCACGCGCGACTCCTCGAGACCGGAGCTCAGGGAGAGCCTTCCGGGCGGCAGGAAGTACGACTCGCCCAGGTCGTAGCTCCGAACGACGTTCCAGAGGGGATCGTTCTTCCAGGGGAGACCGGTCTCGAGGCTTCCGAAGCGATGAGCGCCGCCCCCCCTCGCCGGTGCGACCTGCGCGCGGGTCCGCTCCGAGGCCGGCGCGAAGCGCCCGATCTCGAGGGCCGCGGGATCGGCGCAGTCCTCGACGCGCGGGCGCTGGAGCCCGTGGTACACGACCGGAGCCAGCAGCAGGCACAGGGCGAGCGCCGTGGGCAGCGCGAAACGGCTGGAGAGGGCGATCACGGGTCCGTGCTCCAGAACGCCGGTCGGCCGGCGATCAGGTAGAGGCTCAGCATCACGCCCCAGAAGGTGCCGATTCCCGACAGCCCGTGCAGGGGCGTGTCGAGGATGGCCGCACCGAAGCGCTCGACGATTCCGAAGAGGAAGACCGCCCGGACCGCATTGATGGCCACGGTGATGGGCCAGGCGGCCAGCAGGATCGCCGCTACGCGCCACCCGCTCGCGCTGCGGGCGAGCAGCAGCGCGAAGAAGAAGGCCGCGTAGAGCGTCGCTGCGCCGCTGCAGTTGGTGGAGATGTTGAACACCCCACCCTCCATCACGAAGACGGTCAGGTGGCGCTCGGCCGCGTAGCCGAGCAGGTCTAGGATCGGCACGGCCGTCAGCGCGGTCGCCGTCGGCAGGCCCAGGGGCTCGGGCAGATTCTCGGGGAGCGGAAGCAGGAAGAGGCCGAGTGCGAGGGGGAAGGCCAGGCTGCGGGTGCGACGCGCCCCGAGGAGCAGGAGGGAGAGCCCGGGCAGCGCGATCAGGAGGCCCAGGGTCCCCAGGTAGCCCGACCGGATCCCCGTATCGAGCACGGCGAGGATCGCGCCGCCGAGGAGCAGGGGGATGCCCCAGGGAGACGCCGCCTCGCCATCCGGGTCGCGGCGCAGCCGGGAGCGCGCGAGCCAGAACATGGCGACCGGCACGAAGAAGCCGTGACCGTTGCGCCAGATCCCCGCGGTGTACTCCCGGAAGAGCCAGGCGAAGGTGGGCAGGAAGACCGCGAGGCTCGCGCCCAGCAGCAGCCACACCGCGGGCGTGCGCGAGTCGGCGCGGACCAGCGCACCCGCCGCAGCCGCGACGCCTCCCCGCCGCCTGCGCAGGCGCAGGAGCCCCCAGGCGACACCGGCGGCCAGCACCCCCGCCCCGGCCGAGACGCCCACCCGCGCCGCGCCGCTGTGGGGACTCACCGCGATCACGACGCCCCAGAGGACGGACCAGCGCAGATCGGTCTTCGTCTCGGCGGTCATGGCCTCTGGAGGTCGCTCGATCGGAGAATCAATCGTGCTGGACGATGTGGCCGCGTTCGACGCCCAGCAGGAAGGGTCGCTTCTGGGCATTGCCGTCGGCACCGATTGCAAGCACGCCGGCCACGCCGGGATAGGCGTCGGTGGCCAGCAGGCCGTCGCGAACCGCGCTCCGGGACCCGAACCCCCTCGAGAGCTGCACGAGCACGAGATTCGTGGCGTCGTAGGCCTGCGCCGCGAAGACGTTCGAGCGCCGCAAGAAGGTCCGGTCGTAGCGGTCCGCGAAGTCGTGCACGAACGGGATCTCGCTGTCCGGGAAGTAGTGCGCGGCGAAGATCGCTCCCTCCACGTGCTCCCGACCGATGCGCACCAGGTCCTGGTGGTACCAGCTCTCGGGACCGAGCAGCCGGGCGCCGGTCACCTCGTGGAAGGCGAGCTGGGGCGCGATCAATACGACGTTCTCGAAGGAGTCCGCGATGAAGAGCGCGTCGAAGTCGACGATGGGCGGCAGCGGCGATCCATCTTCCGTAGCCATCTCCGCAGCCCGCTGCCGCAGCTCGAACGCCTCCTCGGCGGAGGCGCGCCGCGCCTTGTCCAACATCTGATTGCGCTCGGCGATGAGCCTCTTCTGCTCCGCATCGAGCAGCGTGTAGCCCGCCAGCCGGCGGATCGGCTCGGCAAAATCGGTCGCCTGGGGGTCGTAGGAGGCGACGCCCACCACCCGACCGCCGCGCTCCTCCACGGCGTCCCAGAACAGGCCGCGCAGGCCGCGGCCGTAGACGTCGTCCCGGTAGAGGATGGCAAACCGCGCCGCGCCGGCGGCCAGCGCGCGCTCGACCAGGAGCTGCGTCTCCTCGACGGGGCGCGTGCGCAGGCGGAACACGTGTGGTCGATCCCGGGCGATCTCTTCGCGCGCCGTGAGCGTGAGCAGGGGGATGCCCGCACTCTCGGCGACCTCGGCCGCGGCCTCGCACTCCGACGACAGCAGCGGACCGACGATGGCTGAGACGTAGTCGAGCTCCGCCAGCTCCCGAACCGCCGCCCGCGCCCGCGCGGGGCTGCCCGCGGAGTCCCGCACGACGACCCGCACGTTGGCGCCGAAATCGTCGGGGGGAGCGAAGACGCCGGCGGCGAGCAGCACGCCCAGCAGACTCTGCTCGCCGATGCGCGCAAAAGGCCCCGAGAGCGGCAGCACGACGCCGATGCTGCCCGACGTCGCCGCGGTGTTGGGCGCCGGCCGGCCCATCACAGCCGCGAAGCTGGGCAGCTGGGCCGTCTCGGTGGGCCCCTCCTCGCGCAGGCGCAGGCGCTCCGCGGCCGTCGCGAAGCGGGGCTCCGGCAGATCCTGAAACGCTTGTCGAAGGTTCTCCGGCAGGGAGTTCACGAAATCGGAGGTGCCCTGGACTGCGGGAGCCAGCAGAGTCTGAGCCCGGTTACGGAATTCGGACTCGCTGTCATAGGGGACCCCGACCATGGGCTGGAGGGCTTCAGCGGCGGCGTCAGGAAGCCCGCTCAGATGCGTCGCCTCCAGACGGTAAGAGGCGGAGTAGAAGGC
>Ga0209536_100006253_pt1 | contig 18251 bp, 14 predicted proteins | sample DeeMarSeWOR28_12_FD_187461 | JGI IMG/M metagenome (GOLD analysis project Ga0209536, IMG submission 187461) | Marine sediment microbial communities from White Oak River estuary, North Carolina - WOR-2-8_12 (SPAdes) (version 2) | ecosystem: Environmental > Aquatic > Marine > Intertidal zone >... | reverse complement strand
AGGACCGGCAGTTCGGGCACGATTCACGTGATCGACTGGGATGGCGAGGGCAAACGAAAGTTGATGGACGGCTATATGCTGATGACGCTCTGGCGCGATCCGGCCAGCGGGCAGTTGTGGGTTTACTACTCGAAAAATCCGGGCAGTGACGGTCGCGCCAGCCACCTTTATCGCTTCCCGGCGCAGGACCCGTCGCGCGCGGACACGGTGCGGGGTAGCGCCGAGCCGGTCCCCGCACCGGTGCCGACCATCACCCCGACAAGCGCAGTCGCCAGCGTCCTGGTCACGGTGCAAAAGCGGGGTGTTTGGCTCGCATGGCAAGACACGCTACTTGATGCGGATGACGTTCAGCACCGGCAGCGCCGGCCCCGACAGCGGATCGCCCATGTCGTCGACCAACTCTACTGTAAAGCCCGCCTGCCCGGCTGACTGAACGACACGGTAGAAGGCGCCCGATCCAGACCCCAGCACACCGGACACGTTGAAGTTGCCACCAGTGAACACAGGCGGATCGATGGGAAACGGTGACGGGAACAACGATGCGTCCTGCGCGTGCAAGTCGGCGTAGGTGGCCCGGAAGTTCCAGGTCGAATAGCTCAGCCGTGCGGGGACCGAACTCAGGTCAGGATGGTTCGACACGTAGTTTGCCATGTACCAATCGGCCAGCAGCCCGGACAGCGGCTCGCCTGCCGCCGCCGCCAGATTCTCTACACCCACCAGCGCCGTCTCGGTCAGCTGGCGTAACACTCCTTCGCCCTTCTGATCGGCCACCCAGCGCAACAAGAGCCAAGTCGCTCCACGCTCCGCCAGTGAGCCGGTCCCTTCGGAGTAGAGTGGGAAGTGATCTTCGGTAGCCGACAGATATTCGTAGGCGTTGAACAGCTCACCCAGAGCGAAAGCCGTGAACCGGGCGGAATCGCCCAGGGCCTCGAAATGCAGTGCAGTCAGCTCCTCAGACATGTGCGACAGAGCCTCGTTGAGCCAGGTCTGCTCGGAGCTGCCGGCTCGCACTATCACATGCTGGTGGAAATTGATCATGTGCTGGAATTCGTGGACGAAGGTAACCGGCACCAAGCGTTTGACGCGATCCACTGTATGGCCGCACGTGACCGTACCTTGCGGGTCGGGCACCATGGCGTAAAACACTTCGGCCTGGTTGGACCGGCGGTCCCCGGTGAAGGCCGGATCGATGTCCAGCGGGAAGAAGAAGCCAGTGATGAAAGAGGTGGAACATTGCGTCTTCTCTGTGAGACCGTTCACCACGGGCGTCAGCAGGATGAGCACCCTGCCGTTGCGATCGATGTCTGACTCCGCACCGAACGCCCTCGTGGCGACATCGTACAGATCCAAGTCGAACAGCGCTCCTAGCTCGTCGAAGTCGTTCTGGCTGAGTCCGTCGTCCGGCGCTTCAACGTCTTCGTAGATGATGGCCCGCGAGCCGGCATACCGCACCTCCCCCGTAACGTTGGCGAAATCCTCCACTCCGCTGCAGCTGATATCAGAGCAGACCCGGAACGAGCGGCGGTCACCGACGTTGATGTCCGGTTCAATCGGGGCCAGCAACGGTTCCGCACGCAGGGGCTCTCTCGCGATCTGTGCCAACTCGGCTTCCTGCGCCCGCAAAAAGTCATCGAATCTCAGAGCCAGCGGCCTCTCACGCGGCGACCTCTCAGGCGATGGTACCGGCGGGGTAACTTGATTGCCCTTGAATTGAAAGGCCAGGGTGAGTCCCAGTGTGGTCGTGACCGACTGCGGCGCAAAGACGTACTCCCGTTCCGCGACCGTGCTGTCGAAAGTGGCGCATCCCAGGAGCAGCGCTGGATCCAGCGAGAGGTATTCACCGGGAGCGAGAGCCAATGGCTCGGTGGCGGCAACGAAGGTTCCGTTGATCGCTGCGGACTCCGCCAGGCCGACACGCGCCACGATGGTAACCTGGCCGGGTACTAAGCAGGCTGGAACGGTAGCCCTGAGGCCCTGCCCCGTGATCGAAACGTTCGAGGTCGCGGCTTGCTTCCCGCCGATGACAATGCCGGTTGAATCGGTGATGTTGAATCCGGTGATGACCACCTCATCGCCGGCGGTAAACGTCGCCGGACTGACCGTCGTCAGGCGGGGTGCCGCCGCCGCCCGAGCGGTGAACGTAATCACGGCATCTCGTTTGCGGTCCAGCGCGGCCTCGACGACATAGTCACCCGCGGAGGGGCCCAGTGTCAGGTAGGCCTGGGCGATCCCGTTGCCGTCGGTCACCGAGACGGTGTCTGACAGGAGGGCACCGTCGCCCTCGCGCACCGCCCAGATCATCTTCTCACGTGGAACGGCACTGCCGTCCGATGCCGTTACCAGAATCTGAAACGGATCAGCCAGGCGGTTGCCCGCCGTAACACGCTGATTGTCCCCGCTGATTTTTTCGATGCGGGCGGGTATCGGTAGATCCACCTCGTCGTCACCACCGCAGCCGTTCGCCAGCAGAATCGCCGCAACCAGGGCGACGCCAGCTCGTCTTGAAATCAAATTGTTCTCCATCACAACCATATACTGGATAAAGGGATAGAATCACCCGGCGTCGTTCGGCGTAACCCCGTGAAGTAACGCAACATACGGGATTTCACGCCGTTTTGACAATGCCTTGCTGGCCACGTAGCTTACCTTCTTTGACCGCGGCGAGTTCCCTCACTGGGTACCCGTGGGACAGCCTGGACGGGCCCGGGCCTGTCCGGAGGAGCCGATAACCGCCGGCCCAGCCGCCCGACCGGGCGCTGGGCCCTTGTCGAACATGAGCTTCGTCCACCTACACACTCACTCTGAGTACTCGCTCCTCGACGGCGCGAATCGCATCCCTGACCTCATCCGACACGTCAAGGGACTCGGCATGGACAGCCTGGCGATTACCGACCACGGCAATCTCCACGCCGCATGGACGTTCTACGAACAGGCCAAGGCGGAGGGCATCCGTCCGATCATCGGTTTCGAGGCCTATGTGGCCTTCGGATCCCGGCACCAACGGGAAAAGCCACCCGACGCCCCCGCGCAATACTCCCACCTCGTCATACTGGCGCGAAACCGGACGGGGTACAAGAACCTGCTCAAGCTTTCGTCGATCGGTTTTCTCGAGGGATATTACCGCCGGCCCAGGATAGACCGTGAGATCCTGCAGCGACACAGTGATGGAACCATAGGGCTGGCCGCATGCCTCTCCGGTGAGATCGCGCTCTGGTTGCGGCGCGACAACTACGCAGAGGCCAGACGCTCTGCCGAGTGGTTGGCAGCAACGTTTGGCCCTGACGGGTTCTGGCTGGAGGTTCAGGACCACGGCATACCCGACGAGCGGATCGTGCGGGACGGAATGTTCCGTCTGGCGGAGGATCTCGGACTACCCGTGGTAGCCACCAATGATGCGCACTATCTGGAGCGGGCAGATCACGAAGCACACGACTGCCTCCTCGCGATCGGTACCGGCAAAGATCTGGACGATCCCAACCGGTTTCGGTTCTACGGGCAAGAGAGTTACGTCAAGTCCGAACCCGAGATGGCTCAGCTGTTCCCGGATCACCCCGAGGTGCTGGCGAACACACAGCAGGTCGCCGACCGGTGCGAGTTCGAATTCGAGAAGCGCTATTTCGTGCCCGAGTTCCCACGTGGCAATGAATCCAAATCGGAAGACGAACTCCTGATAGATCTGGCCACCACGGGCGCCGCGACGAGGTATGGTAGTCCTCTCCCCCAATCGGTAAAACAGCGTCTCGAATACGAGTTGGACACGATAACGCGGCTGGGATACGCCGGCTATTTCCTGATCGTTCAGGACTTCATCCGTGCAGCGCGGGAACGCGGTATTCCAGTAGGCCCTGGCCGTGGATCGGCTGCCGGTTCCCTCGTCGCCTTTGCGCTAGGGATCACGAATGTTGACCCGCTCCGCTTCGATCTGCTGTTCGAGCGGTTCCTGAATCCAGAGCGCGTTTCGATGCCGGACATCGACGTCGATTTCTGCTATGAGCGTAGGGGCGAGGTAATCGAATACGTGCGGGAGCGCTACGGCAGGAATAGCGTCGGTCAGATCATCACTTTCGGCACCATGAAGGCCCGCGCCGCGGTCCGTGACATTGCCAGAGTTCTCAAGGTGAGTCCCGCCGACGCAGACAAGCTGGCCAAGCTCATACCTACGGGTCCGGCCTACTCGTTGTCGGTGGCTGAAGCCGCAGCCAAGGTGCCCGAGTTGACCCAGCTAGCCAAACAGGATCAGACCATAGCGAGGCTGGTCGATCTGGCGCAGCGAATCGAAGGTCTGTCGCGCCATGCCTCGGTCCACGCCGCCGGCGTTGTCATAGCTCCGGGACCGTTGGAGGAGTACGTGCCGGTCTGCACACCGCCGCAGAGGGGCACAACGGCCGGCCAGAATGGCGAGGAGTCAGTCATCACTCAGTTTGACATGATCGGTCTGGAGAAGATCGGCATGCTGAAGATGGACTTCCTCGGCCTCAGGACCCTGACCGTGATCCATGACGCCAGCCAGATGATCCGGGACCGGCACGGAGTCGAGATCGATTTCGATTCCATCGACCTCGACGATCCGGCTGTCTACGAGCTGCTGCGCAGCGGACGAGTCGGTGGCGTGTTCCAGTTCGAGTCACCGCTGGGCACAGACATGCTGCACCAGCTACGAGCCGACCGGTTCGACGATCTGGTAGCCACCAACGCGTTGGTACGCCCCGGGCCGCTCGACTCGGGCATGCATCAGGTCTATATCCGGCGCAAGCGTGGCATGGAGGAGGTGCGCTATCCCCACCCCGACCTACAGGAGGTGCTGGAGCCGACCTATGGAGTCATCCTCTATCAAGAGCAGGTGATGCGCATCGCAAACGTGCTTGCCGGCTTCTCACTGGCAGAAGCCGACGTCTTGCGCAAGGCCGTGGGGAAAAAAGACGCCGAACTCATCGGGACGGAGTTGAAGCGCTTTGTTGATCGTTGCATTGAGCGCGGCCACGAACGCAGGGTCATTGAGGACATAGCGGCGCAGATACAGACTTTCGGACGTTACGGGTTCAACAAGTCCCATTCTGTCGCGTACAGCATCATCTCGTTTCAGACGGCATGGCTCAAGGTGCATTACCCCGCCGAGTTCATGGCGGCTCTACTCTCGTCCGAGATCGGCGACACCGACAAGGTGGTCTCCTACATCAACGAGGCTCGCGAGCTCGGCATCGAGGTGCTGCCGCCGTCGGTCAATGAATCGGGTTGGAAATTCACCGTCACAGCAGACCGGCAAATTCGTTTCGGGCTCGGGGCCATTCGCCATGTTGGACGCACCGCGATCGAGTCGATCATCAGAGCGCGAGATGCGGATGGACCGTACGAATCGCTCACTGACTTCTGCGAGCGGATTGACCTGCGTCTCTGCAACAAGCGGGTCATCGAATCATTGATTGCGGCCGGTGCCCTGGATCAGCTCGGTGGTCACCGGGCGCAGCTGGTGTCGGCCTTGGATACCGCATTAGGTGAAGCCCAGCTGCGTCAGGCAGAACGCCATGCCGGCCAAGTGAGCCTGTTCGGAGAGGATCAGGCTGCGGTAACTGCAGCAGACTCAATCCAACTGCCGGCCATCGAGCCATGGCCCGAAGCCGAGCGGCTAGCCAAAGAGAAGGGCGTGATCGGTTTCTTCATCTCCGGGCATCCATTGGAGCGGTTCCGCGACGAGGCAAAACTGTTCAGCTCCCGCACGACGGCGACGCTCGGCACGTGGAGCGAACATCAGGTCAGCACAGCGGTGGTAGTGACGACGGTCAAACGGCGGATCAGTCGCAAGACGGGGTCGGAGTACGCCCGGCTGACGGTGGAGGACTTTCATGGAACGGCCGAAGCGTTAGTTTTTCCGGACACTTGGAGTAAGCTTTCCGACGTAATCGTTCCGGATGCCGCGTTGCTCCTGACCGGCACGTACAGCGCCCGGGATCGCGGTGAGGACAGGGCCCCGTTCATCGTCGAGGCCGCGCAGCCGCTCGCCGAGTTGCGCGAATCCGGTGCTGTCGGCGTGGAGCTCGTCTGGCAGCGGGACGGAGCGGCGACACCAGACGTGGCACGCGGCGTCGCCGCACTCTGCGCGGCGCACCCCGGTCCGGCGCCTCTTTTCGTCGAATGGAGTGATGGCAACGGAACCACCGCCCGCATGCGATCGCGCAACCTTCGTGTGCAGCTCGACGACGAACTGCTGGATGCACTGAAGGAGTTGGTTGGAAATGGTCACGTACGGCTGGTGAAAGCGAGATAGGCAATCACATTGGGAACTACAGCGTTCAACGCCGAATTCGAGAAGCCGATCCTCGAGCTAGAGCGCCAGATCGATCATCTGAAGCGCCTTGCTGCCGACCGACAGCTCGACGTGCAGGAAGAGATCGAGCCGCTCGAAACGAAGCTCGCCGAACTGAGGCATGATATCTACCGGAATCTCACACCCATCCAGCGCGTGCAGGTGGCGCGGCACCCACGACGACCGTTCACGCTGGACTACGTCACCACCATATTCACCGACTTCGTCGAGTTGAAGGGCGACAGGCTGTATCGTGATGACCCCGCGATAGTCGGCGGTTGGGCTCGGCTGCGTGGAAGACCAGTCGTGGTGATCGGGCAACAGAAGGGTCGGGATACGAAGGACAATCTGAAGCGCAACTTCGGAATGGCCCATCCCGAGGGATATCGTAAGGCGCTGCGGTTGATGTTCATGGCGGAGAGATTCCAGGCACCGGTCATCACGCTCATCGACACACCGGGCGCCTACCCCGGGTTGGGAGCGGAGGAACGTGGGCAGGCCGAGGCAATAGCCCGCAACTTGGAGGAAATGGCAGCGCTCGAGACGCCGTTGATTGCCGTGATAATCGGAGAGGGAGGTTCGGGCGGCGCCCTGGCGTTGGGGTTAGCCGATAGAGTATTGATGCTAGAGCATGCGATCTACTCGGTCATTTCTCCCGAAGGCTGCGCTGCCATTCTGTGGAAGGATGCGGCAGAGAAAGAACGAGCCGCCGAATCACTCAAACTGACCAGCGACGATCTACTCCGCCTCGGATTGGTGGACGAAATCGTACCGGAGCCTCCTGGCGGCGCTCATGCCGATCCCGCAGATGCAGCCGCCAACCTGGAGGCCGCGCTAGCTGTCGATGTTGCAAGACTCGTGAAGATTTCTCCCGACGAACTGAAACGACGCCGCTCGGAGAAGTACCTTGCGATGGGCAGTTTTCTAGAGGGTTGACTTGGCCGATTTGATTGAAGTCCGGTTCAAGGGCAACCGCAAGGATTTCTTCTCGTGGCACCGTGAATCGCCGCTCGAGATAGGGACACCGGTTGTGGTCGACGTCGAGCGAGGCCAAGACTTGGGTCATGTCACCGCGATTGGCGACGCGGCGACCAGGAAATGCGGCGGGTGCAACGGTTGTGATGCGGGAACCCCGAAGGAAACGCGCGGAGCAGTCGTGCGACTCGCCAGCAGCGAAGATACCCACCTGATCGACGAACTTCGCAAGGCCGAGGAAGACGTACGCCGCAAGGTGGTGGAGAGAGTGGAGGCCCACAGCCTCTTGATGAAGGTGGCCGATGCCGAATGGCAGTGGGATCGCAAGAAGCTGACAGTCTACTTCACGGCGGAGAAGCGAGTCGACTTTCGCGCTCTGGTGCGGGATCTCGCAGGCCTGTTTCGGACGCGCATCGAGCTGCGACAGATAGGTGCAAGAGACGAGGCGAAGCGGCTCGACGGGTTGGGTCGGTGTGGCAGGCAATACTGTTGTGCTGCCTGGCTACCCGAGCTCAAGCCGGTTAGCCTCGCGTTGGCCAAGGACCAGCGGCTCTCGCTCAACCCGTCACAGATATCAGGCGGTTGCGGGCGCCTGTTGTGCTGCCTGCGCTACGAGCACGACTTCTACGTCAGCAGTAGAAGGCGGTTTCCCAAAGAGGGACGGCCGATACGCACTGCGTCGGGTTCGGAAATGGTCATGGCGGTCGACATCTTCCGGGAGCGGATCCTCTTGCGCTCGCAGGATGGCTCGACAAGATCGACGACCCTTGCCGAATTGAAACAGGAGGTTGCGGCGTCGAGTGGCACGAAGGAGCAGCAAGCGCCCAAGCCACCCTCGGCGCTCGTCACGTTCGACGAGGCCCATCCGCAAATCACTGCCGAGAGCGCGGCCGAGACGGTTACGCCGCCCAAGCGACGGCGCAAGCGCCGTGGCCGGCGGCGGGGGCGGGGGCGGGGCGAACGGAAACGACCTGACGACGGCGCAGCAGGGTCGCAGGATACGACGGGTGAAGACGGTGGCGGATAAGTTCTACATCACCACAGCCATCGACTACTCCAACGGCGAGCCACACGTGGGGCACGCCTTCGAGAAGATCGGTGCCGATTGTATCGCCCGCTACCGTCGCCTGCGGGGCCAGCGGGTCTACTTCGTCATCGGGATGGATGAACACGGCCAGAAGGTTGCCCAGACCGCAGACGACGAGCGCACCGATCCGCAGTCGTGGGTAGACGCCATCGCGGCGAAGTTCATCGCAGCGTGGCGCGAACTCGGCATAAGCAACACCGATTTCATTCGGACCACGGAGGACCGCCACAAGCGGACGGTCGCGGAGCTGTGGCGCCGGATCCAGGCGGCGGGCTACGTCGACAGGGGCACTTATAGCGGCTTCTACTGCGTCGGTTGTGAGGCGTTCAAGCTGGAAAAGGATCTGGTTGCCGGAGTGTGTCCCGAGCATCCCACCAGAGAAATCAGATGGGTCGAAGAGCCGAATTTCTTCTTCCGGGCGGGTGCCTTCAAGCAGTACTTGCTCGAGCTCTACCAAGCGTCGTCCGATGGCGGGCCTGATTTCGTGCGGCCCCGCTCCAAGCTCAACGAGATCAGAAACGTGGTTGCCCATTGGAACGACGACTACGCGATGTCTGCCAGCCGGGCCAGTGTTCGATGGGGAATCCCGTGGCCTGGGGATGACAGCCACACAGTGTACGTCTGGTTCGAGGCTCTAATCAATTATTTGTCGGCCACCGGTTTCCCCGATGCAGGCTACGGCGAGATGTGGCCGGCCGATCTGCACGTGATCGGGCCCGACATACTGCGGTTTCACGCCGCCTTCTGGCCCGCCATGCTCAAAGCGGCCGACCTCGCGGTCCCCGGCGGTATCTGGTGTCACGGCTGGGTCAACACTTCGGGCGCGCGCTTCTCCAAGAGCGCGGGCGTAACGCTCGACCTGCGCGCCGCAATCGATCGACACGGGCCCGATGCCCTGCGCTATTTCCTACTGCGCGAGGTGCCCTGGGACGCCGACGGCAACTTCACCTGGGAACGGTTCGACGCGCGGTACACATCGGAACTGGCTGACGGTTATGGCAACCTGGCTAGCCGCATCCTGGCGATGATCAAACGGTACTTGGGCGGGGTGGTGCCCCACTCCGGGACCGCCACGGAATTGGACGCGGCGGGCGACCGGGCAATCGCCGACTACAGGTCGGCCATGGATGACCACCTGATCCACGAGGGCGGGAACGCCGCTTGGGGATTGGTCGCTCGTGCCAACCGGTTCGTGGAAGAGTCGGCACCCTGGGACCTCGCCAAACAGGGCGACACGGAGCAACTGGATCGCGTTCTTGCTTCACTGGGTCAAGGTCTGGCACGCATCACGTTGATGGCTGCACCGTTCATGCCTGGCAAGGCCGGGCTCGTCTGGCAGGCCTTGGGCCGCGAGGGGAACGTCAATGAGGCCAAATGGAGCGATCTGGAGTCGCCTGCCCTGGGAGGACGTACGGTGACCAAATTGGCACCACTGTTTCCCAAGATCCCGCCCTAGGCTAGTAACTCTTTATTCCACAATTGGTTACGATCAGCGGACCGGATCGTTGCGTTTCCTTGACATGCTTCTGACCGGGGGTCTATTTTTCGCCGACTCTTATCCCCGTGTGAGCAGTCGGGGGGCCCTGAGGGTGCCGTCCCATGCGGCGATTCTACCATTGTGAGGAGGGTCACTGAGACCGTTCGCCGAACGGGTGTAGGTTCGCATGGCTTTGTGATGTTCCGCTGCTGTCGCCTCGCAGCGCGGGAAAGGGATCCCTACGATGACACGTCGGCGTTGGACAATAGTGCTGGTGCCACCTGGAGTCCGAGAATCCAGGGCCGTTGGCATGTCTCTGCTCACAGTGCGGGTCCTCTTAGGCGTGGTTGCCGTCATTGTCGTAACGGCAATCGGACTCGGCTACGCGGCCGTCACCAAGGCAGTCGCTCTGCGGGAGTTGGATCGACTGGAGCGACGCAACGCATACCTCGCTCAGGAGATCGCTCGCTCGGAGCAGATCGTTGACTCAATCGGCACAGCGATCGATTCCATCACGGCCCGAGACTCTCTCATACGGGTCTATGCCGGGATGGATCTGATCGATGCCGGCGTGCAGCAGGCCGGTATCGGCGGACCTGCCGGCGAGTGGACCGAGCGGGACCAGATTCTGTCAGAGGGTGCCGAAGGGCGTGATGCCATGGCCCTGCTGGAGAACCTCGACGGACTGATGCGACGGGCCACGATGCTGTCCAGCTCGTTTGATGCTGCCGCCGAGAGCGTTGAGGTCCACGTGGAACAGCTGCTCCGGACTCCTTCCATTCTGCCCGCCAAGGGGTGGACCACGAGCCAGTTCGCGGTACAACGGATGCACCCCATCCACCACAGGGAGTTACCGCATGAGGGAGTCGACATTGCGGCTCCCAGGGGAACGCCGATCTTAGCTGCCGCCGATGGCACGGTAACTCACGTCTATAACAACGGCGGCTACGGTCTCATGGTGACCGTAAGCCATGGACACGGGCTGGTGACTCGCTACGCTCATTGCTCGAAGGCCGTGGTGCGCCAGGGCCAGCGAGTGGCACGCGGCGAGAAGATCGCCGAGGTGGGAATGACCGGAATCGCGACCGCACCACACTTGCACTACGAGGTGCTGCAATACGGTAGACCGAAGGACCCCAAGGAGTTCATCCTAACCGCGATCCCCAACTGAACCAGCGGTACGTTCGGGATTGGTAGGAGCGCCCCGGGTAGCCACCCGGGGTTTTTCTTGGTGCCATTGGAGCCGAGCTGGATGAGAGGTGGGCAACATCCGCGCCCAAAACGACGCTATACCCACCGTGTCGGGGTGTTAGGTTTGTGGATCTCTTGAGCCAACCTCGGCCGGCTGCCGGGGTTACAACATCGTGTCGGGACCGGATAGTAACGTGCCACGTGCGAATGACTGCCAACAACTGACAATCGGCGCCACCGCGCTGGTCGCCCTCACCGCCTGCGCCGGGAGCGACGCCCGGCTCGAGGTCCACGTGCTGCTCGACGAGGGAGAACGATTAGCCGGAGTCGAGGTGACAGCCATTCCGTTCGATCCAGACCGGCTGTTGGACTCATTGGCTCGGGCGAGTGAGTCGCCGCAACCCCGGTTTCCTGAGTTGGAAGCCGAGATGGCAGCTTATCGCCGACCGGACGAGGGATCGCTACGGGAGGTGGGAGCCTTGTGGCTGGCCTTGCGGGATAGCGTGGCGCACCTCGCCGATTCGTTGAATGCCGTCTCACCGGACTCACCGGGCTACGCTGCCGCCTACGAGCGGCTGCGGCAGCAGTACCAGAGGCTGAGCCAAAGAGCGGTCGAGCGTGACCGGGCGCTTCGGGAACGTATCGGCGATGACCGCGATCTGGCGAGCCGCGCCGCGGCCGCAGCCGACTCACTGAGGCGGTGGGAGCACCAAGCCTTCGCCGCTTTTCCCGAGTTGGCCGACTCAGCGCTGGCGCGCGCCGGACGGCAGGTCCATCACAGTGTGACCGACGCATCCGGTATCGTGGAGTTCACCTTGACCACCGGGTCTTGGTGGCTCATCGCGCGCTGGTCGGATCCGGAGAACCCGTTCAGGGAACGCTACTGGAACACGGCCCTGGTCCTGAGCGCGCTGGGACCCGCGGTGGTCCCACTGCATGGCGAGAACAGCACGCTTCGGTGGCGACATTGAACTCGGGAACTGCACGGCGTGAGGCATGCTTAGCTAGGACAGCGATGAGGAGAACGTGAAGCGGACACTGCAGGCCCAATTGTCGATCGTGACGCTGCTAATCGTAGCGAGCGCTACTCTCGCTCTGGCCGCTCGGCGTGACTCTGCGAACGACCCGGGAAACCGCACCGCACTCGACCCTACCGTGGTTCCAGGCAACGCAGTGCAGCAGCCAGACCCACTCATCGAGCAACGCACCAAGGGCGATCCGGCTGCTCCTCTCACCGTGTACGAGGTTAGCGACTTCCAATGCCCCTACTGTAGAGTCTTTGTGGAGGAAATCCTGCCTCAGCTCGATCGGGAATACATCGCCACGGGCAAGCTGCAGATCGTCTTCGTAAACCTCCCCTTGGTACAACTGCATGCCAATGCCGCCGCTGCCCACGAGTTTGCCATGTGTGCGGCCAAGCAAGATCGGTTCTGGCCCGTCCACGATCTGTTGTTTCGGACGCAGGCGGCCTGGTCGCGGCTAGAAGAGCCGGCCGGGTTCTTCATGACGCTGGCCGATTCTGCCGCCCTGGACAGCGACTCGCTCACCGCCTGCGTCGAGACCGGAGCGGTCAGGTGGTTGGTGGAAGCGGAAGCGAGCGCGGTCGCACGCCAGGGCGTTCGCAGCACGCCTTCATTCATCGTGGAAGGACTGCTCATTGCGGGAGCACAAGATATGGACGGGTGGCGCCCCGTTTTAGACTCCGTGTTTACCGCCAAGACCGGCGGCAACTAGGCACTGCCGAGCAAAGTCACGGCGACATCGTACAGAGCGTGAGTCCACGCTACGATACCGAAGCCGCGTGCCACATACAGGCCGCTCAACAGCAGCCCCGCGATGAACCGGAAGGTGAATGAGGGCAGAGTCAGTTGATCGCCCAGCGGTCCGACGTAGTGGAATCCACTGAAGATCAGAGCGCTACCTACCACTCCGACGGCCACGGCCACTGGACGACTCCAACCCAACTTCAGGCCCAGCGTGAGCAGCGCCCACACCAGCAACACCCTGAACAGCAGTTCCTCGTACAGTCCCGCGCCTAGAGAGATCACCAGCTGCGTAGTGAGCGCGATCCTGCCGCCCCCGGGGGCCGCTACCTCCTGGACGGTGTACAGCGGACCCGGCAATAGCAGCGCGGTGAGCGCCGAGACCACGCTTCCCAGCAAGAGAGCGTAGAGGATGCTCTCTGCGAACATCACGCCGAACACCTGCGGCTTCAGCTTGCCGGGATTCTTGCGATGGTCGCGCCACACCATCCAGCCACCCACGGCCAGCAGGAGGAGCCCAAAGGCAAACAACCCGGTCCGGCCACCCAACGCCACGAACAGGGTCTTGAGCAGCACGTCGGCCCCATTCCGCACGCCAGCGAACGCCGACCCCGATACCGCCGCCGCCAAAGCCTCGTACAGCAACCACAGCGGCAAAGCGAATAACACGCTGTAGCGCGGCTGCCGGCTCGACCTCCAGTACTCTCGTAGCGACATGATCCCAAACCTATAACATTGGGCCACATGACAATACCGGGCTATCGTCTCACCACGCGGCTGGTCAACCGCCTTCCGCTCGGTCACGGCAAGCTGGCCCAGAGCATTGCCGGCCGGCGCCAATCCGGGCAGCGGTGGATCGACTGGGCCTCAAGGGAGCGTACGGATGCCCCGCTAGTTTGGGTTCACGCCGCGTCCGTAGGGGAAAGCCTGGCAGCAGAACCGATCGTGAGGAGACTGCGCAAGGCCATCCCCCAAATCCAGATTGTGCGTAGCTTCTCCTCCCCGTCGGCCGCCACGTGGGCCGGGTCGTTTGCAGGTGATGCATGCGATTTCATCCCCCCGGACGAGCCCCGATCAATCATACGGGTGCTCGACGCACTGCGGCCGTCGCTCCTGTTGTTCTCGAGAGGCGACATCTGGCCCGAGCTGGTCTTCCATTCGGCCTCGCGTGGCATTCCAATCGCCGTCGCGGGGGCAGCGGTACGGCCGGCGAGCAAGAGGTTACTGCTGCCAGTAAGAACAGTCTGCCGACAGTTATACAACACCATTGCGTGGGTGGGTGCCGTATCCAGAGCTGACGCATCTCGTTGGGTCCGGCTCGGTGCTCGACCCAGCCGAGTGACCGTGACCGGCGACCCGCGGCACGACCAGGTGCTGGAGCGGCCTCCCCGGCTGCAGGAGCTCAGGCAACTGATTGACTGGTGCTCGGGGTGCCAGATTGTCGTAGCGGGCAGCACCCACCCTAGCGACGAGCGAGCCGTGCTGGACGCGTTTGCTGTCGTTGTCGAGGTATTCTCGAGCGTCCGTCTGATAGTCGTCCCACATGACCCGAGCGCGCAGCGGGTTGACCGGCTGATGCGCGAGGCGAGTCGCCGCCGTGTGCCTCTGGCCGTGTGGACGGGAGCGGCTCCCGCAAGCACGGACTCGCGCTGTGTCCTGGTGACCGCAACGGGCTTTCTGGTGGATCTCTACGCCCTGGCCGATGTGGCCCATGTTGGGGGTGGTTTTGAACGGGGAATGTTACACGCAGTCATCGAGCCGGCTGCTTACGCGGTACCGGTCACCATGGGACCGTGCTGGCATGGGTCGACAGACGCGGAGCTACTGCAGCGACATGGTGGAGCGACCGTGTTGCCGCGCAGGTCACCAGTCCCCGCGCTCGTCGGTACGTGGCTCGCCTGGTTCCGAGAGCCGGACCGGCGGATCGCCGCGGGATTGAGCGCCCGTCGGACCCTACAGCAGGGGGCGGCAGCCCGGACGGTCCAGGCGCTGCTGCCACTCATCCGTCTCTAAGCCCGGTGTCCCGGCGACCGGCCCCCCGGTTTCCAGACCTCCCCACTCACCCGCCCTAGGGGCGCGGAGCCGGGAATCCGGGTAACCGGGATACTGGTAAAAAGAGAGGCGCCCCGCGAAGGGCGCCCCGTGACTGCTGGTTTTCAACCAGACTCTAGCCAACTACATGCCCAGGCTGGGAACCTGGATCTTGTAGGTGAGGCCGGCGCCAAGGAACAGCGGCGACTCCTTCGTGTCAGTCTCACCCTCGGCGCCGAAATCGACTGTGGACCAGTTCAGGGCAGCGTAGAGGCCGAGACCCATCTGCAGGTTTACCTCGATTCCCCCGGAGATGCCGAACCCGATCTTGTTCTCTGAGTCGAACCCCGTGACCGAGCGACTCTGGTACTCACCAAAAGCGTAGGCCCAAGGCTTGATGCCCACGCCGGTGGTTGGAACGTTGATCGCGGCGGACAACCCAAACGGGATCTTCGTTAGCTTGGCCGAAGCGTTGTCTCCGAGATCACTCTTCAAGTATCCGAACCCGGCCTGCACCGCCACCTGCACTGGTACCAGAGGACCCTTGAGGAGGTTGAACGAGGCGCCGCCACCATAGGTCATCTCCGAGCTTGCCCCGTCTGTCAACGCGCTGTCGGGCTTGACGGAGCCGATGCCGGCCCAGAAGTTGGCGAACGGGATGCCCAGCTCGGCTCGGCCGCCGAAGTAGTTCGACTTCAGCGCGTCGTCGTTCAGGCCCCGACCGTAGTCACCGGAGATCTTGACGCCGACTCCACCGATGGCCGGATAGTTGACGAAGCCCTGCATCTGGGCCGTCGCGGACGCTACGCCTAGCCCCAGAATCAAGGCTGCCAAAGCGATGCCACCCAGAAGTCGTTTCATGTTCACTCTCCCTCTTAAATCTGTTGGTTGTTCGTGTTTTGTTCGGGATACAGCGTATCACCTCTTCAGACATCGTGGTCTGAAACGCCCCAATTGCTGTCACGATACTAGGATACGCAGCCCGTTTCGGCAACGGTCTGGACCCCGCGGAGACCTCCACCCGGTCCCCTCCCCCAACATCGACCTCGCATGCCTCGTTGCCCCTTCAGTTACGAGGGTGTGACAGTCTAGGCTTCAGGGGCCGGCGGTCCTATGACGGGCATCACATTTGTGGCTGGGGCTGCGGCGCTCGTTTGGTGGCAGCGGCAAGAACGAAAGCGGGGTCCCCCTCCAAAGAGGGACCCCGCCATTACGGCTTATTGCGACCTATTGGGCTGAGATCAGCCGCCGATCAGGCCGTGCGCCGTACCCCACCCAGGCACCTTGCCGTGGTAGTTGATCCCGAAACCGAATACCAAGGGCTTGATCGAATCGCCGGCACTGTCGTCGGTCAGGTTGATCGTATACCAGTCGATGCCAGCATAGAGTCCGATACCGGCCTGCAATTGCACGTTGACGCCGCCGCTCGCTCCGAAGCCGAACCTGGTGCGGCCGGTGATCCCGGTGAATTCCGCCTTGTAATTTACGACTTGGGCGCGCGGCGCGGCGTACACCTCGAACTTCACCGCCTCCGACCCACCTGCGAAACCGGCGCTGACACCGGCTATGCCGTTTGCGATGGAATACTTAGCACCCTCGACACCGGCCACGTTGTAGCTCGTCGTGCCGCCGCCGATCTGTAGGTTGGACACGAAGCCCTGCGATCCCTTGTTGTACAGTGTGAGGGCTCCGCCGCCGCCGAACGACTTCCCCTTATCCACCGTTGCCGGATCGGCGGGGTCTTTCGGGTCCACCAAGTGGAATCCGGCGTACAGGTACCCGATGGCGCCGCCAACCATTACCTGACCACCGTAGGCCATCGGCTTCTCGCCCGGGAAGAACTCGCTGTCCTCGTTTCCGCCCATGGCGAAGTCCACGTTGATGGACCAGCCCGGATCGAAAGTCGGGAAATAGTAAACGGGCACATTATCGAACTGTGCCGCCAGCGGGCCGGCCGTGAGGCCGAGCGCCAGTGTCACAGTTGCAATACCACCCACAAACCTTTTCATGATGCGTCTCTCCTGAGATAGTGACGAAACCTCATTTCCCGCGGGTCTCTCTTCAGGAGCCCGTCCGGAAAACGGCGAAATTTTGAGGACTAATACGTATCCTCATAATTCGACAACGTCAATAGTGAATCCGGTCCAAATCGCTGTCGGCCGGGACCCGCCCTGGGCCGCTGGAACCCTACCTTAATGCACCCAAACCGCGCCCAGCGCAACCCCATTTATGTCGCCCAGGCCCACGCTGATCCTCGCGTCCAGAACCCGGCTGAGCCGGAAATCAGCACCCAGGCCAAAGGCGAACAGCACGTCGCTACCACCATTGAACGCGAGGAACAACGTCGGCTGAACGTAGGGGGTTATGCTCACCTCGGAGTCCTCCAGTTCGAACCGTCGTCCCAGGGAGAGCCCGCCCGGAATGAGCAGCGACGAATTGTCCGACACCAGCTGAGCACCGATGCCGAGAACCGCTGCGCCGTCGATGGGAAAATCGGCGGAGTGAGTGATCACTCTGTGTCTCGCATGGACACCCACGAGTATCTGCGTGTCGGCCCCGCTGCCGGGACTATAGAAACCGCCCCGCAACCCAATATCGAGCTTGCCACTGCCGAACCCGTAGAACCCCTCGAACGCAGTCCCGGGATCGGGGAATGCTATCGTGCCACCCAACTCGTGGCGGTCGAACACTCTATATGGGGCCCAGAATACCGGGGTGCCCGTCTCCTGCCCGGCCAGCGGTCCGGCCGCCAGCAACACGACGGCTGCGGTCAAGAGCGCGCTACGAGGATTCATTTATCTCTCCATCGGTGTGTTCGGCCACGACGTTCACCGTGTCGTCCAAGACTTGGAGGAACCCACCTCTCACATGGAACTCTCGCGAGGAATCGTCCTGGCGTACGGTCAGTATCCCATCTCCCAGCAGCGTCATGAACGGCGCATGCCGGGGCAGTATGCCAACTTTGCCGTCATAGGCCGGCACCACGACCGCAGTGGCTTCCCCGTCGAACACCGACCGCTCGGGCGAGATGATAGTCACCCGCATTACGCCGCATCCATCTTCTTAGCATTCTCGATCACCTCTTCGATGCCACCCACCATGTAGAACGCCTGCTCGGGCAGATGATCGAACTCTCCTGCGACGACGCGCTCGAAGGCTTCGATCGTGTCGTCCAGCTTCACGTAGCGCCCCGCCGTCCCCGTGAACTCCTCGGCCACGGCGAACGGCTGAGACAGCAGTTTCTGGACGCGGCGTGCCCGGGCCACGATCAGTTTGTCTTCTTCAGACAGCTCGTCCATGCCCAGAATGGCGATGATATCCTGCAGGTCCTTGTAGCGCTGCAGGATCCGCTGCGTCTCCACTGCCGCCTTGTAGTGGCGCTCGCCCAAGTACTGCGCATCCAGGATCCGGCTGGAAGAGTCCAGC
>Ga0209536_100006252_pt1 | contig 18252 bp, 15 predicted proteins | sample DeeMarSeWOR28_12_FD_187461 | JGI IMG/M metagenome (GOLD analysis project Ga0209536, IMG submission 187461) | Marine sediment microbial communities from White Oak River estuary, North Carolina - WOR-2-8_12 (SPAdes) (version 2) | ecosystem: Environmental > Aquatic > Marine > Intertidal zone >... | reverse complement strand
GGACCAATGGCTGATCACCAGAGTCCGAGAAGCCCAGGCGGCGATCAAAAAAAACTTGCTTGCAATTGAGGATCAACGACGGAAATTGGGAATTCTTAAGCGCCAATGGGGAGGAAATTCCACTGGCCAAGCTCGACATCTTTTGACCATTTGAATATTACTGCGTTGGTCTGCTGGTTTTTCCTCTTTCTCAGCAAGGATGTTTTTGCCTAAAGCACCTAAAATTCAATAAATGACACTTGCTATCAAATTATCTCCCTGTCAAACATTTGACGAATAGAGTCAATAGTTTTTGTGAAGTATTTAACTTTATTTTTAAATGCCAAGTGCGTTGTAAAATTTTTCTGGAATTTTCAATAAATGAACTGGGTATAACAATTGCGAGATTCAACTGGCTGGAGAAGGGGATGAGGTTCGTTCGAATAGGTGAGGCCATTTCATTTTTATGTCGGTTTCAGGAAAGAACATTATGACTCATCAATCTACATCATCAGAAAGTGTTTCTTTGCCTAGTTCTCCATATGATTCTTCAAACAACGGGAAATTGTTGCATTCACTCTCAAACAAATTGTTGCCTATTGTGGTCTTTTCCGAATTAGCTTTGCGTCGTTGCGAGGATGAACACCTGAAGCAACAATTAAAAAAAATTCACGGTGCTGCTGAGCAGGCCAGGGATATTCTTGTCGAAATCCGTGGTCTTCAAGGATCAACGAAAATTTAGAATGGGAACCCATCCGGGTGGATTCCTTATTTTAATGGGTTCTGGAACATGCGTCAGAACATGGCTCAAGTTGTAAAGGTTTCATATGGAATTTATTGCCTCTGAGGATCGACGCCAGGATTGCCGTGCAGATGTGCCTGTCTGCCTTTGGGTTGAAATTCCCCTTGCCTTTTCTTATGAAGCGGTTGATCCCGATGGAGCTGAATTCAGCCAGTGGCAATGGGATGAACTGGCGGTTTCGCCGGATTTAGTGAAGGCGATGGTAGATGAAAAAGACCTGACTATCCGTGATCCCTTACTCCTACAGATGGTTACGCGCATTGACTGGATGTTGACTTCCATTCTCCGAACGTTGGGAAAAGACAAAAAACTCAAAGGAGCCGTTCCAGAATTTACGAAAGTTAATTTGAGTGGGTCTGGAATCAAGTTTTTCTCTGAAGAATCATATCCTCTTGATTCCTTCCTTGTCTTGCGACTCATTTTGCGGCCATTTATCCCCATCCAGGCCATAGGAAAAATTATCAGGATTGATTCTAGACAAAAAGGCGAAGTGAGGGGATTTGAGATCGCAGTGGAGTTTACCCAAATCTCTTCTGATGATCGTGAAGCTATTATTCGCCACATTCTTCGGTCTCAAGCCACCATGCAACGCCTTCGACTTAAAAAACCCGCCGATTCCGTTCTTGGGTAAGTTTCGGAGGTGGGTCTGGTGTCTAGTGTTCTGCCTCGTCACTTTGCAAGGGTGCGAGGGTTCCTCTAATGTTGTCGTTCCTCCCGGTTCCGGATCCTCATCTTTCATCTCATCTGTTCAACCGGGCTTTCTTGATCCTCCATATATTCTTGCCATTCTGCCTTTTGAAAATTTGAGTCGGTATACGCATCTTAATTGGTTAAGTCGGGGACTGCAGGAAATGCTGGTGAGTGATTTAGCCAAATGGCCTCAGCTTGAGGTGGTGTCACGAGATGCGCTTGGCCCGGTGTTGCGGGAACAATGGTTGCAGCAGCGAGGGTTCTCGTCAGTTGCCAATCCTGTCCTTCTTGGACAGTTAAAAGGGGTGCGGTATTTAATCCAAGGGAGGATCTATGCCCAGGATGATGCTCTCACCGTAGACCTGCAGGTTGTCGACGTGGAGACAGGGGTGGTCGCGGGTTCAGTTAAGGCCCAAGGGGTAGAATCAGACATCCCTCGTCTAGAACAAGACCTTGTGACTCAAGCCATGCGTTTGTTTGACCCTTCTCGAAATTTGAATACCCGTTCGAATTCTGGTGAGATCGCTAAAGCGCCGCAGATAACACAAAGCGGGCCTGTCAGTGTTGAGGAGAAAAGAGGACCCGTGCCTGGGCAATTTGATTCTCACTCTGTTCATCAAATTGATGCCTTTTTATCATTGGAGACACTCACTCAACAACGTAGGGAAGCGTACCAGTTAGCAGAAACAATTTGGACTGAAGGGTGGTCATCTGAAATGGGGCAGCCCTTTTACCACGTTTGGCAACTCCCCTCTCAACCCACGCGGTCTATGTCGATCATGACTATTCCCATTTCCGTCTTTTTCTCACCACACCGGCTTGCCAATATATTTAAGAAAGTGTGGGATGCAGGGGGCGACCCCGGCGTGGGTTTTGACTCTGATGGATTTCGGACTAAGACGGACGAGGGGTCTGGGGCCAACCAGTTATTTGTTGAGCATTTCCAGAAACCACGACGTGTATTTGTCCGGGCTCTCAGCGATCAAGGCGATGTCCTTGCGGTCTTTTCCGATTGGGCATGGCGCACGGAAAGCAAGATTCGCATGGTAAATCCTCAGTGGATTTCTGTGCCCATGTGGCCGGAACCGTTCCTGGCCGGGCTCGCTCAATTTCCGGTAGATTGGGTTGAGCGAGAAGGACGCCATGTGACATTTGATGTTGTGGTGGTTCCTATTCCGGATGAGCAAGTCATCGTCATGCTCGAGCCTCTCGGAGAACCCGAAGAAGATAAGAACGTGATTCCTGGGCAAATTCCTCAGAAAGAGGATCTTCTACAGGCATTGGGAAAGTGGATCAAATTGCATTGGACCCCTGGGCTAACCGAAGGGTTGCCGTCACTTGGGTACCTCCCTGGGAATAAACGGACGGCGGTGGGGCTTGTCGGTGTTCAAGATGGGAAGATTGTTCAAGTCCAGTTTCAAAATTGGCCGGATGAGCCTATTTTTATAAAAAGCTTGAATGATCTTCAATCGAAAATTTTAGAATTTTGCCTGGAATGCCAGGATTCGGGTCGGGTCGGTTCATCTCCCTCCCGGTTCTCCAAAACCTTTCGTCTCCAATTAACCTTGGTGAAAGACATTCACGCTCTTCAATTGGGAAGTCGATCCCGCTAAACCGTCAATCCGTTTTTTCTTTTCACGATCTTGAAATCTGCGAGGCCCTGTTCAATTTTGTGTATATTTAGGATGTTTTCAATAAGGTTGGCCAGTGGCGCCGCAGTGTCTCCTCTGCGGTTTTGGTAAGAATCTCATCGTTGGTATGATCCTGGCTGAAAATTCGTAAGGTGACCATTCGAGCGGGAAGATACTGAAGGTATTTTTGAAGACTGTCTTTTTCAACGATGCCTTTGCTCGGGTTCCAGACAAAAATTTGAAAGCTCCCCATGTTGAGCAAATTGATGGGGCGTGGGTCTTTATGGGCAAAGTCAACTCGAATATCCTGGCGACGCAATTTGGGGGGTAAGAGTTGACTCATGCGGGTGAGAAACTTCTGCGGTTGAAGGGATGATGACGCCGGCTGGGCGATGGGGAGCAGAATGCTGAACGCGGTTTTCCACTTCACATGCCTGCCGATAATCTGGCTCCACTCCTCTCCAAGTTGGCGTTTGTGAACGGAGCGAGCGTTCTTCCAGGTCCGAACCGTTTCGAGCAAGTGAGAATCGGTCAAGTTCAGGTATTTGTGTAATGAGCGGAGAGGGTTTCCCGGGCACAAAATTTCCATCGTTGGTTGAAAAATTTCCTGAAGATGAATGTCGATAGCCCGTGTGGTTCGATGGTAGTAGACATTGGAATAGAGATAAAGTCGCGCGTGTAAAAACATTTGCAACGCTGGAAGTCCAGATTGATGAATCGTGAGTCCATAGGTAGAAAAGAAGGTGTAATGAAGCATCCGTTCAATATCCACCGGGCCGATAGCCACCCCGCACATATAGGAATCTCTTAAGACGTAATCACAATTATCTGGAGTATAGATTCCGCCAAGGAGAGGTTGTAGAGCAATGACCCATGGCGGCAGGCCCTTGGTAGATTTGTGAGGGTTCTTAAGAATCAGAAAGGCAATGTGCTCCGGATCCAGATATTCTCCAGGAGCAAACGGCCCGGAAGGACTTCGGCGGATTCCTTTAATGATTGAAGCTAAATGGTCACGAATAATATGTTGGCCGAGCAGTTCATGTGTTAGATGAAATTGGTGAAGGAAGTGATGATCAAAGAAATGGCAGAACGGTCCATGCCCGATATCATGTAGCAATGCCGTGATTCGAATGAATTCTTCCAGGAAATGAAAAGATGGGACATCAGAAACGGTTTGGCAAAGCGAGGGGTAGAGTCGAGAAATAAACCGGCCGGCCAGGTGCATGGTTCCAAGGGAATGCTGGAACCGGCTATGTTCGGCTCCCGGATAGACCCAATGTGCGCTCTGAAGCTGGAGGATATATCGAAGGCGTTGAACCCAGGGTGAATCAATCAGATCTTTTTCGGTTTGTTCGGCAGTTATTGGTTGTGTATAGGGAACAGTGATGGAAATATAGCCATGGATGGGGTCGGCAAGAAGCGAGACTCCATCAAACGGGGATGAGAGAGGTTCTGAGGTGGTCATCGTCTGCGTCTCTATCTCTGTTCTCGCTCCGCACAGGCTCTTGGGGGGGCGCGGCTTTCTTGAACCTACATGCTGAGGGGGAGTTCTCATAGCTAGGAGGGTATAAGGGTTTAGGGAACGTCAGTCTCGCACTGAGTGTTACCTGCCAATCAAAGGCAATGTAAACCGTATCGCCCTTTTATCTGCCCAGATATGCCGTGCCACTGTAAAGCCGAGCAAAGCTTTAACCCCGAAACGTACAGATGTGTATGTTGAGGGGAAAGGCGAGGAAATTATCGCTGGCGGGCTTTTTCAACATTCTACTAGTTAGGGTCCTTGAACTCCCGGTATCGTGTTATCGCCAAGCGCATCACTGGATAGGCGATCAAGCATCCTAGGATTGCCAGAGTACAGGCTCCAACAATAAAGGGAAAGAGGTAGGGGGAGAGCATTTCAAACATATTGTCCACCGTCATCTGTTCCCACTCAATTGCGATTGATGAGGTTTCCCCTACCAACAGCAATCCGGTATATAAGCTTGCGCCTAGGATTGGAGCAAGGGTCCAGGGATTGTTGATGAAAGACCCAAGAAAGAGAGCCAAATAGTTCAGCCGGAACGCCCAAGCGCAGAACACCACGCTGGCCGTGTGAAAAAAATAATGCGGGGCGAAGGCGATAAACACCCCAATGGCAAAGGCCAAGGCTGTGCGGTGAGGGGTCTCTTGAAGGTGTAAGACTTGAGCCAGTTGTTGTCGGACCGACTCAAGTGTCACCATGGCCAGGACCCTGGCTTTTTGTTAATCCGAAAAATGAACATAACTTTGAGGTAAGAGCTTTTGAGTCTTGCCGTCTGGATGTGCAATTCGAAGTCCGGATCGACGAGGTGTCATTACTCCGATAGCGGTTACAGGAATCCCGAGTTGTTTGACGGCTAGTTCCAGACGGCGTTGATATTTGGGAGGCACGGTAAATAATAATTCATACTCTTCTCCCCCATGAAGAGCCCAGAGTAACGGATCGACGTTCATCTCTGCAGCATAAGCGACAAGATGCGGAGACAAGGGAAGGCTGGCCTCCCGAATGAGGGCGCCTACGTGGCTTTGCTGGCACAGATGACGCAAATCTCCTGAGAGGCCATCAGACAGGTCCAACGCTGACGAAGCGAAACCGCGAGAAGACAAGAGACGCCCCAGGGCAATACGTGGGGTGGGTCGAAGATGGCGACTTACCAAAAACTTCATGGGTTGCCGTAGGGTCGAGGTGTTCACTTGTGTGGCCTGATGTGTCAGACAGGCTAACCCGGCAGCTGAGTTTCCCAGTGAGCCACTCACATAAATGAGTTCTCCTTCTCTAGCTCCACCTCGCGTTAAACCACGGTTGGGTTCAACCTGTCCCAGTATGGTGATTGCGAGAAATAGTGAGGAACGGGAAGCTGAAGTATCCCCACCCACCAGTTGGACTCCATGAGCTTTGCAGGGAACGGAGAGGCCACGATACAGCTCCTTCCAGTCATGATATTTCAAGTGAGAGGGAAGGGCAATGGCCACCAGGATATACGTGGGAGTGGCACCCATCGCAGCGATGTCGCTGAGATTCGCAACAGCTGCCTTGTAGCCAATGTCATAGAAGGATGCCGTAGTTCTGGAGAAATGGATGTCTTCGACAAGGAGGTCAGTGGAAATCACGAGATGGGAGCCTGACGAGCGAGAGAGAATCGCGGCATCGTCTCCAATTCCGACAAGTGGACGAGGGCCGCGCGAGGAAAACCCACGAGCAATGGATTGAATGAGCTGGAATTCCCCTATGTGCGAAAGTAACGCCTGGCGGGGAGCGGGGGACATAGTTGAAGAGTCAGGGTGTTTTGCTGATTGTTTGGCGTAATGGAGGCCGCGTAACGGTCGAAGCAATTTTCTTTCGACGGTTCGAAGAGGCATGAGAATGCGTCATTGAAGGGTTGAATTTTTGGGGATTTTTGACCCGAAGAGCAGCTCTGAGGACTTCCGCCATATTCTCAACAAAAATAAACTGAAGTCCGCGCAGTAAATGCGTGGGGATATCATCCAAATCTTTTTGATTTCTTTTTGGCAGGAGAATGATTTGGATGTGGGCTCGTTTCGCGGCTAACACTTTTTCTTTTAACCCGCCAATGGCGAGGATTCTGCCGCGAAGGGTGACTTCTCCCGTCATGGCGATTTCCCGTTTGACGGGAAGGTTGCAAAGACAGGACGCTAACGCTGTGGCTATGGTAATACCTGCGGAAGGTCCATCTTTGGGAATCGCTCCGGCAGGCACGTGAATGTGAATGTCTTGTTTGGCAAACATGTCAGGATCGAGTCCTAATGACTTGGCTTGAGACCGTATATAGCTGAGTGCGGCATGGGCGGATTCCTTCATGACCTCACCGAGATGACCGGTCAAGGTCAATTGGCCTTTCCCTTTCATGGCCGAGGCCTCAATGTACAATACATCCCCACCGGTTTCTGTCCAAGCTAATCCTGTTGAGACGCCGACTTCATCTTTTTCCTGCTCTTGGTCCGGCACATATTTGGGAATGCCTAAATAGTGATGGAGGTTTCGAGGCGTGACCCGATACCGTTTGATTTTCCCTTCTGCAACCCGCTTCGCCACTTTTCGCATGACATTGGCCAGTTCACGCTCCAGGTTGCGAACCCCTGCTTCCTTTGTATATTGGGATATGATGTGTGCAAGGCATGAATCGGTGAGATGTAAGTGCTCCTCCGTAATCCCATGTTCTTCCAGTTGACGGGGGATCAGGTAGCGTTGAGCAATGCCAAGCTTTTCTTCCTCCGAATAACCTGGAATTTCGATGATCTCCATTCGGTCCCGTAAGGCTGAGAGAATGGGGTCGGTCAAATTGGCGGTTGTAATAAACATCACATCACTCAGGTCAACGGGTACCCCTAAGTAGTGATCCACAAATGCATGATTCTGTTCCGGATCCAAGACCTCCAGTAAGGCCGCCGACGGATCTCCTCGGAAGTCCGTCCCAATTTTATCGACTTCATCCAACATGAAGACGGGATTATTCGTCCCGGCCTGTTTAATGCCCTGGATTAATCTCCCGGGCAACGCTCCCACATAGGTTCTGCGATGACCTCGAATTTCCGCTTCATCACGTGTTCCTCCCAAACTCATGCGAACGAATTCGCGCCCCATGGCGCGGGCGATCGATTTGCCTAAAGAAGTTTTGCCCACTCCCGGAGGCCCCACAAAGCACAAGATGGGTCCTTTCATTTTCGCCTTGAGTTTGCGAACGGCCAGGTATTCCAGGATTCGATCCTTGACCCGCTTCAGGTCGTAGTGATCTTCATGCAAAACCTTGCTGGCTTGGGCAATGTCGAGGTTATCTGTCGAATGACGATTCCAGGGTAATTCGACAAACCATTCTAAATACGTTCGAATCGTTCCGGCCTCGGCCGTATCCTGGTGCATTTTTTCCAGACGTTTGAGCTGCTTCTCGGCTTCTTTCAGAACTTTGTCGGGCATATTGGCTTCTTGAATCCGCCGCCGAAATTCGGCGACCTCTTCCGCCCGGTCATCGAGTTCTCCCAATTCTTTTTGGATGGCTTTGAGTTGTTCACGAAGGAAATATTCCCGTTGGGTCTTATCCATTTCACCCTTGGCGTCGGCTTGGATTTTCTGTTGCATGGACAAGACGTCTTGCTCTTTTCCCAGAATCTCATTGACGCGCTTCAGGCGAAGAAGGGGATCCCCAATTTCCAGAACTTCTTGAGTGGCCTCAGCTTTGAGCCCGAGATTGGACGCGATGATGTCGGCCAGACGTCCAGGATCGTCAAGGTTTTCGATGACCGTGAGTACATCCGGCATCAACACCTTGCCAAACCCCACAATTTTTTCCAAGGCCTCTCGAGTGGAACGGACAATCGCCTCCTTTTCCAATGAAGGAATCGTTGCGGAAGGTTCGGTGAGTGTCTCAAGGCGCACGGAGAAAAATGGATCCGTTTGGGTAAATTCTTCAATGCGGGCTTTAGTCAGGCCTTGTACGAGTATTTTGATTCGGGCATCGGGCAGTTTCAGCATACGCATGATGACCCCGACCGTTCCCACCCGATAGAGATCTGTGGCCTCGGGCATCTCGATGTCCTGATTTTTTTGGGTGGTTAAGAAAATGAGGCGGTTGGAGGAGAGGGCGGCTTCAATGGCCTTAATAGAGAGTTCGCGCCCGACAAAAAGTGGAAGGACCATATAGGGAAAGACCACAATGTCTCGAACGGGAAGGAGTGGCAATTCCTCTGGAATATGTTCAATGGCAGGGGCGGGAATGTCTTGGTGGTCTTCAAGCATAAATTTCGTAATCTAAGAAAACACGTTATGAGATGCGGCAGGAATCTTGAAAACGCTTTAAATCGATATCCTTATGCGATTTGTATTTCTATGAGCGACCGGAGGATCATCTCACGCAAAATTTGAGAGTGGCCATGGCATGCATAGCACACCTTCTGCCGAGGATTGACTAGGGTTTGGAATAAACCCGTGTAATGCGAAAGTCTTATCATTAGATTGGGGACAAGCTGATGATTCTCACAGTTTTCGATACTAGGAGAAGGTGAAAAATGTTGTCAAGATATAACAGGGTTCAGCCAGATGGGGTTCATGAAAATGAAGTGTTTACAGGATGTTGCCTTTACAAGGAATCCCGTTCACGAATATAATCGAGCACCTTGGTGCTCAAGAATGTTTGCCTTCTAATTTGGGGCTTCCTCCCTCATTTCATCGTAATCTCCAAGTTTTAACGTTGGGGGATACATTAGGAAAATCCAGTCTGGCGTTTCGCTGCCCCATGATTTCTCTGTGATACATCCTTCTTGCTCTTCCCATCGTTTCAGGAATTATCCATGGACCTAGCTATTTTGGGGTCACTGGGTTTTGTCCATAAAATAGGGAGCGATCAAGTATATTCCTTCCCCTATGTCAAAATATTCCTCTTTCTCATCTTTCTTGTAACGGGGACTCTTTTTCTTGAGAGGTCCGCCTCTGCCCAATCCCCCGAAGACCGTATTTACGCCATTGAGGTGGAAGGCAACCAGCATATTGAACTTCAGGCTATATTGGGAAAGTTGTCGATCAAAGCCGGAGACCCGTTTTCCCAAGAGGCTATTCGTGAGCAAATTCAACGAATGTATGGGATGGGATTTTTTAAAGAGGTGGATGTTTCGACCGAGGCGAAGGCGAATGGAGTGTTGGTGGTGTTTCGCGTGAAGGAGAAGCCGTTTACCGTCGAAGTGGTATTTGACGGAAATGATGAGTTGTCGGATGACAAGCTCAACGAAAAAAATACCGTTAAAAATCAGGTGTTTCTGGATATGGAGCAGGTGAAAGTCTCGGTGGAAAATTTTCGGAAGTTGTATCAAGAGAAGGGCTTTTACCATGCCCGAATTGTTCCCATTATTGATATGGTGGAGAACAGTCAAGCTCGATTGACCTTTTACATCGAAGAAGGTCGTCAAGCACATATACGCACCATTGAGTTTGAAGGCCGAAATGTCCTGAAGAAGAAAGAATTGTTGGCTTTTATGGCCAATCGAGAATATTCCTGGCCATGGTCGATTTTTTCAGATGCGGGCATTCTTCATCGGGATGAACTTCCCAATGATGTCGAACGGATTAAAGAAGTGTACCTCAATAAAGGCTATTTGGATGTTCAGGTCGGGATGCCTCGAGTTGATTTGGATGAGACGAAGGAGTGGTTTACGCTAGTTTTTTCGATTGTAGAAGGCGAGCCCTATATTGTGAGTCAAATACAGTATGCGGGAAATACGCTTTTCTCTGAGGCGGAATTGCGGGAAGGTCTCACGATCGAAGCAGGCGAAGTGTTTCAACGGGCAAAAATCCGTGATGAGATTACTCGGGTAACTGATTTATATGGCAGTCGTGGCTATGCGTTTGCCGAGGTCAACCCTTCAGTGGAGCCGGATCCCCCAACCCGGAGCACTCGTATTGGTTTTGCCATTCAGGAAGGGGAAATGGTGCGGATTCGTGATATCCGTATTACCGGAAATGATAAGACTCGTGACAATGTGATCCGGCGTGAATTGCGTGTCGTTGAACGGGACATGATTGATTCCCCCGCGATCAAACGAAGTTTCGAGCGGCTCAATAACTTGAATTTTTTCGAAACGGTAGAAATTCTTCCAAAACAAATTGCTCCGGGTGAAGTGGATTTAGACGTCAAAGTGAAGGAAAAACCCACCGGCTCCTTCAGTATTGGTGGCGGCTTTAGCACCTTGGACCAATTTACGTTGATTGCGGATATCACCGAGGGGAATTTATTTGGGCGAGGGTATCTGGCACGGATCCGGGGCCAGGTGGGAGGACGACGAACCCTTGGGACTATCACCTTTCGAAATCCGGCCATTTTTGATACGTTAACCTCGGCCCAAGCAGATTTGTTCAGCTCGCGCACGAATTACTTGACGTATCTAGAAAAAAAGCAGGGTGCGAATTTGACCTTTGGTCGGGGGTTTTCCGAATACTTGACCGGGACCTTTACCCTTGTAGCAGAAAAAATCAAGATTACTAATGTGGATTCTAATGCCAACGATCGCATCAAGGATCAGAAAGGCACTCAATCCACAACTGGATTTCGTGCCTCTTTATTCAGGGACTCCCGCGATTATTATTTAGACCCCAGACGGGGCACTCGAATTGGTGTCCGCACGAGTTTTGGAACAGATACTCTTGGGGGGTCAAATAATTTTTATAGTGTATCGTTTGATGCGATGAAATATACGCCACTACCTTTTTGGGATTTCCGACATGCCATTCGTGGGCGTTTTGGATACGGAGACGGATTTCATGGGTCTAAATTCCCTATTCCTGAGTTTTTTTACGTGGGAGGCATTAATACCGTGCGGGGATTTAAATATGGTCGTGCCGGGCCGGTGACCTCTAGTAACGATCCTGAAGGGGGCAATAAACAAATCGTTCTTAATAATGATTTAATTTTTCCAGTATTGCCCGATGCCAAGTTGAACGGTGTGCTTTTTTTCGACTATGGAAAGGGGTTTTCTCAGGGACAAAGCTTAAGTTTGGATCTTCGAATGGCTGCCGGCATGGAAGTGAGATGGATTTCTCCCTTTGGGCCTCTTCGGGCATCGTTTGGCCGTCCTCTGGATGGGCCATCGAAGGACCAAAAGTGGGTATTTGAATTCTCCGTGGGTTCGGTCTTTTAGATGGATTTTGGAAAAGGAACAGGATGGGGTTGAAAAGCAGGAAAGAGAATCAGATGAGCGAGGTAGCTGTGAGGGGCGTTCGTGGCTTGGTGGCTCTTGGTTCCATGGTTCTGAGTCTAGTCTGGGGGTGTACCTCCGTGGGTTCTCAGAACCTGTCGGATCTCCCGATTGGTGTTGTCGATCCACAACGAATATTGCAGGAAACGGTCAAAGGACAACGGCTATCGGACACATTGAATGCGTTCATGAAAGATCGACAGGCGCTTGTGGAATTGGAGCAGAAAGAATTACGGAAGTTGGAAGGTGAACTCATGGCGCAGAGTACAGTGTTGAGCCAGGAGGCGCGGCAACGAAAGGAAGAGCAATTCAGGCAGAAAATGGCCGAGTATCAGCAGAAAGTCGCGGATTTGAACCGGGAGGTTCAGGAAAAACAGCGTGAGTTGCAAAACGAGTTTCGACGTCACGTGCAAAAAGTGGTATCAGACATTGCCGGTCGACGCGGCTTGGGGTTGGTGTTAGAGGAGGGAGCTAATTCGGGAACCTTGTTTTATCGGCCGGGCTTGGATATTTCCACTGATATCATTCAGGCCATGAATCAAGAACGTGGTGAAGCGGGTATGCCCTAATACCAAGGTTTGCCATCGCATTGACGACCAGTTCTTTTAGCGAAGAAACAGAGAAAGGGGACCTGATATGGCTGAAGGGGAATTGGATATTCTTCAAATTCAGGCGTTGCTTCCGCACAGATATCCCTTCTTATTGGTAGATCGGATTATTGACATTGATGACGCGAAGCGGATTGTAGGGATTAAAAATGTTACGGCCAATGAACAGTTTTTTCAAGGGCATTTCCCGGGACAGCCTATTATGCCTGGCGTGTTACTCCTGGAGGTGATGGCGCAGGTTGGAGGAGTGTTGGCCAGAAAAACGGCGACGGGGAAGGGGCGTCCCACCGTATTTCTCACCGGAATTGAAAAAGCGAAATTTCGTCGACCAGTGGTTCCGGGGGATCAATTGCGGATTGAAGTCGAAGTGATTCGGCGAAAAGGTCCATTTTGGAAGATGACGGGGAAGATTTTGGTAGAATCATCCTTAGTGTGTGAAGCCGAAATGACGGCCATGGTCAGAGACGAAGGAGCTGACGAGTAGACACCGATAAGAAAGAGTGGCTGGTTCAGTCTGGCCTTGGAGACACTTTCAACGCATAAAGTGAGAATTTGATGAACATTCATCCCACAGCCATTGTCCATCCCAAAGCTAAATTAGGAGAAGATGTCATCATTGGGCCCTATTGTGTCGTGGGCGAACATGCCACGATAGGAGACCAAACTGAATTGGTGTCTCACGTGTATGTGGAGGGGCATACGGAAATTGGCCGACGTTGCCGGTTTTTTTCGTTTGTGTCTATTGGGACTCCACCCCAACATTTACAATATAAAGATGAGCCCACCAAAGTCTGTATTGGGGATCATAATATTGTTCGTGAAAATGTGACCATTAATCGTGGTACGGCATTTGGAAGCGGCATCACTCGGATTGGTCATCATAATTTTCTCATGGCTTACACCCATGTGGCGCATGATTGTGAACTGGGTAATCATATTGTCATGGCGAATGCCGCGAATCTAGCCGGGCATGTCTCCGTAGGGAACTCTGTTGTGATTGGAGGATTGGTGGGGGTTCACCAATATGTCCGGATTGGCGAGTATGCCATGGTTGGAGGGTGTTCGGCTCTGGGAAGGGATGTCCCGCCGTTTGTTCGTGCAGCTGGAGGCTATCGAGCTCAAATGTTTGGACTCAATACCATTGCGTTGAGGCGGCATGGATTTTCCGGCGCGCGTATGAACACATTGAAAGCGGCATTTGAACTCTTGTTCCGGCATGGGCATCGTCTTCAAGAAGCCATTAAGCTGGCTCGTAATGAGTATGGTGAAAGCACGGATGTGCTGACGTTACTCACCTTTCTTGAAAGTACCAGTCGGGGGATCTGCCAGGTTTCTTCTCGGGAGTTGGATGATGAAGAGGAGTGAGCAAGCCGTCGGTAGGGTGCGTACGCCGTGATTCATCCTGACCGGGATGAGCGGATTGGCTTGATCGCCGGAAACGGCCGGTTTCCGATTATTTTCGCGGATAATGTCCGCCGTTTAGGCTTTACGGTCTCCGCGATTGCCCATGTGGGTGAGACCCTGCCAGAACTCGAATCCCATGTTGATCGAATCCATTGGCTTAAAGTCGGGCAATTTAGCAAGGCCTTATCGGCATTGAAGGCTGACGGAATTCGTCAGGCCGTCATGTTAGGTGGGATTCACAAGACCCATGTTTTTACGGCGCTTCGACCTGACCTCCGGGCATTAGCCATCTTTAGCCGATTGAAACACTGGAAAGATGATGCGATTCTCAGGGCGGTCGCTGGAGAATTAGAGCGGGAAGGTATTCAAATTCGGGAGTCAACGTTTGGCCTTGAAGGGATTCTGGCTGAAGAGGGAAAGCTGACCTCCCGAAAACCAACGAAAAAAGAGTGGGAAGACATTCAATTCGGTTGGGACACGTTAAAAATTTTGGGGACTTTGGATATTGGGCAATGTGTGGTGGTGAAAAATCGCGTGATTGTCGCTGTTGAAGCCGTTGAAGGAACCGATGGGACGATTACTCGTGGTGGAACGTTAGGGGGAAAGGGAACGGTCGTGGTTAAGCGGACCAAACCCCATCAGGACCTTCGGTTTGATTTACCGGCTGTTGGCCCAAAAACTATTCAGGCCATGGTTGCTGTCAACGCTTCCGTGCTGGCCGTTGAAGCAGGGAGAACAGTGGTCCTTGATCGAGAAGAGATGTTCGCTAACGCCCAATCAGCAGGAATCGCTATTGTTGGGATGGCTTCCCCCGGTTCCCTGAACCATTCTGTTTCTCCTAATGGCCCCCATATCTAAGGGTATGATTTCCTATCCGGGGTGGTTCGGTTTGTGTGGTCGGATTTCCTGTCTCTATTTCCGTATACAGCCAATACGCATTCTTACATGACACATTCCTTACGAGTCGGGGTGATTGGTGTTGGACATTTGGGCCGGCATCATGCCCGCATTTATACGACTCTGCCTTCCGTGTCTTTGGTCGGAGTGTGCGATACCGATGTTTCCCGCGGGCAAGAGGTTGCTGATGAATGCGGGGTGTCATTTTTTACCAATCTTGGCGAGCTTCTTTCTTTAGTGGATGCCGTAAGTGTGGCGGTTCCCACCTCAGCCCATTTTGCGGTTGTCACAGCAAGTTTACAGCACGGTTGTCATGTTCTCGTCGAAAAGCCCATTGCCAGCCATGTGTGGGAAGGAGAGCAGTTAGTTGAACTGGCCAAAGCCCGAGGGAAAATCCTTCAAGTCGGGCATATTGAACGGTTTAATCCCATCGTGGAACTCATGCGTCCATTGGTGAGCCAGCCTGGCTTTATCGAATGTCACCGGCTGAGTCCTTTTCAGCCGCGAGGAACGGATGTCGATGTGGTACGAGATTTAATGATTCATGATTTAGATCTCTTGTTATCGTTGGGATTGGGCCCGATTCTGCAAGTTGAGGCGAGAGGGTTGCCCGTATTTACCGATCTTCCGGATATTGCCAATGTACGGATTTTATTCGAAACCGGGTGTTTGGCGAATTTGACAGCGAGTCGGATCTCCACCGGGCGGCTTCGAAAAATCAGGGTCTATCAACGAGAGCGCTATATTTCGGTTGATTTTGGAGGCAAAGAGGCCGTGATTAACACTCGAAAAAGTTTGGAAGGGGGAAAATTTGAAATTGATTCGCAACATATCAAAGGCGAGGAAGGCGATGCCCTGACTCGTGAATTAGCCTGCTTTGCGCAATCGATTTTAGGGAATGCTTCGTACCAGGGAGTCTCTGGAGAAGAAGGGGTGGAAGCCCTGCGGGTTGCAACACAAGTCGTGTCTCTTATTCAAACCCATACAGGATCCCCGTCACCCTCATAGACGCGAAGCAGGTTTCCAGTCATAAGCAGTATGTCATATTCCCGATGCCTAAAATTCTCTTAGTAACCGGTGAAGCTTCTGGTGATATTCATGGAGCACACCTAGCCCTGGCACTTCGGAAATTGAATCCTGCTGTTGAACTAATCGGGGTGGGTGGCAGTAGGATGTTGGCAGCCGGTGTGTCTCTTCTCCCGGATGTGGATCGGGTTGATGCAATGGGAATTCCGGGCATCCGGCAACTGATGAAAGGGTGGAAGACCCTACGAACCCTTTCCCGTTACGTGCAACAGGAGCGCTTTGATGCCATCATTTTAATTGACAGCCCTGGCCTGAATCTTCGATTGGCCAAAGTTGCCTCAAAAATGTCGCACAACATTATCTATTATATTGCCCCACAGGTGTGGGCATGGGGAAGTCGTCGATTGAAACTCATTCGAAAAGTCATCAAACATGTGTTAGCCATTCTTCCCTTTGAAGAGACATTTTTTCAAAAGGCTGGCATCGCCTGCACCTACGTTGGGCATCCATTATTAGATGAACTGAGGCCGTCATACGATAAAGCGCATGAGCGCCAACGATTTGGATTGGATCCAGAAAACATGGTCATCGGCCTTCTTCCCGGAAGTCGGGTAAAGGAGGTCCAGGATATGTTGCCGACCTTAATGAAGACTGTTCAACAAATTCAAGACCGGTATCCCATGCTTCAGGTGCTCCTTGCTCAGGCGCACTCCCTGTCCGATTCAGTGATTCATGAGTTCCTTGGCCATTCCGGCCAGCAGGTGAAGGTTGTGAAAGGCCAGACCAATGAGGTGATCGCGGCCTCAGATATTCTTTTGGTGACTTCTGGTACGGCCACACTGCAAGCCGCTCTTATCGGGACGCCGATGGTCGTTCTCTATCGGACCTCCCCTCTGACCTATCAAATTGCCAAATGTCTGGTTAAAATTCCCTATATTAGCTTAGTGAATCTTCTGGCCGGGAAGGAAATTGTTCCCGAGCTGATTCAGAACCGCATGACCCCGGATTGTATTGCTGAAGAAGCCTTAGAGATTTTAAGAGACACTGGCCGTCGAGATGCGATGAAGCAAGCCTTTCAATCGATTCGGACCTCCCTGGGAGGCCCTGGGGCGTCGAAACGGGCTGCCGAAATCATCCTTGCCGAGGCTATTTCATGAAAACCTTCTGGCGAATTATGTTTTATCTGCGGGATTACCGCCTCCGGCTGGCTGGAGCGTTTGTCTGTTCAGCCGGAGTGGCAGGGTTATCAGCCGTCTATGCCTGGTTAGTACAGCCTGTCTTGGATGGAATTTTCATTGACCGCAATCGGGACTTATTATTAATCCTTCCTTTGGCAGTCTTGGGTGTCGCACTTCTCAAAGCGCTGTTTGCGTATGGTCAAGGCTATCTGATGAGTTATGTCGGCCACTGGCTCGTATCCGATGTTCGACAACAATTGTTTGTCCATATTGTTCGGCTTCCCATTCGCTTTCATGATGCGAATAGCTCGGGAAGGTTGATGGCCAGAGTAATTAGCGATGTGAATGAAATGGCCAATGCTATTCCCAGTGTGCTGAAGGATATTTTTCAGCAGGGATTGACGTTTGCGGCCATGTTGGCCGTCGTTTTTTATCAAAATTGGAAACTCGCGACGATTGTCTTGATCGTTTTGCCCCTTTCTTCGTTTGTGTTGGTCCGTGTTGGCCGACGGATTCGAAAACTTTCAAAACGAGGCCAGGAGTCGATTGGGAGAATGGCCTCCGTCCTAAAAGAGGCCTTTTCAGGTATCAAGATCGTCAAGGCCTATGGGCAGGAGGAAAAGGAGGCCCAACGGTTTTCTCTCACAAATCAATCCTTTCGTTCTGCAAAAATTAAATCGTCACAAACCTCTGCGATGTCTTCTCCGCTTCTTGAAGTGATCGGGGTTTGCGGGGTGGCATTTATTATTTGGTATGGCGGGAAAAACGTGATTGCGAATGGAATCCTTCTTTGCCGAGAGTGCCACGCTGCGGAACATGAACGGCTGTCTCGTAAGGCGAGGAACAAGAGGAAGAAAAACAAGCACGCCTACGCAGCGAGGAACATTCGGTCTAGAGGACCATACAGATATGGGTTCTAAAAACGAAGAGGGGTGGGACATAGCTTCCATCAAGGAGATACTATTTTCCACCCCCTCTATCCTTCGATAGGTACTTATATTCTATCAGATGTCACGACAATTTGCTATAATAGTGTTATGCCAAAAGAAGAAGGAACAACTTTCTGCATAGCTTGCAACAAGCCTTTATTATTTGCCCAGCTATTTTCTCACAATGAAATGGCCATGTGGTGCAACAATCCAGAGTGTAACAGGTTTGGACTACTTACTGTTGTATCAACACCAACTGGGGAGGTAGAGACTCTTGAAGAAGAAGCAAATAAGAAAGGTTAATATTAGAGCTTTTTCCAGGAGGATGTATGACTATACTGGGGAATTACCTATTGTCGTATATAATAAGTATAGTAGGAAGCCATTATTTGT
>Ga0209536_100006251_pt1 | contig 18254 bp, 26 predicted proteins | sample DeeMarSeWOR28_12_FD_187461 | JGI IMG/M metagenome (GOLD analysis project Ga0209536, IMG submission 187461) | Marine sediment microbial communities from White Oak River estuary, North Carolina - WOR-2-8_12 (SPAdes) (version 2) | ecosystem: Environmental > Aquatic > Marine > Intertidal zone >... | reverse complement strand
ACCTTTGGCCCTTAATTCGGCAATGGCTTTTTCAACCACCATCTGGCCGGTCGTGCGGGCAGTCAGGTAGAAAATCTTTTGATCGCGGTTTTCAACAAGGGATTTAACGGCCGGATAGAGCACGGCGATGGTTTTGCCGATACCGGTGGCCGCCTGAACCAGCAACTGCCCGCCGTTGCGAATCGTGCGGAATGCTTCCACCGCCATCCGGCGCTGCCCGGGCCGGTAGGTTGGAAAAGGAAATTCCAAATCTTTAATAGATGCATCCCGGCAGTCGGACCAATCAACAAGGGTTGTGGCCCATTTTAGATAACGGGCCACCAGGTCGTTGAAAAAGGTCTCCAGTTCTGACAGGCGATAGGTGCGCTGGATTTCACTGTGGTTGCCGGTATCGATCTGATAATACGTCAATTGGATCGTAATCGGGTCCAGCTGATGGTGGCGCCCGTATATAAAAGCATAGGTCTTAGCCTGGCCCCAATGGACCGGGTTTTCATTTTCTTTATAATGCGCCGGATCGCGCGAAGTGGTTTTTATTTCTTCGATAATGGTGCGATCGGGTTCGGCATATACGCCGTCAATGCGGCCGCCGATATTCAGACGGAATCGGTCGGTTTCAACCTCGTAAGAGATCGCCACTTCGGGTTGATAGGTGGCAGGACGTGAGCTTTGAATTTTTTGATGGGCCCGAATTGCCTCTACCGGGCGGCTGGCTCCCAGAAACTCAAAAGCCAGATCCCCGGACCGAAGCACATGTTCGACCAGCTCCCGCACCGCAATTTTCAGTTCGCGTCGCAATCGATGTTAAGTTAACCCCTTTTATGAAAGGATAAGTGGCTTGGTACCGGTTTATTCAAGTGTGGCGAGACAGGGTTGTTTGGGTTTATCTAAAGATGGGTGTCAAATCAAGAAAGAATCAGTCGAGGGAAGCGAATATTGGAATACTGGAATATTGGAGTACTGGAAAACTGGAGCTCGGAGTGATGGCGTGCCGGAGCAAAATCCATTGCGGATTGCGGATTGAAATATCAAAGATATCGCGCATTCAAAATCCGAAACCTGCAATCTGCAATCCGAAATGAATGTATCTCAGTACTCCATTGCTCCTGCTTGGTACAGGCTCCTTGCCCTGGATCCCAAATCTGATAGAACAACGAATTTGCTTATTCTTTGACCACAAAATGCACGCGCCGGTTTTTAGCGCGGTCCGCTTCGGTTTTGCCTGTGGCAACGGGGCGTTCTTTGCCGAAGCTGACGGGTATCAGCCGCTCCCTGGCGATGCCTTCTCGAATCAAGAACGACTTCACCTCACCGGCGCGGCGATCCCCAAAGGCAATATTGGTTTCCCGGGTACCGCGTTCATCGGTGTGGCCTTCGATGATCACGGCAACATACGGGTATTTTTTTAAGAATTCGGCTTTACGATACAAAATCGTGCGGGCCTGCGGTTGCAGCTGATAGCTTCCTCTTTTAAAATATATATCTTCAGACACAAACTGCCTTTTGGCCGCCTGGAATTGGCGCTGTTCGGCTTCTTGACGTTTACGTTCAGCTTCCAGTTCCTTCTGCCGATCTATGTCGGTCTGATCTACAGCGGTACCAGGTTCTTTCTCGACGGTTGTTGCCTTTTTCGTGCAGGCCGGGATGATGGCCAGAGCCGGGATCAACAGCAAAAGGATTAAGCCCCTGCGCAGTGTTTGGTGCATATTGTCCTCCTCATATAAACGGGTAAAATCTCGGCAGGCATGTTGGTCCATAGGAATTTTTGCTGCCGGAATTTGCTGCTAAATTACTTAGATTATAGTATAAAAATGAAAAAAAGTAAATTATATTCGTCCAGGCGCCGGCAAGCAGCGCCTCTTTTCTTTGCCGGTTTTATCCAAAAATACGCCATCATTTTGTAAAAAGGCCTTGACAACCCATTTTTTTCTGATATGGTTCACACCATGAACCAATCGCGGAATCGACCATCAATAAGTCAAATTGCCGAGGTGCCGGACTATCAACTAAAGCAATTTCAACACCTTATATTGAGATTGTTTCAATGTTGCCAGGAGCGCATGCAGTATCAATGCGAGCGTTTTGACCTCCCGGACGCTGAATTGAGGTGCCTGATACTTTTCGGGGAAGAACGGTACCTGACCGCCAAGGGCATCGCCTTGAAAATGAATGTTGTCAAAAGCCGGGTATCCAAAATTGTTGAGGGCCTGCTCAAAAAGAAACTGATTCAGCGCACCAAAGATCCCGAGGACTCCCGCATCAGCCTGCTCAGCTTGACACCGCAAGGAAATGAAAAATTAAATGAAATCAATCGGTTTCACGAAGATATCCATTATCAAGTACTGGTTCAAATCGCCCCGGATCAGCGCAAAGCGGTTTTGACCAATTTGGATATTCTCAAAGCCTCAATGGAGGCTGTTAAAGAATTGATGATCTAAATGATGCCTCCCTAACCAACGGGAAGTATCGTTTCGGGATAGCCGATGCCGACCCAAAAGCATATATTTTTTCAGATAAAAGTTTATACTATAAACCAAATAAGTTGAATAAAAACTTAACCTATTATAATTATTATATAAAAAGTGTTTATATCCATAACCAAAGGAGGCAATCATGGAGATGCAAAACATTGAAAACCAATTAACGGAATTTAAAGCCCAGCTGGCGGCACTGGAGAAAAAAATCCCGGAAGACAAGCTCTCAATGGTGGTGTTTAGCGGAGATCTGGACAAAATCATCGCCGCCTTCGTCATCGCCACCGGGGCGGTAGCCATGGGGATGAACGCGGTCATGTTTTTTACGTTCTGGGGGACCCCGGTTCTCAGAGATGCCAAGAAAAATGTCGGTGGCAAAGACGCCTTTGGCAAGATGTTTGGTACGATGCTGCCCAAAGGGATGGGCCAGGTCAAGCTTTCCAAGATGAATATGGGGGGTATGGGCACGGCCATGATGAAATCACTGATGAAAAAGAAAAACGTCGCCTCTCTGGAGGAATTTCTGGCCATGGCCGAGGAACTGGGCGTGCAAATTTTTATCTGTGAAATGTCCATGGATTTGATGGGCTTTAAAAGAGAGGAAATGATTGATTATAAAAATTTGACCTTTTGCGGTGTTGCCAAATTTTTGGAAGAGGCCGCCAACAGTAAAGTCCAATTGTTCATTTAGCATGCTGTTTCAGCCATGTTGACAGATGCTGAATCGGTCATGTCAATTTTTTCGAGACGCTATGATCAGCAAGTTGCCTGTGGCCTGATATTCGGGATGAGGTGCACATCTGAAATAATTTATTAATTTCATTTAGAGGAGGTATACAATGAGTGATGATATCAAAGTCGAGAAAGTATTTGATTTAAAGGGACTGCCATGCCCCATGCCGGTCGTTAAGGTCAGTAAGGGCATCAAAGAGGTTGAAATCGGTCAGGTGATCGAAGCCCAATCGACGGATCCGGGCTCGTTAACGGACTTTCCGGCCTGGGCCCGAACCAGTGGCAATGAAATTCTGAAAACCGAACAGGAAGACGATGTGATTAAATTTTACATCAAACGCAATGCCTGATTTTCTGCTGTTTGGCTGCCGGTCCGCAGGACATTCTGCCGCGGGCCGGCATAACGAAAACCCGGAAGCAAATAGTGCTGCGGCCAGATTCGGTATCTGTCTCAATTAAGAAAAAACGGGAGGTCATGTTGGATACGCTGTACTACATTATACTCGTGCCAATGGTCTATTTTGCCTTTGCCGTATTTTTGATCGGCACGACGGTCCGTTTGATTACCATCTTTCGCACCCCCAAGCATCCGGCCACGCTTCAGGTCTATCCCGAGAAAAAGCCCGGGTGGATGTGGGCGCTGTATGACACATTTTTGTTTCCCACCGTTCGCAGACACAAACCCCTGTTGTGGATATTTTTGATGGCGTTTCATATTTGCATCCTGCTTCTCATTCTGGGGCATCTGGAGCTTTTTGGCGAAATTGAAATACTGCAATTGATTCCCCATGAAATATTTCTGGGGCAGGGACTGGTGGGCCTGATTGCTTCCATTGCGCTGCTGTACTTTTTGTTCCGCCGTTTTATCTCGCCGGTGCGGGAACTGTCGGTTCCGGAGGATTACTATCTGCTGATATTGCTGTTTCTGGTAGTACTGTTCGGCAGCCAGATGGACTGGGCCCGTAGATGGTATTTTTACGAAACGGTGACCGTCGAGCAGTACCGGGAATATCTTGGCAGTCTTTTAATCTTTGACCCCTATCTGCCCGAGGAACTGACCGGATCGGGGCATTCGTTTATGCTGGTGCTGCACATATTTTTCGCCAATTTGTTTTTGATATTTTTCCCGTTCAGCCAGAGCATGCACTCGTTTCTGTCGTTGCCGGTAAATAAGCTCAGGCGCGGCTGAAAACTGATTTTAAAAGTCCATCTAATGGCCGAATGCTGCGTTATAAACCGATTTAAAATGCTCGAATACTAACGTGTATGCTCTGCTTTTAAATCGGTTTATGCTTTGCCTTCGACCATAATCTGGAATTTAAAATCAGTTTTAAAAACTATTTTCATGCAAAAAAGCGATTTCAAACAGATGACTGAGTACCGAGGAACTGATGATGGATGAGAAAACTAGAGACGATCTGCTCAAGTTGTTTCAAAGCAAACTAAACGAAGCCATGCGGCTTTATCTGGAAACCTGCACCCGTTGCGGGGTGTGTATCGAGGCCTGTCATGTGCATGCCTCAATGGGGCAGGTCAAGTACATTGCCGCCTATCGGGCTGAAATCGTGCGCCGCCTGTATAAAAAATATTTTAAGGGTCGCGGGAAAATCTGGCCGTCGGTCGGCGAGGCCAAGGAACTGAGCGAAATGGCTCTTGATGAGCTTTACGAAGCCGCATACTCCTGCACGGGTTGCCGGCGGTGCATGGTGTATTGTCCCTTCGGCATTGACACCCAGATGCTGATGTCGATTGCCAAACTGCTGCTGGTCGGGGCCGAAATGGAGCCCGAGATCCTCACCCTGCTGGCGGACACCTCTATTGAAAAAGGAAAATCCATCGACCTGTTTAAAGACAGCTTTATGGAAGGCATCAAGCGCCTGGAGGCTGAAGTCGTATCAAAATGGAAACTGGAAGCCGGTGAGACCGCCATTCCAGTGGATGTCGAAGGCGCTGACCTGCTGTATGTGGCCCTGGCCGGGGCGCATTCGATCATCCCGGCCGCCGCCATTTTTAATGCTGCCAAAGAAAACTGGACCTTGAGCTTCTTTGAGGCCGTTAACTTCGGCGCTTTTGTGGGCGATCCCACCAAGACCAAATTGATACTGGATCGGATTGTCAACGAAGCCAGGCGTCTGAAAGTCAAAGAAGTCTGTATCTGCGAATGCGGCACGGCCTACCGGGTCATGAAGCAGCTCACCGGCAAGCAGCCCTTCAAGGTCAGCTCGATTACCGAAGTGCATGCACGCTATATCCGGGAAGGACGCATCAAGCTGGATAAAACCAGGGTGGAAGGTGCGGTTACCTACCATGATCCCTGCCAGATTGCGCGCAATGCCGGCGTCATCGATGAGCCGCGCTACATTTTGCAGCACCTGACCGACGATTTCCGGGAGTTGACCGATGAACCCCGCTACAACTGGTGCTGCGGCGGCGGGGGCGGGCTGGTGGCCATGGGCGAAGATACCCTTGATTTTCGCATGAAATCCGCCCGCGTCAAAGCCGATCAGGTCAATGCAACCGGGGCCAAGGTATTGGCCACAGCCTGTGAAAATTGTCACGCCCAGCTGAGCAATTTAAATGATCATTACAAAATGGGGGTTGAGGTCAGGTTTTTGAGTTCGATGATTGCAGATGCGCTGGTTTAATAGAAAAACCGCCTCTGCGAAACACCGGACAAAACAAAAACGGCCTGTCGGCCCTACGGAGAGGGGCGACAGGCCGTTTCCTTAGAATTTCCTTCTTTCCTTTAAACCTTTAAAGGGAATTATTTGCAAAATCCCTCCTGCATGGCCCATTGCAGCCCTTCGCAATCTCCCAGGTCGCAGGCCTGTTTGAAATCCTTGCAGGAATCAGCGGGGCGTTGCATCTGAAAATAGGTCAACCCCCGGTTCAGATGCGCCTTGGCGTATTGGGGATTCAGCCTCAGGCTTTCGGTATACTGCGCCTCGGCTTGCCGGTATTGCTGCTGGGCGTAATAGGCGTTGCCGCGATTGTTGTAAGCCTCGGCATATTCGGGATTGATCTGGATGGCCTGGTTAAAATCCGCGATGGCCTGCTGATGCTGCTCCATATTGTAGAACGCCAATCCACGGTTATTGTAGGCTTCCGCCGCACTTGAGTTGGCCGCAATGGCCCTGTCCCAGTATGTTTTGGCTTTATTGGGATCGCTGTATTGCCCGTCCTGCCAGAGCGCCATGGCCGCGGCGTTCCAGTCCCGGTTGTTTACGCTATTGGTGTTTCGTCTCGGAAGCGTTGAGCGTGCTTGGTCGCTATTGCGGGCGGGGATGACCGGTTTTTTCTGGTTCTGCTTCATGACCAATTCGGGATTTCCGGACATTTCACCGACCATTTTGTAAAACTCGTTGAACATGGCAACGCCGAAAATGGGGATCATGAGCAGTGGAATCACGGTAACCGCTGTCCAGATGGCCATTAGTTTCGTCAGGGCCAGGTTTTTGTGTTTGATCCAACCCCAGATAAAGGTCCAAAAGGTGCAGGTAATGATGCCAAGGATGCCCTGCAATGCCCCGCCGTGTTTGAATTGTTTGATCAGAACGATGATTGAGACAATAAAACCGATAAAAGACAGCACCGGCATCAAAAAACCGAGAATCATTTCTGTCATGGTGTACCTCTCCTCATTATTTATTTTGCATAAGCTGAGGGCATCTCATGTCAACTTCTTTTAAGATGCCCTTATTCTTAAATGTGTATCGCCAGGCGGCAGATCCAGTAGATCAGCAAGCCTATAGTTAACCAGAGCATGATGCCGCTGCGTTTTTCAGCAACCGCTACACGTTCGACTGCCCTGTGTTTCCATTTAGCGGGCAGCAGCAGGCCCGCTAGCAGCAGCAGGCCGATTGCCAGGCCGACAGGGGCAAATGCATGCAGCTGAAGGGCCGCCAGCCATTTTCCCTCTGCCAGCAAAACCATCGCCCGCGTCAAACCGCAACCGGGGCAAGCGATCCCCAGGGTGGTTTTCAGGGGGCATTGCCATGCCGGTAACCCCAGGGCGGTCAGGGACACCTGAAAAAGGGCAACTGCGCCCATCAGGGTGATGATCCATCGGCTTTGCATCAGCGGCGCCAGGACGGGCGTAAATAATGGGTTTCCGGCGGCGCTTTTTATGCTGTCATCGGCTTCCATTGAAAATCCTGCAGCAGAGGGCTTCGGCCCGGGTCGATGATGTTGCCGCAACGACCCAAGTGCTATTCGACCTGCATTATCCTAATATCGGCAATTATTGCAAAATCTTTATGATAAGCGCTAAAAATGCTGGCTGCCGGCTGTCTATATGCCCGACGGATAGGGATTCAATCCCAGGTGGCATTGCTGACTATAATTTTACCAGATTCTTTTGTTATTTGGCAAATTTTTAACAGAAATCGACAGGTTAAATCGTTTTTAGCCAGCGATCCCGCAAGGTTGCGATGGATCTTTTTAATAAAAAAGGGTTCGGGTGCGATGGCGAGGAATGGATTTATAGGCTGGCTGTTGGCCACGGTTCCACAGTAAAAAATCAAGGGCCATGGCATTGATCGGTTGCCCGGCTTCATTGAGCGCTGCCTTAATCAGCTCGACGGCATGCAGGGCGCAGGCTCTGATCTCAATTTCTTCCCTGGAACCGGCCGCAATCAGATCGCCGGCCTCGATCCGGGAGCAGAGTTTGGCGGGGTAATGTAAAATTTTATCGACCCGCAACACGTGCGGCACCAGATTGTCTGCAAAAATGGTCAGATGATCCAGGTCTTCAAATCGGCCCGGCCCTTTACCGTTAAATGCCAGCGCCAGATCAGCAGCGGTCAGTTGGGCGCGTTTGTAAAAGGGCACCTCAACCCCGTCCCATCGCGCAACATCATTAAAGCAGGGCATTTTAACGAGCAGTTGTATCAGGCCTTCGGCGGATGTGCCTGCGGCTGCAATCAGTCCGGTGAAGCTGCCGCCAAAATTTGTCTGCAGGTAGGCACCCAGCTCATTTAATGCCCGGGCAAAAAGTCCCATCAGTTCCCTTATGGGCGCATTGCCGGGATCCTGTGCGAATATGCGGGTGCAGTCCGCGGCGGTCAAGCGAATGAGATCGCGGGCTGAAAAAGACCCGTTCTCTTTAAAGTGCGCGGTCAAACAGCCGGCCACCGTAAAGTAACCGGACCGGCCGGTGTGTTTACGCAGATGCGGAAAATAGCCGGATCCAAAATTTATGCTGTCCAGGGTCAGGAAAAAGGCAGCCGTATCATCGCCGCGGTTCAGATAATGACATTCGGGATCATGCGCCGGCCGACGGGCCTCTGATACGGGCAATGCTGCAGCGTAGGCCGGGATACGGTCAAACTCGATTTGAATGTGGCTCGCTTGCTCGGCTACGGTTTTACAGCCCGCGCGCACCTGTTCCAACAGTCTGATGCGCATCGATTTTCTCCTGTTGTTATTTATTTTGCACTTGACAACTGCGGTGTGCCAAACCGTTTCCTGAATGCGCCTACAAACAGTTGATCCGCGCGTTTGGAAATGATCTCCAGGGGCGAGAAACATATCCCAAGTAGGAGGGCGGTACGCGTGTTATCGGTCCTCCGGTGGCCGATTTTGATCGGCGCCGTAGTTTAACCAGTGCTCGGTATCGGACTGAGGCAGCGCTTTGCCGGTTTTCAGATAATGGTTCATGGCGGCTTCCCAGAACTGCATATCCCTGACAAAATTGTCCTGCGTAAAATTGTCGACAAACGCATTGCCCGACGCGGTCAGTGCGGTGATGGTATAACTGATGTGAACCCGGGAAGTCTGATTGCCGCCGTCTGCGATGCACACCGCCACCAGCGCCACCCTGGATCCCGGAGTGATCCGGGCAAACTCGGTCTCGCAGGTGACATCATCTCTTTTGGTGATCAACCAGATGGTTTCTTCGCCCGCACTCTGAGAGGTAAACACGCAGCCGTATTCGGCCACGCCCGATTGCGAATATATCAGATCATAATCCCAGCCCTCGAGCCACTCGGCTTCTTTAACCGGGCAGATCAAGGCGTGCACTTCCGACGGCGCGGCGTCAATCGTCTGCACATATTGGCGGGTGACTCTTTTGGCTTTAAAGTTTGAATCGCCGGCTGAATTCATCGGTATCTCCTGTGTCTGGAAGGGAATCTGACGTTCAACCTCACGTCTATTTTGCCATGATTAAAATTTCCTGAAGATTCTGGATTATGGTAACCGCGTTTTTCGAAAAGCCGCTTCGTAAATCATCCGGCTGCTGGTCGGTATGCTGAAAATCCAGGGCGCTGGCGTCAGTGGGGTTGTCTGTTCGGTTAATGAATATCGGCTGAATTCCGGCGGCGATGGCCCCGGCAACATCATCATGCGTATCCCCGACATAGACGGCATCCGCCGGTGAAATCCCGGTGCGCTGCAGCGCCAGCGTAAAGATGGCCGGGTCCGGTTTTTTGACCCCCACTTCACTGGAAATGACGACGGTATCAAAGACATCGGCCCATCCATTCTCAGATAAGATGCGGCGCACATGCGGCGGATGATCGAAATTGCTGACCAGGCCGACCGTTTTGTTGCGTCGCTTTAAATCCATCAGGACCGGCATGGCCTCAGGGTCGATGGAAACATGGGATTGCCATGCAGCGGCAATGCGATCGGCGATTTCAGGAAGGCTTGCCGGGTCCGGTTGATGATCGAGCGTTGCGCACAGGCGCTCAATGCGACGCTCGAGATCGGTTAAATGGTTGACCAGGCCCGCCGGTGCCGCCGCACTGAAAAAGCCGTCGCATGCCTGTGAAAAGGACGCTTTTGAGATGTTTAGGCCCTGCGCTGTTAACAGGTCGTAAAAGGCCGCCAGCCAGTCATTCCAGGCCTGCTTCATGTCCCCGTAAATCAGCAGGGTTCCGTAAAGGTCAAAAAAAATTCCCCGTATGCTCATTTTTCGTCCAGATATGAAAAGCCTCTGCTTGTGTGGTATCCGGCGCAAACGGATAGGTATCGCCCGCGCACAAGACTTCATGAATAACGGGCCAGATTTGTTCAAAGCCGTCATTGCGCGCTAATTTGATTTCCAGCATTGCAGATCCTTTACGTTTTGGCTGCTTCAATTCAGTCGCAGCCCGGGGGTTTTTCCCAGTTTGCTTCCATCGATGGCGGCTGACAGGACATCCACGGCTGCTGCGTTAAGTTTTTAGCCCGCATCCCGATGGCACACTCATCCTGCACCACCAACCAGTTCAAGCGCCCCGCTGTTAACGTCCAGGTATAGGTCCCCGTCACTTTAATACAGGTAGGGTCGTTGAACAAGTGCACCCGGCTTCCATCAACTGTAAAAGACCCGATGCTGCGCCAGCCGGTAAATTCGTGAAAGATCCGATAAACACCCTTGCTGAGTTGCAGCTTCCAAATTCCTCCTTCGGGCACGTAATCCGGACACCGCCGGCAGGGCACCGGGGGCGTTTTTTTGGGATTGAATTTGGTATAGGTGCCGTCCACAACAGTGCGCTTTTGCGGCGGCAGGGAGGCGGTATGCGGAAAAGGGGTCTTCTGAAGCAGTTCGGTCCAGATCACAGAGGTTGAACTATTTGCTGAGCCTGCCCATGACGGTTCGCCGGCCTGACCGCCTGTTTGTGCGTGCGACGAGCAGGGTAGACTGGCCAGTGCCAGACAGACGCCGGCGATCGCCAATACATTTGCTCGGTCCAAATAATGTTTAGATAGCATCGTTGCGACTCTCGCACGGCCGTGATTAGAATGCGCTGACATTCCAACCCCGCCCATCAGCCGTTCGACAGAAAGGCCCCGACAACGAACAGACCGACCGCCAGAACTTTTTTGAACGGTGTCGGGTCCGAAACCTATTCATCTTTACGATCCAGGTAAACGTCTTTGAGGTTGACTAAAAATGCGACACCATCGGTTTGAAGTTCTGACTGTTTAAATTGCAAGTGCTTATCCACATAGGCCTCTCTGGATAAAACGATGTCAAAAGTCGCTTTGGGCCCGGTGTCGAATGCGGACGTTTTGCGGCCCCACCAGTAATTAAAGCGGGCAGTAATTTTCCCCCTTGAATTGCTGCGGGTGATTTCGACCGGCTTCTGCTTTTTTGAAAGGATATCATCATAACCGGTGTCGATAAAGTAAACAATGACATCTTCAAGGGGAAAGTTGGATGCCTGGTCCAGGACACGGCCTTCGATGTGTAAAATGGTAATCGAATGCATATGGTGCGTGGCGCAGGCGCTCACCGCCAGAATCAGAAACACGGCTATGATCAGATTAAATTTCATAAAAAAATAATAACCGTCCGATCGTCGTTGTATCGTCATAGCCGCTCAAGGCTGTTTTTTCAAAACCTTTAATCCATAGGGACATACCGCTGAGCAGATGCCGCAGTTGTGCCCCTGATGATATTGATAATAATGTTTCTTTTTCCAGCGGTCGCAGGCTGCGACATCTAAAATTTTTTCGCGCTCAAGTCCCGCATGCCAGGCACTGCCCAGCAATGCATCGGCCGGGCAGGCTTCAACACAACGCACGCAACGCCCGCAAAAACTGCGCTCAATCGGCGTGCCAAACGGCAGCGCCATATCGGTAAAAACGGTTCCCAGCCGAATCCAAGAGCCGAATTTGCGGGTAATAAGCTGGCAATGCCGCCCGATCCAGCCAAGCCCCGCGCGGGTGGCGGCGGTTTTGTGGGGAAAATCGCCTTTAATGTTGACCGTGTCGGTGCGTTCCGAGGCGGCCAGTGGATAGGCGTCAAAGCCTTTGCTGCTGATGGTGTCTGCCAGCAGACGGGCCACTTCATTTAAGCGGGCATTCACCCGGGCGTATTCATCGGCATAGGCCTGATCGGGTCCCTGCCGGATGCCGGCCATAATGCGCGGATTCATGGGGAGCGCCCAGGAAACGGCATACGGAAGCCGCTGACGGCTGCAATCCGGCGGTGTGTCAAAATCGGTCAGGTCCGCCGCTCCCCAGAGCTCAACGGCATGGGCCAACATCCATTGCGCCAGCCAGGCGGGCATAGAAAGGTGGGTATCGCTCAACCATCATTTCCTTTGTTTTTTAACAATTTATCCAGATCGGCAAACGGTTTGTGTATGCCTGCCGGTTGTTCTTCGCTGCCGGGGTCCTGCGCGGCAATCCCTTCGGCATCCAGGTAGCGTGAATGCTCATTGTCGTGGCAGTAAATGCACAGCAGCTCCCAGTTGCTCCCGTCGGGTGGGTTATTGTCATGGTTGTGGTCTTTGTGATGGACCGTCAGCTCGCGCAGTCGCTTGCCCTCAAATTCTCGCCCGCAGCGGGCGCAGACCGGCGGGAAAATTTTGAGAGCCTGTTCGCGATAGCCCTGAAGCCTTTTCTGCCGGCTGCTGCGGGCCTCAGCGACAACGCGGTTTATCCCGTCACGATCCAAACGTTTTTTCTTTGCTGGCATATGCTCACCTTCTCATCATAACCCCGGTTCTACAAAAATTTCAATCCATTGGAACCCGGCTCAAAAATGGTAGCACACCTAAAGCGGTATGCCGGTTCAAACGTAAAAATATCTGAGTTATATTTTCAACCGGCTAACCGGTAACAAGCTCAACCCTTAATAGCCGATCATGCTAAGTTTAAACCCATAAAATAGGGCGATCAAACCACCGGCGATCGAAAGGCACCCCAGAACGAGATACACCTGGGCGTTATGTTGCGCAGCTTTGGAGCGGTAAAAAAGATTATTTGCGGTCCGGTAAAAGGTGCCCCAAATACTCTCCTTATCTCTGTCACGATTAATTTTTAACAGGACCAGACCTAAAAAAATGGCCCAGAAGCCGAACAAAAGCCTCAGATATATATTTGTAATAATCATGGCACCACGATACTTACGGTTCGTGTTCAGTGCACTGAATATCGGGTTTAAAGGACGCCAAAAAGCAACAGGAGGCCAAAGAGCATGACGAGCGGCGCCAGCCATTTGAGCGTTGGCCCCCATTTGCTTAGCCAGGCTTCATTTTTGACCGGATCTTTACTTGCGCGCAAAACGCCGCGGGCCAGCAGGTAGGCGTAAAGCCCGCCGAGTAGGGGAATCAAACCTTCCAGATTCACGTTCATATCCCTTTCCTGCCGTTGGCGTTTAGATGAAAGAAACTTTTCGGCCGGCCAAAAGCGGCAAGCACAACCCCTTCATTTTCCGATGATATGCTTTTTAAATTGTTGATACACGTAGCGATAGGTCAGAATCGTAAACACCAGCGCGGTGGCGAGTGAGACGATGGTGATCAGTCCGCTCAATTGTGACCCCAGGATCAGTGACAGTAATCCGCCGTAAATAAAACCAAAGACCAGCCAGAACAGGCGAAAGAAAGCCAGTAACAATAGCGGCGTTATGCACCAGAACAAAATTTTAAGCGTCTGTTGTTCTTTGCCCGCTTGACCGAATTTTATCATAATATCATAAAGTTACATCCGATTAAAGGCAACGTTTCGTGAGGCGATCACGGCGCTACAGGTTACCCGTTTTCCAGAATTCTTTTTAAGTTTTGACCTTCTTCCTGCATATGCTTTTTCGCACTTGCCAGACCCCTGTCGATGGCTTTCTTGAAAAAGGTTTTACCCAGCCACCCCAGGCGGTAGATCCCGGATGCAATAAACAGGCAGGACGCTTCTTTGGGCTCAATGATAAATTCATTCTTCGGAAAATAGGTTCGCATGAAGCGGGATGTCGGGCTGTATTCGATTCTTTGATTGGGCACGACTTTAGTGATCTTAAATTTGAGCTTATGCAATTTTCCGTGAAGGTATTCTTCGGCATACATAACGGACCCCTCGGCCCACGGGTTACCTTCAAGCCAGCGGAAGCTTACGTGGTCTTTCTGATGCCACGCCCGGTAGCTGTCATCGTCGACAATACCGGTAAGAAAGTCAAAGATTTTTTCAGGCGTTGTTTTGATTTCGATTGAATCCGTCACAATCCGATCTTCGAAAAAGGCCATTTTTTTATCCTTTCTTCTTCCTACGGGATTTGTGCCGGGAAAACATCCAATTTCATGCAGCGGCATAGTTCATTTGAGAGCCTCGGTAACCGCCTGCTGGGCGTGGATGGCTGTGGTGTCAAAAAGCGGCACACGGGTGTGCTCCTGTTGCACGAGCATGACAATTTCGGTGCAGCCCTCGATGACACCCTGGGCACCGGCAGCATGCAGTCGATCGATGATGCGCAGGTATGCCCGGCGCGAGCTGTCGCGCACATTCCCCAGGCACAATTCCTCATAGATAACGCGGTGAACGATATCGCGATCTTCTTTTGAAGGAACCAGCACGTTTATGCCTTTTTGCTCCAGGCGGCCCTTGTAAAAGTCCTGCTCCATCGTAAACTTTGTGCCCAGCAATCCAATGGTGTCCATTTCTGCTTGCTTGATCCGGCCGGCAGTCGCGTCCGCAATGTGCAGCAGCGGGATGCTGATGGCCGCTTGCACCCGGTCAGCCACATTGTGCATGGTATTGGTGCAGATCAACAAAAAGTCGGCGCCGGCGGCCTCCACCTGAAGCGCTTTGTGTGCCAGAATGGCGCCGGCAGCTGACCAATCGCCCCTGTGCTGGAGTTCCTCTATTGGCTGAAAGTCCACGCTGACCATTGCGATCGGGGCCGAATGCAGGCCGCCGAGCAGGCGTCTGGTTTCTGCGTTGATCCAGCGGTAATAGAGCTCGGTGCTCTCCCAGCTCATGCCGCCAAGTAAGCCAATGGTTTTCATGCGAGCTGCATCCTTTCGAGCGGTGACGATATCTTTAACTTTTAACTAACTGCGGTTCACGATAAATTTCAGTTTTGATTCAAATAAATTCCTTTACTCCGACGGGATCGCCTTAAATTTTTCGGCAATCCCCGCTGCCATCATCTCACCAAACCCCTGATAGCTTTCCTGCGAGGGGTGAAAGCCGTCGGCTGAAAACATGCGCGGCTCGGGCTCAAAATCGAGAGGCACGTAAATGGCATTATCATGGTGTGAAATTTCATCGCGCGCGATGCGGTCAAATGTTTCGCCGCGGATGCCAAACAGCGCCCGCATGGGCTGGGGTAAAATCGGAAAGCCTCTGAGCGGCGGAATTCCGGCCACAGCGATGATGGCGGCTGGCGCATATGAGCAAAGCGCTTCCAGCAGTCTTGCTATGTTTTGCCGCCATCTGGAAACACTTGAAAGTGAGGTGATATCGTTGACGCCGGCTGACACCACCATGAAATCAGGCTGTTTTTCAGGCAATTGGGGCACAAGGTGCTCGATAATCTGATTTGAGACCGCACCGATGCTTCCGATGGCCTCCCAGGTGATTTTGCAATCCAATAAAAATGACAGTTTTTCGGCTGTTTGGCCCACCAGGGCTTTTGCCAGGGTTGTGGCCCCAACCCCGGCGATAATGGAATCACCGATAGCGATGAGGTTATAATTGGTGCCGGACCCCACAGTTCCCTTCCGGGGACCCGCGGCTGCCGAAAAGCGCGGTGCGGTCTTTCGGACGTAAATGGCCTGAGGCAATATGAAGGGAAACAATCCCCAGAATATGATGCTTCGCATGACGCGATCCCGTTAAGCGGCCTTCAGCAGATAAAACGCGTAACCGTAGCTATCCCCGTATGTTTCGAAAAACGCGATTTCAGCGTCCGTTTCTTCGATGACCGCCTGCATGACCGGGGCGGCCGATCGTCGCAGGGCATCCATGCGCTCTTTGAGCGGATCGTAGTAATAGGTCCACCATGCCTGAGCGGGGAGACGATGGACACCCAGCACATCGAATCCGGCAGCCCCGGCAAGGGCTGCATTTTTGCTTTCAGAGGCAATTTGCGGGTAGGCCTCCTGCCAGAATTCCAAAACGGGCACCGGTATGTCGGTGGTGAACCAGGTGATCTCTGAAATGACCGCAATGCCGTTCGGCGCCATCAGGGGTCGCCAGGTTTTTAAGGCGCCCTCAAATGTCAGGTTATACGCCGCCCCTTCCGACCACAACAGGTCGATACTGGCCGGAGGCCAGTTGAGGTTGCCCATATCTGCCTCGACGGTTTTGATCAGATGATCCAGGCCCTGCGCTCTGGCCCGGCTTTCCAGATCATCGAGAAACGGACGTGCAAAATCGACCGCGGTGATGGTCGTGTCGAACCATTCGGCCAGGATTAACGCGCCGGCTCCCGCGCCGCATCCCAGATCGACGATGTGCGCATTTTCCGGCAATTCAGGCAGAAGGGATAATATATGCCTTGAAAAAGATGGGTCTCCCGGACCCTGGCGTTCCAGGCCGCGATGCAATTCGATTAACGCTTCGATCTGTTCGTCATGATCTGTCATGTTTGCCTGCTAATTCGATCGCTCCGGCGGGATGGGCTTGCCGATTCTCGGTAGTTCTCTGACCACAAAATAGCGTACCCGGTGATGGTCCTCTGTCATAAAGCCCAGTCCGTTGTAAATCTCCTTTGCCGTCTGCTTGACATGCTGCTTCCACAATTCTGCTGGGATCTCCGCAAACTGATTTCCGGCAACCGATTACACCGATTCCTTCATTTTTTTACCCCCGTTTATCAGTCCAGATCCAGCATGCTTTTGCATCGATTGCATTTGACAACCCCCCGAAACACTTTGTTGCCGCACTCCGTGCAAAAATAGCGGGCTTCTTCGTCCTGGATCCATTTTTCAGTGCCGACCTCGCGTCTGTAGGGCACGGCCCTTAAAATCACTTTCTTACCGACAACCATCGGAAAATTTTCAATGTGTTCGCAGGGAAATTCATCGCACGCATGGCATCCGCCGAATTCTTTTGCGGCGGTGCAATCCCTGATCTCACATTGCTGACAATGCATAAAGCGATTATCAGACATGCATCCATCGCATTGCATATCCTCGATTGTAAGGTTTTCGCTGTTGGGCAGCGTGCCTTTGCCGGGAACGCCGCCCTGGTAGAGTGCCAGCAGTCTTTCTTTGAATTTTTGATTGTTATCACGATGGGCGATATAAATAGCGCAGACACCGCAATACAGGCCGCAGGGTGAAGCCAGCTCCGGATTTATTTTCATGGGTCGCTCCTTTATGGTTACCTTGGTGAAATTTTAATATAGCAGGTTGCATGAGCATAGACAATTTTCGGCTCAGAATCAAACACCCAAATTTGCCGGTTTGTATTTCTGACAGTGAGAGGTCAGGTTTTCCGGCCTTTAAGAATCCGGTATAGCCAGATTAGACTAATCGCAATGATGATATAGTTTACGATGACAATAATGATGAATACCATTTTATGAACACCGTGGGTGACCATTATGTTTTTATAAAAATGAGGTGGATCGGCGTCACGATCTTTCTGGCGTACATGTGAGATTACTGTTTCATCGAAAAGTATCGCCCTCGTTTTACCGATATGATAATTTTGAATATTGTAGTAGAATAAATTCAAAGCAGTAAAAAGGATGCTGATAATCAGCAAAATAACGATCACTGCCACGCCAAATTTTTGTTTCGGGTTCATGATTAAGCCTTGCCCGGTTTGATTGGAACAGTAGGGCGTAATTTCAATCGAAACCAGGGCTTTCCATTTGCGGAGACCCCCTCCTGATAAACATCGAAGATGGCGCTTTCCGGTTTTAAGGGTAGTGTGAAGTCAACAGGCGCAAAATCACCATTAAAGCGACCGTTTCAAATAGAGTTAAGCTGCTCAGATGAATTTCGGTTTTCCTGTCGTCGCGGACCTCCTTTTTCATCGCCTTTCCAACAGTTCCAGCCAACCAATGGGTGGGATTGCAGCATCAAAGAACGGACAGCACCATAATTGTCGCAGTTAATCTCATATTTTTTGCATTAACTTAATTGAGGGATCGGGGAGTTTTCCAGATCGAGCCGCTGCATGAATAATCGCCTGCGAAATCCGCGCAAACTCATGCATAAAGGCCCGTACCAAAAGAACAGCAAAGCACATGATAACAATAGGTTATCTAAAAGCCGGGTCTGTTTTGCAATTCGCACCACCGTGCCGGTCCCTGTTCTTTTGCAACGATCCCTAATGCACTCAAACAGTGCGCGGTTTTCGCAAACGATCATTCATTCCGCTCCATTC
>Ga0209536_100006250_pt1 | contig 18254 bp, 13 predicted proteins | sample DeeMarSeWOR28_12_FD_187461 | JGI IMG/M metagenome (GOLD analysis project Ga0209536, IMG submission 187461) | Marine sediment microbial communities from White Oak River estuary, North Carolina - WOR-2-8_12 (SPAdes) (version 2) | ecosystem: Environmental > Aquatic > Marine > Intertidal zone >... | reverse complement strand
TTAAGAAAAGAAACTTCCCCTAGTGCTTTTTGCCTGAGCACATGTTTGGGAGAAATCGCCACGGCTTTGGCAAGGGTTTCCTGGGATTTTTTGTTTTCCCCCAAGGCTTTTTCAACTTTGGCCAGCCAATCATAAGCGGTTACAAAAGTTTTGTTTTCGGTGATGACGGATTCGAACAGCTGTTGCGCTTCGGGCAGGCGATTTTGATAAAAATACACTTTGCCCAAACCAAACCGCGCCCAGGGCAATTCGCGGATATTCAGCACCTTGTCATAAACTTGTTCGGCGCCAGCATAATCGGCAACGCGTAACAACAAATCACCTTTTAATTTCAGTAAATCAAAAATATTTTTTTGGTCTTGTTGCATAATGGCATCGCATAAGGCGATGGCTTTTGCGTAGTCTTTGGCTTCGATAGCATTGGAAATTTTTTTAAAGCCTTGTTTCTTTTCCTGCAGCTTGCGTATACGCATTTGCAACACGACTTTATTGAAGGGCTTTACTAGATATTCGTCGGGTTGGAACTCCACCGCCCCCATGACCATTTCCGAGGTGTTTTCCGCAGTGTTCATGATAAAAAGCGAAGAGTAAGGCAGCAATTCCCGCTGCTTGGCCTCTTCCAATACCTGCTGACCGTCTTTACCCTCTCCCAGATTGTAATCGCACAACACCAACTCGATTTTGTCGGCTTCCAAGTGTTTTAGCGCTTCTTCACCATTGCGCGCTTCACGAATATCATTAGCGCCAAACCCCATCAACATGGAGCGCATCATCGAGCGCATGGCGGGAAAATCATCCACCACTAAAATTTTCACGTCTTTTAACGACCACAACTTCATGACTGGTTTGATTCCACACTGAAGGTTTTGAATTGGTTAAGCCATTACTGATAAGGTATCGGCAGGAAAATTAGCAGCTTTACAAACAGTTATCCTTTGGAGGGTTAAGAAATTGAACAAACCCTATATTTCGCATGTGGAGTGGTGTTGCCAGGACATTGAAGCCGCCGCGGAATTTTTTCAGACTTTGTTCGGCTGGCAGTTTAAACCGTTTGGAAACAGTTACTTACTCTGGGAGCCCGAAACCGGTGCGGCGGTTGGTTTGTTGCGCACGGCGCAACCTGCCCAAACAGCCGATTGCCGAGTGTTTGTCTCCGTGGACAGCATAGATGATTATTTACAACGCGCTATGTCGCTGGGAGGCAGCGTTTATGTGGTGAAAACCGCCATCCCAGACTATGGCTGGTACGCCCAGATCAAAGACACGCAGGGCAATATTATCGGTTTGTTTGAATCCTTAAGAACCCGCAGCGCTTAAATCCCCAACCACTGCTTCGCCTGAGCCACGGCGCTGGCCACTTGTTGAGGCGCCGTGCCGCCGATATGATTGCGTGCGGCCACCGAACCTTCCAGAGTCAACACGTCAAACACGTCTTTTTCGATTTTTTTGGAAAATTTTTGCATTTCCTTAAGACTCATTTCAGACAAGTCTTTGCCCAATTCAATACCACGGTTTACCGCCCGGCCGACAATTTCATGGGCATCGCGAAACGGCACACCTTTTCTGACCAAATAATCCGCCAGATCGGTGGCCGTGGAAAAGCCTTTGCGGGCCGCTTCGCGCATAGGATCCGCTTTGACTTTGATGGCCGGGACCATGTCGGCAAACACCCGCAAGCTGCCTTTCATGTTGTCTATGGTATCAAATAGTGGTTCTTTGTCTTCCTGATTGTCTTTGTTGTACGCCAAGGGCTGACCTTTCATTAAGGTGAGCATGGACACCAAATGGCCATTGATACGGCCGGTTTTGCCGCGGATGAGTTCAGGCACATCGGGATTTTTCTTCTGCGGCATAATGGAAGAGCCGGTGCAAAAACTGTCGCCCAATTCAATAAAATCGAACTGCGCTGAGGCCCACAGAATAAGTTCTTCAGAGAAACGCGATAAATGCGTCATGATCAGTGAACACACAGAAATAAATTCAATCACAAAATCCCGGTCGCTAACCGCATCCAGCGAGTTTTGCGCCACTGCGGCAAAGCCCAATAGCTCCGCCGTATAGTTACGGTCGATGGGATAGCTGGTTCCCGCTAAGGCCGCCGCTCCCAAGGGCATAACGTTTACCCGGGTGGCGCAATCGGCCAGACGCCCGGCGTCGCGCTTGAGCATTTCGAACCAAGCCAGCATATGATGACCGAAGGTGACCGGCTGCGCGGTTTGCAAATGGGTGAATCCGGGCATGATGGTGTCTACATGTTTTTCCGCCAGCAACACCAGGTTCTGTTGCAAGCGTTGCAGTTCACCCTGAATTTCAACGATTTCATCGCGCAAATACAAACGCACGTCGGTAGCCACTTGATCGTTGCGGGACCGGCCGGTATGGAGTTTTTTACCCACTTCACCAATGCGTTCAATCAAGCGGGCTTCGATGTTCATGTGCACATCTTCAAGGGATACCTTCCACTCGAAGCGGCCTTGTTCGATTTCCTCTTTGATGGCTTGCAAGCCTTCCACAATGGCTTCGTATTCGCTGCTGGTTAATACACCCACGTGCGCCAGCATGCGCGCATGGGCGATGGAGCCGGCGATGTCGTGCGCGTACAGTCTATGATCAAAACCCACCGAAGCGGTAAAGGCTTCCACAAAAACATCGGTGGGTTCTTTAAAGCGGCCGCCCCAGGGTTTGATGGTCTTGTCTTCTTTTTTCATCACTTCCTACTAGACTAATGTTTTTCTTATGTTTTTCTTTTTTTTTACTCAGCTTTCTGCGCAGTATAGTCGATATTGATGGTATATTGATGGCCCACTAAGGGAAATTCACTCTTACATGAACGAATCCAACCAATCTCCACTCCCGGACGGCGATGCCGCGCCAGACGCTGCGGATGATTTTTTCCTGCCGGACTTTTGTAACGTACGCATGGTATTCGCTGTGGTGGTCATTGCCGAAATGCTGGCTATCGTGCTGACCTTGGCGCCGTTGGAAAGGGCCGCCAACCGGTGGGAAGATCTTAGCATCATTTCTTTGTTTATTCAGTGGGTAGCGTTAATCAGTTCGGCGGTATTGTGTCTGGCGCGCTCCTGGTTGCGCAAACTCAGTGACACGGCGGCGGCCACGGCATCGTATTTATTATTACTGACCACCACCTCGCTGATCAGTGAGGCAACTTATTGGGCGGCTCATTGGTTGTTCCTGGGCCCCAATTTGCCGCAAGGCTGGCATACGGATTTTTTAATCAGCAATATCGGGATTTGTGCCATTGTGTCAGCCATTGTGTTGCGCTATTTTTATATTCAACATCAATACACCCGAAACTTGGAAGCCAAATCTCAAGCCCGCATTCAAGCCTTGCAATCGCGCATCCGACCGCATTTTTTGTTTAACAGTTTAAATACCATCGCCAGTTTGACCACTACCCAACCTGAATTAGCCGAAGAGGCCACCATCGATTTAGCGGACTTGTTTCGCGGCACCCTGGCCAATGCCAGTTACGAAGTGCAGTTAAAACAGGAATGGAACCTGGCGAGGCGCTATTTACACATCGAGAAACTGCGCCTCGGCCAGCGCTTGCAAGTGGAATGGGCGGTGGATATGGTGCCTATGGACGCTTTGATACCCCAGTTGACCATCCAACCCCTGGTGGAAAACGCCATCTATCACGGGATAGAACACATTCCCGAAGGCGGTACTATTACCATCGCCGGCACCATAGAAAACGGCGCTAAAAAGGAAAACCGCCTTATCACCATCACCATCACCAATCCGGTACCCGGATACACACCGCCAAAAGAACGGGCCAGCAATAAAATGGCACAGGAAAATATTCGTATGCGCTTGGCCGCATATTACGGTGCCAAAGGTAAATTATTAGCGAAAAAGGTCGATGCTATGTACGAATTGACTCTACAGTTTCCATACATTACCGCGCGAAAATGAAAATATTGATTGCAGATGACGAACCATTGGCCCGCTCGCGACTGCGCCGTATCATTGAAGATATGGGCCATCACGACATTGTCGGTGAAGCCACCAATGGCAAAGAGGTGCTGGTCCAATCGGGCGAGTTGAAGCCGGATTTGATTCTGCTGGATATTCGCATGCCGCAAATGGATGGCTTGGAAGCCGCATTGCATTTGTCCAATTTGGATAATCCCCCAGCCATTATTTTCACCACAGCGTTTAGCGAGCACGCTTTGGCGGCGTTTGGCAGCCACGCAGTGGACTATGTGTTAAAACCCATACGTCGGGAGCGCTTGGAACAAGCCATCCAGAAAGCCCGCAAAGTAAACCGCGCCCAGTTGGTGGAATTGGGACAAAACGACGAAACCGATCATTCCCGCACCCACATCAGCGCCCAAATCAGCGGCAATATCCGCTTGGTGCCGATAGAGGACATTTTTTATTTTCAAGCCGAACAAAAATACACCACTGTGCGGTATACGGATGGCGAAGTGTTAATCGACGAGTCGTTAAAATCGCTGGAAGAGGAATTCGGCGACCGATTTGTGCGCATTCACCGTAACGCTTTAGTCGCCAAAGCCTATATGGACGCGTTGGAAAAACTGCCCAGCGGTCAATGGGTGGTCAAACTACGCGGTTTGAACGGTGCTTTGGAAGTAAGCCGGCGGCACATGACCGGGATTCGCAAGCTGTTAAAGCAGCTTTCCAGTTAATGGTGGCAGATTACCGTTTCAGTAAAATCTGCTTGGAGCCATCAATGGCGGAATCCAAATAGGCATTAAAAAAATCCGTGCCTTGATAGCCAATGAGTTTGGGCACCAGCTCCCGCCCGTTTTCATCGACAATTTGCAAAGTGGGGGTGACTTGCACACCGGCTTGGTAGGCAAAATCATCAGGATCTATGCGGTGGCCGCGAAAGTCTTTTATGGACTCCATGCTGTCCACCATGACCTTGCGGAAAACCACTTTGCGATTGAGCTCACCGCTGATCATCATGGGGCGGATTACTTCTCTTTCCAGCAAATCGCAATACTCGCAATCCTCCGCCGAATACATCAATAAGATGGGTAAATGCTGTTGGTTGGACGCTTGCGCCAATACGGATAAATCCGTGGCTTTAGGCAGTTCTATAGCGCGGGATTGGTCCATCGATTCGGCCATAACCGGGGGAATTGCAAGACTCATCAAACCCAACACCGCAAGTATCGTCAAGTACCGCATACTTCTCAATAATCCTCAACTTAGAAAAATAAACAAACCAGTCTACACAGACTCGCCCAGTATACCACGCAAATTGGCCAGATAAGCCTGGCCGCGTTTTTGCCGTTCCTCAGGATCGGCAACCACGACATCTTTATCCCACACCACGGTATCGGCAGGCAATTCGGACAAAAACCGGCTGGGCTGACACTCGGCCCATTCCCCCGCCCGCTTGCGTTTGGCCGCATAGGTCAGAGTAAGTTCTTTTTGCGCCCGGGTGATACCCACGTACGCCAAGCGGCGCTCCTCTTCGATATTCTGCTCTTCGATACTGGTGCGATGCGGCAATAGCTCCTCTTCCACCCCAACCATGAAGACGAAGGGAAACTCCAGCCCTTTAGCAGCGTGCAAAGTCATTAGATTGACACAATCACGGTCTTGTTCGTTTTCCTGCCGGTCGAGGATGTCCATTAACTGCAAGCTGGATACCACATCACCCAGGCTCGCCTTGTCTCCCTGTTGATCCGCCAACTGGCCCATCCAGGCGATCAACTCGTCGACGTTTTCCATTTTGCGCTCGGCGCTGGCCACATCCCGGCAAATATCCTGAAGCCAGCTCAAATAATCAATTTCCGCCACCACATCTTTGACCAGAGATTTGACATCACCGTTTTCACTGCGGTGGGAGAAGTGGCTCACCCATTCCACAAACTGACGCACGCGTTTGAGGGCACGCTCGGATAAACGCTGCTCCAGCCCCAATTCGAAGGTGGCATCATACAAACTTACACCGCGCTCCGCCGCGTAGGTGGCCAAGGTCTCCAGTGTGGCGGGGCCGATTTCCCGGCGCGGTGTGTTGGCGATGCGTAAAAACGCGTGATCGTCGTCATTATTCACGATCAAACGCACATAAGCCATGATGTCTTTGACTTCGGTATAGGTAAAAAACGAGGTACCGCCAGTCAGGCGATAAGGAATTTGATGTTCGCGCAAATGCCGCTCGAACAGCCGGGATTGATGATTGCCGCGGTATAAAATCGCATAATCGCTGAATTGGCTGCGATTTTGAAATTTGTGATGCAACAGTTGTGACACCACCCGCTGAGCTTCGTGTTCTTCATTATTGGCGTGCAGTACCCGAATCGGTTCACCAAAACCCAATTCACTCCACAGGGTTTTGGGAAACACATGGTGATTGTTGTCAATGAGTTGGTTGGCGGCTTTTAAAATGCAACTGGTGGAACGGTAGTTTTGTTCCAGCTTGACGACTTTCAAGTTGGGAAAGTCTTTCTGCAACAACGCGAGATTTTCCGGCTGCGCGCCGCGCCAGGCGTAGATGGATTGATCGTCGTCCCCCACCACCGTCAACGCCCCTCTGGCGCCCACCAGCTGTTTCACCAATTGATACTGGGCGGTATTGGTATCTTGATATTCGTCCACCAGCAAGTAGCGAACACGGTTTTGCCACTTGTCCAGAGCCTGGGAATTACTGCGAAACAACTGCACCGGCACCCGAATCAAATCGTCGAAATCCACGGCATTGTAGGTTTTGATTTGCCTGTTATAGGCTTCGTAAACGCGGGCGGCGTGTAGTCGTTTCTCATCGCCCACTGCCTCGTACAATGCTTGCTCGGGCTCGATCATGGCGTTTTTCCAATGCGAAATACAGCGCTGTACCGCTTCCACGTCCGCATCATCCCCATAGGCTTTGCGCATCAACTCCTTGATGATGCTTAAACAATCCTGCGTGTCATAGATAGTGAACCCGGGTTTATAACCCAGCGCTTTATGTTCGCGGCGAATGATATTCAATCCCAGAGTATGGAAAGTGGATACGTTTAAACCACGGCCTTCGCCTTTGTGCAGCGATTCGGCGACGCGGGATTTCATTTCCTTGGCGGCTTTGTTGGTAAAAGTCACCGCGGCAATGTGACGCGCGGAAATTTCACAATCGCGAATCAAATAGACGATTTTTTGGGTAATGACCCGGGTTTTACCGCTGCCGGCGCCCGCTAAAACTAACAATGGACCGCCGATATAGCGGGTGGCTTCGCGTTGCCGGGGATTAAGTTGTGACATTAAACCTCAAGGTAATGAACTGAAACTTGCCTAAAGCGTCGAACGGGGGATTTTACCTGCTCTTCATCGTTAAGAAAAACGAATTTCGCCCAAAGGCCACTCCACGATGTTGGCAAGTGGAAGATTGAAGACTAAGCTCAATGGTAACGATAACCATTAGCAACGTCATTATTGATTTGCTCGCACTTATGCTAATTAAAAAGCCTGCAGTAGAAGCAAACAAGAACAATATAGACAGTAATAACAAAGGCTTGCAGTTTGCCATTGAACTCACGGCACAACCCACCCGCGCCGCACTAAGCCGCAAATTCGCGGGTATTTTGCGCGATTTGTATAACCTGCGTTCCATTCAATTGTACCGCTCCGAATATGGCCAAAGCATCGAATCCAAACGGAATCTGGATTTGGCGGATGTGCGCGTCTTTGATTGTTTGACGGCACTGGACCAACCGCTGCCGCTGCACACCCTGCCGGGTGCTTACACCTGCGCGGCCAACGACGAAGCGGTCGAACTGGAAAACGACTCCTACACCAGCAGTTATTTCCCCATCCACAGCGGCGGTGGAGTGGGCGAGATTTTGGCGCTGGAGCATCAACTGAAAACTTTACAAGATCAGCCGTTGTTGCAATCGCTCATATCGCTGTTCGAAAATCTTATCAATATTTTCAATCTGGCCGAACGCGACAGCTTAACCAATCTGCTTAACCGCAAAGCGTTCGACAAAACCATGAGCCAAATTCATACCAAGGAACACCAGAATTTTATTACCCGATCCAAACATCATTTTGTGTACCTGGCGTTGATCGATATCGATCATTTCAAGCACGTCAACGATCAATTCGGGCACTTGTACGGTGATGAAATTCTGATCGGCTTCGCCCGTCTGATGGAGCAATCCTTCCGTCGTCAGGACTGGATTTTCCGCTATGGGGGCGAAGAATTCGCCGCCATTATCGAAGATGTCTCCCCGCAACATATTGAGTTAGTACTGAATCGTTTCCGGGAAAAAGTCGAACAACACCAGTTTCCGTTTGTTGGCACCATAACCATCAGTATCGGTTGCGTGCATATCGAAAGCGGCGGAGCCTCCCCGTTGACCATCGATAAAGCCGACAAAGCGTTGTATTACGCGAAAGAACACGGCCGCAACCGCGTGTCGGTGTATGAAAATTTAGTGAGCCAAGGCGAGTTGATCGAAAAGACCGCGACCGAAACCGATGTGACTTTGTTTGAGTAACTTTGTACTACTGGTGGGTAGCTAAAAACTGGGTCATTTGTTCCGCCGGCACCGGCGGACTGAAGTGATGGCCCTGCAACTCATCACAATGTTCGCGTTTGAGGAATTCCACTTGGGTGGGAGTTTCCACGCCTTCGGCGATGACTCGTAGTCCCAGGCCGTGGGCCAAACCGATAATCGCCTTAGCCGTGGCGCCGTCTTTTTCCCGGCCGGCGATATTCATAATAAACGAACGATCGATATTCAAACTATCCACTTGCAAGCGCTGCAAATGATTCATGGAGGAATGTCCTGCCCCGAAATCATCGATACTCACTTGCGCTCCCAAGGCCTTAAACTGTTCCACCACGCGGGTGGCGCCTTCGATATTATTCATAGCCACACTTTCGGTGATTTCCACACTTAGAAATTGGGGATCGAAGTGTGATTCATGCATGATTTTGCTAAGGCTTTGCGTTACATCACGCTGTAAAAACTGCCTTGCGGACAAATTCACTGCAATGCGCAAACGGCCGAAACCCTGGTTGTGCCATTGTTGCAGTTGTTTAAACGCGGTCTCTATCACCCATATGCCTATGGGAAAAATCAGTCCGGTTTCTTCGGCGATGTGAATAAATTTAACCGGTGGCAGTAAACCATATTCGGGATGCTGCCAGCGCAGCAAGGCTTCCACGCCGACGATTTTACCGGTTTTAACGTCCATTTGCGGCTGATAATAAACCCGCAGTTGCCCTTTGCCTAACGCGTGACGCAAATGATGTTCAAGCTCCAGCCGGCGTTGGTTCCTGTCGCGCATATCGTGGGTATAGAAACAGTACTGATCACCACCCAGTTGCTTGGCCCGGTACATGGCGGCGTCGGCGTTTTTTAACAAATCCGTTTTGGTGGAACTGTCTAACGGATACAGTGTTACCCCGATGCTCGCGGGACTTAAGATTTCATGGCCGCGAATCCTGTGGGGCTGCGATAACTTGTGGGAAATTTTGCCAACAATCTTCTCCAATTCCTCCACCGTATTGATACCTTCGATGGCCAATGCAAATTCGTCGCCGCTTAAACGAGCCACAATATCACCTTTGCGCACGTTGCTCTTCAGGTGCTTGGCCACGGATTTCAACAGTTCATCACCGATGGCATGCCCCAGGTTATCATTGATCTTTTTAAAACCATCCAAATCAATAAAACAAACGGCCAGCAACTTTTCATCGCGATGCGCCGAGGCCATCACATGATCCAGACGATTGAGAAACAAATGGCGATTACACAAATCCGTTAAACTGTCGTATAAAGCCATGTGCTCATAAGTCGATTCGTTGCGCTTCAATTCGGTAATGTCTTGCACCGTACCCAAAATAGACAAAGGCTTGCCTTTCTCATCGACAATTACATCGCCTTCTGTATGAATAAAACGTTTGTTGCCGCGAACGTCGATAATCCGATAATCCACCCCAAAAGGATCTCCTTGCCAAATGGCACAATCGATGGCGGAACGTACTTTCTCCTGATCACTAATGTGAATGAGGTTCAAATAGGTCTTTAAGGTATTATCAAATTGCGAAGGGCCATACCCCAAAATCACCCGGGCTTGATCCGATAGCGTCATGCGAGAACTTTGAATGTCCAGTTTCCAATAACCGAGCTTGGCCACCCTCTGGGCCAGTTCCAGTTGTGAACGGCTGCTGAACAGCGCGTCTTTTTGTTTGTGGTTGCGTAACGCATAACGAACACGCTGAGACACCAACGCAAGATTACTGGTTTTATTGATAAAGTCTGTGGCGCCGGCGTCGAAAGCCCGGCGGATATAATCCAGCCCATCAACGCCGGTTAGTATGAGTACGGGAAGGTTCTGAAATGGGGCTTTTTCGCGTATGGCTTGACAGGTGGCGATACCGTCCATTTTACTCATCATCACATCCAGCAGCACCAAATCCGGTTCGACAATTTTCAGGCGCTCTAACGCCATTTCACCGCTGCTGGCCTCTTCCACCAGAAAACCGCAGGCTTCCAGCTCGTTGCGCAGCAATAGCCTGAAATCTCGCTCGTCGTCTACCAACAGAATCAGTGGCGCTTGCAAATCAACGGCTGCACGGTCCACCGTTAAGCGCTCCATTGATGACATTGTAGAAAAATAATTTGCATGACTTGACAACCAACCCTCTTTTACTGAACCAAAACCGCGATCTTTATTTAGTATAGCCGCTAATTCATTATTTTTAATACTAAAAGTCAAAGTTGTGACATCAGGTCGCATCGATATTTCCATAAGCAGCGGAAAATAACCGATCAGCCGTCGCTAAGTTGGAGGATAAATTTGGTGACTGTTTGATTATTAGTCTTAAATCAGATCGAAAGGGGTACGTCTAACTAATGGAAGTATAATCCACTTTGGCAGTTTGTCATGTTATCCGCGGCACAGTTTGCCCAGGCCGACCAACAGCCCATCTTATTTACTCACATGCAGTGCCTCATATGCCCGGTCAAACCTATTTTCCAGGACTTCATGCGCTGCTTCATCTACCACGCCACTCAAGTGCCATTTGCCCTGCAATTCCTCAATTTCGTTAGTGGTATTTGCCGATGTGTCTTGTTTCATCTTTTCGGCAAGTTGCGACACTTGATACTCCATGCGGGCTTGTTGCGCTTCGGAAGGCGATTCGATATTGGCTAACACTTCCATTTGCAAACACAACAATTGCTTTTCCGCAATGCGTGCGGTTTGCTGTTCTTGAATGTGTTGCGTCACTGGCTCCGGACCGGATTCACTGATTTTTTGCAATAATCCGTCGATGTTGTCAAAGCGCTGCCGAAGCGCTTTGCTGACACTATGAGAATACTCGGGCAATTGCTGCCATTGTACCTGTAGTTGGGCTAAATCCTGCAACGCCTGTGACGCGGCAATTTGTTGTTGTAAACAGCGGAACAACAATTTTTCTCCCTCGCGGCACAACAGCGCTTGCTGTTGCTGAGTTTGTATTCTTTGGGAAATCTCAGCTTTGATGCGTTGTTGGTTTTGCGTTTCGAAGGCGCGACAAGCGTCTTTAAATCGCTTTTCCAATGGCTGCGGTTTGCTCTGGCTGGACTTTTGTGCAGGTGGTTTTAATGCTGGCAGCGCCGACCATTGTTGCTTTAACTCATCAAAATCCTTTTGCGCCGCTTTTAATGCGTCACCTTCCAGCTTGGTCAGGTTTTCTATGGATTCGCAAATCTCCGCTCTGCTATCGATGATGCTTTGACGCTCCTGGCGCACCGCAGCGGTTTCTTGTTCGCGGCGCTCAAACACCTTATCGCAGCCGCTGCGAAACTGTTGCCATAGCGCTCCATCTCCTTTTGCAACGCCCACTTCTTTCCATTCGACTTGCAATTGCTTGATCGCCTCAATGGCATCCCGCAAACTCATTTTATCTTCTTCCAATTGTTTGACGATGCCTTCGGCGCGTTTGATTAATACCTCTTTTTCTTCTTTATTGCGGATCTTCTGATCCAAATGCAATTTACGCAAGGCGTTAATCACGTTGCGAAAACGCTTATTGATCGCAGCGCGGTCATTACGCTCGACAGCACCTAAATCGCGCCACTCTTCTTGCGCCACGTTGACGATCTTCTCCAGAGCCTTCCAGTCGATAAGATCCGTGGGCTTGTGGGATAAAACTTCTAAATACTCCTCCAGTGAGGCGCACGCGGCCTCACGGCGTTGCAGATTTTGCCCACGTACCTCGGCTTGTTGATCGAAATACTTTTGGCAGGGCTCGTAGGCTTTGGTACAGGCCGCATCGAACGCTTCCCACAATTCGTTAGAGGAATTGGGTTCGGCGGCGGTGATCTTTTTCCATTCTGTGCGCGCTTCCTTTATCCGCTGCGCCGCGTCCTGAAAGTCAAACTCAGGATTTTCCTGATTATCCAATACTTGCTCGGCCAATTGTTGCATTTGTTGGCACAATTGTTCTTTTACCGGAGCGTTGGACCATTGTCGCCAGGATTGTAATTCGTTTAATTGTTTCAACGCTTCATTGAATTGTTTAATGGATTTGTTTTTCTGCAATATCCGGCGTTCGTTTTGCGGAATCATGCCCAGCAGTTTTTTACCGCGATTGGCCAGGTTAACGCCATGTTTGGTCTTACCTGCTTGCAATGCATTGCTCAATTCCGAAGCTAATTCGGTAAATTCCTTGATATTGGCTTGCTTTTGTTTTTCTTGTTCCTGCAATCGATGGGATAACCCCTGCAAGTTTTCGCTTAATTTGGCATTGAGTGAATCATCTATGGAAAAACGTTTGGGTGCGGCAAGTTTCGAATAGGTCTTTTGCAACGCTGACACCGCAGCTGGATCGATGTGATCTTCTTGCGCTAGCAAAGCGGTGGTTTTTTCTATCAATTCACTTAACTTGGTTTGATAGCGCAACAACGTTTGTAAGTCGTTTTGGAAGTCATTGAGTTCGGTGCGCAAACGGTAAAATTGCTGATCGATATTCTCATGCTCGGTGCCGCTGGTGTCTTCGTGCGATAAAGCCTGTTGGGCGTCTTGCCAAAGCTGATAGTTACTGGCGAGAAAATTCTGCAACTCTTGCAGATCCTGCTCCGGTGGCCGTTCTTGCGCTGCGCTCAAAGCGATCATCTGTGAGAGTTTTTGCTCCAATGCTTCACATATCTTGCGTTTTTGCGCCTTAAATGGTTCGGCTTTTTCCTCCAAGGCGCGTTTTTGCGCTTCCTCTTGTTGTTTCAATTCATAGCGTTGTTCAAACTGCTCACTGAAGTCGCTAAATTTTTTGGACAACTCCTGATCCCAGTTTCCAAATGCGTCTTGCCATTGATCTTTGGTAGACTGCCATTGACCTTGCAAAGTATCGAATCGCGGCTTGGCGCTTATCCATTGGCCGGATTTGCTACAGCGCTGCACCAGAGATTCCAGATCCAAACAACACTGTTTGGCTTGTTTTTTTAATAATTTTGGGCGTTCAATTTCGGCGGTTAACGCATCCAGCCGTTCCTTCGCCAGGGCACTAACTTGCTTGTCTTTTAAGCGGGAATTCTTGAACACTCGCTCCAAAGTGGAAACTTGATTGATTTTCTCCAGGGCTTTTAAGCGCACCTCTTGGTCTTCGTCGTCAATGGCTAAATCACCCAGCAAAGACTGGCGTTGTATCTTATCCACCGCCAATGAGCGCAACTCCGCCTCTTTGGCCTCGCGGGCGACATATTCCACTGTTTCCTGATCGGCGATTTTTTCCAGGCATTGCTTGCGGCTTGGGTAATCGATGGCAAACGACGCGGTCCCGGCGACCAATTGGCGGATGCGTTTACCGGCACTATCAGCCAGCTGATCCTGGGTTTGCTGTAAATACAGTAATAGCTCAATATCCCGCAGGCGACCTACCACCATGCGACGGATCGTAATATCGCTATCGACTTTTACGACTTCGGCAAATATTTTTTGGCTGTCTTCTTTGCCTGGATTTAACGCTTCCAATGCTTCTTTGCGAATGCTGGGATTTTTATGCTTCCATTTAGGAGAAAATAGTTTTTGTATAAACATCTCGGAAACCTGTAGTTATTACAAAAGTAGTCGTCGCTTTTTATTATAAATCGACCATAAGCCGACTGCTTAACTTAACTTTCTTAAGATCAGTCTTGCCACGTCCCCGCAAGCCCTTGTATGCGATTGCAAGCCTCTGAAAACCGGTGATTATGACACAACTATTATTGCCTTCCTAAGGACAATTTGAAGCTTCAACGCACTTAATTTCGCTGTAACAAGGTATCCAAAGTGTCGTCCGGGGGATCAGGACGCCATAGACTATTTGGCTCATCCCATTGCCAGTAAGTACCCCCTAAAAACCGTTGCAGCGTCTCTCTGAGCAATACCGCAGCATCGCTTAAGGATAGATTGTTTGGATAATGGCCTTGCTCGCGATGCTGATCCAAATACCCCTTGGAGATACCTTGTAAGCGCTGCAATTTTGATTTGGCCGCTTCCACATTGTGCATCCAACTCCAGCGCTGGGACCATTGCGCCGCAGGCTCGCACAGTTGCATGATACCCACTTCGCCGTCTTCCCCTAAATAAGGCATACCTTGGACGTCAAATTGTTTCAATGCGCTGAGATGCCGCGCCAGGCGGGTCAATGGCGCTTGCTTGCCGCCCAAGCGCTCCACAACTGCATCCGGGGAGGGATTTCTACCTCGTATTGTGAAGTTCACAACAGCCTGATAGACCTCGCCTTGATATTCGGCACTGACAGTTAACATGGCATCGCCGCCACAAACCACATTAAATGGCGGCATCCACATTCCCATACCTATGGACGAACCTTGCAAGTTTAGAACTTGTCTGCCTATTTTTGCGCTGGGGCATTGTGCGGGCCAAATATTTTCCGTGATTTTCAGAGCCCATTGCATGGGGGCTTTGATGATTTGATCATTGTCATCCAGTAAGTAGGCTTCACATCGCATCATAGGCATAAAGCCCGTTTCGTCGATATAAATTCGCTGATTCGGCAGAGGATGGCGGATTTGCAATATCATGATTATTCTCCGTTGCCCTGTTACAGTTATTTATGAACAGTTGCATCATCATATCATGTCCTCCGTTTGGGCCAGCGCGCATTTGGAGATTTTTGTCCGCGGCACTACAATTAGCTCTTCGCGCCGCTTTCAGGAGCCCTATTTGTGAAGTTTACTGTTGAAGAATTCAGACATTGGGAACATAAATGCATTACCTTGCTGGGCATGTCGGGTGTGGGAAAAACCTGTCTCGCCAATATCCTGCGCAAACATAATTGGTTTCATTATTCCGGCGATTACCGTATTGGTACCCGCTATCTGGATGAGCCGATTCTCGATAACATCAAGCAGCAAGCGATGCGGGTGCCCTTTTTACGGGATTTGTTGCGCTCGGATTCCATATATATTTGCAACAACATCACCGTGGATAACCTCAAGCCGGTATCCAGTTTTCTCGGCAAACTGGGCAACCCGGAACTGGGCGGCTTACCTTTGCAGGAATTCAAGCATCGCCAACGTTTGCACCATCAGGCGGAAGTCGCAGCTATGAACGATGTACCGGAATTTATCCGCAAAGCAAACGTGATTTACGGTTACGAACACTTCATCAATGACGCCGGCGGCAGTATGTGCGAGTTGGATAACGAAGAGGTGTTGCGGGTATTGGAAGATCACACACTGATTTTATACATTAAAGCGACGGAGCATGATGAACACGAACTCATACGCCGTGCCGAGAATGACCCCAAACCCTTGTACTACCGGGAAGCGTTTTTGGACGAACAATTGGATATTTACCTAAAAGAAAACAACTTGCCTTATGTGGCCATGGTAAAGCCCGATGACTTTGTGCGCTGGATGTTTCCCCGGTTGTTTTATTCCCGCATTCCGCGTTATGAGGCGATCGCCAACCAATATGGCTATACCATAACCACCGACGAATTATCGAAAATCGAAGACGAAAGCGGCTTTTTACAGTTGTTGGAAACCGCGATCGCTAGGCAAACATAAGCCATTGTTAGCAACCGCTCAACGGAACCCGTATTTATGCCCATAGTCGCCCATTCCGATTTACCAACCTTCGAACGCCTGAAACAAGAAGGCGAAGCGATTTTAGACCCCCATCGCGCTTTACAACAAGATATCCGCGAACTACACATAGGTTTGTTGAACATGATGCCCGACGCGGCGCTGGCGGCAACCGAGCGGCAGTTTTTCCGGCTTGTGGGGGAAAGCAACCAAATCGCACAATTTTATGTGCACCCGTTTACCGTGCCGCAATTGCCGCGCAGCGACGAAGGCCGGGCCTACACCGAGCGTTATTACGAAAGCTTTGATCGTATTCGCAGCGACGGTTTGGATGCGTTGATCATTACCGGGGCCAACGTCACTCAGCCCGACCTTGCCGCTGAGCCATTTTGGGAGCCCTTGATTGAAGTCATCGATTGGGCCAAGGAAAATGTCACCTCGACCCTTTGTTCGTGTTTAGCCACCCACGCGGTGATGCAGTTCATGCACGGAAAAAAACGGCATCGCTTATCGCAAAAACGCTGGGGCGTTTTTCGCCACCGGGTCGTCAATCGTATCCATCCGTTGGTCAACGATGTCAATACTTTATTCGACGTGCCCCATTCCCGGTTCAATGAAATCAGCCGGGAGCAATTCGAACAAGCGGGATTACACGTCCTGGTGGAAAGTGAAGCGGCGGGGGTGCACTTGGCGGTGAGTGAAGATTATTTCCGAACGGTTTATTTTCAGGGTCATCCTGAATACGACACTATAAGCCTGCTGAAAGAATACAAACGGGAAGTGAACCGTTTTATCGCCGGGGCGCGCCATGACTATCCACCGTTTCCGGAAAATTATTTTACTCTACAAACCCAAGCTATATTGGATGAACATAAACATCAGGTGTTGTTTGCAAAACAAAACGGCTCAACCATCCCGGCGTTTCCGGAGTCGCTGATTACGCAGCGCTTGGACAATACCTGGCACGACACCGCCGAGGCGGTGATTAACAATTGGATTGGTATCGTTTATCAAATTACCAATAGCGACCGCAAACTGCCGTTTATGGAAGGCGTAGACCCCAACGACCCGTTGGGCCTGAAATCCGCTTAGTTGTTTCACTGGCGATGGAATACCTCATGCTTATCGTTTGCAGGTTGGCCCACTATTAATTCTCAAATGAAGTACAAATATTTTCGGTTTTTATCTTACTGGCTGATCGCAATAGTTGTCGGCATAGACGTCGGGCAAGCGCAGACACTTGAGCATACTCAAAAAAAGCCTGCCGACGTTGTGTGGTACGAACAAACCAACAGCGGCGACATCAATATTCATTTGTATTTTTTCTGGTCAAAAAAATGCCCCCATTGCCAGGAGGCACTACCTTTCGTGCGCTCGTTGCCGACGAAACACCACTGGCTACGGGTCCATTCCCTGGAACTTACCGAGCACCCGAATCATTTCGAACAATATATCAACATGGCAGCCATGCTAGGCCAGCAAGCCCGCTCAGTGCCGGCGTTTTTATGGTGCGGCCAAATGACTGTGGGCTATGATAACGAACACGGTATGGGGCAGTTTCTGCTGGAACAACTCAGCGCCTGCAGGCAACAGCTAGCCGCGCAAAACAATATGTCCATCGCCGATGTGCAATCACGGGCTGTTGATCCTGTAATCACATTACCGGTGCTCGGAAATCTGGATTTCAAGCAATTTTCATTGCCGACCTTTACTGTAATACTGGCTGGAATGGATGCGTTTAATCCCTGCGCATTTTTTGTCTTATTGTTTTTATTGAGTCTGTTGGTACATGCAAAAAACCGACGCAAGATATTATTAGTCGGCGGAATTTTTGTGTTTTTTTCCGGGCTTTTGTATTTCTTGTTTATGGCAGCCTGGTTGAACATATTCCTGCTCATCGGGCAAATCAATGCCATCACCTACGCCGCCGGCTCGCTGGCTGTGATTTTCGCCCTCATTAACATCAAAGACTATTTTTGGTTTAAACAAGGCGTCTCACTGAGTATTCCGGACAGCGCCAAACCGGGATTGTTCGCCCGCATGCGCCGGATCTTCCCCGTTCCGGTCTTCCTCAGGCGCTTCGCCGCACCCCGGTTGCTCTTCATTTTCGGCATAACAAACTCCTTTGGGGGCATCCCCCATCCCTCGTGGAGCAGGCCCGAAAGCCTCCCCCCAGGAGAGGCCCCTCAGGGGCTTCGCGTGATTCTCAGGTCCCTTTTGCTGGGGCCATGACCATGAACATGACCCTTC
>Ga0209536_100006249_pt1 | contig 18255 bp, 10 predicted proteins | sample DeeMarSeWOR28_12_FD_187461 | JGI IMG/M metagenome (GOLD analysis project Ga0209536, IMG submission 187461) | Marine sediment microbial communities from White Oak River estuary, North Carolina - WOR-2-8_12 (SPAdes) (version 2) | ecosystem: Environmental > Aquatic > Marine > Intertidal zone >... | reverse complement strand
CATAAACCGCCTGAACAGAGGTAATGGAGCCGTTTTTGGTTGATGTTATTCGTTCCTGCATTTCACCCATTTCAGTTGCAAGTGTTGGCTGATAACCAACTGCAGAAGGCATCCGTCCTAGAAGTGCAGATACTTCCGAACCTGCCTGGGTAAACCTGAATATATTATCAATAAATAGCAGGATATCATTTCCTTTGCCACTCCCGTCACCATCTCTGAAATATTCAGCAACAGTAAGTCCGGAAAGTGCCACTCGTGCTCTCGCGCCCGGGGGTTCATTCATCTGACCAAATACCAATGTCGCCTGGGATTTTACGAGTTCTTCCTGATCAACCTTGGAGAGGTCCCATTTGCCTTTCTCCATTGATTTCATAAACTCTTCTCCATATTTGATCACCCCGGATTCCAGCATCTCGCGAAGCAGGTCATTCCCTTCCCTGGTTCTTTCACCAACACCGGCAAAAACGGATAACCCGGAATACACTTTAGCAATGTTGTTGATGAGTTCCATGATGATGACTGTTTTACCAACACCTGCACCTCCAAACAAACCAATTTTACCTCCTTTAACATAAGGTTCCAATAAATCAATCACTTTTATTCCAGTGAACAATACTTCAGAAGAAGTGGATAAATCTTCATATTTTGGAGCATGTCTGTGAATGGGTAATGATCCAGTTGCTTTAGGTTGAGGAATACCATCAATAGCTTGTCCAACAACATTAAATAACCTTCCTCTTATATTTGGGCCTACTGGCATTTTTATTGCTGCGCCTGTGGCAATCACTTCCATGCCTCTTTTCAATCCTTCAGTACTATCCATAGCCACGGTTCTCACGCGATCCTCGCCAAGGTGTTGTTGGCATTCCAAAACTACTACCTGACCATCGGGTCGAGTTACCTCAAGCGCATCATAAATCTTTGGCAATTCACCAATTTCTTCAAAACTTACATCGACAACCGGCCCAATTACCTGTGCTACTTTTCCTTTTTTTGACATGTTCCTTACTAAAAATTAGTCTCTTGTAAAACAAGTGCAAAACTAAACTTTAATATTGTTTTTTACCAAGGTAAGATTGAAAATAATCCATTATTTGGCCATGTATAAATTAAAATTATACAGATGTCTGTTGCATATTAAAAATCAACCAGCTAATATTGCATTCCATTTTGAAAATGGTGAAAATTCCTCCATAGCTCAGTTGGTTAGAGCGGCTGACTGTTAATCAGTAGGTCCCTGGTTCGAGTCCAGGTGGGGGAGCTGAAAAAAAAAGAGTTGTGAATAGTTAGCAACTCTTTTTTTGTATCGGGTTTTCTGATAATCTTCCTAATTCATCGAAAATTCTTCCCCTTAATTTTGTCGATTGAAACGGTTGAAAACATTCAATTATTAAATCGATTTTTATAATTACCGGGAGTATATCTGGTTCTTTTCTTAAATACACGCGAGAAATATTGGGTAGATTCAAAACCAAGTTCGATCGAAATTTCCTTTATTGATTTTCGGTTTTCTATCAGTAACTCAGTAGCTTTATTAATCCGGTGTTGCATGCGAAATTCCCCAGGGGCCAAACCTGTATAATCTTTAAAGATCTTTCGAAATTTGGAGTAACTCATAGTCAATTCTTCGGCCACATTTTCAATGGAAATCTCCTGTTCAATTTGGATTAACATTAATTTGGCTGTTTGCATTATTCGATCTATATTTTTCTCACGGAATTCTGACCGCTTTTTAATTGCATATATCCAACCAAACAATTTCAATACTTCGCCCGCCATGACTTGTTGATATCCAGTAAACTCAAGTTGACTGGATTCAAGTATATCCATAAAAATTCTGACAATTTTATCCTGATAACCGATTATTCTACATGGATTTTGTTCCGTAAAACCAAGCTTTGGTAAGATAGAATTTACCATTTCACCCTGGAATCCAATCCAATATGTATTCCATGTAGTTTCAGGATCTGGTTTATACCTGTGCCATACTTCCGGAAATAATAAAATAAGTGTTCCCTCAACTATTGGAACTGAACCACTTTCTTTGCTTTCGAATATACCGTTGCCATTTACCAAATAAATAAATTGATATTCATGAAGAATTCTACCCTTATTCCATGACAACTCGTAAGACTTGGGATGATCAGCTGATGGGTAATGCTCACCGGGTGGAATAAAGGAAGATCCACAGTCCAGGATATACAACCCCCAATTTTTATCTTCTTCGCCTATGGCAAAATATTTTTGATAACTAGTATTTATCATATCAAAAAGTGCACACAAAATATCAAGATATGTAAAATCATTTAAATTATCATTCTTTATCTTAGGTAATAAACAGTTCGCAGCTATGATTTCCCTGTCAAAAAGTGCAAATACGATTTCCATAAATCGCTTGAAAAAAATAAATGCAAAAGTAGGAATACTGGGAGTAGGCCATCATACCTACTGGGATCAGTTTGTGGGTTTACGGGAACAACTGAATGAAAAACTCAATACTTTCGAAGGTATAGTTAAAGCAAACCTTGTCGAAACTGTAAACTTTGGCATTTCAGATTGCGCAGAAACGGCATATGAGATTGTACTAAAAATAAAACGTGAGAATCTTGATCTTTTATTTATTGATATGGTAACCTATGCCACTTCAAGTGCTGTAGCTGCAATATTTCGTGAGATCAATGTACCCATAGTACTTGTGGCATTACAGCCTCAAAAGGCGATGGATTATCAGAAAGCCAGCACACATATGCAGCTTTTCAACGATGATATCTGTGCCATTCCAGAATTCGTGAATGTAGCCATAAGACTTGGAAAACCAGCGCCTTCGATAGTGATTGGAACACTTCACGACGATCAGACTGCCCTTGAAGAAATTCATGATTACTGCCAGATCGCAAAAGTACTTCACGAGTTAAAAAATGCCAGAATAGGTCAGATGGGTCATGTGCTGGAAGCCATGCTCGACATGCACACGGATCCTACACTTCTCACGGCGACTTTCGGATGCCATATCGTGCAAACGGAACCGGTGGAGGTGATGAAACACTACCGGGAAACCAATCCGCATGAAATTGACCAATATAAAAAGATCATCACCGAGTTTTTTGATTTCCCGGATCCCAAATCAGATCCGATCACTGAAAAGCTATCAGCAGAGGACCTGGATACTGCAGCACATGTGGGAGTTGCCCTGCAAAAATTTATTACGAAGAAAAAACTTGATGGCCTGGCGTATTATTACGAAGGTGAACCAGATTCAGAGTTGAGAAAAATAGTGACCAATTTTATTGTTGGGAATTCGTTATTGACAGCTGCTGGTTTTCCGATGTGCGGTGAAATGGACCTAAAGACATGCATCGCCATGATGATCATGGATCGCTTGGAAATGGGTGGGAGTTTTGCTGAATTTCATCCGGTGGATTTTAATGAAGGGTTTGTGTTGGTGGGCCATGACGGGCCTCATCATATCAATATTGCAGATGGGAAACCAGTATTGCGAAGTCTGAAAAAATATCACGGTAAACCAGGTCACGGCGCTAGCGTGGAATTTAAAATCAAGGACGGTCCGATCACAATGCTGGCTATTGCACAAAAAGCTGACGGGAAATTTAAGTTTATCATTGCAGAAGGAGAATCACGACAAGGACCTATACCACCAACTGGTAATACCAACACGCGGGGATTTTTCAAGCCAGATGTAAAAACCTTTTTGAAGCGCTGGTTTTCGGAAGGTCCAACACATCATTTTGCTCTCGGTATAGGACATCGCGCAGAAACAATAAAAACAATTGGGAACTTTCTGGGAATTGAATCTGTCATTATTCCAGCAATATGAGTGCGGGATATACCATAGGAATATTACTTGCTTACTTCGGTCTGCTTTACCTTGTTTCGTTTCTAAGCACCAGAAAATCTGATTCTTCTACTTTTTTCATCGCAAACCGCCAAGCTCCTTGGGGCCTTGTCTCCTATGGGATGATCGGTGTTGCGATTTCTGGAATTACCTATATATCTGTGCCAGGCCAGGTGGTGAAAACACAGTTTTCCTATATGCAGATGGTTTTTGGATATGTAATAGGATTGCTTTTAGTTGCCTTTGTATTCCTGCCAGTTTTCTACAAAATAAAAGCAATATCCATTTATTCATTTGTCGATCAACGATTTGGATCGAAATCTCACAAAACTGCATCGATATTTTTTTTAATAGCCCAAACCGCAACTGCTTCCTTCAAACTTTTCTTAATGGCTCATGTTCTTCAACTGGTACTTTTTGATCAATTGGGAATGCCTTTCTGGCTAACTGTGCTGGTCACATTATTGTTGATCTGGCTGTACACCTATCGGGGAGGTATCAAAACAGTGATTCTCACCGATACCCTTCAAACTACATTTTTAATTAGTGCACTTTTATTGAGTATATGGTCCATTAGCAATCATCTCGGTGTTTCTGTAAAGGAGTTATATAAATCCATGGATACTGCAGGAATTTCCCAGGTTTTTTTCTGGTCGTGGAAAGATCCAAATAATTTCTTCAAACTATTATTAACAGGCATTTTGCTCACCGTAATGACGAATGGCCTCGACCAGTCGGTCATGCAAAAACATCTCACTTGTAAAGATCTGGCTTCTTCCCAAAAGAATATAGTTACGCTTTCCGGTATATTGATCTTTGTAAATTTCCTGTTTTTATTTTTGGGTGGAGGATTGCAGCTATTCAGTGAGCATATCAATCTGCCCATTCCGGAGCTTACAGATAACTTATACCCAACCGTTGCAATAGAACATCTTGGCATTGCCGCTGGAACGTTTTTCCTGGTAGGCATTGCTGCTGCTGCATATTCTTCTGCCGATTCATCCCTCACCGGATTAACAACTTCCTTTTGTGTCGATATCCTTCATTTTAATATAGAAGATGGAAATCGAATCCGGCAGCGACAATGGATTCACCTTGGCTTTTCTTCCCTGATTTTCATTTTGATCATGGTTTTTAATGAAGTAAACAATGAAAGTGTTTTATATTATTTCATCCGAACATCGGGTTTTATCTATGGTCCATTGCTTAGCCTTTTCCTTTTTGGCATTTATTCCAAAAGAAAAGTAAGCGATCATATGGTGCCAATTATTTGCATAATATCCCCACTTTTATGTGTGCTTATCGATCAAAAATCTGAAGCCTGGTTTGGAGGTTATGAATTTGGATATGATATTCTTTTACTAAACAGTCTGATCGCCTGGTTAGGCTTGTATCTTCTTTCGTCTAAAAAAAATGAATAAATGAAAAACCGCATGAAAATGAATTTCTATAGATTATTAATAACCTTTCTTGTATTACTTCAAATTCCACTTGTTACTATTGCTCAAGGTGACCTGAAACATCTTTTTAAAAATCCACCTGAGGAGGCAAAACCTAGAGGTTATTGGGTGTGGGCTCATGGAAATTTTAATTATGAAACCATAAAAAAAGAATTGATAGCATTTCAGGAAATGGGATTAGGTGGCGTCGACATATTCGATATGGGAATTGCTGATCCACTTGATGTGATTCCACCAGGCAATACGTTTATGGGGGATAAAATGGTCGACGGAATTGTATTTGCACTGGAAGAAGCAAAAAAGCTCAATTTGAGAATGGGTCTATCTGTCTCCAACGGCTGGAATGCCGGTGGTGACTGGACATTAGCCGATGAAAAACTCATGAGGTTGCTGTTCTGGTCAGATACCATTAAAGGTCCGTTACATATGGATCAAATAGGTTTTCCGGATGTCCCCACTATATTTAAAAAGCCATATGGAACTTATGAGCTTTTCCCGCAATTCACCGAAGATGGATTTCCAGAATATTATGAAAATGTGGCCTTGATTGCTTATCCTGTAACTACAGATAATACGATCAATGATTTCAGTCAGGTAATATATTTTGATGTAAATAACATCGATGGAAACCAGGTGACAATTGATTTGCCGGATGGTAATTGGATATTGACAAGGGCAGTGGTAACACCCCTTGGTCAAAAAATGTGGATGAGAAGCGATCGATCAAACGGATTTATTATGGACCATTATTCCAAAAAAGCAACCAAACATCATTTTGAATACATTATTAACAGGTTGGAAGAAAGAATGGGTGACTTGGAAAAAAGTACCCTGGAACGTCTTTACCTGGCCAGTTTTGAAGCAGAGGATTATGTCATCTGGAGCCCTGAATTAAGTGATGAATTTTTTACACAACATGGATATCGAATAGATCCATACATCCCGGTATTTTCTGGGCAAACAATTATAAGCAAAGAAGTTTCAGGACGATTCCTGCATGACTACAGAACGACTGTTTCTGACATGTTTGTCAATAACCATTACCGACAGGCAAGTAGCATCTGCCGTGATCATGGAATTTTATTAGCCTCAGAATCAGGTGGGCCAGGTCCACCCCTGCATTATGTGCCTACTGAAGATGCCAAGGCTCTGGGAGCAGTGGATATCATGCGTGGTGAATTCTGGAACTCGCCTAAACGATGGGATGATCGAAATGGAAATGATTTGTTGCAGGTAGTTAAAAATATCGGAAGCGCTGCACATATCTATGGACATAAAATCGTTGAAATGGAATCCTTCACCAGCCATAATAAGCATTGGCAGGAAACACCGTGGGAATTGAAAAAATTGGCAGACCGCGCATTTTGTGAAGGTATGACCAGGGTGGTGTATCATACGATGCCTCACAGTCCGCCGGAGGCTGGGGTTCCAGGTTGGAGTTACCAGGCTGGCACACATATCCATCCTAAAATGACCTGGTGGCCAATGTCCAAATCGTTTCATGGATATCTGGCCCGGTGCGGAGCGATGCTTATGGAAGGCCGGTTTGTTGCAGATGTCGCATACTATAAGGGTGGAGAGGTCCCCAACTTTTCAACCACCAAATATATTCATCCGGATCTGGGCTTTGGATATGATTACGATGACCTGAACACCGAAATACTCCTTCAAGTTGAGGAAGTGAAAAATGGAAGGATCGTGCTGCCGAGTGGTATGGAATATGAAATCCTGGTTCTTCCTGAAAATAACAGAATGGATTTGGTAGTACTAAAGAAAATTGAAGAGTTGATAAATAAAGGGGCCACTGTTATCGGTCCACGACCAACAAGAACATTTGGATTAACTGGATACCCTGAAAACGATATTGAACTAAATAAGATAGCGGATAACATCTGGGGCAAATCAAAATCCAAAAAGAAAATAAACAAAAAGTATGGTGACGGGCAGATCATTTATGGAGAAACGACGAGAAATGTCCTGCTGGAGAAGGGGATCAATCCAGATATGGAAATAAAATCTGGTAGAGCTAATATCGATTATATCCACAGAACGTCAGACGGAGGTGAAATATATTTTATACGAAATGTTGATTCCGTTTCATGTGATGTGGAAATCCAATTTAGGGTTCATGGCCTGCAGCCAGAATTCTGGGATCCAACTTCTGCTTCCATAAATGCTGTAAATGTCTACCAGCAAAATAACCTGGGGACCATCATTCCCATGCATCTGCAAGGGTTTGAATCGATTTTTATTGTATTCAGGAAAGGGGAAGTTCACCAAAACCACCCTATTTCTGTTTCACTGAATGGTCAAAAAGTATATCCTTCATTACCTTCAAATCTTGATGGCTTCCATATTACGTATCCACCGAAAGAGGAGATGCAAATAATCAGCGATCAACCAGGAACCTATCACATAGCCTTTAGTAATGGTATTGAAAAAACGGTGGAAATTGAAAATGATCAACAGGTCAGGGGATTGGAAGGCCCATGGGATGTACGTTTTCCCCATGGATGGGGAGTTAAACCTCTTCAACAGTTTGATCAATTACTGGACTGGACGACATCAAGTGACCCGGGACTAAAATATTTTAGTGGAATTGCATCGTATATAAAATCCTTTATGGTGAAAAAGGAGGAGTTAGGAAGTGAATACAACTGGATACTGGACCTCGGAACTGTTGGGGAGGTGGCTAAAGTGTATTTCAATAGCCGGGAAATCGGGAATAGTTTGTTTCCTCCTCATGTTCTGGATATCACAAATGATCTTATTCCGGGTCAAAACCATTTGGTTGTTGAAGTTGCTAACACCTGGAGAAACAGGCTAATTGGGGACTCGAAGTTACCTTTTGAAGAACAACTCACAAATAGCAACCTGGCCAATGGAAGCGATCCGAATAATCGCCCCTGGAGTAATTATGATTTATTCCCTTCCGGATTAATTGGACCGGTCAATCTTATTCGAAAAACAAAAACATATATTACCCAATAAATACAATTATATGGGAAAAGCACTATTTTCAACGATTTATTTACTAATCCTTGCACTGAGTTTTGCTTGTAAAAATTCTCAAAAAGACCCTGTCAAAAAGCCAAATGTATTATTGATTTTCACTGACCAGCAAAATGTAAATATGATGAGCGCTGCAGGAAATCCATACCTCCAAACACCTGCTATGGATAACCTGGTCAGCAAGGGAGTAATGTTTACGCAATCCTATTGTACATCACCAGTGTGTGCACCAGCACGAAGCAGCATCATTTCCGGTAAAATGCCCCACGAAACCGGGGTAGAGTGGAACGGAGATGAAATGAGAGAGGATATTTTAAATGCAGGGGATATTTTTCGAAACGCAGGATATAAAACCATTTGGGCAGGCAAGTGGCATTTGCCCGAAAGTTATCCACAAAGAGCAGCTTCTAAGCAAAAAGAAATCCGCGGCTTTGACTTGCTCCCATTCTGGAATCCTGAAAATAAAACCTGGATGTTGGGTGCCGAAACTGATCCACCACTCACAGAAGCTGTAGTAAATTTTTTAAAAGATCATGATAAGGAACAGCCATTTTTTCTGGCGGTAAGTTATCATAATCCACATGATATATGTTTTTATGCACGAAAGGATGGGTGGTTTGCAGAGGGAGATTCCCTCCTGGAAATTCGTTATTATGGATTTGAATACAGATTACCAGATGTTATTGGCACACATCCAGACCAGGTGGAAAATCTACCTCCATTTCCGTCAAACTTTGCTATCGATCCAAATGAACCGGAATTTATTCAACAAAAACGGGCTTTTCACAATGAATATGGTTTGGAGACCAAACTCGCCAATCAAGAGTTTACTGAAAAGGAATGGCGCGGATACTATTATGCCTATTGTCGGCTGACTGAAATGGTAGATATTGAAATTGGAAAATTATTGAAGGCATTGGAGGATTATGGATTTGATAAGAATACAATAATCGTGTTTACTTCTGACCATGGCGATGGTGCTGCTTCACACAAATGGGCTGCCAAATTAAGCTTGTATGAAGAATCCTCGAAAATACCATTGATCATTTCATGGAACAATAAAATTCAGGCTGGTAAAACCGATAATTCACACCTTGTATCGCAAATTGATATTTTACCTACGCTTTGTGACTATGCTGGTATAAATTCATCTGCTCAATTTACAGGGAAAAGCTTTCGGCCCATTATCGAAAATGAAAATGCAGATTGGCGATCATACCTGGTAGTAGAACTTGCAGACTTCAAACCGGATAGTTTACGAAAGGGGCGCATGATCAGAAGCGCTGACTATAAATACAATGTATATTCACTGGGGATGAACAATGAACAATTCTTCGACCTGAAAAATGATCCTGGAGAAACTCTGAATTTAATTAATGACAGTACCTATCAGGATGAAATTTATCGTCACAAAATGCAATTGAAAGAATGGATATCACAATCAAATGATACATTTGGCTATTAACTTTTTATCATTTAACAGGTTAATTTTACAGGAATCCATAACACACCGCAGCAATTGGGATTAAATTTATCCTTTATTTGATTTATTATTGCAATATATGAAACAAGTAATAGAAAACGTTGAACTGTCTTATCTGTCTTTCGATGACTACGAGGACCTGAAGCAAGTAATGATTGAGGCGTATCACACTATGCCCAATGCATATTGGAAAGAATTTCATGTAAACAAGTTGCTGGAACTATTTCCGGAGGGTCAGATTGTGGTTAAGGTAAATGGCGAAATAGCAGGTTGCGCTTTATCCATCATCATTGACAGTGACAAATTCCATGACCAGCATTCATATAATGAAATTACAGGAAATTTTACCTTCGATACGCATGATCCGGAAGGTGATACGCTGTATGGGATTGATGTGTTTGTAAAGCCGAATTTCAGGGGATTACGCCTGGGTCGCAGAATGTATGATTATCGGAAGGAGCTTTGTGAAAAATTGAACCTCAAGCGCATCGTCTTCGGAGGCCGCATCCCCAATTATCATAAATATGCATCCGAACTAACTCCTAAACAGTATATCGAGAAAGTACGATTAAAAGAGATCCATGATCCGGTATTAAATTTTCAGTTAGCAAATGATTTCCACCCCATTAAATTAATTAAAGGATATCTCGAAGGCGACCAGGCGTCTAAGGAATATGCTGTTTTATTGGAATGGGATAATATTTATTACGAGAAACCAACCAAAAAAGCAAAGACAATTAAGAAGGTTGTACGCCTGGGCCTGGTTCAATGGCAAATGAGGTTATACAAATCTTTCGAAGAACTTATGGAACATGCTGAGTATTTTATTGATGCTCTCAGTACCTACCGGAGTGATTTTGCACTGTTTCCGGAATTTTTCAATGCACCACTTATGGCTGAGTATAATCACCTGACTGAGTCTGATGCTATTAGAAAACTGTCTATCTATACTGAAAGGGTTAAGAATGAATTTGCCAGATTGTCTGTCTCCTATAACATTAATATTATCTCCGGAAGCATGCCTGAAATTGTTGATGACTCTTTATATAATGTAGGCTATTTGTGCAAAAGGGACGGAACTATAGAGCGTTATGAAAAAATGCACGTGACACCGGATGAAGTTAAGGTATGGGGAATGAAGGGAGGGAATGGTATTCGAACCTTTGATACGGATTGTGGTAAAATTGGAATTCTGATATGCTATGATGTAGAATTTCCGGAGCTCAGCAGAATTTTAGCTGATGATGGTATGGATATTCTATTTGTGCCATTTTTAACTGATACTCAAAATGGTTTTTCACGGGTACGTAATTGCGCACAAGCCAGGGCGATAGAAAATGAATGTTATGTGGCTATAGCTGGAAATGTTGGCAATTTGCCCAAGGTGCATAATATGGACATTCAATATGGACAGTCCATGGTATTTACACCGTGTGATTTTGCCTTTCCGACCAATGGCATCAAAGCCGAAGCTACCCCAAATACCGAAATGATCCTGATCGCCGATGTGGATATTGATCTTTTGCGTGAACTGAACAATTTTGGAAGTGTAAAAAACCTGAAAGACCGGAGACTTGATTTGTTTGAATTGAAAAAGAAGGTTTAATTGCTCGAATAATATTATACATCATATTCAAACAAAAATTAATTGAAAATTTTTAGTTTACCTTCACCAAATTTTGCTGATATCTGTTTAATGGCCTCTTATAGAATAAACTACATCTAACCACAATACATTTTTTCAAGCTACAATAAAAATTTAGTCCTAGGTAGGAATTCCAGGTGTTCATCTGTTTAATATATGCACAATAAAAAAAATGAACACGTGATCTCAATTTCTAATCGTTTTGATCCGCATCGGATTATTGTCATGGTTGATGATAGTCTACCGCTGTTATTTTTTTAATCAACATAGTGAGCGAATACATTGCTCTAATTCAGGATTCATAGTGTGATAACAAAGATTAGTGATATAGAAAGGTGGTTAAAAACTAGAGATAACGAATTGAATATTGCAATGAAAAGATAAAATGTTAACATAAAAAAAGAAAAACGCCAAAGCTGACTGATAAAATTGTAATATTCTAAGATTTGATTTACGATAAATGGTTAAATTAATTTGAGTAATATTACAAGCTTGGATAAACAGTGATATCCATTTTTTTCAGTTGCTTTTTTTCTTGAAAATGCATACTTGTGGCATATTTTTTTTATTAATATGGTTAGTTTTTGCCACTACAAGTATCAAATTTTTTTAAGAATCAAGTTTGGGTATTATGCAACTATTGGGCCATCGAATATATATATCAACACTGGTAAGTATTGTTTTCCTAGCTACGTTTTTTTTGGCAATCAGGGGAATTCCCTATTACAGCACAAGTTTAGAAGAACGGTTTTATCACCCGGACCATCATTTATTTAAACCTAGCGGATTACTGGGTCATGGTCTGGGAATCATTGGTTCATTATTGATTCTCATTGGTGTTTTTTCCTATATGGTCAGAAAGAGATACCGATTCCTTTCGCGTTTTGGCAGACTAAAATACTGGCTGGAATTCCATATTTTTCTTTGTGTCTTGGGACCTATCATGATCCTGTTTCACACAGCATTCAAGTTCGGGGGGATCGTTTCTGTTAGCTTCTGGAGCATGGTAGTTGTGGTAGCCAGTGGTGTTGTTGGCAGGTACATCTACCTACAAATACCAAGGACCATGGAAGGAAGGGAATTAAGTTTGAATGAAGTAAGGCAGATGAAGGAAAATGTAAATGTTACCATCAAAAACAGATATAAGCTGGACGAAAAAAGCTACAGCGCCGTCTTGAAATATAGCCAGGGTAATACAGTGCACCGTCATGGAAATATGATGATCCGAATGATCCGTCAGTATTTTGAAAATTTCAGGAGGATCAACGGATTAAAAAGAACGCTAAGAAAGAACAAACTTTCCAAAGCAAGGATCAGTGCATTGATAAAGCTACTGAAACAAGAAATCTCCCTTCACAACAAGCTGCAGCGATTGCAGAGTATGCAACAATTGTTCAAATACTGGCATATTGTTCATTTGCCATTCGCATTGATCATGTTGGTCATCATGATCATTCATGTAGGCATAACACTTGCATTTGGAGCCAGATGGATATTTTAAATTGAACAAGGATGGAACAGGTAATCATTTATTTTATCGTCTTTTTGTTCTGCGGAATCATCCTTTATATCTATTTGAGGAAGATGAAAAAAGAATCACAGCTCGTTGAGGCCAAAGTGACAAAGGCAAAGGAGGAAGGCCTTTTTGAACCAGTATCCCTCTACCCTCATATTGATGTAAATAATTGTATCAAAAGTGGGGCATGTATTACCGCCTGCCCGGAAAAGGATATTCTCGGCATAATGAATGGCCGTGCAACACTCATCAATGCTTCTCAATGTATAGGTCATGGCGCTTGTTTTCATAGTTGCCCGGTCGAAGCTATTTCTCTGGTGATCGGAACTGAAAAAAGAGGAGTAGATCTCCCACATATTGATCAGGATTTTCAGACCAATGTGCCGGGTATGTATATAGCAGGAGAATTAGGTGGAATGGGGCTCATCAAAAACAGTGTGGAGCAGGGACAGGCGGCTATTGAAAATATGGTAAAAGCTGGATTCAAAAAAGATAGTGCCACCTATGATGTGATCATTATTGGCGCAGGACCGGCTGGTATTTCCGCATCCCTAATGGCGAAGAAACACAATTTGAATTTTCTCACACTGGAGCAGGATTCACTGGGAGGCACAGTATTTACTTTTCCCAGAACAAAAATTGTGATGACCTCACCAATGGATCTTCCTCTTCATGGCAAAGTTCAACTTTATAATACCAGCAAGGCAGAGTTGTTGGATTTATGGAAAAAAGTACTCGCCGCAAACAACATCACAATCAGAGAGCAGACTAAGGTGGATATGATCAATTACGAAAATGATCACTTCAAACTCAGTACTAATACCAACGAAGAATTCAGGACTAAAAAAATTTTATTGGCTATCGGCAGGAGGGGAAGTCCGCGAAAGCTGAATATTGCTGGTGAAGATTCTGAAAAAGTAGCGTACAGACTCCTCGAACCAGAAAATATCCGCAATAAGAAAATTGTGGTAGTTGGAGGCGGAGATTCTGCGATTGAAGCCGCATTGTCGCTTTCCGAACAAAATAAGGTAATCCTTTCGTACAGGAGTGAGGCATTCAACAGAATTAAGCCTATGAATAGGGAAAAGATAAATATGGCTGCCGAAAAAGGGATTTTGAAAGTCATTTATAAATCAAACCTATTGGCTGTAGAGAAGGAACATGTGATGATGACGATTGAAGATGAGAAGGTCAATGTGAAAAACGACCTTGTTTACATTTTTGCTGGAGGTGAATTGCCTACGGATTTTCTACAAAAAGCAGGTGTTCAGATTACAAAAAGATTTGGTTATACATTAAAAAAACATGGATAATGTGAGCTTTCAGGCTTAACATTTTAATATGAAGCTATTTGCCTTACATACTACCCTTTTGCTGATGCTTACAGCTGTATTGGCTAAGGCCCAGATTTCGCCCGGGGATTTAGCAACTCCTCATGACGAGCTTGAGGGTATGATGAATTGCACAAAATGCCATGTGTTGGGAGGGAAAGTAGCCAATGAAAAGTGCCTGGATTGCCATATTGAATTAAAAACGTGTATTGACCAAAATAAGGGTTACCATGTCTCCACTGAAGTAAAAAATAAGGACTGCGCCACATGCCACAGCGATCATCACGGTCGGAATTTTGAGCTGATCCGATTTAATGAAAATGAGTTCCAGCATCAATTAACAGGATATGAACTTACCGGGAAGCACAATAAAATTGACTGTCGGGACTGCCACCAACCAGACCTGATCACCAATGAAGAGCTAAAGAAAAATGAAAATACTTTTTTAGGTTTAAACAAGGAATGCCTCGCCTGCCATGAAGACGTCCATCAGAAAACACTTTCTTCAGATTGTGCCAGCTGCCACGATACAAATGCTTTTTCACCTCCAGGTAATTTCAATCATAATACGGCCGACTTTGCACTGGTTGGCAAACACAGGAATGTCGATTGTATCGATTGCCATCACAAGGAGAAGAGAAATGGGAAGGATTTTCAACGATTTGTCGATATACCATTTCAGCAGTGCACCGATTGCCACCGTGACGTTCATGAGAATAAGTTCGGGAATAATTGCGCAGAATGCCACAATGAAAATTCCTTTAGTGTAGCAGGAGCATCAAAAAATTTCAATCACACTATGACAGGATTCGCGCTTGAAGGCAAACACCGATCTGTAGATTGCAAGCAGTGTCACGTGTCAAGTTTTACAACTCCTCTACCGCATAACCGTTGTGCATCCTGTCACAGTGATTATCATAATCAGGAATTTGTAAAAAATTCCGTTAACCCTGATTGCGCAGAATGTCACAATGTAAATGGATTCAATAGCAGTTTATTTACGATAGAACGGCATAATCAGAGTGAGTTTCCTTTGGAAGGCGCTCATCTGGCCACTCCCTGTTTTGCCTGCCATCAACAATCGAGCAAGTGGAGGTTCAAGAATATTGGAGAGCGATGTGTGGATTGTCATACAGATGTACATTACGGATTTATTGATGAAAAATACTATCCACAGCAATCATGTGAAAGTTGCCATTCCGTCACACGATGGGTTGATAACCGATTTGATCACAATTTGACGGAGTTCCCGCTTATAGGCGCTCATGCCGAGCAGGCATGTATAACTTGTCATGGTACTGAGGAACCACCCGTCATCAGCAGGTATGAGAATTTCCTGAACTTATCAATGGCTTGCGCAACATGTCATCAGGATGAACATAGAGGGCAGTTTGAACAGGGTGGAGCTACTGACTGCAGGGAATGTCACGGATTTGAAACCTGGGCTTCAATAGAATTTGACCATGATAAGACGGCATTCAAACTGGATGGAAAACACATCGAAGTAGATTGCACCGGTTGTCATAAAAAAACAGAGGTGAGGGGTGAAGTATATACACTTTATAAAATTAGAAAATTCGAATGCAGAAACTGTCATCAATAATATTTCTGGCTGCATTAACACTCAACGTGTTTGCCCAGAATCAACATGGAGCGGATTTTAAAATGGATTGTGCGGCCTGCCATACTTCTGAGGGGTGGGAGATACCTCCTGAATTCTGGAAAAACAATACACCTGTCGATCCGATCATTTCATCAACAACAGGATTATCCCTTCCAAATAGCTCAAAGGGATTCAACCATAATAATACAGAATTCATACTCGAAGGTCAGCACACCCAGGTGAATTGCCGGGCATGCCACCAGTCCCTGGTTTTCTCAGAAGCTCAAAACGAATGTATGTCCTGTCATACAGATATGCACAATCAGACTGTAGGCATGGATTGTGCTAGGTGTCATGATGCTGAAAACTGGTTGGTTGATGATATCACGCAGCTTCATTATGACAATGGATTTCCGCTGATGGGATCTCATGCGATTTCAGACTGCAATGATTGTCATGTGTCAGCATCAGATCTTGAATTCCGTCGAATTGGAAATGAATGTATCAATTGTCATTTAGATGAGTATACTGCTACCACCAATCCCGGCCATATTGGCGCAGGTTTTTCAACAAATTGTATTGAATGTCATAGCATTAACGGATTTGACTGGAGTACTGAGAATATCATTCATGATTTTTTCCCTTTGACAAAAGGCCATCAAATTGAGGACTGTGCCCGTTGTCATACTTCTGGAGATTATAGCAATGCATCGACTGCATGTTATTCGTGTCATCAGCAGGATTATAACGCAGCTATTGACCCAAATCATCAAAATCAAAACTTTCCGACGGAATGCAGTGAATGTCACACTACAGATCCAGGTTGGACACCGGCTGAATATATCCAACATGACGCTGAGTATTTCCCGATATACAGTGGCGCCCATACCGGTGAATGGGGCCAGTGCCTTGAATGTCACTCCAATGCTTCAAACTATGCCGTGTTTACCTGCACTACCTGTCATGAAAATTCAGAAACTACAAATGAGCATGGGGGAATTGGAGGATACTCCTATAACAGTCCTGCCTGCCTGGCCTGTCACCCAACGGGAAATGCAGAAGACAATTTTAACCACAACCTGACCAATTTCGCCCTTACTGGTGTTCATACAACGACAGAATGTATCGAATGCCATGGAGCAGGATATGCAGGTACACCGACAGAATGCGCATCCTGTCATACGCCAGAGTATAACCAGACCACCAATCCGAATCATAATGAACTTGGTCTTTCCAATGATTGTGCAGCTTGTCATACAACAGAACCCGAATGGAACCCAGCAATTTTTGCCGACCACAATGATTTTTACGTGCTGCATGGGGCCCACCTCACCCATGCAAATGATTGCGCAGCATGTCATAACGGTGATTACATCAATACTCCCAATACTTGTGCAGGCTGTCATTTGGATGAATACAATGCAACTACTGATCCCAGCCATATTGCACTCAATTTTTCAACTGAGTGCGCCTCCTGTCATTCTGAAAATGCATGGGATCCATCTACTTTTGACCATAATCAAACGAATTTTGTCTTGCATGGGGCGCATGCAGTCACAGATTGCATAAGCTGCCATGAGACTGGTTATGCAGGAACGCCAACAGAATGTGCTTCCTGCCACTTGGAGGATTTTAATTCTACCACTGATCCAAATCATGTTGCCCAACAGTTTTCAACGGATTGTAAGATATGCCACTCGGACAACGCCTGGGATCCAGCTACACTTGATCATAATTTGACCAACTTTCCGCTAACCGGTGAACATATCAATACAGAATGTGCCCTGTGCCATACTTCTGGTTTTACAGGAACGCCAACTGCATGTACAATTTGCCATACCCTAGATTTCAATCAAACCACCAATCCAAATCACAATACCTTGGGATTATCTACAGATTGTGCAGCCTGCCATACCACCGAACCAGAGTGGAATCCGGCCGCTTTTCCTAATCATAATGAGTATTATACGCTAAACGGGGCACATAACATCATTGCCAATGATTGTGCTATTTGTCATAATGGTGATTATATCAACACACCCAACACTTGTGTGGGCTGCCATTTAGATGATTATACCAATACCACCAACCCTAGTCACAGCTCAGCACAATTCCCAACCGATTGTGAAAGTTGTCACACAGAAAATGCCTGGGAACCTTCCTCCTTCGATCATGACGGTCAGTATTTCCCGATATATAGTGGAAAGCACAGAGAAGCCTGGAGCCAATGTATTGAATGTCATACCGTCTCTGGAAATTTTTCACTTTTCAACTGCATTGATTGCCATGAGCATAGCAATCAGGCAGAAATGAATGATAAACATAAAGACGAGCAGGATTATACCTATACAA
>Ga0209536_100006248_pt1 | contig 18265 bp, 19 predicted proteins | sample DeeMarSeWOR28_12_FD_187461 | JGI IMG/M metagenome (GOLD analysis project Ga0209536, IMG submission 187461) | Marine sediment microbial communities from White Oak River estuary, North Carolina - WOR-2-8_12 (SPAdes) (version 2) | ecosystem: Environmental > Aquatic > Marine > Intertidal zone >... | reverse complement strand
ACGCCCCCCTCGACGGCGGCGAGCCGATCCACCGCCGCCGGGGTGAAGCGGAACACGAAATCGGGGCTCGCCGAGGGGCCTTCGAGGAGCAGGGTCTCGCCCTGCCGGCGGACGAGATGCCAGACCCTGCCCGGCTGCGAGGAGAAGAGGACGTCGCTGCAAGCGTCCTCTCGGATGTGGCGCGCCGCCTCACGCCAGGCGGGATGGGTGCGGAATAGAGCCTCTAGGCGTGCCACCTCGGCGGGGTGCTTGGGTGTCTCGGGCATTGAGGCTCCTCGGGGCTGGCTTGTGCATGGACCGTGCCCGGGCGTCAGACCGCTCCGGACACGCTCGCGTGTCGCCAGGGCTCGGGAACGCCCAGCTTGGCGTGCATCGGCATGTCGGCACGGCGGTTGCACTACATCGAGACAAAGACGGTCGCACTGCCAGGAAGAAGGTACGAACCGCGACCGTCGAGGAGGTGGTGATGGCCAAGAAGCGCTCGACCGAGGTCGCCCGCTGGGATCCTTTCGCGACTCGCGAGGCCTGGGGGTTTCCGGACCTGAGTCATCGGTTCTTCGATCTGCTCGACGCGGGCTCCGCCCGCTGGGGGCCGCCCCTCGACATCGCAGAGGAGCCGAATCGCTACGTGTTCAGCGTCGAGCTTCCGGGCGTCAAGAAGGAGGACGTGACGGTAGAGATCGACCAGAACACGCTGACGATTCGCGGCGAGAAGCGGAGCGAGCATGCGGACGAGGGCGAACGACCGCGGCACGTTGAGCGTCGCTACGGCGCCTTTAGCCGGTCGTTCACGTTGCCGGCCGATGCGACCGGGGAGAAGATCGAGGCGTCGTTCTCCGACGGTGTCCTGACGATCCGGGTTCCCCGCAGCGAGGCGGCGAAGCCGAAGCAGATCGCAGTCAAGTAGGAGGGGCTGCCCGACTCGGAAGCGCGTCCGCTCGCGAGCGGATCGGCGCCGGGAGGGCGATTCGTGAGAGACACCGTGAGCCGGTGGCTTGCCGATCTTCTCGTGCGGGAGCTCGGAATCCCGCGCGAAGAGGTGTCTCCCGGTGCGACCTTCGAAGAGGTGGGGCTGGACCTCCTGGACGTATTCGAGATCGTCGAGGCCATCGAGCGGGGCAGTGGCGTGATGCTGTCGGACGCCGTCGTCCGGGAGCTGCACACACTCGGAGAGCTCGACCTCGCCGTCGAGGCGGTGCGCCGGACGGCGGTGATTCCGGCGTCCTGAATAGCGGCGCCGCCTCCGCCTTTCAGTTCACGGCGCGGTCGCGTCCCTTCCAGTACGGCTCGCGCAGCTTGCGCTTCAGGAATTTCCCGGGCCCGGACTTCGGCAGCGGCTCCGTGTAGAGGTCGATGCCCTTCGGCACCTTGTAACCGCCGAGCCGCTCGCGGCAGAACCGGATCAGCGCATCGGCGTCGTGGGGCTCGCCCTCGCGGAGCTGGACGGCGGCCCAGACCGCCTCGCCCCAGCGGTCGTCGGGAACGCCGAAGACCGCGGCCTCGAGCACCGCCGGATGGGCGAAGAGCACCTCTTCGACCTCGGTGGAGTACACGTTCTCGCCCCCGGAGACGATCATGTCCTTCGAGCGATCGACCAGGAAGAGGAAGCCCTCGTCGTCCATGTAGCCGAGGTCGCCGGTCCAGTAGTAGCCGTCGCGCAGGGCCGAGGCGGTCTGCTCCGCCTTCTTCCAGTAGCCCCGCATCACCGTCGGGGCTCGCACCGTCACCTCGCCTACGCTTCCCGGCGGCAACGGGATTCCGTCTTCGGCGACGATGCGTACCTCGACACCCGGAAGGGGTTGGCCGCAGGAGCGCACGCGCTCCGTTTCGATCAGCGACTCCTCACGGCGCAGCACCGTGGCGAGGGGGGAGAGCTCCGTGGCGCCGTAGACCTCGATCAGCTCGGCTGACGGGATCGCCAGGTGCACGCGCCGCAGCACCTCGCTCGCGATCGGCGAGCCGCCGTGGGCGATCCAGCGCATCGAACTCGTGTCTCGCGGGCGCGCGAGCTGCTCCTCGGCCAGGGCCGAGAGCATGGTCGGCACGCCGAGGGTGGCGGTACAGGCCTCGGCTTCGATCAGGTCGAGGGCCACCGCGGGGTCGAACCCGGGCAGCAGGACCTGGGTGCCCCCCGTCCAGATGTTCGCCAGGACACCGTTGGATCCCGCAGCGTGGAAGAGGGGAGCCATCACGAGCATCACGTCGCTGCTCGTGTGGAGGACGCGGGCCATCCAGTGGAAGGCGTTCGCGATCAGGTTGCGATGTGTGAGCATCACGCCCTTCGAGAGCCCGGTGGTCCCGCCCGTGTAGAAGAGCCCAGCCAGGGTCTCCTCGTCGATTCCCTCGCCCAGCTCGCTCTCGGTGGCCTTCGCGATCCAGTCCTCGTACTCGTCGGGGATGCGGACGATCCGCTCGACGCAGTCCGCCAGACCGTCGGGCTCGCGGTCCGTCAGCAGCAGGCGCGTCCCCGAGTCCTCGAGCGCGTAGCGCAGCTCGGGCTCTGCGTGTCTCGTGTTCAGCGGAACCACGACGCGTCCCGAGGCGGGCGCGCCAATGTAGACCTCGATGTACTGGTGGCTGTTCTGGGCGAGGATCGCCACCCGCTCCCCGGGGCCGATACCCGCGTCGCCGAGAGCGGTCGCGAGGCGACGGCAGCGGGACCAGAGCTGGCCGAAGCTATGGCGCGTGCTTCCGCAGACCGTGGCGATGCGGTCGGAAGCGACCCGGTTGGCGTGGGCGAGCGGATCCGCGATCGTGTACATGGCGTCTGCGCCTTCTGCGAGGGGCCCGCGCCGAAGGGCGAGGGATCTGCCAGCAGCAGGGCGCGAGCGTATCATGAAGCCGTCGAGATCCGATTCGCGTTTGCGGGGTTCGGGGTCCGCGCCGCGCGGCACGGGAGAGCGACCTTCCGTAGGAGTCATCGGGGCGGGCCCGTGCGGCCTCGCCGCCTGCAAGACCCTCGCGGATTGGGGCGTTCCCTTCGTGGCCTACGAGGCCGGTGATCGCGTGGGCGGCCACTGGGTGTTCGAGAACTCGAGCGGCACCTCGGCCGCCTATCGCTCGCTGCGCACCAACACGCACAAGGCGATGAGCCGCTTCACCGACTTCTGCCTGCCGGAGGCGTATCCGGAGTATCCGAGCCACGAGCAGATGGCCAAGTGGTTCGCCGACTACGCCGCGCACTTCGACCTGGGACCCCATCTGCGGCTCTCGACGCGGGTGGAGCGCGCGACGCCGCTGGAGGGCGGCCGCTGGGAGCTCGACCTCGGCGCGGCGGGTCGCGTCGTGCACCATGCGCTGGTGGTGGCGACCGGAAACCTCTGGGATCCGCGTTGGCCCGAGCTCGAGGGGACCTTCGACGGAACGATGATCCACGCGAAGGACTATCGCGACCCGGCGGATCCGGTCGATTGTCGCGGCCGGAACGTGCTGGTGATCGGGCTCGGGGTGACGGCCTGCGAGCTTGCGGTCGAGCTGACCGACTCGGGCGCGGCGAAGCGGGTGTTGCTTTCGGCGCGCAGCGGGCAGACGATCCTTCCGCGCGTGCCCGTCTCGGTCCCTCATCCCGCCGACCCGCTGACGGGTCTGCTGCGCTGGCTCCCTCCGCCCCTGCGCCGTCCCTTCTTCGAGCGGGCCTTCCCGCGCGTTCTCGGCCGGGTCACCGCGGCGCTGCCGCGCCCCGAGGAGGTCGGCCTGCCGCCGCCCCCGGCGAACCCGCTCGAAAAGCGGGTCGTGCTGAACGACAACGTCCTCGATCGCTGTCGCAGCGGCGCGATCCGGCCGAAACCCGGAGTGCGCCGACTTCGCGGGAGGAAGGTGGAGTTCTGCGACGGCAGCGTGGAGGAGATCGATGCGATCGTCGCGGCGACCGGCTATCGGCTCTCGTTTCCGTTCCTGCGGGAGAGCGTTCCGGAGCTCGAGCGAGACGGATTGCGGCTGGCCTGGGGGGTGCGGCATCCGCGGCGCGACAACCTCTTCGTGGTCGGCGTGATGCAGGCGGTCTGCTCGATCTGGCCGCGGGCCGAACAGCAGATGCGCTTCGTCGCCCCATTCCTGGCCGGTGAGGCCGCCTGGCCGTCGCAGCGCGCCATCGAGCGCGCCACCTACCCCGTGCTGGGGGTGCCCTTCGGCAACTGCCAGATCCACACAGCGGATCTTCAGCGCGCGCTGCGCCGCGCACGTCGGCGCGCACGGCGCCGGCAGGGATCCGTTACACGCGCCAGAGGCGATTGAGGGTCGTGACCCCGTCGGCCTTGCCGAGCTCGATCTCCGCGCAGTCGATCCACCCCAGCCAGTCGGAGAACTGTGGCTCCGCGCCGATCTGCCGCTTGAACACCTCCGCCAGGTCCCGGGTGAGCTCGCCGACCGCCGTCCACGTCTCACTGGGGTCGGACTCGGTGACGCCGAGGGTGAGGTCGAAGCGGGCGTCCTCGGGGACCGAGTCGTGCAGTACCTCGTTTCCCAGCTGGAGGACGCGCAGGGGCGGCGAGAGCTCGGCCAGGCAGTTGAGGGCGCGGATCAGCATCACGTAGGGCGTCTCTTCCTTCGAGGCTTGCGCCACCCCCATCACGATCCGCCCGGAAGCACCCACGCGTCGGCCGACGAAGTCGAGTCCCTGGCCCGAGAGGGCGGGGTGACCCGCCGTGGGCAGGGGAGAGAGGGAGCCGGAGACGCAGACCAGGTTCTCGTCGGCGCGACTGGCGCCGCGCACGTGGAGCTCGAGGGACTCGTAGAAGGGCTCGAGCACCAGCTCGCCGCCGTCGTCCGCGGGCCGAAGCGCCGCTTCCGGGCTCCACTCGCGCTCGATCTGGTGGTACGACTCGAGGAACTCCATCACCAGGATCTCCGGGTGCTGGAGGTAGTCCGCGCACTCCCCCAGCTGGGCCTCGACATCGAGCGCGCGCGCGTGGGCGAAGCGCTGGCGGAAGGGGGTCGCGAGCGGGCTGACGGGCATGGAGGGCTCATCGGCCGAACGGGCAGTCCGCCGAAGCGCGGAACCCCGAACGGAGCCCTTCGAGGCCTCAGGCCGAAGCGAGCACCTGCATGCGAGCGCTGGCGAGCTCGCGCATCACCGGCTCGAGGAGGAGCTCCTGGCGCCTCAGCCGGCGCACGAAGTAGCGGAGCAGGGCGGCGTCGTGCTCGCCGCGGTTCCCGGACACGAGGGCCTCGAGCGCCAGGTCCCGCTCCCGCTCGCTGCTCGGGCGCTGGCCCAGGAGCGAGGCCGCCTCGTCCAGGTCGGCCTCGAGGACACCGCGTCCGAAGCGGTCGCAGCGACGCAGATAGGTCGCGAGCCGCTCGAGGGCGTCCACTTGATAACCCTGGAAGCCGTCGCCGCGCTCGAGGGCGGCGAGGCGATCGCGCAGCGCGTCGTGGGCCACGGCGTAGTTGGAGTCGTCCTCGTCCGGAAGCGTGGGCGGGTCGATCGCGACGCCCTCGAGGTGGGCCACGATCTCGAGTGGGCAGCGCGCGAAGACGACGGACCAGACCAGGTACTGCACGTAGTCCGCGACCGGCGGGGGATTGGCGACGACGGCGGCCGTGGCCAGGGGCGTCACGATGCCGAAACGGACCGCGTGGTAGTGGACGGCGGCTCGGTCCACCGCCTCGCCCGACGCCGCCTCGTAGTGGCGCAGGGCGTGGTCGATATCGCCCAGGGGCTCGCTCAGATCCCTGGAGAGCAGCGCCCCCAGGTCGGCGGCGGGATCCCCCACGTAGGCGAGCTCGACGTCGAGGACCGCCGTCACGCGGCCGCGGTCGAAGAGGAACTGCCCCGCATCTCCCAGCACGAAGCTCGTGCGCTGGCGACCCTGCGGGACATTGCGCTGGAGCCAGTCGAGCGCGAACTCGATCACCGGCTCCGGGCGGCTCTTCGCCTTGCGGTAGGCCCGGATCCAGCGCTCGAGGTCGCCGAGGGCCAGCTCGCGCGGCGTCTCCGGCCGCCGCATTCCGACCGCCTCGAAGTCGTCGGTGGGCAGGGCGTGGATGCGCGCCAGGATCTCCATGTAGTGGTTGCGCACGGCTACCCGCTCGGACTCGCTCTCGATGGTCGAGAGGTCGAAGCGCCCCGGGGCGCGGTCCATGACGATGCCTTCCGGGTCGGAGCAGAAGCCGTGGACCCGGGGCACGGGAATGTCGTGCTTCGCGAGCAGCTCGAGGCAGGTGTGCTCGTGGCGAAGCTGGGCGACGCCGCGCTCGGCCTCGGCTCGCGCGCCCCGGAAGTAGATGGGGAGGATCTCGCCCTCGCGCTCGAGTTCCAGGAACCAGGCCGGTCGCCAGCGCGCCTGGCGTTCGCCCGCGACGATGCGCCCGCCCAGCTGCTGCTCGACGTAGTCGAAGGCGCGTCGCCAGGAATCGGAGAGGCGGCTGCGATCGAAGCCCACGCGGCCAAGTCTGGGTGGAGAGGATCGGGGATGCAACAGGGCGGCGGGGATCGGGGACGCAACGGCGGTCCGTGGGGGTGGGTGCTAGAACACGGTCGGGCGCGCTCGGATGCGGGCCCGTCGACGGGGAGCAGTCCATGAGTGGGGACGTCTACGGGGTCGAAGGGGCCGATGCGGTCGGCGCCGGCTGGGACGGCGAGGCCGACGTCGTCGTCGCCGGCTGTGGTGTGGCCGGGCTGTGTGCCGCCATCGAGGCGCGCACGACCGGCGCCGACGTGCTCGTCCTCGAGCGCGCGAGTGGCGGCGGCGGGATCACCCTCTCGGCAGCGGGCCACGTCTATCTGGGTGGCGGGACGCGCGTCCAGAAGGCCGTGGGCGTGGAGGACACGGTCGAGGACATGGAAGCCTACCTCCTGGCGGTCACGCCGGATCCGGATCCGGCGAAGGTCCGGCTCTACTGCGAGCAGAGCACGGCCCACTTCGACTGGCTCGTCGCCCAGGGCGTCCCCTTCAACGACACGATGTACCGCGGCAAGCACGTGCTCCAGCCCACCGACGAGTGCCTGATCGGGTCGGGGAACGAGGAGGTGTGGCCCTACCGCGAGCAGGCGCGCCCCGCGCCGCGAGGCCACAAGGTGGCCCAGGTGGGCGAGCAGGGGGGCGCGAAGCTGATCGCGTGTCTGACGAAGCGGGCCGAGGAGCTCGGCGTGCGCATCGTCTGCGACGCGGCGGTCCAGGCGCTCGTTCGCGACGGCAGGGGCCGGATCGTCGGCGTGCGCTACCGCAGCTTCGACGAGAGCCGCCGGCTCCGGGCGCATCGCGGCGTCGTGCTGGCGACCGGACACTTCACCGCCAACGTCGAGATGCTCGAGCGCTACTGCCCGCAGCTGGCCGACGAGCGCGTCTACAAGCAGACCACCCCCTACGACGACGGCGCCGGGATCCAGCTGGGCCTGGCGGCGGGGGGCGTTGCCCTGCACATGGACGGAGCCCTCGTCACCTGCCCCTACTACCCGCCCGAGAGCCTGATCAAGGGCGTGCTCGTGAACCGCAACGGCGAGCGTTACGTGGCGGAAGACTCGTACCACTCCCGGGCCAGCATCCTCACCGCAGCCCAGCCGGACGGCATCGCCTACCTGGTGGTGGACGACGGGATCTTCGGACGGCCCGAGTTCGGGGGCTACGACGTCATCGACGCCTGGGAGGACTTCGCCTCGATGGAGCGCGACCTGGCTCTGCCGGAGGGGTCGCTCCAGGAGACGCTGCGCCGCTACAACGAGGGCGCGGCGCGGGGCGAGGACCCGGACTTCCACAAGGGCGCGAAGTGGCTCGAGGTGCTGGACCGGCCGCCCTTCGCCGCCCTCCAGGCCTCGCTGGGGAAGAACCCCTACGTGGGATTCACCCTGGGTGGGCTTCGGGTCTCGATCGACGGCGAGGTGCTGCGCGAGGGCGGAGACGCCATCCCCGGTCTGTACGCCGCGGGTGCGTGCGCCTCCAACATCGCCCAGGACGGGACGGGCTACTCGAGTGGCACCTGCATCGGGGAGTCGAGCTTCTTCGGCCGCCGCGCGGGACGCCACGCGGCGGGAGCGAGCGGGGCCGGGAGCGCCTGAGCCCGCCGCAGCTTCTCACCGGCGCCACGGCGCCGCGCTCCGTCAGCGAGTCCCCGGATCGGCCGCCGCGTGCTCCTTCTCGAAGGCGGCGATCGTCTGCTCGATCACGCCGACGAGCGCCGCCGCCCGCGGATAGCCGGCGTACTGGGCGATCATCAGCAGCAGCTCGCGAAGCTGGGTGGGCGTCAGCTCCCCGCGCTTCAGCGCGGCCTTCGCCTGGATCCCGAAGGTCGTGGGCTCGCCCTTCTCGGCGATGATGCCCATGATGAGCAGGCGGCGGTCACGGATGGGGAGCTCCTCGCGGGTCCAGACCTCGGCGAAGAGCTGCTCGAGCATCACGTCGGCGAAGGCCATCCCCGGCGGCGGCACGATGACGTCGCCGGCATACACCTCCTTCATGCGTTCCGCACCGCGTCGGCGGCGTTCGGAGTCGACCGGGTCGGCCATCGAGGTCCTCCTGATAGAGTGTGGGTGCAGCGGCGCTCGGATCCTATCGCCGCTCGGGTCGGCGCGCCGACGCCAGAGGAGTGCGCTGGATGGGTCGGGCTCTGCGGATCGCGGCGATGGGGCTGGGCGGACTGCTGCTGGCGGTGCTCGCGATCGCCGCGCTGGTCCTGATCGAGGCGCACGTCGAGATCCAGGGCATCGATCCGCCGCTTCCGGACCCGGTGCAGCTCGAGGAGCACCTCGCTGCGGCGGGGGGGCCGACGCGCATCGCAACCGTCACGACCGCCGCCCAGTCGGGGGGACCGGCGACGCTCGGCCACGTGGCCTTCGTCCTGGAGTGGGGGGACGGGCGGAGCTTTCTCATCGACGCGGGAATGGAGCGCGAGCAGGCCATCGCCTTCGGACGCATGACGGAGCTGGCTTTCGGCTCCGATCCGATCGTGGCGCTCGGCTCGGTGCCGGAGCAGCTCGGTCCGGCAACGCGGCGCATCGCCGGTGTCGCTTTCACCCATCTCCACGCCGATCACACCGGAGGGCTACCGGGTCTGTGCGAGGCCCTGGGGCGCCCGCTGCCCCTCTACCAGACCCGGTGGCAGGCGGAGCGCGGCAACTTCTCCACCGCGCCTTCCGCGCCCCACCTCGACGGCGCGCGCTGCCTGCGTCGCGAGCGGCTGTCCGGGGGGCCAGTCCATCCGGTTCCCGGCTTTCCCGGCCTCGCAGTGGTGCCCGCCGCCGGCCACACGCCGGGGAGCAGTCTCTTCTTCGCCCGGGTCGCAGGCCACACCTGGGTGCTGGCGGGGGACGTCTCCAACTTCATGGTGAACCTTCGGGAGAACCGTCCAAAGCCCCGGGTCTACAGCTGGTTCATCGTCCCCGAGGCACGCGGGCGACTGGAGCGCCTGCGCCTCTGGCTGCGGGATCTCGACGCGCGACCGGACTCCACCGTGCTCGTCTCCCACGATCTCGACGCGATCGAGGCGAGTGGCCTGCCAGCCGCTACGCTAGACGCCCCGCCGTCGGCGAGCTGGACTCCGAGGAGATCCCCATGAGCGAGTATCGAACCTTCGTCGTACCCTACGACTTCTCGGATCACGCCCGAGCGGCGCTGGACACGGCCGTGGATCTGGCCGGCCGATTGGGGGCCGAGATCCACCTGGTGCACGTCATCCAGGCCCCCCTCTACGCCTATCCGCCCTTCGAGGGGGCGGGGGCGGCCGCGGTGGTGAACGTGGCCGAGATCCGCGACGGCGTGATGAAGTCGCTGCGGGAGATCGCCGAGGGTCTGGGCGGTGAGGTGCAGGTGAAGATCCACGTCGCCGAGGGTGGCACGGTGGACGGGAAGATCCGGGAGATGGCGACGGAGCTCGGTGCCGACCTGATCCTCATGGGCACCCATGGCCGGACGGGGATCGCTCACGCGTTCCTGGGAAGCGTCACCGAGCGCACGCTTCGGAGGTCTCCGTGCCCGGTCCTCACCGTGCAGGCGAAGGAGCAGTGAGTCGCCGAGGCGTGCTTCGCGGCTGGCTCCAGGTCGGACTCGTGATCGCCCTGGCGGCCGGTTGCGCCGAGGAGCGAGACGACCCGGCGGCCAGGCTCCAGCAGGAGGTGGGCGAGGCCCTGGATGCGGCCGGCGAATACGCGGCGCGCCAGAAGGAAGGCATCGAGAAGCGCGCCCGCCGCGCCCTCGACGAGCTCGACCGGGAGCTCGAGGAGACGAACCGGGAGGTGGAGGAGTCGTCCGAGGGTCTCTCCCGCCAGGCGGAGGAGCGTCTCGAGGCGGCGAAGGATCGCGCCCAGGGTGCGCGTCGCAAGGCGCAGCGAGGGCTCGACGACCTGGCGTCGGCGACCAGCGACCGCTGGAACGAGGCCGTCGAGCGCGTGCTCCAGGCGCTCGAGGAGCTCGAGGAGGCGCGCAAGGACATCGTGGCGGCCCTGGCGGGCCGTGATGACGAGGGCGGCTGAGGCGGTCCGGATCGCGCCGCACGGGCGCGCCAGTCAGCCTCAGCCGACGGATCGCTTCGGCAGTCGGCGGCGCTGCGGGAAGCTGGCCGCGAATTCGATGCGGCGGTTGCCCCAGCCCAGCTCGTTCAGGTGTTCTCCGGCGGCGGACACGTCGGAGGTGATCACCCGGCCGTCGTCGAAGACGACCGTCGCGCGATCGCCCCGGACGATGCTGGCATTGCGAACGCTGCGGGCCAGCTCCTGCACCTTCCGCTCCGACTGGAGCACGATGAGGGAGACGGGAACGTTGGGGGGCAGGTCGCAGGAGGCGCCGTCGGCCCGGGCCGCAGCGAGACCGAGTGCAGTGACCAGCACGGCGCCGGCGACGGATCGCAGTCCAGGTGACGGCATGCCGAGCACATCGGAGCCGCGAATCCGGGCCTTGAGGCGGGCAGGGCGACGCACCGTCAGGTCGCCCTCGCGACCGGACGAAGAATGGGCATGCTTCACGACCTTCGCTCCGTCGCTGCCCTCGCGACCGCGGCAGCGCTGCTCGCAGCTTGCGATCTCGCTGCGACGAACTCCGGTGCAGACGAAGTGTCCGAGGAGGTCGCCGCGCAGCGGCCCGATGGCTGGGAGAGCCTCGAGGGCGAGACCAGCGCCACGCGTCTCTACTATCAGTTCGTCGACGAGCGCGGACGCGTGCGCTTCGTGGAGCGCCTCGAGGACGTGCCCGAGCGCTGGCGCGAGAACGTCGGCTTCGTGAAGCTCGACGTTCCACCGCCGCTCACCCCCGACGACGCGGCGCGCGCGAGGCGCACCCAGGTCTCGCGGGCCGACAGCGTTCGTACGGTGAGCACCCTGGCCACGGCAGCCTCCCGGATCGTGCTCTACTCCGCGGACTGGTGCGGCGCCTGTCGCAAGGCGAAACGGCATCTGTCGCAGCGGGGTGTGGACTACGAAGTGCGCGACGTCGACGATCCCGCCGTCGCGGCGGAGCTGCTGCGCAAGACCGGGAGCCGCAGCATTCCCGTGATCGACGTGGGCGGCCGCGTCCTCAGCGGCTTCAGCGCCGGCTCCTACGACGCCCTGATCGAGAGCGTCTGAGCGGTCTCAGCCGCTCGTCCAGCGGCAGCTCCAGGTCGAACCCGTATGCCGGCTCCCCGAGGCTCTGGTCGAGCCCCTCGACCAGAGCCTCGATGCGGCGAGAACTTGCCGTGCTCATCGCGTGCGCCGGCGTCGGGATCCTCCCGCCTTCGGCCGGTCCAGGGGCCCGAGGGCGGCCTCGATGGTCGACACGTCGGGCACGTCTCCCGGCTGGTAGTCCTCGAGGGCCCGGGCGATGGCGCCCAGGTGCGCGGGCGTGGTGCCGCAGCAGCCCCCGATGATGCGGGCCCCGGCGTCTCGCGCGAGTCGGGCATAGCGACCCATGATCTCTTCGGTTCCGCTGTAGACGACCTCGCCCCCGACGGTCTTCGGCACACCGCAGTTGCCCTTGGCGATGATCACGTCGCCCGGGGCCTTGCTGCGTGCGAAGCCGCAGATCGTGTCCAGCAGCATCGCCGGCCCGGCGCCGCAGTTCGCGCCGTAGGCCACGACGGGCGTCGGTAGGGCCTGGACGAAGGCGCTGGCCTCCTCCGGCGTGTTGCCCATCATGGTGCGGCCCGCCGTGTCGAAGGTCATCGTCGAGGCGACCGGCAGGCCGGTCTCGCTGGCGGCCTCCACCGCGGCGGCCAGCTCGTCGAAGGCGAAGATCGTCTCGATCCACAGCACGTCCACGCCCCCGGCGGCCAGGGCGCGGGCCTGCTCGGAGAACACCGCTCTCGCGTCCTCCGGGGTCTGGTCGCCGTAGGGCTTCATCAGGACACCCGTCGGCCCCATCGAGCCCGCCACCACGACCGGTCGCCCGGCGCGCTCGGCCGCGGCGCGCGCCAGGCGGGCGGCGGCCTCGTTGATCTCCACCGTGCGATCCGAGGCGTGATCGAGGGCCAGCCGGCAGCGGTTGGCGCCGAACGTATTCGTCAGGATGATGTCCGAGCCGACTTCCAGGAAGCTCTCGTGAAGGCGGGTCACCTTCTCCGGCGCCTCCAGGTTCCAGAGGTCCGGCGCCTGGCCGGCCGGCAGGCCCATCGCCATCAGGTTCGTCCCGGTCGCTCCGTCGGCGAGCAGGACGTCTCGCTCGGCGAGAAGCTGGTGGAGCAGGCTCATGGGCACCTCCCTGGGTAGGGTGCAGTGTAGGTCGGAATCCGCTGGGGTGACGGGGCATGACGGCCCGGGCTGCGCATTCCTCGCCGCCTCGCTTCCGCGATCCGCATCACATTTCTCCAGTGGGCGCGCGGTCGTTACGAACCGGAGTCATCGCCATGACGGCGTCTGCGGGAGGATCGAGTCCTATGCAGGATGGGCGAACCATCGAGAATCGCCGAAGCGGCTCCGGAGGGGAGGACTTCGCGCATTGGGCGGCCACCCTGGTCGTGGTCCGGGGTGGCGCAGAGGGCAGCGAGCACGAGCTGGGGCGTCGTCGCGTGGTGATCGGGCGCGGCCCCGGAGTGGACCTCGCCTTCAGCGACCCGGAGATGTCGCAGCAGCACGCGGCGATCGAGTTCGAGGACGGAGTCTTCCGCGTGGTGGATCTGAGGAGCACGAACGGCGTCTGCGTAAACGGGGAGCGGGTCGAGGAGCGCGCTCTCGACCACGGAGACCGGATCGTGCTCGGCATGCATGTGTTCCGCATCCTGCTGGAGAAGCGGGACTCGATGCCGCGCGTCTACGTGCTTCCCGAGAGCTGAGGCCCGGCCGCAGTCCTCGCATGAGTGCGCCGGGCGCTCGGAAGGTGGCGGGCTACGAGCTCGAGGGAGATCTCGCGGAAGGCGGGATGGGCGTGGTGAGGCTCGCCCGCCAGCCGGAGCTGGACCGTCGCGTCGTGCTGAAGACGCTGCGGCGAGACCTCGCCGACCCCGCCGCCGAGGAGCGCTTCCTGCGCGAGGCGCAGGCGGCGGCCTCGCTCCATCACCCGAACGTGGTGGGCGTCTACGACTGCTTCACCTGGCGCGGCGGCCGCACCATCGCCCAGGAGTTCGTGGACGGCGTGGACCTGGCGACGCTGCTGGAGCGGGTCGGGAGCGTCGACCCGCAGATCGCGGCGCTCATGGCCCTGGAGGTCGCGCGGGGTCTCGAGGAGATCCACGCCCGGGGTCTGGTCCATCGCGATCTGAAGCCTTCGAACCTGCTACTGGGGCGCGGGGGCGAGGTGAAGATCGCCGATTTCGGAATCGCCCTGGACCCGAAGGGCCGGGCCCTCACGAGAACCGGCTTCTCGGTGGGGACACCTCCCTACATGTCTCCGGAGCAGCTGCTCGGGGCGCGGCTCGACTTTCGCAGCGACCTCTTCGCCTTCGGCGTGCTGCTCTACGAGATGCTCTGCGGCGTCCGACCCTTCGACGGCGCCGACCCGGAGGACGAGGCCCTGGTGCGGCGGATCGAGGCGGAGCGCTACCCGTCGCTGCGCGGACGCGCGCCCGGCGCTCCGCGCTATCTCGGGGCCGTCGTCCGCGTGTGCCTGCGCGGCAAGCCGAGGCGGCGCTTCGTCTCGACCTCGGCCCTGCGGCGCACCCTCGAACAGCGGCTCGGGCATCCGTCTCCCGCGGACTGCCGCCGCGCGATCGCGAGCTGGCTGGAGACGAGTGGCGCGCTTCCGTCCCCGCGACGAGGGACCCGCAGGACGAAGGTGGCGAAGGCTTCCCCCGATCCGACGCCGACCCCGGCCACGCAGGCGCTGCGCTCTGCGCGCCGCCTGCGCCCGGCCTTCGCCTGGGCGCTGCTGATCGCGCTCGGCCTCGGGATCTTCGGGACGTCCTGGATCGACACCCGCGCGGTGGGGGAGCGGCTGGCCGAGATCGCGATGTCCGGCCCGCGACAGACGGGCCTGGGCGTCGACTGATCCGGCCTTCCAGCCTGGCGGAACCGGCACGGGCGGCGCTACCCACCGCCCGAGGCACGCGGCCCCACCGCGCGCGCGGGGTTTCGGCCCGGGAGGACGAGGGTTGAGCGCAGGCGGCGGATCACCCCTTCGAGCGATTGTCTACGCGTTCGTTGCGAACCTTCTGATTGCGTTGACGAAAACGGGGACGGCCGTCGTCACTGGCTCGAGCAGCATGCTGGCCGAGGCGATCCATTCCTTCGCCGACACGGGCAATCAGCTGCTGCTCCTGCTGGGACTCCACCGCTCGCGCCGAGCCCCCGACCGGGAGCATCCGCTGGGCTACGGGAAGGTCTCCTACTTCTGGAGCTTCATCGTCGCCATCCTGCTCTTCAGCGTGGGGGGCCTGTTCTCGCTCTACGAGGGCTGGCACCGGCTGGAGGCCGAGGGCGAGCTCCGCAACCTCGGGCTGGCGGTCGGCGTCCTCTGCATCTCGATCGCACTGGAGGCCTTCAGCATGTGGGGCTGCCTCCGGGAGGTGAACCGGGCTCGGGGCGCGCGCAGTCTGTGGCGCTGGCTCAAGGAGTCGCGAAGCTCGGAGCTGATCGTGGTCTTCGGCGAGGACCTGGCCGCGCTCCTGGGACTGACGGTGGCTCTCGGCTTCGTCCTGCTCGCCGGCATCACCGGAGATCGCCGTTTCGACGCCATCGGCTCGATGGTGATCGGGGCGCTGCTCGTCGTCGTCGCCGTCTTCCTGGCGGCCCGGGTCAAGTCGCTGCTGATCGGGCGCTCGGCGGATCCGGACGTGGTCGAGGCGATCGAGCGCGAGATCGCCAACGAGCCGATGATCGTGGAGGTCTTCAACGTGATCACGGTGCAGGTGGGCAGCCAGCTCATGCTCGCGGCAAAGGTGCGCCTCGCCGAGGGCCTCGGGCTCGAAGAGGCCTGCCACCACCTGAACCGGCTGGAGAGGCGGCTGAAGGCCGAGATTCCGGAGATCGGCTGGTCGTTCATGGAGCCGGACCTCGACGACTGAGGCGGCGTTCCGGCCTCCGCCACGCGCCGCAGGCAGCCCGCTTGCGCGAGCGGGAGCCCGCGGGCAGGATGGCTCCGGGAGCGTACGTGATGAAGGTGGCCATCGGCGTTGGAGCCGCGGACTCGGGTCGCGAGGGCGACTTCGAGCGCGTCGTGCGGTTCGCCGTCGAGGCCGAGCGGTTGGGCGTCGACTCGGCCTGGACCGCCGAGGCCTGGGGCATGGACGCCGTCGCGCCTCTGGCCTTCCTGGCGGCGCGCACGCGAACGCTGCGGCTGGGGACGGGGATCATGCAGATCAGCGCCCGGACGCCGTCGATGACCGCGATGACCGCCCTCACCCTGGCCTCGCTCAGCGGCGGCCGCTTCCTGCTGGGCCTGGGCGCCAGCGGGCCCCAGGTGGTGGAGGGCCTTCAGGGGGTCGCCTTCCGCCGTCCCATCGAGCGCATGCGCGAGACCATCGAGATCGTCCGCATGGCGCTGCGCGGTGAGAGGCTCGTCTACCAGGGACGGCATCACCAGCTCCCGCGACCGGGAGGAGAGGGGAAGGCGCTGCGTCTGTCGCAGCCCCCCGATCCGGACATCCCCATCTACCTGGCGACGCTCTCGCCGAAGGGCCTCGAGCTCACCGGCGCGCTGGCCGACGGCTGGCTGGGCACGTCCTTCACGCCGGAGAACGCCGACGCCCATCTCGCACACCTCAGCACCGGCGCGGAGCGCGCGGGTCGCAGCCTGGCGGACCTCGACCTGTGCGCGGGCGGGGCGGTCGGCTTCGCCGACGATCCGGAGCCGCTGATCCAGGCGCGCAAGCCCCAGCTGGCCTTCACCCTGGGTGCCATGGGGTCGGGCAAGACCAACTTCTACAACGCCGCCTATCGCCGAGGCGGCTTCGAGGATGCGGCGACGGAGGTGCAGCGGCTCTGGCTGGAGGGGCGTCGGGACGAGGCCGTGGCCCGCGTGCCGGACGAGATGGTGCTGCAGTCGAACCTGCTGGGGACCGAGGCGATGGTCCGGGAGCGGATCGCGAAGTACCACACGGCCGGGATTCGCACCCTGCGCCTGCAGCCGCTGGGCGAGGACGATTCGGCGCGTCTCGACACGCTCGGACGCGCCGTGGAGCTGGTGCGCCAGGAGAGCGGCGAAGCGGAGCGAACCGGCCGATCGTGAGCGACGCCCCGCGCCAGGACTCGGATCCGCACGCGACCGACACCGCCGCCGAGGCCGTCGGGTCGCGCTACCGCGTCTCGGTCGTGGTGCCGGTCTTCAATAGCGCCGCGACCCTGGTGGAGCTGGTCGATGGACTCCGCGAGGCCCTGGCCGAACGCTACGCCCTCGAGGTCGTGCTGGTGAACGACGGCAGCGCCGACGGCTCGGGGGCGGTGTGTCGCGATCTGGCAGGGCGCCACCCCTGGGTGCGCTTCGTGGACCTGGCGCGGAATTTCGGCGAGCACAACGCCGTGATGGCGGGTCTCTGCCACGCGAGCGGGGACTGCGCGGTCGTGATCGATGACGATCTCCAGAATCCCCCGGGCGAGGTGTCGAAGCTCGTCGAGAAGCTTCGGGAGGGCCACGACGTCGTCTTCGCGCGCTACGCGCGCAAGCAGCACTCGGGGCTCCGCAATCTGGGAAGCCGCTTCAACAACGCGGCGGCGAGCCTGCTGCTCCACAAGGAGCGGGGCCTCTATCTGTCGTCGTTCAAGGCCCTGAACCGCTTCCTGATCGACGAGATCACGCGATACGACGGGCCCTATCCCTACGTGGACGGCCTCATCCTGCGGGTGACGCGGCGCTACGCCACCCAGCTCGTGGAGCACCGCGCCCGCAGCCAGGGGCGCTCGAACTACACCCTGGCCCGTCTGCTGGCGCTGTGGCTCGACATGTTCACCAACTTCTCGATCCTGCCCCTGCGCGTGGCGTCCTTCGCGGGCCTCGGGTTCTCCCTCATCGGATTCGTCCTGGCCGTGGCCTTCGCCCTGGAGCGGCTGCGGAATCCGGACCTGCCCGCGGGCTGGGCGTCCATCGCCGTGATCCTGCTGATGGTCTCGGGCGTGCAGCTCTTCGCCCTCGGGGTGATCGGCGAGTACGTGGGGCGCCTCTTCCTCAAGGACAACGGCAGCCCCATGTTCGTCGCGCGGGAGACGGTCAACTGCGACCCGAGCCCGCGCCCGTGAACCGGATCCCGACCTTCGACCCGCGTCCCGGCTTCGAGGCCATCCGGGACGACGTGCTCCACGCGATCGAGCGCGTTCTGGCCTCGGGGCGCATGGTGCTGGGGCCCGAGGTCGAGCGCTTCGAGGGGGCGCTGGCCGGCAGCCTGGGGGAGGACTGCATCGCGGTGGGCGTGTCGAGCGGAACCGCCGCCCTCTCCGTCGCCCTGCGCGCGCTCGAGGTGGGTGCGGGGGACGAGGTCGTGACCGTCGCCAACACGGCCGTCCCCACGGTGGCAGCGATTCGCGAGGTGGGCGCCACCCCCGTGTTCTGCGACGTGTGCGAGCAGACGGCGCTGCTCGACCTGGATCGCCTGGAGGCGGCGCTCTCGTCCCGCACGAAGGTCGTGATCCCGGTGCATCTCTACGGCAACGTGGTCGACGTCGAGCGCCTGCGCGAGATCGTCGAGCCGCGCGGCGTGCGGGTGCTCGAGGACTGTGCCCATGCCCAGGGCGCGACGCTTCGGGGCCGACCCGCCGGAGTCCTCGGTCACGTCGCGGCCTTCTCCTTCTATCCCACGAAGAACCTCGGCGCCTACGGGGATGCCGGCGCCTGCATCACCCGGGATCCCGCCCTCGCGGAGGCGATGCGGCGCCTGCGGAGCTACGGGCTCGAGGGTGCCGAGGCCCGGCGCGAAGGCGTGAACGCCCGGCTGGACGAGCTCCAGGCGGCGATCTTGAACGTGAAGCTCCCCCGGCTGGCGGCGGACGTAGCGCGCCGCCGGG
>Ga0209536_100006247_pt1 | contig 18266 bp, 14 predicted proteins | sample DeeMarSeWOR28_12_FD_187461 | JGI IMG/M metagenome (GOLD analysis project Ga0209536, IMG submission 187461) | Marine sediment microbial communities from White Oak River estuary, North Carolina - WOR-2-8_12 (SPAdes) (version 2) | ecosystem: Environmental > Aquatic > Marine > Intertidal zone >... | reverse complement strand
GGTCAGGTGAACGAAAACATCTTCGAGTGTCGCCTGGTGGGTCTGCAGGCTCTCGATATGCACGTCTCTCCGCTTGAGCTCCAAAAGCAAAGCCGGCAGGGCCAAACCGATTTGGTCGACGCTGAGTACATACTGACCGTTCTTGCGGACCACCCCACACACGCCAGGCAGATCCTTCAGGACCTCGAGCTGAACTGACCGCGCGGTTTGAAATTCGACGATTTGCTTGGCTCCCAGCGAAGCGATGAGCTCTGCAGGTGTATCGAGGGCGATGATGCGACCGTGATCCATGATGGCTACCCGATCGCAGAGTCGCGCGGCCTCCTCCATGTAGTGTGTGGTCAACAACACGGTTCCACCCCGCGTGCGGAATTCCTCCACGATCTCCCAGACCTTCAAGCGTGCCTGCGGATCGAGCCCCGTGGTCGGCTCGTCGAGAAACAAGAGCTCGGGATCGGAAACCAAAGCACAGGTAAGAGCCAGGCGTTGTTTTTGCCCACCGGAAAGCTTGCCGACTCGGGCTTTGGACTTCTCGGTCAGTCCAGCCAAACGGATCACTTCGTCCGGCTCACGTCCACGGCGGTAAAAGCTACGAAACAGGCGGGTCGTTTCCTCGACGGTGAGTTTCTCGGCGAGTTGGGTCTCTTGTAACTGCACACCCAACCGCTGGCGCAGGGCATGGTCGCTCCCCGCACCCCATCGTTGTCCCAATACCTCGACCACACCCGCATCGGGCATGGTCAATCCTTCCAGGATCTCCACGGTCGTCGTCTTGCCGGCGCCATTGGGCCCCAACAAACCAAAACATTCACCGCTCCGTACCAACAGGTCGAGACCCGCGACGGCGGTCACATCAGCATACCTCTTGACGAGGCCTTCACAGCGCAGGCCGATTTTCGTGTCGCCAATGAGGAAAGACCCACGGACTGTCGAACCGGCGCTACTGCTACGGTTCATGGTGGTTCTCCATGGCTCGTAACCCAGCGGAAATAGCCCGCAAGCGGGATCACGTACACCGTCGGATTCACGAGACAGGCGGTGGTTGATGAACAGGAAAGGTAGTGTTTTCGGCCCATGATGGCCACGGGCCGAAACGGTCAAATTCCAATCTGTCGTGTTTCGTATAGCTCGGATGCGATCTTGTAGAGCCTAAAGGTCGAGCAAGGAATTTGTCCCTTCAATTCATCCAACCTTTGCGGCTTCCGCAGCTTGGTGAGAATGGCTTCGGCAATTGGTGCGGTTCGCTCCTTGTCCCAGACCAATTTGATTGTTTTGACCATGAAAGGCTTGTCAGGATCGGGTAGTTGCTCACGAATCTCGTAAAACTCGTCCGACAGTCGCATGGCTTCCATCAGCAAGTGCATGGCAGGAGGTGAGATGGGTACTTCACTGATAGCATCGGGGTCGGGTTCGACAACCGTGCGAAAAATGAATTCGCCTTGATCGCGATGGAGGAAAATTTCGTAAAACGCCTCCTCTCCTTCCAATATTCCACAGCGAGCACGATCGACATTGCCATTGCGCAACATCACCTCGGCGAAAGTCTCGCCTTCCTCGTTGATGAAAGTCAATACGCCGGTCTGATTGGAGCTCAGAAGAGTTTGAACCACCGTGGGCATGTCGAAATATTCCAACTTTCCTGCCAATTCCTTGCGGCGGGATTGACGACGCATTTGGGAAATGAAATCCTGCAGACGATGGGCGAAAACTCTAGCCAATTCGATTCCCAAATCGGGGATTGACTCCGTGAGCTCGTCGAATCCTTGACGGGTCAGGGTCCACACCTGAGCGGTTTCCGGCACCCTGCCGTCGGAATGCCGATCGGTACCCGTGAACAGAGCCATATCTCCAATGAGTTCACCAGGCGTGATATAGGCCACGGGAACCGGCTCGGGATGGTCGGGAGTGGGCCGGACGATTTCGATGGCACCGTCCAAGATGAGATGGATGCGGTCAGGAGGATCACCACTCCGAAAGAGGATTTCACCCCGCTCGAGCCATCGCACTTCACCAATGGCCACCACTCGCTCCAAATCCTCGTCAGGGAGCACTTTGAACAGATCGACTGTGCGGAGAATTTCCTGGATCCTGTTGGGAGAGGCCGCCCTGCGTTTCTCCATGGGTTCGACCGCCGGTTGTGGGTTTGTGCTCTCGATCCAAAATGGGACGGAGCTGTGACAATGAGCTTCCCGGGATATTAGGTCACGAAACGTTTTTGGGCAAGAGAACTGACGTCAAGAGAACCGAGGTCAACAGAACAGTCCAAATTGTTTGCAGCGGAAGCGAGGACAGTGTCGAAACCGACGGCATAGTGGAATTCCACTATGATAGAACCATGATCGCAGTTGTGAGTCACTGCCTCCGCGTCAACCCCCCGCAACTCATATTTTTGATGGATCCTGCGATAGGCGAGATTCCCTATTCTACTTAAATCTTATGGTTTACTAGGCCAGCGGTCGTTTGACGAAGGTTAAAATCAAGACAATCCCCTACCGATATGTCATAATTACCTAAGCAACATAGCCAAATGTGAACAGAAACACGATCCGTGTTCGAACCGATGGAGTTGATTCTCATGCGCATGCTCATCTTTCTCGTCCTGGTCGCCTTGATGTTGACAGCCACACCTATCCTTGCTCAGAACTCCACGGATCTGAATGGCACGCCTTTGAAAGAAATGAACATCGATGCTCTGCAGCGGGAACTGGATCGCAACGAACGGGCGCTCAAAAAATTCCGGAGCGACATCAAGGGCCTCGAGGCAGCCGGTAAGAAAAGCAGTAACACGGATCGGAGTCGGGTTATCGAAAGTCTCGTGAGCGGTATGGCCGATAAAATTTTACAGGAAGAGGATTTGCTTGGGCAAGAGCATCTCATCCGCCAACATGGTAAAGAAGCGTCTCAGCTGACAACAACACAATTGGAGCAGACAACCGCCGAGGGGCGACTTCCCAAAACCGGTCGGAGGATGATCTACGAAGGTCCAGCCGATCGGTATCACGCCTTTTATCGGTTGATGCGCATGCAGGAGATTTACGTCAACTGCAGTACCATTCAAGAGCAAACCATCGCGAAAGCGTCACCGGCCTTCGAACGGTACATCAATCTGGTCACTGAATTCGGTAATCTGATGGAGATGGATAACCAGGAGATTCAGAATCTCATCACCGAGAAAACAGAGGAAGTGCGTAGCGAATCCGAGGCAGACAGCATTGCGACGAGTCCGTCACGTTACGACTACTGATTGCACGAATGCAGCGAGCTTCTTCTCGTCCAGATGCCCGTTTGTGCGCACGCCACTGCAAACATCCACCCCGAATGGCCGCACCTGCTGGATAGCAGCCGCCACGTTTTCCGGTCGCAAACCCCCGGCTAGAAAGACGGGGCGGTCCACCATTTCGCAGATCCGTCGGCTGATAGACCAGTCGTGGATCCGGCCCGTGCCACCCAGCTCTCGCCTCGGGTCGGCCGGCCGTCCACTATCCAGCAGCAAGCCATCCACTTTATCAGCGATCGCCTGAGCATTTGCGACGGCATCCTCTCCGCGAACATGCACGACCTGAACGATTTTTACTCCCGGTAAAGCCGCTCGCAATTCCGCATAGCTACCTGTCATCAAGCGATCACAGAGTTGGACACTGTTGGTGCCACACCGGATCACCTGCTCAGCAATAGCTCGACTGTCCTGGAGTGAGGTCAATAAAAAGGAAGACACCGCCGGCGGCACCATGGCGGCAATTTCCGCGATCAAGGTTTCGGGGATGATACCCGGGCCGCTGGGCATCTCCGAAACGAGACCGATGGCGCTAGCTTGGTGGTGGATGGCCAGTTCGGCTTCCGCCCAGCTCGTGATACAACAGATTTTGATACGAGGTAACGGGAGTTGCATCACAAGACTTCTCCACAAGTCAGGTCGAGAAAAGAAACGAATTGGACTTGCCAACGACCAACAACTTACTCCACTGTCGAGAGTCGAGTCAACGCAACCCCTCTGGGGAAAGGAGCCGCTGTGCGGCGTGATCGCCACTTCGCCTTGACGATCTTCGTCCTCCTACTGCTCAACGCGATTCTTCATGTTCTCGGAGCCGGTCCCTGGCGGAACTCGTTCTGGGGTGTCCATCATTATGCTTTCTTCCCCCTGGTCATACTTGTTCTTGCAACTGGGCTGGTGCTGAGTAGCTCACTTCTATTGCGGCTCGACAGTGCACAACGTCTCGAGCCATTCGGCCACTGGCCGGCTTGGGAGAACACAGGCCGGTTCCGCCGCTGGGGCTGGTTGACCTTGCTGGCCATCTGCGGTGGTGCTTTTTTCTGGCTGACGCGGGCCGGGCACATCATCTGGGGCGACGGTAGTATTCTCGTGATCAATATCCCCGAGGGTGAGGCATTCCACCCTCGCGAGCCCTTGACGGCCATCCTGCAGCAGGGTTTTTACCAGATCACAAGCGGCTGGTTTGCTTCCGACGGAGCCGCATCCCGTGACATCGCGCAAAAGAGCCTGGCGCTCGGTAGTGCTCTGGCTGGTGCACTCTTGGTGCCCGTGGTCTTTCTGCTGGCACGCGAGCTGGTTTTGATGAACCAGTGGGTACGGTTTCGGAAACCGAGCATCGAGTCGCGTGAGGCGGATCCATCTCAACCACCACCGACCGAACCACCCGACGACAACGCTTGGCTTGCGCCAGCTACGATCATGTCGGCGTTGGTTCTTCTGACTCAAGGTTACATTCAGCTCTTCTGTGGGTATGTCGAGAATTACACATACTACACGCTCGGCACGGGTGTGTACCTGTGGCTCGCATTACGCTACTTGAGACGAGGTCGCAGCCTCCTCCTCCCAGCCGCTGCCTTGCTCCTCGCTCTCAGTTTGCATCTCTCGGCAGCAATTTACTTTCCGTCCTTTCTTTTCCTGGCTCTCTGGGGTTTGTCGCATGCTGAATACCGCCTTGCCGCCTTACGTGATCTCGCCTTGAGCGCGATTCTGGTTGTTTTGGCAGGTTGGCTTCTGGCGCTGGCCGAATCTGAGTACAGCCTCTTTGGCACCCTCCGGGATGTGGCCCGACTGGCTTTGCTGAACGAGGAGGAGAATGTCCCTGGTTACATGCTTTCGGCTCTCCACTTTCGCAATTTTTTCAATGAGCAGTTATTGATTGGTCCGCTCGGCCTGTTTCTATTCCTCGCGGCTGTTTTCGCATTCACTACCTATGCCATCGGCCAAAAAGCAGACTCTCGTCGCAGAGCATGGCCAGACCAATGGCCGGCGGTTCTCTTCCTGCTGACAGCAGGGCTGGCTTATCTGGCCGCGAGCTGGCTGGCGGGAGAGTCCAATCTTGGCTACCCCCGCAATTGGGATCTACTGGCTCCGGGCTCCCTCACTTTCACCGCCGCGGGTCTAGGATTGTTCTATGCTGGCGGCATGCGTCTCCGCGCTGCGGTTCCCATTCTCCTGTGTGCCCTGGCGGTGTCGCTCTATCACACTGTCCCCTGGGTGGCACTGAACACTTCCTTCGACCGTGCGTTCGCGCGACTGAAAACCTTACCCAGTGAGGGGGGCTTGACCGAAACCAATGTCGCGCGGTGGTACTTGCTGCAGGGAAACCGGGAACAGGGTAAACAGTGGTTACAGAAGGCACTCCGGATCAATCCCCACGGTAACAACGCTCACTACATGCTCGGCAGTCTACACATGGAAGACGGCGATTTCGCTGCCGCGGCCGAATCGTTCCGCCGCGCTGTCGCCAGTCGTCCCGACAAAGCCGAATACCGTTTGTTACTGACGGACGCCTATTTGTACGCTGGCCAGTTCGCAAGCGCAAAAAGGGTCTGTGAGACGCTTTTACAAGATCATGCCGAGGATTCCCGGGTATGGGGCCGGTACGGGATCACCCTCCTGGCCACGGGCCAGGATCAGGAAGGTCGACGAGCATTGGCCCGGTTCAAGGAACTAGCACCCAACGATACCGCCACAGCCGATCTCGTAAGCCGGTTCTGTCTCAAACAGGGCGATACCCATCTTGTCGCTCAAGAGTGGGATGGTGCCATTGCCGCCTACCAAGAGGCTCTCACCTGGTCGTTGTCCCAACCAGAAGTCTATTTGAATTTGGGGTATGCCCTCGCCCAAACCGACCGGAATGACGAAGCGGTCCGCATTTGGCAACGTGGTTTGAACCTGAACCCGCACTCACTGCTGATTGCGATGAACCTCGGCGCGCTGCTCCACGCCTTGGGTCGTGGAGGGGAAGCGGTTCCCTATCTGGAACAGGCCCTCGAGCTCGGGCCGACAGCGGAGCAAGCCGATCAGATACGGACGATCCTCAATGAGATCCATTCAGCCGGTCAGGGACCCTCACGCGAACACTGACCTTCAAGCACCAGTGACTCTCAATCCGTTCTCGACGAGTTGGCGGATACAACCGAGCGGTGGGCATACCACGCGAACCAGAATGCGTAAATCGTTGGAGCCAATTCACGTGAGTCACCCAAAAATACAGCAGCGGTGGCAGGCTTGTCACCGCAGAGGAAGCGCAGGCTTACACCGTCCTGGTACGTGAGCCACTCGCCGCCCTCACCACAGCGCTTGACGAGTTCAGCCAAAGGATAAATTTGCCAGTTATCCCCAGTGTGCACGGCGACAATCCTCTCCTTGTAGTGCAAAGCTTCCCGACCAGAAGGGGGCGCGGTGGGAAGTGGTCGCACGGGAAAGCGCAGCTTGTCCGAACCATGATAAACGCCATAAGGATTGCGCTTGTATCTCTCGCGGAACTGCTGGGTGGGAAACAAAACCATGGACTCGGGAAACCAGGTTCGCCAAGCATGCCAGCTCACCACGACACATGGTAGAACCGGAAGCGTCAACTCTTTGGCGGCGGCAGGACCCGCAATGGCCCGACCCTGCAATTGGCTCCAGAGACTTTCGTCTTCGCCATGCTGCCGGTGGTCGTACATCAGCAAGTTGGAATTGTACAGCAGACCACTGACCCGCAATTCCAAGGTGTCGGTCGCCACAATCCGCTGGAACACCACGCTGCTCTCGCACAAAGGATTGAAGGTGATAGCCACGGGTTGGCCGGCGACGGTGTCGTTGACAACCTCGTGCCAGTTCAACACCCGCAGCGGATAAGCTCGCGCAACACCATTCCGCACGAAACCAATGATTCGATCCGTGGGAACCAGGTACTTTCCGCGCTCGGCTTTGTTGAGGGAATCGACCTCGGAGACGCTCATGAGCGGAGGGTGGACGAGGGCCGGCAAGCCATCTTTGGGCAGGCCAGAGGCCACAATCTCCTCACAAGGTATCCGGCACGGGGCAAGATCGAATCCGTAAGTCGCGACATGTTTACCGTCGCCAATAGCCGGAGCTCGACCTGATCTCAGGAGGGACGTCAGATGCCAGACGAGGATAAAGGTGATAATCAGGAGAACCAGACCCAAGATCCAGCCCGCACTCCGAAGGGGATGGGGAGATGATGGTTCGCGTTCGTCTCGGCTCACGAATCACCTGCCGCGCAGGTCAAAGATCTCGCCACAGCTGGTTTCTTTCCCTGACGGTTTCCCACTCTGACTCTCCTGGGCAGCCATCACTGTCGCTCCGGACTCGGGTCCACGGTCAGCCACCATCAAACCCAACAACAAGGGCAAATACACCAGGCTACCCAGGAACACCTTGCGGGCGTTGGCCGCGCTGCGATCCCGATACAGCCGCACACCCAACAGCAACCAGCCAATTCCCAACAGCAGTGATCCCAAGGCGAAAATGGGACCCGCCATACCCGTCAGAGTCACCATCAAGCCCAATGGTAGCATCACCAAACTGAACATGACCAACACCCGGCAGGTCAGGTCACCAGTCCGGTCCACGACCGGTAACATACAAAAGCCGCCACGGGCATAATCTCGGCGGTAGAGCCAGCCCAAGGCGAAAAAATGGGGCATTTGCCAGATGAACAGAATCGTGGCCAGGAGCCAAGCCCCCAAATCCAGACGCCCGGTACTGGCCGCCCACCCGATCATGGGGGGAATGGCACCGCAGACCGCACCGACCAAGGTGCAGAAGGTGCTGTGTCTCTTCAGCGGTGTGTAGACGAGGGTATAGAGCAAAACCACGACCAGCGCGAGAATAGCCGCCAGACTGTTGACCAACCAGGCCAGTAAAACAATGCCGACAACGGCCGTTCCCATTCCCCATAGTAAGGCGTGCCGTGGACTCAGCTTGCCTTGCGGCAGCGGCCGGTCACGGGTGCGTTCCATCCTGGCGTCGCGTTCCTTTTCCAGCCACTGATTGAGAGCATTGGCTCCGGCGGCGGCCATACCGGTGCCAATCATGGTCCACATCAGGCGCCAGGTCAGCAAGCGCCAGCCCCACAGGTCGCTGCCACCGAGCACAGCACCCACCAGTGTCGTCAACAACACGAGCAGACTGAGGCGGGCTTTGGACAGTTCGAGGTAAAGTCTTACCATTTTGGGACTTTCGGGTCTTGAGTTCACTGGCGAATGGTGTGCTGTCTCCGGTAACGGGCTCAGAGAATTCAGGGCTATCTTAGCAGGATCATCCCGTAGCGGCACGCACCATCACGGCCAGTCAACCTGAAATCAGGTCGTGGCGAGATATGGTTGAATGGCTGAATGACATTGCTGGATAACATTGCTGGATGACATGGTTGAATGACTGAGCGGCTGAACGATTCAGTGCCTGAATAGTTGTGGACCTCCTGTCGGTCGGCTAAGATAACCGCGGTTTGGTCTCGCCGCCCACGAGAATTCGGCTCTTTTTGGGAAACCGAACTCCACTGGACCCGAGAAGCAGGAGATTGAACGCCATGCCCGACAATGCTGTCGCGGCCGCACGGACAGATTCCAGCTACGGTGCGGATATTCTAGCGGTAGGCTTCGGAACCAGTGTGGCCATGTGGACGCTGGGTTATATCTGCCGCTTTCCGCCCGGCAACGTGCCCAGCTGGATACTCCTCGGTTTGCTGTTGGCCTGTCTTGTGGCCGGAGGTTTCGTGGCTGGACGGTATACCGACAGGAGCTGGCGCGGCGGTTTGTATACCGGTTTGCTTGCGGCTGTTCTGAACCTTCTCGTCTTGGGCAGCTTGCTCAGCGGTTCCCAACCGAATCAGATCGTCCCTTCGGCTCTCTGGTGGTTGCCGGGTTCTCTCCTGATTTCCGCCTTGCTCGGCACGGTGGGAGGATGGCTGGGTCATCGCGCTAAGATTCGTACGGAATTATCCTCGGGCCTCGCCACCACCCTCAGCCGCAATGCCGTCTCGGTTTTCGCCACCGTCGCGGCCAGCGCGACTTTTCTGCTACTCGTGGCCGGCGGCATCGTGACCAGCAACGAGGCCGGTCTGGCTGTGGTCGACTGGCCCAACTCATACGGCTACAACATGTTCCTCTACCCCCTCTCCCGCATGTCCGGGGGCATTTACTACGAGCACGTGCACCGGTTGCTGGGTTCACTGGTGGGACTGACGATCCTGGTTCTGACCATCCTCCTGCAACGGTTTGACCAACGTCGCTGGGTGCGCGGTTTCGCCCTGGCGGCTTTGGCCATGGTCATTATCCAGGGTATTCTCGGCGGACTCCGGGTCACCGGCGGATTCACCATGAGCAGTTCGCCCGCAGAGACTTCGCCCAACCTCACCTTGGCTATGATCCATGGTGTCATAGGTCAACTCTTCTTCGGTATGGTCGTGTCTCTGGCAGTTTTCACCTCTCGCCGCTGGCAGGATGGATGCGAGCCTGAGATCCGGCCCGCCGCCGCCACCGACCGCAGTCTGAGTGTGATCCTTTTCGTTCTGCTTTCGATCCAACTGGTTCTGGGAGCCATCTTGCGTCACATGGCAGGTGGCCTGCTGGTGCACATTTCCATGGCCGTGATCGTCATCCTGTTTGCCATCGCGGTTGGCGTGAGAGTTTGGGCCCAATACCAGCACATCCCGACTTTGCGCCGTTTGGGCAACCTTTTGGCGATATTAATCACTGTGCAGCTCGCCCTGGGACTGGCCGCACTGATCGTCACCGGGACCGGGTCCCCGGCAGGCGAGCCCGGAACCGCCGATGTTATCCTCACGACGGCTCACCAAGCTTGTGGTGCGATTCTTTTGGCTTGTTCGGTCGCACTCATGCTTTGGCTCCACCGACTCGTCAAGCCCGCGGCTTGAAGTCCATACAATCCCTGGAACTCATTTACAGGCAGGTGCAGACTTTAATCTCGCATCTCCCAAGGTTTGCCGTTTACTCTGCTCGAAAACCACTCACTGCGCCTGCGGATGTGATAGAATGGTTTTATCGCGACAATCGTGGTGCACGGGTAGTAAGTGGGACTTATTTCCTCCGCGTGAATGGTGGCGGAGAAATCATCAACAAAAAGATTCTTGTCATCAGATAATAAAGAGTTTGACCCTTTGCAAGGGAGGCAACAACAATGTTGAAGCCATACAAATTTACCGGATGTCTCAGCCTGTTCGTTGTTGTGCTGCTAGTCTGCGCTCCCCAAATTCCGAGTATGCTCCATGCTCAAGAGTGGGAAGATGAAGTTGGGATCTATTTCGACCAGGAGGGGATAACAACATCGATCCAAACCACAGAATACTGGGAGTATGTTGAGGCGTGGCTCATCCTCAAGAATATAAGTGCTGAGAGCGGATTATATGGCATCGGCGTGTTCGGTGATATTGTAGGACAGATTGATGGCGTTTGTTGGATGTCACTTATAGCACCACAGTTCAATTATTGTTACCCGGAATGGTATCTTGCGGCTGTGCCCCCCATTCCTCAAACCGATATCATAGTGACCGTATTAATGTGGTTCTGGGTCTACTCACCATCAGAGCCGGTGTTTCTATACGTTCAGCCGCCTGACCCCAATCCGTCTTATTACGACGGGACCCACGCTATTTAGGAGGCAAATGATGGGCCGCCAGGGGGGGGACATTTAATCCTCTTTACCCGTCCTCAGGTTCATATGACCTGCCGGTAGCGGCAGTAAACGCGGAGGTGGTCCCCAACGAGGGTAAAACCTGGGGGCAATTAAAGACTCTTTATCGGTAGTATGGAACGGCATAGTCAAGCCTGTTTGGGGACCCGACATCAGTCGGATCCCCTTTTTAGGGTGAAGGACTGCTTCGACGGTAACTCAGGCTGATATCCGCGGGTGGGTTACCGCACGCAAAACGGTCCGTCTGGAGCATCCTCAGTCTGATTACGCGGGTCAGGTATGTAGATTTTCCTTTTACCGGTTGGGGCTTATGGGACTTACTTGATTCGCTCAAAATGCAGAACACCAAAGATAATCAGTTAAAATCAAACCATATTGAGTCTCATAGACTTGGCTTGCTCGGTTGCCCTCATGCTCTGGCTCCACCGGCTCGTCAATCCCGAAGCTTGACAGAAAAGCTGCATAACGAAGTTGAATTCGACCCCACCGCTACGCAAACAGGTGGCACAATTGCTCCATCTTAATTAGTCATGACAGGATATAAAGCCCAACGTGGTGATATCCAGCCAAGGGGGAGTCCGATGCCGACTGTGAAAGAGATACTCGCGAAGAAGGGAAACCAAGTCCACACCATCTCACACGACAAAACGGTGTTCGAAGCCGTGGCGCTCATGAACGAGAAGAACATCGGGGCTTTGATCGTAACCCACCAGGAAGAGGGACAGGACAAGGTTTGCGGTATCATCAGCGAGCGCGATTACCTGCGCCATATCGTCCTGAAAGGCAGAACCTCCCGCAAGACTCCCATTCAAGAGATCATGACCAAGAAGGTCATATACAGCGAACCGGACTGTACCGTCGAAAAAGTCTTGAACATCATGACCGGCAAACGAATCCGCCATTTACCCATCATGGAAAAGAACCAACTGGTCGGCTTGATTTCTATTGGTGACTGTGTCCGGACCGTGATCAAGCTGCAAGGAGTCGAAATCAAATATCTGAAGCAATACATCGCCGACACCTACCCCGGGCCAGCCCACGACGACACTTGATGTCACTCGCGGCATGACTTCGTGCATGACCTCGATCGCAACGTGCCATGTCGCGGACCCGGAACCATCCATAACCACAGGAGTATCGCGAGGATGAGTCAAACGTCCCAGAACCATGTGACACGCACCATGTCCGAATGGGCGGCTCACTTGTCTTACGAAGATTTACCCTCGGATGTCGTCGTCGCGGCTCAGCGGTTCCTGTTCGATTCGGTCGGATGCGCCTTTGGTGGGCTCCTCCAACCCGACTGCCAGATCGCTCTGGACGTCTTGGCTGAGATAGCCGGACGCGGCCCAGCCGCTGTGATCGGAACCGGCCGCCGCATAGATCCCGTCTCGGCCGCCCTCGCTAACAGCCTGTTGATCCGGGTCATGGATTACAACGACATCTACTGGCAGCAGGACCCATCCCACCCCAGCGACTTGATTCCAGCCGCTTTGGCGACTGTGGAACGTCAAGGCGGTTCGGGACGCGATCTGATCCTGGGGATCGCCATCGCGTACGAGTTCGAGCAGAGGCTGTGCGAGGCTTCCTTTCCCGGCATCCGTGAGGTCGGGTGGCACCATGCGACTTTGACGGCGGTGGCGGCGCCCATCGTCGCGGGTCGGATGTTAAGCCTCAGTAGCGAGCAAATCCAACACGCCATCGGCATCAGCGCCGCACGGCACTGCACGACCGGTTCGGTCACGGCCGGTAAGCTGACCATGATGAAGAACAGTGTGGATCCTCTGGCGACCCAGAGCGGCGTCCTGGCGGCATTGCTAGCCGAGAGAGGGTATACCGGCCCCGAGCATGTATTGGACGGCAAGGAAGGTTTCAGCCACGTGTTTCCCACGGATTGGAAATTCGAGATCCTGACTGAAGGTTTGGGAGAGAGCTGGCGCATTCTCAAATGCGGCATGAAGTCTTACCCCACCGAAGCGTTGACCCACGCGCCCATCTCCGCCACCCTGGCTCTGGTGATCGAAAACGATCTTGCTCCCGATCAGATTCAGGAAGTGCGCATTCGCAGCCTGGCTCGGGCCGCCGACATCCTCGCCGATCCGACCAAGTACGACCCCTGGACCAAGGAGACTGCGGACCACAGCTTGCCGTACGTCATCGCGGCGGCTATCGTGGACCGCAAAGTCACACCGGATCAGTTTCACGCGGACAAGATCAAGGATCCGACCATTCGCGCTCAGCTGGCCAAGGTCAAGGTCATCGCCGATCCGGAGATCGAAAAACTCTTCCCCGCGTTGCAGCGAGTGCACGTAACCATCGTCACGACAGACGGACAAGAACTCTCGCAACAGCTCGATTACCCCAAAGGAGATCCTCGTAATCCGATGACCGATGCGGAACTGGAAACCAAGTTCGACGCACTCGTGGCCCCCACGTGTTCACCCGAGCGCCTGGCAACCATCAAATCAAAGCTTCGCGAGTTGGAAACCTGCGACAAGGTCAGTACGCTCATGGATGAACTCGTCGCCGACCGGCTGCCAACTGCTTGAGACCGGCCTGGGATCGCGGAGATGCGGCTGTTTTATCGTGCAGGTGTTACAGAAAATCCCGGAGAGAGATCATGCCTCAGACCGTCATCGAAAAGATCACCCAGGCCCACGCTGTGGGTATACCCACTGGACACGAGGTCCAGGCGGGTGACTACGTGACCCTGATTCCCGATCACGTCATGACTCACGACAATACCTCGGCCGTCATGAGTAAGTTCAAAAGTCTTGGTGTTCGGAAGATCCACGATCCCAGGCAACCAGTCTATGCTCTGGATCACAACATCCAGGACACCAGCAAAGCCAATCAGGCCAAGTACCGGGCCATCGAATCGTTCGCTAAAGAGCAGGGCGTGACTTTCTACCCCGCAGGGCGTGGGATCGGCCATCAGATCATGGTGGAAGAGGGTTATGTCCGGCCGGGAGGATTCGTGGTGGCAAGCGACAGCCACGCCAACATGTACGGGGCTATCGGTGCTGTGGGAACTCCGGTGGTACGCACCGATGCGGCCGCACTCTGGGCGACCGGGACGGTCTGGTGGCAAGTTCCCCGGACCGTGAAGGTCCATTTGACTGGCGAATTGGCTGGTGGAGCCACGGGCAAGGATGTGATCATCACCCTCTGCGGTCTCTACAATCGCGGTGAGGTCTTGAACGCCGCCGTGGAATTCAGTGGTCCCGGTGTGGCCAGCCTGTCCCTGGAGGCACGCCTGGCCATCAGCAACATGACAACCGAGTGGGGCGCGTTGGTCGGGTGGTTTCCCGTGGACGAGATCACCTGCGATTGGTTGGAATTGCGTGCCAATTACCTCCAGGAGAAGCACGGCATCACCGACCGCATCCCGCTGGAGGCCATTGAACACTGGCGGCAAAACCCTCCCTGCTCCGATCCCAAGGCTGGCTATGCCGCGCAAATCAATCTGGACCTCGCACAAGTGAGCCCCCACATCTCGGGCCCGGACAGTGTCCAGGTGATGACCCCGTTGGCGGAGTTGGCTCGAGAAAGGAAACAAATTCACAAGGCTTACCTCGTATCGTGCGTCAACAGCCGCCTGGAAGATTTGACGGCGGCTGCCACCGTGATCAAGGACAAACAGGTAGCCACCGGCGTGGAGTTCTACGTGGCGGCCGCGAGTCAGCTGGTCGAAGAGGCCGCCAAGATAACCGGGGTGTGGCAGGACTTGTTGGCTGCCGGTGCCAAGCCCTTGCCACCCGGTTGCGGTCCCTGCATTGGTTTGGGTACGGGACTGTTGGAGGCCGGTGAAGTAGGCATCTCCGCCACGAACCGAAACTTCAAGGGCCGCATGGGCAGCCGGGATGCCCAATGCTACCTGGCCAGCCCCGCGGTGGTGGCGGCGTCGGCAGTAGCCGGGTATATCACCGGGCCTGAGCCCATCACCAGCAGCCCATTGGAGCGGTTTTTCGAAGAGTTCGCCGCCCCGGACTCGGAGCCGGCCATCTCGGGGGTCACCATCGTACCCGGCTTTCCCGAACAAGTAGCGGGGCGCGCTTTGTGGTTGCCCGTGGATAACTTGAATACTGATGGCATCTACGGAAAGGACTACACCTATCGTGACGACATGACACCGGCCCAGATGGTCAAGGTGCTCATGGAGAATTATGATCCCGGGTTCGCCAGCCAGATCACCGCGGGCGATATCATCGTGGGCGGCTATAACTTCGGGACTGGGTCATCCCGCGAGCAAGCTGCCACCGCCTTGCAGGCCGCCGCGATTACCATGGTGATTGCCGCCAGTTTCTCACAAACTTACCTACGCAATGCCTTCAACAACGGATTAATTTGTGTGGAGTGTCCCACTCTGGCGGCGGCCATGAGAGAAGCGTATGCTGCCAAAGAGAAGGCCGGTGTGAAAACCATCGTTTCGGCCGAACCGGTGATGGTTGATTTCAGAAAATCACACCTGAGCTGGCGTGACCGAAAATTCCTCTGTATTCCCTTGGGAACTGTGGTGCAGGAGTTGGTTGTTGCCGGCGGCGTGGAAAATCAGGTCCGCCAGAAGCTACAGTAGCCAATAGATATTAGATAGACTAAAATAGTGATGACTGTTAATGGCAATCCTCATAGGTGCCGATAGATATAGGTGCCAATTGATATAGGTGCTAGTTGATATAGGCGCCAGTTGATAAAGTGAAGGCCTCACGGAATGATCACGGGCATGGAAGCAGGGCGGTGAATTTTGAAGCGCAAGGATAAGAACGACAACCGGCAGGACCGTCCTCAGAAACGGGATCGCATTCGGACATCAAAACCGGTTGGGGAAACCGAACCAACACGTGACGATCAAGTGCCCCCAGATTCCGGGCTGTATCTGCTGCTGTTGCGTCTTGAAGCTCCCGTCAGACTGACTGTCGGTGCCCTGGGCCGTTTCTCGTTTCCTGCCGGCTGGTACGTTTACACCGGTAGCGCCAAGCGGAACATGTACACTCGTTTGGAACGTCACTTCGCAACTCGCAAGCAGCGGCGCTGGCACATCGATCATCTGACCACGACCGCTTTCACCACTCCCGTGGGGGCTGTCATGTTCAACGGGAAAATTGCGGAGGAAGGGGAGTGTGCGCTGAACCGCCGCATAGGCGCGCTATTGGGTTTGGTTCAATTCACACCCGGCTTCGGTGCGAGTGACTGCACCAGTGGCTGCGGATCCCACCTCTGGTACACTGCCCGCCCGGTTTCTCTCTTGCAACTCGCGGGAGCCGCTCCTGGCGCATCTTATCTATTGCCCAGCCAACCCACTGGGGAAGCTCGCGAAGCGTGAGAAGTACTTGCTCGAAGTTCAGAAAAGGATCGCACGAAACACTGGTTGATTCAGTTCATGCGACTAGTTGTCGGTGTTACGAACCTGAATCGACCTCCGCGAGCAGGTCCTCGACCCACCAATTCAGTTTTTCACCCAAACCCTCTTCGTATCCTTTCTCTTCGTAGCGGATGTTGCCATCGGCGTCCACTACACAGATGTAAGGGATCCCTTCGATGCCGTAAGCCTGCACAACTTCGTCGTTACCGAACAAGAGGTTCATGGCGTACTCGTTGTCTGCCATGAACTTCTTGGCTTTGAACGGAAAGGGCTCCCAAACGTTGATGGAGTAAACCCGCACTCCACCAGGCGCTTCTTGGCGTTGCCAAGTGTTCAGCACTGGCATGGCCATCCGACACGGATTACACCAGGTTGCCCAAAAATCGAAAATCAAAACATGTCCTCGCAAGTCTGCGAGGTTGACCTCGTTCCCCTGGACATCTTTGAGAATCCAAGGGGGCGCGGGCCTGCTGAATTTCGAGGCCAACACTTTTTGGCGGCGTTCCTCGATACCAGCTTCCCAGTTGGCTTCGATCCGCGCGACAACATCTTCCCAACGCGGGTCATTGTGCAAAGCCATCAAGTCGTTATCGTCATTCACGTTCTCAACCGAAACGAATCCCTTGGCCACTGCTCGGTCCAAATAAGCAAAGGCTTGATCCGGCTCGGCTTGCAAGCTAAACATGCAACCCACCTGGTAAAGGGCTTGAGGATTCGACGAGAAATCTGGTTGGCTTTTATAAAACTTGATGATCTCATCGTAGGCTTTCGCCTTGCGGAGAGAACGCTCGTAGAAATACTGAACGTAACCCGCACGCTCGTCCTCTGCCAAGTAGCCATCGCTCACTCCGGAAGTGGCTTGGTCTTCGATGACTTTCAAAGCATCAGCGTAGCGGCCCAGTTTGGCATAAATCATACTGAAGACCGTATCTTCCGCCCAGGAGGCTTCCAGGTCTCTGGCGTCCTCCAGAATTATCAAGGCTGACTCGTATTCACCTTGGTAATCCAAATAATCGAACATGAACTCGAGGGCATAGTCTACTTCCGGTTCCAAGCGCATCAGTTCGGCGAACAAATGCTCGTCCTGTGGGAGCTCACTCTCGAGAAGGGCCAAATCATCCTCACTGGCCTGGGCAGCAAACAGCTCGTTCACGTAGGTTGCCAAGACCAGACGATATCCATAAGGATTTTGAGAATCGATGGCGATGACACGCCGCCCGAACTCGATCTTGTCCAGAGGCGTATCGGCGATGCGACCCAAGAGATAAACAGCCCGCGCGGACTCGGGATTCTTCTTCCGCTCGGAACGGAAGAAGGCCCGAGCGGACTCGGGATCCAATTCGAACCAGTGGCTTTGAACCATGCGGACGAGGTCGAGATCTTCGGCCTCATGCACGTACTCCTTGCAAACGGCGATGACTTGAGCTTCGTCCGTGAGATCGCTAAGTGCGGCTTTGAACGAATCAACCGTGTACTCCGAAATTTCCTCTGCAGCACTGGGATTTGCCGCACCCAAAACCACCAAACTCAAAGCCACCATCCCCAAAACCGCCAAACTCAGAACCGCCGTGATAGCCCAGGTCATCAGCATATTCTTTTTACCAATCTTCATGATTCGCACTACACTACCCCCTCGGCCGGCATCTTCCTCGAACGCGAATACCGGCCAGGAATCCCAACCAACCCATTTTTTCGATCCTTTACCGGTCATCCAGAAAATCTAAGCGGACTTGTCTTTGATGTCCATGATGAGTCCGCGCTTGGCAAATAAACGTGAGGTCGTGGCCAAATCCGCTTCTGATCACGTTGAGTGTAATGATCTGGACCTACGCACCACCCATTGCGGAAAGTCACACCTCCCTGTACATAGGGGATTGTCAGTGGTCCCCGCCTCGGGAGCGAAGTGTTTTCAGTGAGGAGAAGATATGAAGTACCAGACTTTCAATCCTGCAACCGCAGAAGTGATCGAAA
>Ga0209536_100006246_pt1 | contig 18269 bp, 8 predicted proteins | sample DeeMarSeWOR28_12_FD_187461 | JGI IMG/M metagenome (GOLD analysis project Ga0209536, IMG submission 187461) | Marine sediment microbial communities from White Oak River estuary, North Carolina - WOR-2-8_12 (SPAdes) (version 2) | ecosystem: Environmental > Aquatic > Marine > Intertidal zone >... | reverse complement strand
CACACCGGATACATACGAGGTTGCTGCCAACCTCGGGACGATCGTCTGGGACGGCAACGTGTTTGGTGGAAACGGTGGGTATATCTTCAAGATTCTAAAGACGACCCTGGACGCCAACGCGTATGATGAAAGTGGTCCAGCAGTCCCTGGGGACATTGCCGGAGAAGGGTTCGACTTTGCACTTCACACCGCAGGCCCTGGAAGTGAGTTCGCCGTTGCAGACGGAGGAGCCGCCGAAGGGCCCATGGACTTCGTGGCCTACAAGATCGTAGACGGTGCTCTACCTCACTCCGACGGTGCAGCAAACGTCTCGTACACCTACAGGGGAGCTGCTGTCACCATCAACGATATCTCCTTCAGACTCAATGGGTATACCTACGACGATGGATATATCCCCCTCGGTGGAATGACAGATCTGTACATCCGTGACAAGGAGACTGGGGCGCAGGCCTCAAACCTCGACCCACTCTTCGACGATGACCAGATTGCCTGGGGAACATGCGAGATCCAAGGGCACACGACTGACAACGAGTACTCCGTTGTCGGGGTTCCACTAGACGAAGACCAGAGTGCAATACTGAGAAACGACCTCCTGTTCATCGAAGACGAGGGGAGCGACGACTATGGTGGACACCGCATCCTTGAGAAGAAGGAAATCGCCAGCGTAGCGTATCTTCGGGTGAAGAAGATGCAGTCAGCTGCGTCCACCAACCTAGCATTTCACGTCAGCCGGTCCATTGAGATCGACATGTTCGAGCCCGAGGAGTTGCGGGTGACCGGGACCGACCTGACAACGATGTTGGAGTCCTCTGTTGCTACGACGTCGGAGGACTTGACAGACGTGGTCGCGGGAGAGGACACCCTCCGTATTTCGGAGGGCCCGGATTCGGGCGACTACGACATCACAGCGAAGGACGGTGTCAAGTTGACGGTGGACGGGACGTTCACGGAGCATCAGGAGGACCTCGCGTTCACCATCGTATCCTCGAAGGGGGATCTGGTGCGGCGTCCCCTGGTGCGTGTGACTCAGCTCGACAGGGCTGGAAGCATCATTCCCTATGCCTACCCCTCCATCGCCTATCTGATCCGGTCCATCAAGTCGAAGACTATCGTGCCGAACGACACCTACGACGGGACGGACGCCTCAATTGATGGCACGGCGACCATTGAGTTCGACGACATCGACCCGGTGGATCTCAATGTCAGCATTGGGGACTACATCCTTATAAAAGGTTCCTGGAACAAGATTACGGCAGTCTCTTCTGGCCCCCCAGCGTCGGTGACTGTGGAATCGGCTCCTTCTGCGGCGACTGAGTCGGATGTCGCCTATAGCATTGGGACCCCATCCAGAGGGACCTTGCGCCTGTTGTTCACCGACCCGGTGTACACGTGGGTGCCGTCCGACCAACGGTTCACGTACAGCTCCGCTAGCTTCAGGGTCGACCCAACATACGAGGAGGCTGTTGGGTCTGTGATGGGTTCGTTTCCTGAGGTGGCAGACACGACGTTCACGATAGACACAGACGACGATGTTGTCGACCTCGGGGTAGAGGCAGGAGATAGGCTGAGGATCGCTACCAAGGTGATTCAGTCCATTTCCCTTCCGAGCGGTGCTGACGTCGGGACCAAGATCTTGAATATCACAGTCGCAGGTACGACCTACACCGTGCACTTCTATGGAGATAATCCCATCCCCTTGTCGAACTATGGGAACCCTTTGGGGATCGTCGAGCAGATCAAGCTTGTCATCCCCTCGCTCACGGTTTGGGAGGACGGGGACGTCTTGAAGATGGCCTCCAGCAGCAACATAGAGGTGAGCAACTGCAGTGCTGGTGATGAGCTCGGAATTTCCGGGGAGAACAACGAGCTGACTACGGGAGCCGGAGTCTATGTTGTCGACAGCGTACTCGGGGCCTACACCGACATGACGACCTGGGCGTCGCCGGCGACGTATGTCTTCAAGATCGACACGGTTACCACAGGATCGATGACCACCGGTGAGATCGCACAGGCCAGTATTGTCCGACGAGGGGCCGCCAAAATTCAAACTCTCGAGCGGGCAGACGGTCTCTACGAAGCCGACATCGAGATCGAGTCCATCGGCTTTGGTGACACCTTCGACCTTGCGGCTGGAACCGTACTCTCGACCACCGATCCCATCGAGGGGTTCTATTTCAACGATGTAGACGAGGGCCTCTCCTTCAGTACACGGGAGGAGGGGAACATGGTTATCAGAGCTGTTGTCCCCTCGGCCAAGGGCTACATCCTCGTGGACAAAGTCACGGCTAGCTACCGTTACGCGCCAAACCTTCCGGCACTGCAGTCCCACCTCGACCTCGATTCTGTCCGGCACGTGGACAACAACATCCTCTGCAAGAGTGTGCACGAGGCACCGATCCACAGGTCCGTCGATGCCACTGGCATCACGACCAGAAGCTACATCGCCACAGGGGTGAAGAATTGGATTCGGCGGATGGATCCTGGGGCTACGATCGAGGTCTTCGATATGCACCGGGCCATGAGCAGGTCCGGTGCGACCGATGCTACAGAGCCGTCTCCAATTTTCACGTACTATGACGACGCCACTCGACAGCGTGTTGGGGTGGTGGTTGTTGACAGCGAGACGCTTCCGAAGAGCGTACTGCCTATCGTCGGAGTGATCGAGTGAGCTGGGACCTCTTCAATACCGACTCCCTTCCGGGAGGCGTCAACGACATCCTTGGCGAAGCGGAGGTAACGTACGAGGGCACCCTCACCACGGAAATCGTGACAACGATCACTGGCTACGTGCAGCTGTGGTGCATCGACCTTCCGGCGACTCGTATCTCGACAGAGATCGCCCTCGGCACAGTTGGGACCTACGAGATAGACGCCTGGTACACGGACGTCTCCACGACCCTTTCGGTCATCTTCTCCGACGGGTCTGGGCAGATCGAGATCCAGAAGGCGACCACCTGGCAGATCGCGGGGGAGGACCTCGACTGGACTCCGACCGATACGAGAGCGGTCTTTCGGCTCATCAACAGAGGGGGTGGCTACGAGCTGTGGGTCCATGACGGCTCGACAGAGGGGTTCGAGTGGATCGCCTCCTACCCCTCGCTGCCGGAGGCGACAGTCTGGCCTGCCGGTGTGCACATCCTTACCGCAGCCATTCTCGACTACACGCGGCTGTATGCCGTCAGGGTCAGTAGCTCTGTGGAAGTTCCTCGGGAGCTGCCGGTAGCCATCATCACAGGCTCCACGGCTGAGGTTCCAACGAACACAACGGTCTCCTTCTCCGGTCTCGACAGCTACGATCCTGAGAGACAGACCCTCTCGTACAATTGGGAGCTGGACGGTCCCGTGCCCTTCAGGGCGGAGCGGGGGATGGTCTATGCCACGGGGACTATCCAGAAGCTCGACTTCACGTCCCGTCTAAATGGTGATGCTGGGAACGACTACCGGGTCAGGCTGGTCAATGCCTCCCCTTTTTCGATCAGCTTGTCGTACCCAACGATTTCCATTTATGTACCGGAGCCCACCTACACCTACGACTACACCAGCGTCGACATTGACATCACCTACGACGGGGCGGCCTACAATGACACGGCCACGTACACGGTGGTTATCAATGGTATCGAGTTTTCTGCAGTGGGAGAAGGGTCCGAAGCGGCAGCTCTGGCAGAGCTAGAGACCCTGATAGACCTGTATTTCCTCGGCAGCATCACAGCATCTGTTGGTGGTTCACTGCTCACGGTACAAGGCGCTCCCTTCACGTGCACCCTCTCCGCCCTTGGGGGTTCTGGAGAGCGCGGAATCGGCTTCGATGACGTCACCATCAATAGCATGCTCAGCTACACCGGCTACACCTGGGGAGATATCGCCGACGCCGTCAACGGACTTAACGAGTTCTATGACCCTACGGTGACAGAGCTGCTGTCGGCAGAGGTTAATGAGCCCATATACGAGACACGCACAGCAGAGGACCTCGGAGATACGACCATCGACCTGTCTGGCGGCTCCGACTGTAACCTCGCCGCTGTCTCGTTCACTCCTCCTATCGCTGGGATCTACGAGGTCTCTCTGACGGTCACAGCCAGCGACGGGTCGGCCAGCAAGTCTGCGAAGGTGACCCTCGTTGTCTCCCCCCGGACGATGCTGACGGACTACATCCCAGACGGTAGTAGGTTCTGGGACCTGATCCCGGAAGCCTTCTACAAGCTGTTGGACAACAGCAACGTCCTCGACACCTACTGGTCGGGTCTCATTCAGGTCTTTGGATCCATCCTGCACGACGTTTGGACCGAGGACCAGAACTGTGACCTACAACGCATCCAGGACCGCATATCCAAGAGATGGCTCCCATATCCAACGAGGATAGGCCTAAATGACGTTTTCTCCGCTGTTGGGTACTCGGCCACTCGTTCCAGTACGGTGGCAGCAGGGTCCTCTTATCGAAGCGCTACGATACTATCTGGAGGACACCTCGATACTGGAGGCTCCTGGGAGATCACGAGCGGCATCAATGCCGTCTATGTCCAGGAGCGCGACTCGGTGCACCAGGTCCTCCGGCAGATGGGGGACACGGTCATGCTGGACCCGCCCCTTGAGTACGAAGAGGAGATCTCCAGCGGTATAGCGGGCATCGTGGATTCTGCCGGGTTCTTCTCGCCCTATACCGGGACAACTGGAGCGGACAATTCCGGGAACTTCTATCTTGAGATCGCCAACGAGCGCTACCAGATCACGGACATCTCCGGCGACGACACGATTGACCAGGCGGAGAAGGTAACTCTGGCCTCTGCCCCTCCAAAAGGGACCCACTACATGTGGACGGTGTACGAGATGAAACTCGACACGGTTCAGGTTAAGGAGCTCTCCTCGGTCAGGGTGGGTATCACGGCTGCGAATGGGGATGTGGTCGAGACAACGGACGGTGATGAGTACGACGTTCTCGGATCCGTCAACAGCTATCTGCTCTTCGACCCGGTTGTCACGAGTATGGAGACCTCTGGAACCATTCGAAGGCTCAAGTTCAAGAAGGAGCTTCCAACCTATAGAAACTCGGTCAGTGTCCCGGTAATCAAGCAGGCTATTGCCTGGAGTGAGGTAAAGGTAGCCAACGGACGGAAGGGGAAGTTGTACGCCAATGGCGTGTTCGAGGACTCGGCGCTCCCCTCGACGTTCGTCACCAACGAGCGCTACGAGCTGGAGATCAGCGGCACTCGCTATGTTCTATCATCAACCTCTCCGGTGACGCTTCAGAACCCGTTCCCACCGACGACAGGCATCACCTGGGAGCTGTACCGGATCCTGGCCTATGTCGAGGAGCGGGATTACACCTTCGACAGCGACACGAACCGTTTGGTTTTCGACGTGGCTCACGACTTCCCGCCCTTCCTCTGGGCAGAGACCACCTGGTTCGACAACAGAGATCGCGTGTTCGCCTCCTTCGGGGATGTTGCCGGCGTCGACCTCGAGCACATCGCCGACATCGAAGTCGATTACTCAGATGCGGTCAGAGGTTTGTTTTATGGACTCCTCCGGGATTCCTTTGTGGAGTCCATCGAAGGCGCCATTGCTCTCCTGACGGGAGTGCCTGTTGCTCTGTACGCCGGGACAATCACCTCCATCGAGAACGAGTTCACACCCAACACCTCCCGCATGGTTATCGCGGGGACGAACACCGTCAACGTCTATACCTATCCGTCGGACGTCCTGCTGGCTATCAACCCGGATACAGGAGAACGGTATGCCGTAGGCGATGCTGTGGTGCGCTTCGCTCAGCTGACCGAGGGTGTCGAGATCCTGGACTGGGTCAATGCCCCCGGTCGCTTCGCCATTCTGTATGACAAAGGGCTGCTACACCCCCTCCAAGAGCGGCACTATTTTGAGGTCCACATCGACGCCAACCACTTCCCGGTGATCGACTGGACCCTACAGGCCAGTCTACTCTGTCGGCTGCACCCCTCTCACAAGTGGCACCGACTGATCGCCGACATCAACTTCGTGGAGGACTTTCCCCTCGGACGCTACGAGCGCTTCGACCTCGCCACCAACATGTTCATCATCGAGGACCTGCATACGGACACGTCCTCCCAGGGACAGTATCACGTCGGCTTCGACTCCTACGACGGCGCCGGTCAGATCCAGGTCTTTGCCAACATGGACGACGGCACCACAGATTCGGACGGCTTTCTGGGAATGATGTTCCAGCATGATACCAGGGAGCACTCCATGGTGATCATGGACAATACCTACACCTATGTAGGCAGTGCTGATGACTCCCTGGCCACGATTGTTACGCAGCTGAAAGCTGAAGTGGACGCAGCCAGCTTACCAGGAGTGTCGACTGCTCTGTACGACACGACCGGGGATGGGGCTCAGGACACGCTGATTGTCACCTGGAACAAGTTGGGTGGCTCAGCTGCAGAGGTCACTTCGACCTTCAACCAGGACACGTTGGACCGCTGGCGGGATGACTACATCTATGGTTACGAGGAGGGCGATGCCTTCTTTGGCCCTCACGCCGTTGCGGACAGGGCCGCTCACTCTGGCTACGAGGCCTTCGCTGAGCCCTGGCTCGGGTGGTACATTATCGAGGGGGCGATTCCCACCCTGGACATGGGGCTCATCCTAGATAGCGAGGACGAGGACGGTCTCCCTGATTTCGAACGGGGGCTGCCCTTCTGGTTGGACGAGATCTTCCGGACGAAGTACAAGGACGTCTCTGGGAATTGGTATCCGGACCCCAATGGGGACATGCTCAAGGGAATGTTCGTCTGCTACCCCTACTGTGGGTTCGGAGCCCATGACACCCCTCGTCCTCCGCAGCGACCTCAGAGGGATCAGCTCGTCATCGACGAGGTCCAGTACGTCAGCGGCACGGCGATCGACCCCCCATACGAGGGGACCTCACCCTACTACATGTTCCAGAAGATGAGCGGGTCGCCCACCTCCATCAAACTGGACGGAAGTTCTGAGACTGCAGACCCCGACGCCGATATGCTGCGCAAGCTGACGCAGAGCCAGAGCTACACCTACACAGGTGACGGCGGGACCGTCCGGCAGTACTATCTGAGACCGGGTTACCAGAATCACCCAATCCCAGTAATTGACGACAGTAATCTCTCTACAGTGCAGATAGGAGGCCAGTTCTCCTTGGTTGGTCGTTACTTCTCACCAGACGAGATCGAGGTCTGGTTTGGCGACCTTGAGGCTACAGACGCCAATACCGAACCCGAGCCCGTCCTTTTCGATTACGTGGTCGTTGGCAGCGCTACCAGCACGACAGTAACCTTCTCCTCTGGAGCTTCCGGAGACGATGATGCTTACGTTACTTGGGAGATCGAGGTCACGTCTGGAGCCGGGTCCGGGCAGAAGAGGTATATCTCGGCCTATGACGGGTCAACTAAGACGGCAACAATAACGGTCGCTTGGGGGACCCAGCCGAGTTCCAGTGACTCCTGCGCCTTGCGCTATTTGTGGTGGCCCGACACTATTGAGGGGACAGTTCCGAGTGGAACTCCTGAGGAAACTGTCGATGTTGTGGTAATATCTCGGGGTAAGACACGGGTCCTCGAGGATGCCTATAAGTTCACATCCGACGAGCTGTACGCACCGTTCCTGATTATGGGCGCCGAGGGTCCAGCCGGTCGTATCTGGTCATGAGGTAGAAGATGGGAATACCAACATATGCACAGCTCGCACACCTGATGGTGCTGGCTCAAGGCCGACACCCTGAGTGGGTCGAGCAGTCCACGATCAACATCGGCGGGGAACCTGGACCACCGAGTGGGGGCAGCGCCGGCGTATCGTTGGGAGTGACCCCGGACGGTTACTACGCCGTCGTCACGCTACTTCGGGTCCAGCTTCGAAGAGTCCCCAGCGTGCGACGCACAGATATTGAGATTGGTACCTTCGACGCCGCGACAACGTATACCGTGACCGTCAATGGGAATGACTACACGTCCGACGGAGAGGCTGACGAGGCAGCGGCATACGATGAGCTGAAGACCAACATAGACGGCGGTTCCGAGCCGGGTATGACCGTCACAGACGGCACCACCTACCTTCGCCTCGAGGCCGACGACTATACCTGCTCGGTGAGCGCGGCCGGTGGAACTGGGACGATATCCATCACCGACGTCGAGGCCTCTGAGGTCACTTTCTCCGTCCATCTCTACCCAGTGGACCAGACGGAGCTCACTGATGACGACCAATGGGATGAGTCAGGGGGCCTCGAGTTCACCATCACCAAGAACTGGCAGGACCGAGCCATCACCTCGGGAAACTCACGAGCCTTCATTGAAATCAAGTCGACAAACGGGAACAATGTCGTTCCGGCAGTTGGTCCCTGCGATTCACCATATTAAGGACGTACAATGAGAGGCAGCATTTGGACATCGCATGGGATCTGGGGACCCGTAGTGGACACGTTTCCTGAGTATAGCCAGGTCCTGTGGGTGGGCTCGGCCACCAATCTCCGCGAGGATGGGCGGCAGTCCAGGCCCTATGACACCATTGCTGAGGCCCTCGTTACGGCCAACGCCCTCAGTCCGTCGACCACCAACCGGATCCTGATCGCCATCATGCCAGGGACCTACGACGAGTCTGGACTAACGGTCCCAGACTACGTTCACTTCCTCGGCATGGACCCAGAGACCTGCATCGTCGAGAACTTCAGTGCCACGATCTTCACGGTGGGCTCGGGAATAGAGACGTCGTTCCGAAACCTGCAGATCCGCACGACAGGGGTCCCGATCGACATCATCGATGTCGACTCTGGGACAGCCACCGCGGAGAATTGCATCCTGAAGGGCACCATCCCTATGGTGGGGACGGGGTTCAATGTCACAGTGCGTCGCTGCACCCTCGACGGGATATTCGAGATTGTCGCAGGAAGTGATGCAACATCATCTCTCCTCGTCGAGGACTCCACTGTCATCGCTGTCGTGACTGACAACGCTATTCGCTTCTCAGACGCCGACCCATCCGTGGTGGTCCGCAACAGCCGGCTCGAGGGGAAGGCGACCAAACCGGCGGTGTATTGGGATGTCGGCGTCACCAACAACAATCTCGTGCTCGAGAACTGTCGGGTCTACCATGGGGACGGCTCCGGCAATGATCCCTTTGGGCGGAATGCGTCCCAGACGCCGACGTACGTGGCCAGCGACTGTGTGTTCACCTCTCGCCCTCATTCGGATTGGACGAACTCCAAAGCGGCCTGGAATACGTACGTAGACGAGGCGTACATGTCCTTGGGGACACCGGCTACCGGTCACTCCCTCGATGCGCTGGAAGACCTCTTCGTTGCCGGCGAGATCGAAGTTGACGGTACAGCATTCTTCGACGGAAACGCCAGGTTCCATCTCGAAGCACGCTTTGATAACGCCGGGGGCACGACACACGTCGGTTCGGTTCGAGGGAAGCCGGACGACGGACTCCACATTGGGATCAACGCTACTGACGGAAACGGGAACAACAACCTGATCGTCTGCCCCTATGATTTCATTGCAGCAGATTATGGACATAACCCAGGAAGCGCACACCCAACCGTTTTCATCCAATCGAATACGAACCCCGGTACAGCAACCACCGAATACGGCACGATTAGCTTCGACGGTGCTGGCGACGGCACTGGGGTTTTTCGCATTCAGACGCCGTTTTCCGGTAACTACACAGCGATCGGATCAGGCACGCTCACCCACAACTTGACGCCAACGGACGGCGACTTGCTCGTCAGTGACACGCTGGAAGTGGTGAACGGAATCTACTCCCAGGCGTCGATCCATACGTACCACACGAACTTTTTCTATGCACAGGGCACCACGAATGTCGTAGGAGCGATTGTCGGCGAGGAGGACGACGGGCTACACATAGGACTGTCGCAAAACGACAACCTGATCCTCTGCAGTTATGACCACCGGCTCAAGGACTTCGATCACTCGACAGCGTCTAATGACCCGACGTTTTTCTACCACAGCGACACGGACCCCGACACCGCCAACACCGAGTGGGGCAGCGTCAGCTTCGAGGGGACGGGCGCGGGCGACGGGGTGTTCCGAATTCTGACAGGGAGCGGGTATACGGCATTCGGCGCTAACTCGACAGGACACGCCATCGGCGCAGGCGGGGTCCTCGTGAGCGGGCCGCTGGAGGTTGACGGATCAGCCCATTTTGACGGTCAGCTTATCAGCTACGACACGATCCAATCCCAGTCGCTGCTCCAGATTCAGTCTGGTGGTACCATATACGGGACTATACGTGCCAAGAACGACGACGGGATGCACATCGGGGTTGACGGCACGAACGGGATCGGGAACTTCCACCTGATCATTTGTAACCAGATTGATCAGTCTAAGGACTTCGACCACGAAACCTTGTCATCTGATCCCACAGTGATCTTTCATAGTGCAACCAACCCCGACACCAATAACACCGAGTGGGGTTCGATCTCGTTCGTCGGCACTGGTGCAGGGGATGGGGTGTTTCGGCTTCGGGTTGGAACGGGTTACACGGCTGTCGGAACAGGCACGTCATCACGCAGTGCAGGGACGGAGGACCTTGTCGTTGGGATGTTGGAGGCGAATTCAAAGTGCTGGCTCGACAACGGGTTCGAAGCTGGCAACACCTGTACGTTTAACAATAACACGACCTTCAAAGCCGACACTTTCTGGTACGATGGCGCGACGGACTATATTGGAGTGATGGAACCAAGGGCTGATGACGGCTTGTTGCTCGCCATCGATCACCAAGACGGCAAGGGCAACAACCACTTCATTCTGAGCCAGTATACGAACCGCCAGAAGAACCACGGGCACTCGACGCCAGCCTCAGATCCGACCCTGATCATTCACAGTGCTACCGACCCGACCAGCTACTCCACTGAGTGGGGGTCATTTTGGTATGACGGCGACGCAGCCGGCTCTGGAACGTTCACCTTCAACACGGGCGCAGGTGGGATGCTATTGGACCCCGTTGACGGTGTGACAGTCAAGTCAGGAGACAAGACCGAGGCCGATACCAGCGATATCACGCTTCAGACGGGTGACTGCACCATGTCAGGCACGTCGGGAGACGTTATCGTCAACATCGGTGCCGGTGTGACCGCGGACGGCGTGTTCAAAGTCAACAAACCAGGGACGACCTCGGACCCATTTCTGGAGGTCAATGACATAGGCGTCAGGCTCCAGCGCGAGGTCGAAGAAGCCACCTCGAACGACACGCTGACTGAGGAAGAGACCTTCAAGGTCTTCTCCAACAAAGGGGCGACAGGGACCGTCACGTTCACGCTGCCTCAATCCGCTAGTATAGAACGGGCCGGAATCCAGTATACGTTCTACGTTCAGGCAGGCTACATTCTGGAAATCGAGACCGCCGATACTATCAGGATGGGTGACGTCTCGCAGGCAGGAGGGGGCGGTACGGCTGGAATCAGGTCCGCAACGGTCGGTAACTGGGTGACTGTCGTGTCTGTCGACACGACAGAATGGGTCGTCATGGCCCCGTGGTACGGCGACTGGGAATTGTACTACAGTGCATAGGAGGCCCTCATGATAATGTCAGACCAAGACCCGTGGCGGACAACACCGCACGAGGGCTCTCTGGCCAGCTCAGCCGATGCCTCGTTCACGATTGATGGTGACAACCTCACGGACGCTGTGTTCGTGCCGGGCCGCCCCATCCGGTTCAGAGACACGAGCGGGACTTGGCGCTACGCTATCGTTTCCGCAGTTAGTGGTTCAACCCCCCTAACGGTAACGATCCGCGGCGCCTCGATGAACACCAGCTATGACGACGAGCTCCAGTATGCCCCGATGAATCATCTGGTCGTCCGTTACTACAAAGTACCAGGCCAATTTGCCAATGCCGCAGACACGGATCTGCTGACGAACGACGCCTTTACCCCCGATAAGTGGGACATGGGACCGGCATTCTGTGTGGCTGTCAGTCACATCGTGGAGTCGCAAGACTCGGGTGCAGCCCAGCCACGGGTCAACTTTCAGATCGCCAACTCCGATGTTCTCGGTACTGACGACGCCGTAGCTGAAACCTCCTGGCAGGAGTCCACGACGGACATCACAATAGCAAACTACGAGGCCGCCTACGGCGACGAGCTCGAGATCACCACCGATGCCAACGGGACCAACGACGACGCCGATACCTTGGTCATGAAGGTCTGGTTCGTATTGAAGAGGATTACCTAGTATGCCAATCATCGGCGAGCGATCGAGATGACGAACCGTCTGCTCGGGCTCGAACCTACCAAGGAGATAGACCATGGCATGGGACAGAACACTGACAACACCCTACGCGCAGCTGTGGGGAGCGACTGCAACGGACGTGAAGATCACCAAGATCGAGATCGAACCACAAGTTCCACAGATCTACGTTGAGGTGATGTTCTGCGACGCGACTGGCAAGGCTGTAGGAACGAAGGGGTGGTACCTCAGCTCTTCGGACGTCTCAACGTTCAACGGCTGGGTGAACCAGTCGACAGTCTGGGGTTGGTTGAAGACGTTAGCTGACGCCGACATCGCCTCTGACCTTTAGTCTGTGCTATCATGGCCTCGGAGGGGCACAATGCATAAAGTAGAAAACATCTCCTGGAATGAGCCACCTGGAGGCAGGACGAAGGTCTCTGTCTCGCAGGGGCTGCTGCAGCGTGCTCGAGAGGCCGGCTGTTCCATCGACGAGGCCCTCGCAGCTGGAATTGACGCCATGATGGGGCTGAACCGGTACAAGGTCAATGTCTTCGCCAGGACTGTGGATCTAGATACTGGGGAGACGCTGGAGGTCGCCAGAGACCACAATATTGTGGTCAATATCGGAAGGCAGTGGCACAGGGACCTGCTGGCGGTGACCATCTTTCCGGCTGACCATACCGGGGACGGGGGCGGTTCAATAGCGTGTGGTGACGGCTATGCTTATGACCAGCACCGCCCTCGCTACATTGGAGTGGGGACGAGTGGCAACAAGCAGACTGCCGTGCCTCCAGGCCCAGGAGTACTATACGAGACGGTGAACGCCAAGGGGCTTGAGGCTCCGGCCAAGGTGGATGCCACCTACTGGATGAAACAGATCGATCCTCAGCCGGTAGGGGATGACTCCTACTACCTGGACTACAAACCCTCGGCCTTTGCAATCCGCTTTCGGACACTGTTCACCAGTGAGGAGATCTCCTTCGCTGCTCAGCCGACGTTTGGGACAAGTGTTCCCGTTTCCGAGTATGGGCTGTTCACCAGTGCCGCCAACTGGACCACCGAACCGGCGCATGGTGACGGAGGCACGGACATCACTGGGTTCCTCGCCTATTGCACTGCCGCTCCCGTGACAAAGACACCTTCCAATGGCCTCGAGGTGATCTGGGAGTTCAGAACATAAGGATCGACAATGGCATACAAAAGCCTTCCGGAGATAGCGGGAAACACGAGGGTGTACCCTGGGGACTCTGCCCCCTCCAACGTCATCGGGGGGTCGGTCGACTCGACCAACCCGACCGGTACCACCATGCTTGCCATCGGTGAGGGAGCCTCCTCGAGGGCCTTCAATAGGGCCTTCTCGGGGGTGGGGGCGAATGCGGACCGTCTATACTGGAACCAGCGGCAGGAGATTATCGTACCCACCCGGGTGGCAATTGGGCAAGTTTCAACATTTGAACTGACCGGACGTTTCTGGGCCCAGGGGTATACCGGCGGCTACTCTCTAGGTGACTACACGAAGGTTGTCGATAGCTCCTGGAATGTCCAGGTGGAAACTGTCACACAAATCGACTTCGACAACGGTGGTGGCTACGCCCGGTGCGACAACGTGCCACCCGGAACGTACGTCTACATCGTTTTCAACCTCACCGGCGCTGACCTACCCACCATGGGTAGAAACACCATGACCTTCCCGGGTACTGTTGATCTCTCCCTCGTCTCAGCTGGAGATATTGTCTCTGTTACTACTGGAAACAATGAAGGGGAGTACCTCGTCGACGACGTGTCTGGACAGGTCTTGACTGTGCTGAGTGACGATGGTGAGCCGATTGCTATTGGTGACAATGGCAACGGTGGAATAGGGCTCGACACGACAAACGGTACCGAGGACCGTGTTGATATCGTCGGCAATGGGTACATTCTCATAAACCCGAGGGTGACCTTCAGCGCGGAGACAGACGCAGGCGATTACCTTATTATCGGGCAGGCGCAGAGAGCTCCATTCCCCGTAAACACGTTCATGGAAACTGTCCCGCTGCTGGGCTTCTAGGAGTAGACTATGCCCGAAGACTACAAAACTCTTCACCAGATGGTGGGGAACACCCGTGTCTACCTCGGGGACGACTCCCCCACGAACGTCATTGCGGGGGTGACAGAGACGAACCCCTCGGGCACGAAGATGGTCAGCACCAGCGAGCCGCTGATGGCGCGGGCTTTGAACCGAGCCATCGGGAACGTGGCGGCGAGTGGGGACTACTCCCATTGGCAGCTGATGCAAGAGGTTGCTCTTCCGGAGATGGTCGAGCTCACGGACGCGGCGACCACCCACACCCTGTCCGGTCGCTACTACGTTCACAACATTCCCAACGCAGCTGCAATAGGCCTGCGCAACTACGCCGCCATTGTCAACCAAGAGGGAAAACTTTATTACGCAGGGGCCACACTGCTAGAGTCAACTCTGATTGAGTACAACGTCCCCGGCGGTACCTGGACCCGCTGTGACAATACCGCCGACAACTTCGCCATCATTGAACCCACCACAGTGACAGAGATCACGCGAAGCTTCATCACGATCTCTGCTCCAGCAGCAGACGTAGCTAAGATCAGCGAGGGTGACATTTGCGTCCTGACTGCAGATACGAACGACGGGACGTACATGATCGACTATGTCGATACCACGAACAACAGGCTCTACCTGATTTCGAACGACGGTTCTCCGATAGAGAACGGACCGACCGGACGAGTGGGTCTCGACCCAAACGACATGCCGTCCGGGTGCACCATTCGCGGAAACGGGATGTTCTTGCCGGACTGCCGGGTCACCTTCTCAACAGCCATCCCTTCCGATGCTGACACCTACTACCTCGTCATCGGGAAAGCCACAACGCTCCCAGCGGCCGGGGGCCTCTTCATGGGTGCCAACTCCATGTATATGGGAAATGGGGCCATGTCCTTGGACGAGGCGTACGATGCCGTCAGTGACGTGGAGGGAGCTGGGCGGCACATTGCAGTGGACGGCGGGCCAGTCGAGCTCTACCTCGGGGATATCGGTTCATTATCTGTGTGGGGAGATGACAACAAGCGAACGGGAATGACCATCAGTGGATCTCCCCCGTACGACGGTTCGAACTACGGAGGGGAGTGGAAGAGAACCATCTTCCACAACATCATTGGTACGTCAAACCTCAGCTCATTTCTGATGGTCAGGAGAGGGCTCACTGACGTTGTTGGAGTTTTCCACTTGGGTGTAACTTTGGAGAACGATACCATCACGGTCCCGTTCGGAGCGAAATCGTCCTACTGGAACGACTACACACTGACCAACACAACAGACCATATCGTGCCCTCCATTATAGAGGTGGTGGAAAGTGGAACCCCGGCAGACCTCGGAACCTACCTGGTCACCGACGTTTCGTCTGGAGTTCCAAACGATGTGCTCACTGTCTCAGACATTGATGGCGGTGCGGTGGATTTTGGCGCCTCCCACTCAGGGCACGCACTCACCTCGAAGCCGATCTTCGTTGTCGGGGAGGGGATCTACAGCGATTCTCTGATCACGGCGCAGGAGTCCAACAACGACGACTACGATTTCACAAAGAACCTGCTACGCCTGATATCTGACTGCTCCAATGCTTTTGAAATCACCAGTGTCGACACAGACAGTTATCCCCGATTCCGTGTGGGAAGAGGAACTGGCCAAGAGGTAACCGATAACTACGAGCAGTGGAAAGTAAACGCCTACACCTCCTCGGAGATTAGTTTTGTAGAAACTATTTTTGCAAAGGACCGGGGTTACATGGGTCTGTTCGAGGGAAGGTACCCTATTGCGGGTCCTAACAACGGAGAGACCCTGTATGTCAACCATGCTGGAACGATCAAGACCGATGGTAACATTCGCGTCGAACCTACAGGTATCACTGACCTTTCCCTGTCCTCATGGGATCTATTCACAAAGGGGGACTTTGAGTGGACTGATTTCCATATAGAGCTCCGTCCAGGAGGAGCGACGCCCCTAGACGCGGATAACGCTGGGCTCTACAGAATAATCAACGTCGACTCAACGGGCATCAGATTTGCAGAGATCGACGATTCCCCAGCAACTGATTTCACGGCCGATCAGACTGTTGTATTCACCATTCTGTATCGTCCTGTGATCATCGGAGATCTCTCCGATGCCAACGCATCCCTCAGTGAAAGTGGTAACCCAGCTGCTCTGCGAGTCCGGCGAGTCCCACACGGAGCTGCGTTTAACGAGGAGGGGCACGCTATTGACGTCGAGTGTCGGAGTCCTGGAATCGATGGCTCTGGTATTCGCCTGAGTATGTATGGGACGAGTGACCATACGGCCAGTGGTTTGTATATCAAGAACACATGCTCAGGAGTCTCTGGAGACCACATTCGTGCCATTCAGATCGACTCCGACCTCAGTACCGACACATACGACAGTGCTTACGGAATCAATGTCGAGAGCGCCGACTCTGTGGTTGACTTCAGCTACGCAGCTATTCGAGCAGAGATAACTGGATCAGACGGAGTTGCTTATGCAGCTGTCGATGATGGAGGAAACAACTTCTTTTTCGCCAAGGCCGACGCAACGGTGGATTCCGACTATGCGATCACCGGTGCACAGTCTCTGTTGACTGAGAGGATTACTCCCTTCACAGAGAGAACGGAGCCGTATCCCATCATCGAATTGGACACAGCGTATGAACTGTCCACTGGAATGGTAGAGAGTGGGTCATCGAAGGTCTTGGAGACCCTCGCTCCGCTGGATAGCTCAGAGACGGACCGAGGCTACACACACGTCAGCGGCCTCGCCGACACAAGATTCAAGAAGAGTTGGGTAAGTGACATCACCGGGTTTGCCAGGAACGATTCCGGGTACGCGGAAACGACCAGGAAGCTGCACGAGAGTAAATGTTTTCCATTCTGGAGCGGTTCTGCAGCCACTGGACTTCTGAGAGCAATCCCGATCCCACTCGAGAATTACTATATCATCGGTGGAACGACGGCCTGGTCATACGATGACACAGACTTTGCTCTCGATCAGAGGCACCTCGAGGTGGACGCCAATAATGGAGACGCGGAAGAGTTAACGTTTCAGATACCTGTCACCGGCGGTCACCTCTTCCATGGGGTACGAATGGGATTGGGGTGCTGGTCGATCGGAGGTGCAGGAACACATGGTCTGTTTCCAGCACACATTATCAGGCAGGTCGGTCCGTTCTCCTCGGAAGCAACGACCATAAAATATGTTGGACAACTACAGAGCAGCGCCTCCTCAGTCCCAGGAGTAGCCACGACCGACTACCTGGATGGTGGCCTTGGGCAACCATTCACAATTCCGTATACCATCAGCGACTACGCCTATGTTGCTGAGAACAAAACCCTCCCAGTCCCAATGTCCATGCCGGTCTTCGAATCAGACACCGGTGTGTACATTCCCTCGTGGACTCCAAAGCTGAACATATCGGATGTGACAGAGGTCGGTACCAGCGGCGGAAACTACCAGTACTTGGTCAGGATGACCAGACATGCCGATGAAGTGAGCCGTACTCTGTCTTCAAAACAGATCATCTACCACGACCCTTACGACTACGGGTTGGATAATCTCAATGTCCCGTTTCTCGGTGATTACCTCTGGATAGACGAGGGCTCGAACAGAGGGATCTACCCAATAACCGACGCCACTGACATCTCGCCTGGAATTATAGATGTGTATATTAGCTCTTCTGATAGCTTGACGGAATCCCCACCGAATGCGAAGGGTTGTGTTCCTGCTATTATCAACCCCGGCTGTGTCATGCATTTGCACATGGGCGCCCCGTTGATTGCTCTAGGCTCCCCTCCGACCTCCTGGGTACCGCAGGTGACCTCATCCGCGACCTTTAGAATCTATCAGGGTATTGCTATGGTGGAAAGTCGGAACGATATAGCAAATGGCGGCTTTCCTTTTGATATCTCAACGACGTACTGGTTCGACTGGCCATAAGGACCCACGCCATGAGCGACTTCAAAGAAACAGCCATTACCGCCGGGACCGGCACCGCTGGAGCCCTGGCAGGCAGCACCATCTCCCAGAAGCTC
>Ga0209536_100006245_pt1 | contig 18270 bp, 19 predicted proteins | sample DeeMarSeWOR28_12_FD_187461 | JGI IMG/M metagenome (GOLD analysis project Ga0209536, IMG submission 187461) | Marine sediment microbial communities from White Oak River estuary, North Carolina - WOR-2-8_12 (SPAdes) (version 2) | ecosystem: Environmental > Aquatic > Marine > Intertidal zone >... | reverse complement strand
CCAGATTTCTTTAGTTGCACAAAATCCCCAATTACCTCCTCCAGGCGTGCGGTTTCATAAACTTGATCTATAGTGAATTTTGAAATCAATGTGTTAAATATTTACCTTGTAAAAATAAGAAAATCGAATACTTTAAATTACGGTATTTTTTGAATTCAACCCGTTTGGAAATGATTAATTTGCATTGGCAAAATAATAAAATTTATGATGATATTATTCTTTGGAATCAGGCCCGGAAAAACAATAAACATAGACTTGAAACAGCTAAAGTGTCCTCATTGTAATCAGAATGATACACTTAACGGCGAAAGTACCCCTAATTTTTTTCATTTATTCTGGATTCCGATTTTTCGTGTATCAACAACTCATGCAGTACATTGCAATCATTGCAAAAAAATATATTACAAAGAGGAATTTACAAAAGAAATGAAAGCTGCCTTTGAGCGTTAAATTACAAAGCAATGCCAAATAACAGCTTTCAACCATAAAATTTAACCCGAACTAACCCAAAAGCAATAGAATTTCGGATTTTTAAATCCTTCAAATAGCGAAGCGAAGGCCAAAAGATATATTGCGTTGTTCGTCAGAAGGACTCTTAAAAATAGGATTAAGATCGTATTTAACATAGACGGAGAAGCAATTGACTCCCATATAACCACTAAGGCCATATATAAAAGGATTACTGTTTAACCCCCCTTTTATTTTTGTCTTTCTGTTAGATCCGTCCTGATCGTATTTTAGCTTTTGCCGGGTTCCCATATTGAGACCCCCATATGCCCCTACCCCTATTCTAAATTGATCTTTTAATGAATACCTAATCCTATGCTCAGATCTGGTAGTTTTAAAGGGTCCGAATTCAAAATGAACTGGAAACACAAGGTTATCCATTCTTAACTTAGACTTTCTTAAAGGGTATTCAAATGGAGCCTGTACAGTTTTTCCTTCGTCATCCACTACATAGTACAGGTTGTCCTGTGATTTTAACCCATTAAATTGAAAGGAAAATCCATAATGGAACCGCATAAAATTAGTCTTATTAAAAACTCTTGTTCTCCAGGTCCATCCTATTTCAAAAAATCTGCTACCCCAAACCTTATAAGGCGTATCATTAAGAGACTGACCTTTTATAATGGCATTATTCAATCCAAAAGCAAAAACCATGTCTGAATAGGTCCTGCGATCATATTTTGTTTTTTCTGTAAAAATATCCCATTCTTCATCATCTATTTTTATGGAAATATCGTCATCTATTTTTATGGATACTCCGGTCTCCTCCTCCCTGTAAATAATTCTATCATCGTCCCCTAAATCATCGTCCTTATTTCGTTCTAACAGGGCAATCTTATTATCAATTATTGCAAGTCTGTTCTCAATATTCAATGCGCGCCTCCTGGCCGCATCTTCTTTTAGTTCAGTTGCCTCTTCGGCATTAATACTTCCTCTCTCCAATCGTTTATCAATGACTTCTACTTCGTTTTTTAATGCTTCTTTTTCCTCTTGCGTGATTTTTTCTTTCTGTTCTTTCAGATCTTGTATCTTGTCTTTGTGATTGTCCTGTGCCACTAAAGAAGTGGTCATAATACAGATTAAAACGAATACTAAATAGGTACTGATTGTTTTCATTTTGATTTATTTTTAATGATTGATGAATAACCTCCATACAGATTCCTGAAAATCCGAGAAAGATATTTTAGAATCGCTGGCTTATATTATTAATTATTACGATCCGCAACTGCAGTTCTGACTTTGTTGTATCCTGACTTAAGTTTCTGGAGAATCTTATCCCGGAATGACTGATCTAATTCCTCTTCCACCTCTGCAAGCAACGCTTCCGGATTAACAGAATTATCAGGATTATTGCGTTTTTCTGTTAAAATTTCTTCCTCCGCCATTCCGAGAAGGAAATCCACTTCTTTATCTGTAAGTTCTTCGTTGTTCTCTTCATGGGCAGAAACAATAGTCATTACCTCTACTGTTTTTGTATCAACTAATGCATTCGGATCTTCTGGCACTTCATTTTGGTTACCACCGGCATTTACCAATAGAGCTTCTTCGACTATTACCATTTTCTTTTTGGGTTCTTTTTTAGCAACTTCAGCTGATTCTGCATCATCTGCTTTAAAGGAATCTTTAACTTCTATCATTGAGTTTTCTTCTTCGGCAAGAGGCACTTTAATAAGTTGTTCTTTTTCAATATCAGCAACAGAGGTTGAAGATTGAGGAACAATTTGCATCTCCTGATTTAAATCTGCATCATCAGCTGTAAATTGAAGTACGGATAGTAGCAATACTCCTATAAAACCAGCCGCAATCCCAAACCTGAAATATCCGGTATTCTTTGGTTTGGTATCCTGACCAATCTGTCCTTTAATTTTATGCCAGGCAACTTCTGAAGGTTTAATTTCAGTTTCCCTTAGGGTCTTCTTAATATGATCTTCAAATTTAGTGGGTTCCATAGCCGAGTATACTTTGTTCTTTTAAATTATCCTGCAATAATCTCCTGGCTTTAAACAGTTGGGATTTTGATGTCCCTTCCGTAATGTCAAGCATTTCTGCAATTTCTGAGTGCTTATATCCCTCTACCGCATAAAGCACAAATACCATTTTATAACCCTCAGGCAAATCGTCTATGAGCTTCTGAATATATTCAATATCCATAGGAGAAGAAATGGTTATCTGGTTTGGCGAGTTGTACTCATAAACCTCATCATCGAAGACTACAAATTGTTTTTTTCTAAGATAGGTGATGGCTTCTCTAACCATAATTTGTCTGATCCAACCTTCAAAACTTCCTTCATGTTTAAATGAATTTAGATTTTTAAAGACTTTTACAAATCCATTGATCATCGCATCTTCTGCATATTGAAGATCCCTGATATAGCGCCTGCACACTCCAAGCATCTTAGGTGAAAACTTATCATATATAGCTCTTTGTGCATTCGGATGGCCTGAAATTGCTTTCCTTATCAGCACTTTTTCATTATTGTAAAAAGAAATAATTTTCAAGCGTTTCATTTTAGTCTTCTATAGATATAGACGATTTGGGAACAAAAAACGTTGCCCGAAACCCGAAATTATGGAGAATTAATTCATAACAATTTGTAAATGGGATGATTAGAAATTATATTTTTCTTTCCACCACATAATTTACCATAAGTCTAAGAGCATCTTTATATTCAGAATCCGGGTAGGTACTTAAAAGTTTCAGAGCTTTATCCTTAAATTCATTCATTTTGGTTTCTGCATAGGAAAGACCTCCCTTTGCCTTTACCAGGGCAATTACTTCTTTGACACGCGACTTGTCCTTATTGTAATTTTTTACAGAATTAATGAGCCACTTTTTCTCTTTGGGGGAACTGTTGTTAAGTACATATATTAAAGGCAGGGTCATTTTTTGCTCCTTAATATCAATCCCTGTAGGTTTACCAATTTTTTCCGCACCATAATCGAAAAGGTCATCTTTTATCTGAAATGCCATCCCGCAAAACTCTCCAAACTTTCGGAAAGTTTCAACATCCTGGCTATCCGGCTTCACAGAACACGCCCCCAGACTGCAACATGCGGCTATCAGGGTTGCCGTTTTCTGTCTGATTATTTCATAATATACTTCTTCAGTAATATCTAATCTTCTGGCTTTATCTATTTGAAGTAATTCTCCTTCGCTAATTTCCCTTATCGCTACCGAAATAATTTTAAGTAAATCAAAATCTTCATACTCTACAGACAGTAACATGCCTTTGGAAAGTAAATAATCTCCAACCAGGACTGCGATTTTATTTTTCCACAGCGCATTTATGGAGAAAAAACCCCTGCGCTTGTAGCTATCATCAACCACATCATCATGCACCAGAGAAGCCGTATGTATTAATTCTATCACAGATGCTCCACGATAAGTCCTTTCATTAACTTCCCCGTTATTAACAAGTTTAGCGGTCAGAAAAACAAACATTGGCCTCATTTGTTTTCCCTTCCGGTTTACTATATAATAAGTGATCCTGTTAAGAAGAGCCACTTTAGTGGACATGGAGTCACGGAACTTTTTTTCGAAAAGTTCCATTTCTTCATTGATCGGTTCTGTTATTTGCGCGACAATTTTCAAAAGAATTCATTTTATCAATGATGAACGATAAATTTAGGGAAAATAAGTAGGGGAATGAAGTGAGTTTAAAGAAATAAGAAATTCATTCTGATCCTTTATTCAATTAAGTTTTTCCTACCCGGAAAACTCTTCAGAATTAAAAGAAATTCTATTTTTAACTATAAAGATTTGTTGGCCAATTGCCCGCAAGCTGCATCGATATCTTTGCCTCTTGACCTTCGAACTGTAACTATTATTCGATTTTTTTCAAGAGCCTCTACATATTTATCAATGGCTTCATTAGATGCCTGTTTAAAGCTGGAATCATCTATCGGATTATACTCTATCAGATTTACCTTTGAAGGTGCAAATCTGCAAAACGCCAAGAGAGCTTTAATGTCCTTATCCTTATCATTAATACCTTCCCATACAACGTACTCGTAGGTAATCCTGCTTTTTGTTTTTGAATACCAGTATATCAAAGAATCTCTCAACTCTTTTAAATTAAAGGTAGCATTGAAAGGCATAATAGATGTGCGTACTTCCTCAATGGCAGAATGAAGAGAAACAGCAAGTTTAAATTTAACTTCCTCATCCGCAAGCTTTCTTATCATCTTTGGAACGCCCGAGGTAGAAACAGTAATTCTTTTTGGAGACATCCCAAGCCCTTCGGGAGAAGTTATCTTTTCTATTGCCTTTAAAACATTATTGTAATTCATGAGTGGCTCACCCATACCCATAAAAACAATATTACTCAAAGGCCTGTTAAAATAGAGTTCACTTTCATTATTGATTGCCACCACCTGATCATAAATCTCATCCGGATTAAGATTGCGCATTCTTTTTAATCTTGCCGTGGCACAAAATTTGCAATCCAAACTACAGCCTACCTGGCTGGAGACACATGCGGTCGTTCTTTCTTTAGACGGGATAAGAACTGACTCTACAACCAATCCATCATGTAAACGAACGGCATTCTTTATTGTGCCATCAGAACTTTTCTGTAATTGATCAACTTTTATATGATTGATCACAAATTGTTCTTCCAGTTTTTTACGTGTTTCCTTGGAGATATTGGTCATATCATCAAATGAATGCGCGGATTTCTGCCACAGCCATTCATAAACCTGGGTCCCCCGGAAAGCTTCCTCGCCACGACTTTTAAAAAACTCCCGAAGCTGCTCTTTGGTAAGGGCCCTGATATCTTTTTTCTTTGAAACCATTTTTTAATTAAAAAAAATCCTGCCAATCCTATTATAAAACAGGTAATGACAGGATTCTTTATTTAAATAATACATTATTTATATGATGAGCATAGCGTCACCGTATGAGTAAAATTTATACCCTTCAAGTATTGCTTCTTTGTATGCCCTTTTCATTAGATCATGACCCATAAATGCCGAAACCATCATTAAGAGGGTAGACTTGGGCAGATGAAAATTGGTTACCATGGCATTGGCTATACTAAAGTCATAAGGCGGGAATACAAATTTATTTGTCCAGCCATCATATGTATTCAGAGTATGTTCAGAGGAAACAGCACTTTCCAGACCTCTCATTGCGGTTGTTCCAACAGCACAAATTCTTTTCTTCTTAAGCTTAGCTGAATTAACAATCTCTGTAGCTTTTTCATCAATCACCAATTCTTCACTATCCATTTTATGCTTGGAAAGATCTTCCACTTCTACAGGGTTAAAAGTGCCCAGACCTACATGAAGTGTAAGTTCGGCAAACTTAACTCCCTTTATTTCCAGTCGTTTTAGTAAATGTTTGGAAAAATGCAGTCCCGCAGTAGGTGCTGCTACAGCTCCTTCGTGTTTTGCATATATGGTTTGATAGCGAGACTCATCTTCTGGCTCAACTTCTCTTTTAATATATTTCGGCAGAGGCGTCTCACCCAATTCTCTTAATTTTCTTCTAAAGTCGGTATAAGATCCGTCATAAAGAAATCGCAGTGTCCTTCCTCGTGAAGTGGTATTGTCAATGACTTCAGCTACCAAATTTTCATCATCTCCAAAGTAAAGTTTATTACCTATTCTGATCTTTCTGGCAGGATCTACCAAAACATCCCATAACCTTTGTTCTTCATTTAGCTCACGAAGTAAAAATACTTCTATCCTTGCTCCGGTTTTTTCTTTATTACCATATAATCTTGCCGGAAATACTTTGGTATTGTTAAGAACCATTACATCTCCTTCATCAAAATAATCAATAAGATCTTTGAACATTTTATGTTCAATTTTACCAGTATCTTTATGAACTACCATTAATTTGGATTCGTCCCTGTGTTCTGCCGGATATTCGGCCATCAGTTCTTTTGGCAATTCAAAACTAAAGTGTGATAATTTCATATGTAAATTTTAATTCGCCTTTTTGGCGGCTGCAAATATACAATCCTGAAGTAGGGCTTGTCAAGTAAAAACGCTATTAAATACCCTTAGAGAGCTTTAATCTTAAATCCCAGTTGCTCCAGATCTTTCCAAAAATCCGGATATGATTTGGAAACTACCTCCGCATCGTTTATTACTATTGCTGATTTTAAAGCCATTGGTGCGAATGCCATAGCCATTCTATGATCATTATAAGTATCAATTGCAGCACCGGAAGTTATCGTATTGGAAGATTCCAAAGTTAATGTGCTATTAGTAACGACAATCTTAGCCCCCAGTTTAGTAAGCTCATTTTTTAATGCAACCAGTCTATCCGTTTCCTTTATTTTTAAGGTGTGTAAACCAGTTAAGAGGCATCCAATTCCTAATCCAAAACATGTAACTGCTATAGTCTGTGCCAGATCAGGAGCATTGGCAAGGTCGTATTCGATAGCATCCTGTTCTTGGGGGCCAGCCTTATGCAGAACTATGCTATCTTCCTTAAATTCAGTATTAACACCAAAAAGTTTATAAATTTCTATCAGGATGCTATCGCCTTGCAAGCTATCCCACCTATAGGACGACAAACTAATTTTAGTACCTATTTCACTTAAAGCTGCAATACTGTAAAAATAGGAAGCAGAACTCCAATCAGATTCAACAGTTAAGGTTAATTCACCTATAGATTTTTTTGGAAGCACCCTTACTACATTAGCCTCAAAAGAACTCTTTACTCCTATTTGCTTTAGGAGGCCCAGCGTCATTTTAATATAGGGAATAGAGGTAATTTTCCCCAATAGTTCTAACTCAAGTCCCTTTTCTAAACTAGGGGCAACTAACAATAGAGCAGAGATATATTGACTACTGACATCGGCGGGAAGGCTTACTTTAGATTCAGTGAGATTTCGTCCCTTTATTCTCAATGGGGGGAAGCCTTCATTTTCCAAATAATCAATTTCCGCGCCTAGATTTTTCAATGCATTCACCAGTATTTTAATAGGTCGTTCCTGCATTCGGGTTGAACCGGTAAGAATAATATTTGCTCCTTCCCTGGAAGCAAAAAATGCAGTTAAAAAACGCATTGCTGTGCCTGCGTGGTGAATATCAACCTTTCCTTCTTTTAGACTAATTCCCCGCTGCATTACGGCAGCATCGTCAGAATTAGACAGGTTTTTAATTGTAATTCCAGGGTAGAGTGCCTTTAACAGTAATAGCCTGTTGGATTCACTCTTGGAACCTGTAATCTTAATATGTGCGTTCAGAAGTTTATCAGATGGACCTAAGAGACGTAATTTCAAATTAGTGCTGTTTTAAAACCGAATGCAAAGATACTATTATTTCAGTTTTTTGTTGTTCTGATGCCTGTCATGGTCTCGTTTAGCCTTAATATCGAGTTTTCGGTCAAAAGCTTTCTGAAGATCAATACCCGTCTGGTTTGCCAGACATAGAACAACGAAAAGAACATCGGCCAATTCCTCTCCAAGGTCCTTTTCCTTATCAGACTCCTTTTCACTTTGTTCCCCGTACCTACGGGCAATAATACGAGCCACTTCCCCTACTTCTTCTGTGAGCTGGGCCATATTTGTTAATTCATTAAAATAGCGGACGCCATGATCTTTTATCCAATTGTCAACTGCCAATTGTGCATCTTCAATTTTCATAAGTCTTTATTTTTTGTATCAATGATTATTGTAACCGGACCATCATTTACCATGGCTACTTTCATATCGGCGCCAAATATACCGGTGCCTATCTTTTTACCCAAATCGATTTCCATCTTACGAACAAAAGTTTCATAAAGTGGAATGGCGATATCTGGTTTTGCCGCTCTAATATAGGAGGGCCTGTTTCCTTTTTTAGTTGCGGCATGCAATGTAAACTGACTTACCACAATTGCATCACCGCTGGTTTCCGCTAAAGATAGATTCATAACCCCATTTGGGTCATTAAAAATTCTAAGGTTCACTATTTTCTTTGAGAGCCATTCAATATCATCCATGGAATCAGAATCCTCAACACCTAACAATACCATTACACCAAATCCAATTTTCGCGATGGTTTTGTCATTTACGACAACACTCGCTGATGATACTCTTTGTATTACTGCCCTCATAATTCTTCGTAATTATCCATTCTATAAGTGTCTTCAACCCCTGTTACAATCTGCACATAACTCCGATAGCGACTCAAGGAAATTTCATCATCCTCCAATGCAGCTTTTACCGCACATTTAGGCTCATCTAAATGGAGGCAGTTGTTAAATTTACAGTCACCCTTCAATTTAAATATTTCCGGAAAATAATCTCCGATTTCATCCTTGTCCATATCCACTATTCCAAAGCCCTTAATCCCCGGAGTATCAATAATTCTTGCTCCGAAATTTAAGTCATACATCTCGGCAAAAGTGGTAGTATGTTGACCCTGCAGATGTTGGTCAGAAATTTCCGTAGTCTTTAAATTCAACTCGGGTGCTATGAAATTTATAAGCGTGGATTTACCCACACCAGAATGCCCTGCAAACATACTCGTATGATCTTTCATTAAGTCCCTTACCTTATCCACATTCTTTCCTGTTTTTGCTGAAATCTCAATACACGTATAGCCTATTTTACTGTATAAAGCGGCCAAATACCTTACTTCGGCCAGCTCCTTATCATCGTACATATCTATTTTATTGAAAAGAAGTACCGTTTTTATATCATAGGCTTCCGAAGTTACCAGAAAACGATCAATAAAAATAGAATAGGTTTTCGGATTCTTTAGCGTAACCAATAGAAAAACCTGATCAATATTAGCCGCTATGATATGCGTTTGCTTGGAGAGTTTAACTGATTTTCTAATTATATAATTCTTCCTGTCTTCGATTTGGGAAATAACCCCGATAATCTCGTCACCAATCTTTTCCACTTCAAATACCACAACATCACCTACGGCAATTGGATTGGTACTTTTAATTCCTTTAATTCGGAACTTGCCCTTTATACGGCATTCATAAATATCTCCCTCTTCCGTTTTTACGGTATACCAACTACCGGTAGACTTGTAAACAATTCCAAGCATAATTGTTTGTATTTCAATACAAAGAAACGATAATACTTTAATTTGGAACGGTATATTTGGTCAGGAAAATCCTAAAAAAAGCAATCAAAAACGACAAAGTATGAAAAAAGTCATTTTTATTGCCTTCCTAATTCTAATTGTAACTGCAGAAGTAAATGCATAACAATTTAAAGTACCATCCGGTGTTGAATCTATTATAACTATTGGTGTAGCAAGATAGCGGATTGTATATACCATGGAAGAAAAAGCCTATAAAGATATTCCTCCGCCCAAACGGATGAAGTCAATTCAAGAAAAAGATCAGACCGTGGTCAGATTCGTGTAAAAAATTATAAGGAAGCTTAACTCCTTAATTTAATAATATCGGCGGGAAATAGTTTGAAACTAATCAATAACGACAAAAAAACCCGGCGTTTGCCGGGTTTTTAAATTACCTAGGAAATTAGTTCTTAAAAACTATTCTTCCACCTGCCAAAGTTGTTTTATTTACTTCTTTTGGGTTCCCATAAACATAGACATCACCTCCTGCTTTAACATTGATTTCCAATTTGTCTGAAGCGTATAACTCTGCTTCTCCTCCAGCCGATATTTTCACACTTGCTACTTCTGTCAACAATTCCCTGCCTTCAAAAACTCCGCCGGTATTCAAAACAATTATTTGATTCTTAGCCAAGCCGGATGCTTCAATCATACCTCCTGTGACCGCTTTCATCTCTACATTTTTTACATCCATTCCAATTTTGATATGTGCTCCTTCCTGGGCCCTTATTTCTATATTTTCCTTTTCTACAAGTTCATTACAAACAATTTTAGCTCCTTCATTTCCATCAATAATCCGAAGATCTGTATAATAAACCTCAACAAATGTGTCTTCACCCTGAAACTTTTTATCCAGTTCCATGCGTAATTTTAAAACTCCATTTTTATTTACGAATTTGATATCGTAAACGTTATGACCCTTAATGACTATCCGATTCATATCAGACTCAATAAGGTTTACTTCTATTAAGTCATAAACTTTTATTTCCTGAAAGTCACCTACCTCTTTCTCAAGCATACTTTGAGAAAACGAATTAAGAGTAACCACTACCATGCAAAGTGTTATCAGTGTTTTCATATTTATTTGTGTTACACGTTTCTTTAAAGACTATGGTGTTACCATGTTGTTACACTTTCAGGTTGTTATATTTTAAATTTACCCTAGAAAAAACATTTATTTCTTTAAGGTTTCTGCATTAATTATTTTCTCCTGATGATTTATTGACTCCTGGTGAATAGCTTTAAACATCCGCAACACAAATTCTTCACTCAATCCTTTAGATTCGCCTTCCAGGATCATTTTACCCAATATTTCGTTCCAACGGTTGGTCTGAAGGACAGCCACATTGCGCTGTCTTTTTAATTCACCAATCCCATCAGAAACTTTCATTCTTTTACCAAGGGTATCTATCAGCTGATTGTCAATAATATCAATTTGGGTGCGGAGATTGCTGATTTTTTGGTTGTATTCAGCCTCCTCATCCGTTTCCTTTCTAATCTTTAAGTCTTCCATTATTTGCACTAATCTTTTCGGAGTTACCTGTTGCGCGGCATCGCTCCAGGCGTTATCCGGATCATGATGTGTTTCAATCATTAATCCATCAAAATTCAGATCCAGGGCAGTTTGTGATATATCAAAGATCATTTCCCTGTTCCCACTAATATGTGAGGGATCATTAATCAAAGGCAGGTCTGGAAATTTAGTTTGCAATTCAATTGCCATTTGCCACTCCGGTATATTCCGATATTTGGTTTTCTCATAGGTCGAAAACCCACGATGTATAACCCCCAGCTTTGTAATATTAGCCTTGGACAATCGTTCAACTGCCCCCAGCCATAAAGAAAGATCAGGGTTTACGGGGTTTTTAATAAGGACAATTTTGTCCGTTCCTTCCAAAGCATCGGCAATTTCCTGAACTATAAAAGGGCTTACTGTAGATCGGGCACCTATCCAAAGTAAATCCACATCGTGTTCCAATGCCAGATCTACATGATTTTTGTTTGCGACTTCGGTGGCCGTCTTAAGGCCTGTTTCTTCTTTTACCTTTTTTAACCAATTAAGGCCTATTGCTCCAACTCCTTCGAAGTTTCCCGGCCTGGTCCTCGGTTTCCATATGCCGGCCCGATAGTAGTTTACATCTGTATCTTTAAGCTCATGAGCTATACTTAACACCTGACCTTCAGTTTCTGCGCTGCATGGCCCTGCAATTACCAAAGGATGTGATAATTTCATATCATCCAGCCATGATCGTAACTCTTTTGAATTCTCCATTATTATCTGTCTTTATTTTGTGGTATTCCTTTTAATATTAATTTTATCTTGTTGGTATTGTCCATTTCATTGTATATGCCTTCAAAATTATTGGCGATCAGCTTTTGTTTAAAAGCTTCCAGATTTTGAATATATTCATCCAAAGTTTCCACCACATTCTCTTTATTTTGCTGGAAAATAGGGGTCCACATAGCCGGTGAGCTTTTTGCTAATCTCACTGTACTTTCAAAACCACTTCCTGCCATATCAAAAATGTCGCGCTCATTTTTTTCTTTTTCAATTACCGTTTTACCTAGCATAAAAGAACTTATATGTGACAGGTGGGAAACGTAGGCAATATGCCGGTCATGCGCTTCGGGATTCATATATCTTATTCTCATGCCCAGTCTACTAAAAATACTCAATGCCCTTTCCTGAAGCTTAAATGCTGTTTTCTCTACTTCACAGATTATATTTGTTTTACCTGCAAACAATTCCGTGACAGCAGCAGAAGGACCGGAAAATTCGGTTCCGGCAATAGGATGACAAGCCAGAAAATTTCTTCTTCTGGGATGATCTGCAATTATACTGCAAATTTCTGACTTTGTTGATCCGGCATCTATCACCAATGAATCATCACCAATGCCGTCTAACAATTTTGGAAGTTCCTTTACAATGGCATCGACCGGGATACTAACTATTACAATATCAGCTTCTGAAAATTCCCTGGAGCCGGCAATACCGTCAATAATACCAAGGCTAATAGCCTCTTCGAGATGAGCTTCACTTGCATCCATCCCAAAGATCGATGCTTCCGGATACTTGCATCTCAGGTCCTTTGCCATTGAGCCCCCGATTAATCCTGTACCTACTATTATTGCGTTCATCTTTCCAACTTAAAATCTATCTATCGCTTCCTTTATCTTTGCTTCTGTTACACAAAGCGAAAATCTAATGTATCCCTCCCCATTGCTCCCAAAAATAGTCCCTGGTGCGACGAAAATATTTTTATCCTGTAATATTCTATCAATAAAATCTTCTGAGTGCAGCGATCCTTCTGGCAATTTAGCCCAAACGAACATACCAACAGTATTAGAATCATAGGTACATTGCAATTTATCTGCCAACTGAAACATTAACTTTCTCCTGGCTCTATATGTAATATCTAATTGATCAAACCAGTCCTTCCCACTTTTTAGTGCTTCGATTGCCCCTTTCTGAATTCCATAGAACATTCCGGAATCCATATTGCTTTTTACTTTTAAAATCGCAGTTAAATTCTCCTCACTTCCCAAAACCATTCCAACTCTCCACCCTGCCATATTGAAGGTTTTACTGAGAGAATTAAGCTCTATAGCTATATCCTTGGCTCCTTTTACGCTTAAAATACTTAACGGATTATTACTTAAAACAAAGCTGTAAGGGTTGTCATTTATTAACAAGATATTTTGCTCTTTTGCAAAAGCCACCAATGCCTGAAATTGAGAAGCACTGGCCTTAGCCCCTGTGGGCATATGCGGGTAACTAACCCACATTAGTTTTACACCGGACAAATCTTGCTGCCTCAGGCTTTCCAAATCTGGAAACCAACCATTATCAGCTGCCAAATCATATTGCTTTGGCACAGCTCCTACCAGTTTTGTGACTGATGTATAGGTGGGATAACCTGGATTTGGAATTAATACCTCATCTCCTTGGTTCAAAAAAGCCATACTAATATGCATAATCCCTTCTTTGGAACCCATAAGCGGCAATACCTCATTTGTGGGATCTACTTCCACATCAAATTTTTCTTTATAAAACTGAGCTATTGTTTCCCTTAGCTCAGGGAGTCCCTGATAACTTTGATATTGATGCGCTCCGGCATGTCCTACCGATTCCCGGAAGGAATTAATTACGGCTTCGGATGGCGGAAGATCGGGGCTGCCTATGCCAATATTAATTATTGGTTTTCCGGCAGCAGCCATGGCTCTGACTTCCCGCAATTTTTTCGAGAAATAATACTCCTCTATAGATCTTAAGCGATCAGCAGTTTGTATCATATTCGACCATTTTTATATTCACCCAAAACCTTAAAATCTTCGGACATTATATTCAATAATGATTTCGCTTTGGCAAAATGATTATACTCTTCAAAAGTTATGTCCACAAAAAATGCATATTTCCAAGGTGTTTCAATAATTGGTAACGATTGAATTTTTGTCAAATTCAAGTTGCAATCACTCATAACATTTAATACAGTGGCAAGACTCCCTCTCTTATGATCTGTAATAAAACGAATGGAAGCCTTATTAATCTCTTCTTTTGGAATTTCTTTATTCTTTGTCTTTACGATTATAAATCTTGTTGAATTATTCTTTATAGTTTGAATTTCGGGCTCAATAATTTTTAAATCATATAGATCTGCAGCTACAGCAGGAGCAATTGCGGCTATTCCTTTTAATTGGTTTTCCTGAATTTGTTTTGCTGTTTCTGCCGTATCAAAATCTTCAACCATTTTTATATGGGGCTGGGATTTCAAATACTCCCTGCATTGCAACAAAGCCATGGGATGCGAACGCACTTCCCTGATATCTGACAATTCCTGTCCATTCAGAACCATTAAATTGTGATGGATATTCAAATAATATTCACCTATAATGTGCAAATTATTCTGATATACCAGAGCGTAATTAGGAATTATAGATCCGGCAATTGAATTTTCAATGGCCATTACACCCTTGTCCGCGGAATTATCAAGCAACTTGTCTACCAAAGCATGAAATGTCATGCATTCCACTAAATCGATATCATCACCAAAATAATCCAGAGCTACCTGATGGTGATTAGACCCTTTAATTCCTTGTATCGCTATTTTCAAACCCATATGGTTAAGTTACCCTCAAAAAAAAATCCCGTATTTCACGGGACCTTATTTGATATATTGTTCACAATATTCTAAAACAGTCCCGTATTTCTTTTAAAAAAGAAATAAAAATAGGTTCCGTTCCAAAAATAATTGCGAGTCATTTTTCTATAAATCTGTGGCTAAGGTAAATATTAAATTTAAATATCGATGTTTATAAATATATTTTTTTGAATATTTATAGTAAGCCCTATTTCTTTGCGGATATTTTTTAGAATGTATTTTTTTTTTGAGAATTTATCATTCCTTTAAATTGTATAGTACTGTGCATCGCTATATTTTTCGTTGTATCATTTAAAATTATGCGAGCGAAATTCCAGCTTAATCCTTCAATTGTTACTTTTGCTTAAATTTTTACCACATGTCTTTAAAAGTCATAAATATCTCTAAGAGTTTTGGGTCACAAAAAGCACTGAATAATGTGTCTTTTGAGATAAAGAAAGGGGAGATTGTAGGTTTCTTGGGGCCAAATGGTGCAGGTAAGTCCACTATGATGAAGATTCTTACTACCTACAGCAAGGCAGACACCGGCGAAGCTTTTGTTAATGGGTTTAACGTGCTCGCGAAATCAAAAGAAGTACAAAAATGCATAGGATATCTACCGGAGCATAACCCTCTCTACAAAGACATGTATGTAAAGGAATATCTGGCTTTTAATGCCGAGGTTTACAAAATATCCAAAAATAGAATTGACCAGGTAATTGTACAAACCGGATTAAGCGCTGAAGCCCATAAAAAAATTGGCGCTCTATCCAAAGGATATCAGCAGCGCGTAGGTCTTGCTGCAGCTCTGTTGCATGACCCCGAAGTACTTATTTTAGACGAACCCACAACAGGCCTGGATCCTAATCAACTTATTGAAATAAGAAAACTAATTAAGCAAATTGGAAAAAAAAAGACTATCCTGCTATCAACTCATATAATGAAAGAAGTTGAAGCTGTTTGCGATAGGGTACTGATTATTAATAACGGAACTGTAGTGGCAGATAAAAAGCTTGCCGATCTAAGGGAGGAAAATGATCAGATAATAGAAGTTGAATTTGATTATCGTGTGGAAGAGGCATTCCTGGAAAGGCTACCCAATGTTACCAAGGTGGTCAACACCGGAGGATTCTTATATGAAATTACTTTTGGCACTACTAAAGATATGCGGCCGGTTGTTTTTGATTTTGCCCATGACAATAAACTCAAAACGCTGCAGCTCAGCAGAAAGAATAAAAATCTGGAAGTATTGTTCACAGAATTAACCGGCAACTTAACACGCTAATCGTTAAAAATTAATTTTCCTTTATATAGTTCTTCAACTTCCACTATCTCCGGACGATTATAACTCTGCACATCGCCGATTCCTCTTATAGTGCCCGTCAATGACTCCCGTGGATTAATGAATATATCATTGCTGCCTCTGTGATTAAGCGTTATATTTTGGGCTATTAACGAAGCGGCCTCAACTCTGGAATCTCCCGCTGCAACTACCACACTGAAATTTTCTGAACTGCCGTTTAACTTAAAATAGGCAATTCCATTAACAACAATATTCACATCCTGCGATGCCAGCTGAAGGTCGAACTCACCATCTGTTGTAAGATTTTCGGGATCATTAAAACTCTCAGAAACAAGCGTAATCCGGGGGTAGGTTAAAACCCCGTCACTGACGGTGGAAAAGCCGGTATTACTTCTGATTTCTGTAATATTCGGTGCGGTAACATAAAATGTAGTAAGACCATAGGGTCTGAAAAAGTTACAATTATTGGTATCGGTCAGTAAAAGCCTTCCGTCCCTGACTTCCGCATTTACTTCGTTGCGCAAAAATTCCCCGGTTTCAACTTCCACCGATACTGTGCTCCCTTCTTTTAGGACCAATTTAGTATTTTCATTTACTGTTATTTTTGTAAAATTCTCTACCGGGATCACATCTCTAATAATAGTACCCGTATTTTGAAAACAGTCGGGTGCACCATCGCCATTACAGCTTATCAAAAGAATGAGTCCGATAGAACTTAATACTAACCTAAAATTAATGATCGAATACTTCATACCTTTAATTAATTATCCGGAACCATTATAAACGTATTCCAAGTCCAAACTCTACAGCCTCGGCGGCAGCTCCATGTGATTTTAAAGTTACTGCCCCAAATAACTTTTTACCAAAATAATATTTTAAGCCAATTCTATTATACAATCTTCCTTCAAAATCAAAAGGATAGTAAAGATAATAACCCAGCTGAGCGATAGCGCTTAATTTAGAAATATAGAGTTCATACCCCAGAAACATTCCTACACGTTTATAATCTGTATCCGGATCCACATTCAACTCCGGGAAAGCAATAGATTGAAAACGTATCAATTCTTTCAAAAAATTTGAAAAAAACACCTCGGCTCCGAGCTGTATTCCACTTTTCCTGGAAAATCGCTTGTCTGCATAGGCAGAGAAAATATAAAACGGGAACTGGCCGGAGTTAATTACATCACTTTCATTTATTCCGGATCTGAAAACAAGATTAGCCTTTAGCGGCTGTGTAATCTTTTTCTTTTCAAACTTCTTCAAATAGACAATTTCTTCATTTCCGTTTAAATCATAAACAAGTCCTGCATTAAAAGCAAATGTATTGGTAGAAGTATTCGGGGCTTTTACATTTGCATTGGAATAATGAATTATAGATATTCCCGCTTTAATGCCCAAACCCTTAAATAATTGTTCCTTATGATAATTGAGCATCATAAAAGTAGAACTCATAATATGCGATCCATAGGCATTACCTCTGAAATTTTCATTCTTATCGTATGGGTTAGTGTTATAGGCCAAGCCCTGACCAATTCGGAACTGCATGTTTCGCTTAAAGAAATAAAAATTATAATGTGCGTATAAACTATAATTCTTACCCAGGACAGCATCATTCATGTCCTGATAAACAAAAGAGATTCCGGTATCCGGATAGTTATATTCCTGATGCCATTCTTTGGATCCAAAATTCTTTTTATTAAACCCCAAAATAACTCCGGCAGGATGCGCATTGATTAAATGTGAAATATCGGTATTATGAAGCATAATGGAACCATAAAAAGGATTGGCGTCTATGGTAAACTTCTTCGGTATTTCTTCCTTTTGCGAAAAACACGATAGACAGCTAAGTAGGCATACATAAAAAAATCTGGTGTCCATTGGGTGTAAAAATAGGAAATAATACCAGGAAATAACTCTGAATTTTAAGTGTTATATTCAGCTTATCAAGGGAAAGTGATTTTAGACAAATATTGAAATCTAATCTGTCAATATTTTAATGCAATCAATGATTTCACATGATAAAAATTTAATTTTTAATTAAAATACTGCCTCTGCTATAGCTTTAATATTATCGGATTTACCCATGGAATAGTAATGTAAGACAGGTACACCAGCCGCTTTTAATTCTTTTGACTGGGCTATTGCCCATTCAATCCCAACTTGTCTTACTTCCTTATTGTTATTGCAAGCTTCTACTGTATCAATCAATTCCTGGGGGAGGTCTATTCTGAATACCTGAGGCAACAATTGCAAATGCCTTTTTACCGCGATGGGTTTTATTCC
>Ga0209536_100006243_pt1 | contig 18273 bp, 23 predicted proteins | sample DeeMarSeWOR28_12_FD_187461 | JGI IMG/M metagenome (GOLD analysis project Ga0209536, IMG submission 187461) | Marine sediment microbial communities from White Oak River estuary, North Carolina - WOR-2-8_12 (SPAdes) (version 2) | ecosystem: Environmental > Aquatic > Marine > Intertidal zone >... | reverse complement strand
TCTTGCTCTATGAAGCCATAGCCTTTGCTGCTGTTAAACCATTTTACGATTCCACTAGCCATTGTGACATCCTCCTTTCAAATAATTCTCATAGTTCCATACTTCAGGCGGCCACTTTGACAAATGGATATTTCCTTTAGAACGAAACCGGCCCGCCAATTAAGAGCGGGCCTTTATTGATTACCTTAATGATAACACCCTTTTGAAAAAAAGCAAGCCTAATCTAGCATTAATTTCCTGCACCGCAAAATGAATTGAAACCGTAAAAAATATCTCAAAATCCGGCTGGCCAGCATATAATACTAAATAAAGATCATAATATGACTTGCATTTAAATTATATATTTAATATGGATCATTAACCCAAAATGCGCCGCTGTATCGGAAAAATTCGCTGAGAACCTTTTTTATAAGTTTGACTCTAATTTTTCCACCCCGCCGAGAACCGGCGGGTGTTGAATATCAGAATATCGAATCCGGAAAGAAGCCTGCCGGCTGTCACTCGCGCACACGAGGCGGGCGGAAAGGATATGAATACAATGGCGACACCCGCGCTCAAAGTCGAAGACATCCACAAAAGCTTCGGCAGCATTAAAGTGCTGAGGGGTATATCCATAGAGGCCTACGAGCAAGACGTCATATCCATTTTAGGCAGCAGTGGTTCCGGCAAGAGCACGCTGCTGCGCTGCATTAATCTTTTAGAAACACCCACCTCCGGAAAAGTTTACGTCAAGGGCGAGCTCATTAAAATGCAAGAGCTGCGTTCAGGAGAGCGTAAGGCTGCGGACCGCAAACAGGTCGAACGCATCCGATCCAAATTGGCAATGGTCTTCCAACAGTTTAATTTATGGGCCCACATGACGGTTGTGCAGAATGTGATGGAGGCGCCCGTAAATGTATTGAAGGTTCCCAAAGCGGAAGCGAAAGAAAGGGCTGAAAAATTGTTGCAGCGGGTCGGCCTGTATGAGCATCGGAACTATTACCCGGCACATCTGTCGGGCGGCCAGATGCAACGCGCAGCCATCGCGCGGGCCCTGGCCATGGAGCCGGATATGCTGCTCTTTGATGAGCCGACTTCCGCCCTGGATCCGGAGCTGGTGGGCGAAGTGCTCAAAGTGATGCGGGATTTAGCAGAGGAAGGGCGCACGATGCTGGTGGTCACGCATGAAATGGGATTTGCGCGTGACGTTTCCAGTCGGGTCATCTTTTTAGACGAGGGCCTGGTCGTAGAAAATGGAACCCCGAAGCAGGTTTTCGAACATCCGAAGTCGGATCGCTTCCGGGAATTTCTAGTCGGCGTCTTTTAAATGTTCGGTAATTTTGCCAAAATTTAAAAACCGTTTCCATGAAAAAATGACACCTGCACTTTTGACCCTAATCCGCCACCGCAACACCGTAAAACAGATGCGACAAGTGAGTGCATTGTTGGCGGCCGTGCTGTTCTCCATCGCATTTCTTGCTCAGGCTGTCGCCGGTGATTGGAAAAAAATTAAAATTGGAACCGAAGGCGCCTATCCACCCTGGAATTATTTTGATGAATCCGGCAAACTGGTCGGATTTGAAATCGAGCTGGCCAAAGATCTGTGCGGGCGCATGAACATCGAGTGCGAAATCGTTACCCAGAAATGGCGGGGCATCATCAAAGCGCTGAATCAGGGACGATATGATGCCATCATGGCAGCCATGTCGATAACGGAACCGCGTAAAGAAAAGGTCACATTCTCACGCAGTTATGCTGATACACCCAATATATTTGTGGTGCGTAAAGACAATCCCCTCGCCAACTTCCAATCCGAGCTCAAGCATTTGACGCTGGATGATATCAGTCCTGCTGAACAGAACGCGCTGGATGCCCTTATCAATGCATTTAAGGGCAAAGTCATCGGGGTCCAGGTCGCAACCATCAATCAAAAATTTGCCGATGCCTACCTGGGCGAGCATGCTGAAATTCGCATCTATGATTTCCAGCACACTGTGGACCTCGAGCTTTACCAGGGGCGCCTGGACGCGCTGCTCGGCGGAATGGCCTACTGGGTGCCGTTGCTAAAATCCGAACAGGGCAAGGAGTATAAGATCATCGGCCCCCAGATGACCGGCGGGCCCTTTGGCAGGGGTATCGGCGTGGCCGTCCGCAAAAAGGATCAGGCACTGGCCGATATGTTTTCAAGGGCCATTGACGCATCGCTTCGTGACGGAACCATAAAAAAACTGGCCATCGAGTGGTTTACTTTCGACACTTCGGCACCACCATAGAAGTTTTGATTACCGTATATTGATCGAATCCGTTTATTCATTTTGATTACAGGAAATCTGCATGTCTCAGGTAATTGCCTACTTCCCGCTGATTCTCAAAGGAATGCTGCTGACCGTCGAAGTGGCCTTATTATCCCTGCTGATTGCGATTTTGCTCGGAATGATCGGCGCCGTTGCCAGGCTTTCCAAATCCCGCATTGCCAGGGGTATCGCGGGTATCTATACGACCGTCATCCGGGGGATACCCGATCTGGTCCTGATGACCCTCATCTTTTTTGGCGGCCAGATTCTGGTGAACGACATCGGTGAAAAACTGGGGTGGGACTATATCGATGTGAATCCATTTGTGGCAGGTGTCCTCACCATCGGTTTTATTTTCGGTGCCTATTTCGCGGAGTCTTTTCGCGGCGGGATATTGGCCGTATCACGGGGAGAAATTGAGGCCGGACACGCCTTTGGCATGACACCGCTGCAGGTTTTTTTCCGAATTACCTTGCCCGCCATGGTCCGTCACGCCTTGCCGGGATTCGGCAATAACTGGCTGGTGATGGTGAAGACGACCGCACTGGTTTCGGTTATCGGCTTGCAGGATATGGTATACAACGCCGGCCTGGCCGGCGGATCCACCCGCAAGCCGTTTACATTTTTTTGCGTGGTGGCCTTTTTGTTTCTCATCATAACCGGCGTTTCCGATGTGGGCATGCGATGGCTGGATAAACGTTACAGTGTCGGTGTGCGCAAAGCTTAGGGTGTGCGATGGATGTTCAGGTTATCATAGAAAATTTGCCGCTGTATCTTCAGGGGCTGCGAACCACCATCGTTCTGGTTATCTCCTCGCTGCTGGCGGGGCTGTGCCTGGCGATACCGATTGCCCTGCTGGCGGCATCAAAACGCAAATGGGTGAGCGCACTGCCCAAGGCCTATATTTATTTTTTCCGGGGCACCCCGCTGCTGGTCCAGATGTTTATGATTTACCATGGCATGGGGCAGTTTGAGGTGGTGCGCGAGAGTTTTTTGTGGGTTATCTTTCAGCAGGCCTGGGCCTGCGCCCTGGTGGCCTTTGCACTCAATACCGCCGGCTACACGGGCGAGATCCTGCGGGGCACCATTGAGCAGACCCCTTATGGAGAAGTCGAAGCGGCCAAGTCGGTGGGCATGTCCAATGCCCAAATTTACCGGCGTATTATATTGCCCAGTACCTTCAGACGGGCCCTGCCCGCCTATGGGAACGAAGTCATCTTCATGTTGCACGGCAGCTCGCTGGCGGGACTCATCACCATTGTCGACCTGTTCGGTGCGGCTAAAATTGTCAACGCCCGGAATTTTGTGCCGTTTGAATCTTTTATCGCAGCCGGGCTGTTTTATCTTGCCATAACATTCATGATCGTCTGGGGATTTAAAAAAGCCGAACATTACTGGCATGCTTATTTGCGCCCGCGCGAAAGTTAAACCTTTCCCACCGCAAAACCACCCGTTGGACACCAATCTCTAGCTGCTGTCTATCTGCAAAAGACGAATTTACGGTGATAGCAAATCCTGCCCTTTTTCCTTAATGGGATCCCTGCCTGCAATCTTGGCCAGTATGCGGCCGGGTCGGGCATAGCGGTCGGTGTTAATGGAGAAAAGGATGCCGCTGACAGCGCTCTTCACGGGGGTGATGCGATTTTGCGGGCCGTCTGCCAGGGGATTGACGATCTCGGCAATCACCTCATCTTTTTCGATGCGGTCTCCGGGCGCTTTTAAAAAAACCACCACACCCGGCGCCGGCGCCTTCAGGTGTTCAACGCCCCGCAATGGCATTGCTTCATTTCGCAACGGCGGAACTTCCGGCGCCGCTCCCCTGATAAACCCTCTTCTTTGCAAAAACCAGAAGATATTTTGTGCATCCTGCTGTGCCTGCGCATGGGAGACATCGGCCATGCCGCGCAGCTCCACCGTGGCGGCCAGGCATGCCGGCGGTATGGGATGATCCGGGAATCTTTGCGCCAACTGCCACCAGATTCGGCTGCAGGCTTCGTCATAGGGTGTGACGCCGGAATCTTCCGCCAGCAATGTTACTTCGGCTCCCAACTGGGCGGACAGATCCGCTGCGTCAGGCCAAAGCGGTGTGCCCAGGTAAACATGCATGATGGCCTGGTAATCGCAATGCAGATCCAGCACAATATCCGCATCAAATGACAAAGACAGCAGTTGATATTTCAGATAGGCCGCCTCATCCTGCGGAGCCATTGAACCCAGGATATCACCTGCGGCCTTGCGGATCAGGGCAACATTATTCTGCGGTGTGTCTCCCAGCCGGTCTTTGACCCGCTCTGTGATCTGCGTCGTGATGTCCAGGTGCTGACGGTTGAAATTGATGTTATTGAAAAAATCGAAGCGGCCCTTGAGCGCCTCGTCTCGCCACTGGTTCACACCAATCGGATTGGCAACCGGAACGAGAACAATGTGTCCATCGATTTTATTTTCAGAATCGGCTTGATCAAATAAGTTGACCAGATGATGCATCACAACGAAACCGGGTGCTTCGTCGGCGTGCAGGCCGGCCTGTAAATATGCTTTGCCGCCGGCAGCTTGATCGCCGTAATGGATAACCGCTAGCGACCGCGCATTTCCCAGGCTGGCAGCCGGCAGGGTGTACTGTTTTATGGTTTTGGTGCCCATGGTTATTTTGCTCAAGCGCTGCCCATATCCGTCCCGACACAGCGTTTGCTTTTCTAAAAAGATGGGGGAGTAAGCCTCCCCCATCATGAACAAATGGCAATTGAATAGATCAGCTTATTTGCCGTACACGTCGAAATCAAAATATTGATCCTGGATGGCCTTGTAGGTTCCATCCGCCCGGATCTGGTCAATGGCTTTATTAAACATTTCCACCAGATCTTTGTCTTGCTTGCGGATGGCAATCCCGGCGCCTTCGCCGAAGTATTTCGGTTCGTCCAGATTCGGCCCGATAAACTGATAATCCTGACCCTCGGGTTTTTTGAGAAAGCCCTCGTTAATCGCTACACTGTCGGCCAGCAACATGTCGACGCGCCCGGCCTTCAGGTCCATATAGGCCTCATCCTGGGTGGCATAGCGTTTGATCTGCACCCCCTCTCCGCCATTGTCGGTAATGAAATTGTCATGGATAGTGGCGCGTTGGACACCGATTTTCTTGCCTGCTGTTGCCTCCGCCACCTGCTCGCGCGTAAAGTCTTGCATACTGCCTTTTTTACACACAAACTTGGCGGGAGTCTGATAATATTTGTTGGTGAACGCGACTTTTTTCTTGCGCTCTTCTGTAATGGACATGGAGGCAATGATGGCATCGTATTTGCGCGCCATTAAGGCGGGAATGATCCCATCCCAGTCCTGCGGCACCAACTTGACCTCAGCGCCCATGGCTTTAACCAGCGCTTTGGCGATGTCAATGTCAAATCCGACCAATTGGCCGTCGGCCGTCGTTGAGCTGAACGGCGGGTAAGCACCTTCCACGCCGATGCGGATCACTTTCCAATCTTTGGCCTGGACGGTTCCGGCAGCGCATACCAGTGCAATCAAGGCAAATACAACCAGAAGCTTTTTCATATTCCCTCCTTTTTGATGTTGGCCAAACTGCCTGCGGTTTTCGTTGAGCCCGGGCGATTTGCTACCGACTATCCGGCGGCAGTTTAACCGTCATTGGACCGTTATCAAACAAAAAGTAACATTCAATTGACGATTTACGGAAAATAAAAAAATTGAACGGGTCTGTCAAACGAAAAAGCAGATCTGCGCTCGATTTCGGTCTGTGGAGAGCGGTTTGGATGGTGTTCTCAGAAAGGGTTGGAACCAGGAACATGGCGCTGAGTGCAAAAAAAGCAGCGACCCTGACATTGGGAGAATGGCGTTTGACGATGTCGATGGTAATAATATGGCAAATACTTTTAATTCTTTTTTGGATTTTGACAGCAAAGATGATTATGATAAATCAAACCCATCTAACGTTAAGGAGGTAATCTAAATGAATAACCTGGTCAGGAAAATAAGTTTGGTGTTTGCCGCCGGTGTTTTGGGAGGTCTGCTCAACAGTCTGGCGGTTTGGGGTGCTGGAGAGTTTGGTATTACAGCAGCAGCGGGGGTAAAAATAGCGCCCAAGCTTTCGGCTGCATGGTTATATCCGCGCCTGGTCTGGGGCGGGATCTGGGGGATTCTGTTTCTGGTGCCGATGATGCAGACGCGCATCTGGTCCCGGGGTTTTATTTACAGTTTAGGCCCAACCCTGGTACAGCTATTTATCGTTTTTCCGATGAAAGCGAATAAAGGCATGATGGGCGTAGATCTGGGTTTACTTACCCCGGTGTTTGTGGTGATTTTTAACGCCATCTGGGGTTGGACCACGGCCATCTGGTTGCGATGGACAGGCAAGTAATCAACGCTGCCATTAAAAATTAGACATATAAAAATCTGGTCTCATCGGCTTATCTGGCGCGGCACGGATAGGATTTTACATTTAACGGTGTTTTATGATATATAACACCGAAGCGGTTCTCATCCGGAGCTCAATCTCACACTCAAAGTTGGTTTTCCTAAAATATTCTCTCGGCTATTCTCGCTGATTTGCTGAATCGATTCTCAGTTTCTGAATTGTTTGCCCCCCTAATGTTGATGCTGGTTTGCCTCAAACTTGGATGTCAAAATTTGGAAATGATTCAACAATAGAGGTTTCACCATGTCACAAAAACCTAAATTCTGGGGTATATTCGCTTGTGTTGCCGCACTAATCGCCATTTTGATACTTCTATTTAACGTTAAAGAAACGAAAGATAAAGCATGGCAACTCCTTAAACCGGATATAATAGCGGAAAATGCCCGCTTAAACGAGGAAAATGAAGGTTTAATCCGCGAAATTGGCAGCCTAACAAAACAGAATAGGCGCTTAAAGACGTATTTGGATGCATACGAGAATAATTTCATAGCGCTGAAAGATGCTGCCGGGAATTGTAACCAGATTCAATCCATGCTTCCGATCGATCTTCCCGCAGAATTGGGCCATGAGCGCTTTGAAATACGCCAAATTTACCGTCAAATGCTCGGTGAAAAGAAGCGCTGGGATCAGTATCAGCAGGAACAATACAAAAACATTTTGGAGCGTACCGTAGAGCCCGTGGTCGTCGAGATTCAGGATCTGAATTTAGCAAATGAAGAGAATCTGGAATATTTTCAGGAACTGGAAAGTGCTTTGAAACTGCACAGAAGGCTGATACGGGACGTTCGATTGTTCCACGATGAAATCCAATTTCAAAAAAAACAACGCCATGCGCAACAGCCGTATGAGCTTTATGATCTAAAATTTAAGCTTGGCCCTTTTACCCGGGAATCAGCTCTAGTAGACGCATTGCAACAGGCGATGAGCGCTTTAAGTGCCGGAATCTATCAACAGGAAGCGGTGGCGGTTTTGGATCGGATCGGAGAGGAGTTTACCAAACCCATTCAGCAACTCTACGATCAACAACTGGATACCACTGAATCTCCAGTTCCAACCCAATATAATTATAATTTCTACACCGTTTTTGGAAAAAAATTAATAGATTACTCCGATACTCTGGCTGTGCAATCTTCAATCACGTTAGGGCCATCAGCGCTTGGAGAATTGGATTTTTTCAACCGGCAGTTGTCTGAAAGTTTATATGACCTTTATCAAGTCGGGCAAGACGAGGCCATCAATCCCGCTCATCTCGACCTGGATGAACTAGAGCAAGTCCTAAACTCAAGGTATTAAAAAATGATGTTCGAAGAAGGGGGATGGCCTTTGAACCGAGTATGCTCACCCCCTTGCTCGTGGTGGTGTTTAATGCCATCTGGTCATGCAGCCCGGCGATCGGGTTGCGATGGGTGAGTAAATCGCCTTTCTCTTATTCATCTCGTTGCTAGATCAAATCTCCCCAAAAAACTTGACAATTTAATACGACCGGTCTATTATAAAATAAGTCGAAAAGACCTCTTATTTTAACCAGAATTTACGGTAAGCATGGCATGCAAGCCAACACCAGAGACAGGATCATCGAAACCGGGGCCGAAATCATCCATCGCAAAGGATTTAACCATACCGGTATCCAGGAAATCCTGAATGCCGCCAGCGTGCCCAAAGGATCTTTTTATAATTATTTCAAGAGCAAAGACGATTTTGGGCTTCAAATTATCGATTATTTTTCAGCCCACTTTATGCGGATTGCCAAAGAAACACTGGAAGACGGCCGGATTTCGCCACTGAGCCGGATCTATGCGTTTTTAACCGCATTCATGGAATACTTTGAGGCTCAAAATTATGCCGGCGGCTGTCCGATCGGCAATCTCGCCCAGGAAATGGGGGACTTAAACCCGGCCTTTCGCAAAAAGCTCAGCGAAGCCATCGATATGATGGTCGTCGCTTACAGCCAGGTGCTGGCAGCAGCTCAGAACGACGGTAAGATACTGAAAAATCTGGATATAAGAGAAACCGCCAGTTTCATCATCGCCAGTTGGCATGGCGCGATCATACAGATGAAGCTGACCCAAAGCCTGGCTCCCCTTAAAAATCACCGTAAATTTATTTTTGATTACATCTTAAAAAAGCGACCTTGAGAAGTGCGATAGCAAAAAAACGGGCAAATATCTTTGACTACAATTAGACCGACCGGTCTAATTGGCGATAAAAATTCAGCCCGGTTGCTCAAAAGAAAACCATTGATAAACAGGAGAGACAATTATCATGCAGGACAACGAACCAAAGCCGCGACGCCATGCCGCAAAAATACAAACGCTGCTGGACAGCGTGTTCAACAGCCGTGGCGACAGCGACCCCGAGTTGCGCCGGGCGGTGGAGCACCGGGCTGCGACTCATGCCGGCCGTTTGCCGGAAGGCGGCCCACTGCTGCCGCAAGAACTTGGCAACTATGTTGATAAGGTTGTCCGACACGCATTTAAAGTGACCGATGCGGATATCGAGACCCTGCGCGATGCCGGTTATTCGGAGGATGCCATCTTTGAACTGACCCTATGTGCGGCCCTGGGAGCCGGAATCGCCCGTCTTGATCGCGCCATAGCAGCCATGAAAGGAGACGTTAATGCGCCTAAAAAACCTTGACAGCGGCCAAACGTTCTCCAAGAAGCTGATCCTGGCTCTGATCAGCCTTAAACTCGGCGAGCGCGCTCCCGATGTGCTTCGAACGATCTGGTACCGTCCAGAGTTTTTCGGCGCCCATTACGGCCGCTACCTGAATGCCGTCATGCGGGGCCCCTCAGAGTGGACGGTGGGTGAACGCGAGCTTTTCGCCGCCTTTGTATCCCAGGCAAACGAATGCCCCTTTTGAACCGGCGCCCATGGCGCGGTCGCGTCAAAGGCAATGGGTGATGAGATCACCCGGGCGGTCTTAGATGACTGGCGGACCGCCCCGATCGATAAAAAATTGCGGGCGGCATTGAACCTGATCAAAAAGCTGACCCTGACGCCGGATCGAATCGAATCCGGAGATATTGACGCCCTGCGCGCTGACGGCCTCAGTGATGAGGCCATCGAAGATGCCATTCATGTTACCGTCCTATTTAATATCATGGACCGCATCGCCGATTCCCTGGGCTTCGAGATTCCAACCGTGGAGGGCTTTTCACGTGCGGCGGATGTTTTGCTGAAACGAGGTTATTAATTATGAAATCCGGTAAAAACAAAAGCAAAGACGAACTCATCAGGGAATTAACGGCTCTTAAAAAACAAGTTGAAGCGAGCGCCTCTTCCTTTGAAAAAGAATGCCGCGAACGCGGTCGCACCGAGGAAGAACTTCGCCTGGCCCAGGTGATTATCGACAACAGCCCGGTGATTCTGTTTCGGCGGGTGGCCGGTGACAAGCCCCGCCTGGTCTATGTTTCCGACAACATCCGCCAGATGGGGTATACGGCCGAAGAGTTCCTTGAAGAAAAGATCCATTTTAAAGATATCGTCCATCCCGATGATTCTAAGTATGTCGGCGAGGAAATCAGGCAGTACATGGAAGAAGACGTCGAAGAATATACCCAGTTTTACCGGATTGTAACCAAAGACGGCCAGATCCGCTGGGTAGAAGACCAGACTTCGGTGGTGCGCGACGATCAGGGCAACAAAATATTCAATCAGGGCCTGCTGGTGGATATTACCAGCCGTAAGCTGGCCGAAGAAAAGGTGCGCAAAAGCGAAGAAAAATTTCGCCGCATCGTGGAAACTGCCGGAGAGGGATTTATCCTCATGGATGAGGATTTGAAAATCACCGAGGCCAACGACGCTTACTGCAAAATGCTCGGCTTTTCACGTGCGGAAATTCTGGGGAAAACCCCCCTTGATCTGGCCTCTGATGCGTTCAGGCAATTTATGCTGGCCAACCGGGAGGAGATCCTGGCCACAGAATACCGGGAGTTTGAGGGAACCGTGGTGGCCAGGGACGGACGCCAGGTGCCGATTTTAATTCACGGCAACACCCTCAGAGGGGATCAGGGAGAAGTCATCGGCAACATGGCATTTGTCACGGATATGACCGAGCACAAAAAAGCCCTGGCTCTGGCCGGTGAAGTTCAAAAAAGCCTGCTGCCCCAGAGCAAACCGGACGTGCATGGGCTTGATGTGGCCGGCCGAAACGTCTCCTGCGACGAGATCGGGGGCGATTATTTTGATTTTCTGTGGCGACGTGAAAAGCCGGATGGCCCCTTCAGTGTTGTGGTGGGTGATATCACCGGCCACGGGGTGGACTCCGCGCTGTTGATGACCTCGGCCCGGGCGTTTTTGCGCATGCGCGCTTCCCAGCCCGGAACCATATCTGAAATCGTAACCGCCATGAACAACCACCTGAGCCGGGATGTCTTGGAAACGGGACGATTTATGACCCTTTTTTATTTAACGGTGGATCCTCAAAAAGACCGCATCGACTGGGTCCGGGCCGGCCATGACCCTGCTATTTTATATGACCCGCAACAAGACGATTTTGTGGAACTTAAAGGAACCGGCGTGGCACTGGGCGTCGATGACGCCATTCAGTACACTGAAAATCGCCGCGAAGGACTGACAAACGGGCAGATCATCGCCATCGGCACCGACGGTATCTGGGAATCGTTTAATAAAAAGGGAAAAATGTTCGGCAAAAAACGTTTTAAAGACATTATCCGTCAAAACGCCGCGGCAGGAGCTGATGATATTCTCAATGCGGTTTACAATGAGATCAATCAATTTATTGAAGGTCAAAAAACTGAAGATGATATCACCCTGGTCATCGTAAAGGTCAACAAACCGTAAGGAGGAATCATGACCCTTGAAATCATTCGGGATGCGCTGGGATGGTGCATCGTCATAAACTGGATATTGCTGGCATGGTGGCTTTTATTTTTCATTTTGGCGCATGATTGGATGTATCGCATTCACTGTAAATGGTTTAATTTATCGGTTGAAAAGTTCGATGCCATTCACTATAGCGGCATGGCGATATTTAAAACAGCGATATTTGTCTTCAACCTGGTGCCATATCTGGCCCTGCGCATTGTGGGCTGATGCTGATGCACCTGAACAGCGGCTTGCCGGCGGGAAATGGGATGGCGGGCACGAGGGTCTGGGTTGGTTTAAGCCGAAATCTCCTTAGAATGCTCGCATCATAACGACCCACGCACTCATCGCCAGCATCACGGCAACGATCATTGCTTTTGATGCCGGTTGTAACAGCCCTCTCAAAGAGAAAAACACAGAAATGACAATGGTTGCGACGATCACTGCCGCGGGAGCCATTACCCAGGGAATTTTATCCGCTATCTCTAACAGATGCTGCATTTTTATTTACCTGTTGGCTTTCCAAGTCTCAACATTGTGCAAACATTAATATTCGATCTAATCAATTAGCGGAATAAGGGTCAGTTTTCGGTTGGCCGATTTCAGGATGTCCGTATTTTCGATGTACGATCTTCGGTGTGATTTTCGACTTTGAACTTCAGCTGAACGAAAGAAAGATTTAACGAAATCGTCGATTCCGGCTCTAGAATTATATATGTACCACATCTTGTATGTCAAGAATTAAACAACACAATATATAAGGTATTAACTTCTTTTGCGAATTTTATACTAAAAACCAGCGATTCGTGAAAAAAAGTGGATTTTAGGCTGTACTTTTGGGTCGGGTTCTGGTAAAAGCCTCAACTCTTAGGTGAACAGATCTGCCCGAGAATCGGCTGAAAGGTGTTCGGTGAATGAAAGGCACATTTAAAATGCAAGACGAAGAAACGATGTGGTATGAAAATTATGAGCCCGTCCAAGAATATCTGGATCGCGATTTTTCCAAGAAATCCACCGTCGCAGCGAAAGATCCGAAACCGGTGCGGTTATCCTGGTTGGAAATAATGAAGAAATCATTTCCCAACAGATAAGATCCCCTTTTGATCCCGCTGTAAGTTTAAACTATCGAAGCCGACACCGTTCCGCGAACATTTTAGACGAATCCAACCCGATTGCCGTTAATGACGCCTCGCCCTTGAAAGCTCCGTCTACCTTTGATATCGATTTCATATCAGCGGTTTTCCGTTTTAGGGATATTCTCACAATGTATTCGCACCTTAGATTTCACCGATTTGGGGTTACGTCTACGATACCACTGCCGTAAGACTCACCGGTACGCAGACCCGATGTCGGATTGGAAAATTCGCCGAACCAAAGATCGAGCCGGAGATTGTTGTGCACTTCCGGTCCGCACCTCCGGCGGGCGCCAGTCTGGCAGAAGTTTGGGATTCCATTGACTGGTTTGCCCATGGAATCGAGATCGTGCAGTCGCATTTTCCCGGCTGGAAATTTCAGGCTGCGGATACCATCGCCGATTCCGCTTTACACGCAACACTACTTGTGGGTGAGCCGCAGGACGTGAACCGTCTCGGGCCGGGAGTCATATCGGATCTGGAGCGCTTCGCCATAACCTTGTCTTGCGGCGGCGATGTCCGCGAGCGGGGTCGGGGTTCCAACGCGCTCGGCAGTCCGCTGCTGGCAGTAGCGCACCTGATTAACGTGATTGCGAAACAGCCGCATGCATTACCATTGCAGGCGGGAGAGATCGTGACGACGGGCACATTGACGGCAGCGCTCCCGATTAATGCCGGCCAGATTTGGACGACGAAGTTGGACGGCATTGCTCTGCCGGGTCTATCTGTATCATTTGGAGTGTAACGGCAATTAAGCAATCTGATTTTAGCCCGCAACTGTATTTGGAATCCTTTACACCGAAAGGATTGCTGCACGCACAGCCACCCTGTGAATCAGGGATAGAATCCTCAGTTAAATTTGGCATCCGGTTTGTCATCATTAACCTTTGCTCAAGGTGATGAACATCCACATGCCTTCTTGGATTCGTTAAGATCTACGGCCATCGGCGTCTCCTTCGATTCCATCGGGCATCCGGCTTTAGAAGCTGTCGATTGAAGATGGGTACCTAAAAGCTTGTCGGCGGTGGTTTTCATGTTATTGGCAGGCTGATCCTTGACAAACTGGCCGATGATGGCAGCAGCCCGCATCTTTTTTTCATCGATCCGTTCGGCACGCGCCAGTCCGGTAATACTCTCAAGACAGGGGATGCAGCCGGATGCCACGGCCGAACCCAGGGCCACCAGCAATTGGGTTTCAGTGTCTAAGCCTTTGGAAAATGGTTTCATCACAACCTCCTTAAAGTGGTTGGATATCTGGAGAGCTGGAGTATTGGAAAATTGTAATACTTGAATATGCGAAAAGGTGTGAATCCTGTTTTTCCATTACTCCATTACTCCAGTATAAAATTATTCGATCTAAACAGCTCGCCTTTTTGGTCGAGCTCTTTGATAAATAACGCAATTTCCTCGGCGCCGTCGGCCACGCGGGTAAAACATTTTTCATGCGCTTTGGAGGCATGAAATGCCAGGGCCGCGTTCAGGTCCGTAAAATCCACACCGGTCAACTCTTTGCAGGAGTGGCTGCCGATCTTATCATTGAGCCGCCGGATGAGCTCCTGCCCCGGCATGGCGATGGGAAAAACCCCATCCAGGCCTTCTTCGATGTTTTCCCGGCCGATCAGCAGCCCCAGGACCATCAATCCCGCCACGTGGACACCGCAGGTGTATGACGACAGCATGCCGCCTAAAAATGCAGTGGCAGACCGCGTAACCCATGGATTGTGCATTGCCCATTCTTGCATAAACGCATCCACAATCACCTGGGCGCAGCCGTCATGGCGTTTCATATTTTCAAAAGCCCTATCTTTAACCCTTAAAATCCATTCATCTCCATCCGGCAGCACAATCTCCCGGGCAGTCGTTTGGGTATTCAAATTCTATTCTCCGATTCGTTTTAATTTTAATTATCTTTGCGCCTTTGCGGCTTTGCGCGAGAAATTCAAAAAGGCTTCTTCGCCTCTATTGTCGCCGAGGCCACATAGTCTTCCAAATGCCGCCCCGGAAACCACTCACGGATATTTTCACGGCTCTCATCCTTGGGATGAATGTTGATATCCTGAAAGCCGGCTTCCCGAAGGGTCTCTTCGATAGCTTCAATTTTCTCGGTGCCCCCGACACATCCGGATATGAGGGATATATCGTTTTTGATTTCGGCGGGCAGTGTTTGAAGTGCCACCACATCTAAAATCGCCAGGCGGCCGCCGGGCTTCAGCACGCGCCAGGCTTCGCGAAACACATCCATTTTCTCCGGTGAAAGGTTGATGACGCAATTTGAAATAATCACATCCACGCTGGCATCGGCCACCGGGAGGTGCTCGATCTCACCCAGCCGGAACTCAACATTTTTAGCGCCCAGCTTCTCGGCATTCCGGCGGGCCTTGCTGACCATATCGGCGGTCATGTCCACGCCGATGACCCGGCCGGATTCGCCCACCGATTCGGCAGCCAGAAAGCAATCGAAGCCGCCGCCGCTTCCCAGATCTAAAACGGTCTCACCCGGCTTTAAGGAAGCAATCGCCTGGGGATTGCCGCAGCCCAGCCCCATGTTTGCACCTTGCGGCGCACTGTCGATCTGCTCTTTGGTGTAACCGAACGCCCGCGACATTTTTTCAATGGGTGCTAGCGAGGTGCCGCAGCACGATGAAAGCGCGCTGCAGCCGCACTCCGAAGTTTCCTTTTTGGCGATTTCACCATATCGGTTCCTTACCGACCGGCGGATTTCTTCCGGATTCTTCGTTTCCATATTTTTTCCCTCCCATATTTAATAGTTCGACATCTATCGAAATATATGTGCAAAAAAAATTGCGCTAAGCGCTAAAACGAAAAAAAATATTTCAATTCTTCCAAAATTTCGGGGTCCACCCAGCATTCGATATTCTGGCCCTGTCGGCGGGTTTTAATCAAACCCGCCCGGCGCAACTCTTTGATGTGATGGGATACCGTGGACGGTACAATATTTAAATCCTTACCAATATCCCCCACACAGGCAGTATTGTTCGGCTCAAAGATACCAATGGTGCCGGGCTTGCAGCAGGTCGCCAGGCTAATGAAGATTTTCAATCGGTTGGGGTTGGACAACGCCTTAAAAATTCCGGCATATTTTTCAAGTTTGTTTTTTGTATTATTCGACATATATCGAATTATAGAACAAAAAAATTATTTGTCAAGTATATATTTATTTTTTTGACGGAATTGCTTTTTATCATTTATGCGTATATACAGTGACAATTGGAGATCATGTCCGGACATCTTACCTTTTAACCTCAGGAAAATTATCGAAATGCTTAGATTAAAAAATCGCATGGGCATAAGGTCGGGTTCGATCATTTCGTATTTTATAGTTTTCGCCGCCCTGAGCGGCTGTGCCATGTCAAATTATGGAAGGCTGGAATCCAGTCCGGATATTACACGCGCTTTCGAAGCCTATCAGATTATACCCGACCACACCTATTACTACCGCGGCACATTTAGCAGTCCTTTTGTTATCGCTGGAATAAATGAAAACTTTGAGCTAAATTCAAAGCTATGGGTGGAAGTTGATCCTCAATCGAAAGATTTCCGAACCTTGATCGATCGGATTTCCCTCCAGGGTTCAGGGGGCACCACCCGGCCCTGGGGATTTACCATTTTAGATCATTCCGGCAATGCGGTAGGCGTATGGTATTCCGCCATTCGAGCAGCGGCTGTTGAGATAAATGAAAACGGCCAGATCGTTAATTTGTCACCACTAAGAATGGTGACAAGAGGCCGTCAGTAGCGTTAACACGTTGACCCACCTGTTCGCCTTTAGCGCGGATCGGTCGAACCGGCTATCAGGCTGCCTGCATCAATTTGCTTATTATCAGCTTTCATCGGATTTGACAGGCCCAGAACCGTTTCTTCAATCCTGGGCACATTTTTAACCTGAAATATATAGCCAAATTCACATCCCACCGCTTCAATATTGGACACCCGCCATTGGCCTTCGGCCAGCGTAAAAGACCAGATGGTTTCATGATCTTTGAATTTTGGGTCGCCCTCGACCACGTTGCCGGTCTCGCGCTGAACCAGGTAGTCTTTCATGTTGGCGGTTATCGACACCACCAGCACGGATCCCTCGTGGGCAACATCATCGTTGCGATGGATAAAAAGCAGCGGGCGAACCGCCCGGACCTTTTTAACTTCACAGACATTGCGCAGGCCTTCCCGGTGCCATCTGTCCAGACGAACCAGTTGCTGGTTTTGCCAGTACCAGTCGGTTAAATACTCAAAGGCCCGTGAAACATCTTCTTCTTTCCAGGCGCTGTGGACACGATAAAAGCAGTCCAAAATACGCTGTTTGGCCCACAGCCATTCAAAATTCGGATCATACGGCGCCATAAATTTCAGGTCCTTATAGGCCCGCCGCTCCGCCAGTTTCTGCTTGATGTACATATAAATGCCCATCGGCAGCAGGACGAGCGACAGCAGGCTCAATACCATTTTACCCCAAAAGGTATTGGCGATAACTTTGGCAATCTGACCGCCGGGGCCGCCATAGGCCGGCTGAATAAAGATAAAGGCAACCATCAAAAATATTAAGCAAATCCCCAGGATTCTTTTCCGATTCATTTCTTCCCTTTCACGTCTTGCAATTGTGTAAACAAAGCCATTGTTTAGAACATGAGCAATATTTATACCATCGGGAAGTGGGAATCTTTTCTTTAATGATTACATCAATATAAATTATAATTGAAATTTCAACCCAACAAAACGTTACAAATATTGTCATCGAGGGTGGCAATAAATGTCAGCAGTAAAAGCACAGGGAAGGTTGTTAAGGGAGATTTTAAAAGTCGGAGGGGTTGACCAGATACTTTCCGTAAAGCAGCCATATTCTTTAAGGTCTGCCCTGGATATGATATAAGTGAAAACGCTTCTTGAGCTCATAGAAACCGGGCCACAAGGAGCAAATCGGCGCCATTTTGGTCGCCTCCCTTTTGACCCGGCACTCTTCATGCCGACAAAATTGGTTACGGCGTTTATCTGCTATTTTTTAATCGGTTTATCCCAGATCTTGATTTTATCGGTCTTTTCCAAACCGGAAACAACCTCGATGTTGATGCCGTCGGACAGCCCGGTTTGAATGCTGCGCTTTTCAAACTGCTGGGGCCCGGTGGCCACTTGCACAAAGGGTTTGTCGCCGTCAAACTGCAGCAAGCTTTCATTGATCGCCAGGACGTTATCCCTTCTATCCAATACAATATCGGCATTGGCACTGTAGCCTGCTCTTAAAAAATGAGATCGCTTCAGCTTCACCTTGGCTCTGATTTCAAATTGAATGGCGCCCTTTTCTTCCACGCCTTTGGGCGAGATGTATTCCAGCGTCGCATGGAAGGATTCTTGTTCAATGGCGCCGACGGTGAGGATCAAATCCATGCCCGCCTTGATTTTGCCGACTTCGGATTCATCGACTTTACCCTCAAAAATCATTTCTCCCATGTCGGCTACCGATGCAATCGTGGTGCCGGCATTAAAATTGTTGGTTTCAATGACAAAATTGCCGACCTCCACCGGGACATCCAGCACCATGCCGTCAATGGTGGAACGAATTAAGGTATTGGTGGTCGTGCCCATGGTTTTGGCAATACCT
>Ga0209536_100006242_pt1 | contig 18273 bp, 17 predicted proteins | sample DeeMarSeWOR28_12_FD_187461 | JGI IMG/M metagenome (GOLD analysis project Ga0209536, IMG submission 187461) | Marine sediment microbial communities from White Oak River estuary, North Carolina - WOR-2-8_12 (SPAdes) (version 2) | ecosystem: Environmental > Aquatic > Marine > Intertidal zone >... | reverse complement strand
TCTCAATTTGTGCAGCGGAAATACCCGCCGCGGAATCGTTTTCAACGCGCTGCCAGACTGCACACAGGGCCGGTTTCAGAATTGGCATGGCATCGGCTGTATTGCGCGTCAGGTCACGGGCATCTTCCCAACGACCCGTGCGTGCATAGGCCTCGATGAAGGGCAGGTATTCGGAGATGTCATCCGGGTGATAAGGTATCGCAAAGGCCTGATCGCCAATTTCCGCTACCTTTGCCCAATCGTCTGTTTGCCGGGCCAGGTCGGCTTTTTCAAAGTAATAACACCAGGTGTGTGTTGGTTCTGAACCAAATATTGATGGAAGGGATACAGCATTCGTCTGAATTGGAATAATTTGTTCCAAGTTGGACAGTTCCAGCGCTTTCGCAGCCGTCCGAGGCAAGATAGGCACGCCGGTTTCCAGCCAGCGATCAGCGACTTCACCTGTTCCCGGCGCCAGTGGCAGGTCATAGTCATAGACCGGGTGCAATACGCGGAAGCATCCCGGAGGGGCAAAGTGGACTGCTACCACCTGATCGCTGGTGCTATCAAACGTAGCTGCAAGATAATTTTGATGGATCGGTAAGCCCGGTTTTAATGCTTCCAATTCATTCCCCAAACGCACAGAGACAAAATAGTAAGCATGGTCAATTTCAGTAGAACGGTTTTCTGAAGCATAGATCCAGTTCAAAGGAAACGTCAATGAATTGTCACTGGAATATTCAAAAGGTGTATCACTGGAGAGCAAGATACTGCCCGGCTGTAAATCAGGAATGCGCCAGGTCATCTGCCAAAAAAATGACTTTTGTAGCTGCCAATCGTCCCGCCATAGGTAACCATTGTTGAACTGCAACCCAACTGCCAGCGTGGCTAATACGCTTGCAAGCAACACCTTGCTGTTCCAACGTGGAAATAATTCCAGCAATGCAACGAGTAAAAGCGCTGTACCCAGTGCAAAGGGTAATGTGAAGCGGCTGTTGGGAAATGTCAAGCGCAGAGGTAGGTCTGTGACCAGGAATGGTATCCCGGCCAAAAGCATGGAAAGCAGCCCAAGGCCAATCCACTGAGCGGAAAATCGCCAGCCCTTGTCAGACACCTTAAAACTTTCTGCAATTTTATACAGACCAAACCCGGTGAGTAATAACACGAGAATATAAACTGCCGTTAGCCGTATGCCATAAGCGGCAAAATCCGGCAGTTGGAAAACCTGTCCCCAGGCACTCCACGATGCAACCTGCAACTGCTCCCAGATTGTCCCTGGCAGATTGGTTAGCCTTGCAACTGGCGAAGAATCCAGGTCGGAGACCAGTTCCGGCTTGTATAGGTAGAAACCCAGGACAAAGTATCGCCAATATAAGTATCCGAGCAAAGCCAAGAAAAAAGGCAGGTAGATCAGGATAGCCTGTTTAAGGCGTGGTCTCCACTCTGGCCATGCCTGACTCAATCCTAGCCAAAGTATCACCGGGCGCAGTAACTCCAGGCCAAAGAAATATTCGGTGGAAAACAGATTGAAAGCCGAAAGGAACACTCCTAGCAAACCTGCCCACCACAGGCGTCTCGGCTGATGAGCGAACTTGAGCATTAGCCCAATTGAGATAAATAAAAGTGTTTGAGCGAGAAAAAAATGACCATAGATAATCGCAATCGCCTGCTGGTTAAAGCCTGGATAAACCAGGAAAAAAACCGCAGCAAAGAATGATTCCAGAATCCGCTCGGGCCAGACTATACGCAACACCCATAGCAGGGAAATTGCTGTTAGCCAGCGCATGATGATTGAAAACAACTGCCAGGCAATGGGATTTGTACCAAACAAGGAAGTGGTGACCGAATAAACATAGGCCAGGAATGGCCGGTTGGTTGCGAAGTAATCAAACAGACCTGGCTTTCCCAGCGTACGGACAAGCCAGGCAATTCCCCAATCATCCCAGTGGAAACCTTGCTGGAAAGCGAAGATGCCATAGGAGAAAAAGGCAATAACCAATAGAGCAAGCGGTGTAGCCCACTGAGAAAGCCGTCTAGTCATTTCCCAATTCCATAGTTCCTAGAAATCAAACCCGAGGATGGCCTCAATCGTCAGTTCCTGTTCGGAGCTACTCAACCCATTGTGGAAGGGCAGGCGTACCAGCCGGTCACTGACATCTTCGGTGACTGGACAATCACCCGGCTTACCACCGAAGCGCTGACCCATATCCGACAAGTGCAAGGGCAGGTAGTGAAAAACACTATATATGCCAAGGTCACGCAAGTATTGGATGAGTTTCTGACGCAACTCCAGGCTTGGCATCAGAATGTAAAACATGTGATAAGTCTGCTCAGTGTGTGCAGGGATAGTAGGTAACTGGACACCATTCTGATCCGCCCAATCACTCAGAGCCAGGCTATATGTATCCCACAAGGATTTTCGGTGAGATTGGATACGCTCGCGTTGTTCCAATTGTCCATACAGAAAGGCCGCCAGGATATCCGAGGGCAGGTATGAAGAGCCCAGGTCTACCCAGGTGTATTTGTCCACCTGACCACGGAAGAAACGAGAACGGTTAGTGCCCTTTTCCCGGATAATCTCAGCGCGTTCAACAAGTTCGGGGTCGTTGATGAGCAGTGCACCACCTTCACCGCTAGTGAAGTTCTTGGTCTCGTGGAAAGACTGAGTTGCCATCGCACCAAACGTGCCCAGATATTGATTTTTATATTTGCCAAACAGCCCATGTGCGTTGTCTTCCACAATGGCGACATTATGCCGCTTGGCAATTTCCGTGATAACTTCCATTTCACAACCGACACCTGCATAATGCACAGGGAGAATCGCTTTGGTGCGGGGCGTGATTGCTGCTTCCAGCCTGGATTCATCTAAATTAAGTGTATCAGGCCGGATGTCTAGGAAGACCGGGCGGGCGCCGCGCAAAACGAAGGCATTGATCGTCGAAACGAAGGTAAAGTCGGGGATGATGACTTCGTCCCCATCCTGAATATCCAGCAGGATGGCGGCCATTTCAAGCGCATGTGTGCAGGATGTGGTGAGCAGCGCTTTAGGAATATCAAGAACCTGCTCCAACAGGGCATGAACTTTTTTGGTGAAGGGCCCGTCGCCAGAGATGTGACCGTTATTCACAGCTTCGGCCATATATTCCATTTCACGGCCAACAGGCACGGGACGATTGAAGTCAACGCGAAGTTCGCTCAAGAAAAATTCTCCATGATAACAGCACAAACCTGCTCAGCTTTTTGTGTGTCAAAGTAGTGATCATTGAACAAATTGATGATTTCGCTTGCCAGGGTTTCGGCACGGGCACACTGGCCAGGAGCCATGATGCCCGCCAGCGAGGCGTAATGGGAACTGGCAAACAATCCTGCTGAAAAGATAGATTTTAGGACGCGGTCTTTATTTTTCATACGCAGGTTGAACCGCCAGGGCTGGTATTCTTTCGGAAGCTGTATTTCTTGTGGCAGATGATTTTCATAAATTGCATTGAGAGCATCACGATGTCGCAAGGCGGTTTTCAAACCATCTTCGATTTGCTGGCGGTAATCATACCATGCAGGCAGGTCTGCATCCGTTTGCAGCCAATTGTTATCATTGTATATATATTGCGTACGATTTTGGATAGCCTGTTTATAGCCACTCTCAATTTTTTCGTGCGCTTCAGGGCTGAAAGGCAGATATTTGGGTTGGTAAGGAATATCATCTTTTAGAAAAGCGTATCCGCCGAAATTCAGTTCCACCACTTTTGCATAGCCGGTACTATACAGGGCTACATCGGTGACCATCTCTGGATTTGGTTCCAAATCGGGGATGCACAGGCAGCGGTCATCTATCAAGAACAGGTCTGGATACTTGGACTTAACATAACGGAAAAAGTCATCTGGTGTGGACGGCTCTCCATAGGTATGTGCATATAGCACTCCCCCATACGCGCCTCGCTTCAGACGCCTCCCAGCCTGGTCCAGATCTATGTGCAGAGTCTCGGCTGAAATATCCACGAACTCAATCGGAATCCCCGCTTTGAAAAACGTGATTGGAACAATTGGACAGATATTGGCAGGCAGAAGCCAGGGCCTGGCATTATCCTGATTTTTCAACAAATTATAGAGAATCGCAGATGCACGCGGCGCCTGGACAATTTGCATGATAAGAACTAAATATCCTTGCGGACAAGAATTGTGAAATCATATAACCCGTAATCATGGAGCAAGGCCACGTCACGAGAAAAGTTTTGTTTACAGAAGTCAAAATAGAGTAACGGATCACCAAAGAACAAATCAGGGCGCTCGGCCATGCGGTCGGCGTCCGAGTATTTCGTTAGCATATTGAAGGAAAAGCCCTTTGAGCAAAGCTTGTCCATGTTGCGTAGGGTTTGCAGCGTGAATTCCTGCCAATCTTCGTAGGAGGCATCTAGTTTTATGTTGAAGATTGCGCCTGCCAACAAGTAATCTACTAATGGAACTTCCTTTTCGTCAGTGGTGAAATGGGCGTTGGGAAAATCTTTATGCGTTTCTCTCCCGGCGATAACCATTTCTTCGATCAAATCGATGCCGTAATATTCAAAATCCCAGCCTTTTTTGTGGATGAAATCGAACATGCCTCCATACCCGCTGCCATAGTCAATGACCGTGAATTTCTGGCTCGGATCGATCACCTTTACCAATTGTTCAAACCGGACAGCCTGCGCTTCCGGTCCGTTATAGTCCACGCCCTTGGGTGTGGCGCCGTAAGTATCCAGTTTTTCTGCGAAATATTCGTTCAGTTTTTTTTGAGTTTCGTCAATGCTCATTTGTTTACCTTTTCTTGACTGATAATATAGGAGAGCGCCTCTTCCCCAGCCATGAACAGCAAATCCAGGATGGTGACAAAGGGATCGTATGGAGGATGCAGTTGCGGATATTCGGGGTAATCATATTCAATGAATTCTAAGGTAATCCCAGCTTCATCAAATTTTTTCCGTTCGATGTAATCGCGAGCAGAAGGGCCGCTGAAATAATGTTTAGCACCAACATACTCCAATATTTGGATCAGACGGTCTGTCTTCTGTCCATCAATGCCCGGGATTTCGGATGAGCGCATAAACTTTGTATCCCTGATGTCGAGTATCTCTGCCAGTTCAACGGTTGTGTCGATGGTGAAATCAGCCAGGAATTCGTTCTTCCGTTCGTAAACGGAAGCAAGCCAGGGCTGGTAAGATGCGAAGAAAGGCGCTTTGGCGTAGGCAATTGTCAGGGCGTTGAAATGTTTTTTAGGCCAGGATTTGCTCCAGTCAATGCGCACATCCTTGATTGGAATCCCTTCCGTCACGCCTTTACTGTGCACCGGAATAGTCAACCACTGCTTGCCTTGGGATGTTTTGATCTGGTTGCGGTTGCGCCAACCGTGCTTGTCGTACTGGACGTCATCGTAGAAGATGAATAGGTCAGCGCGGCGAATCTGATCAAAATAACCACGCCAGGGGATGTAAGATGGTTGTAGAATGACTACATTCATTTTTCGGTAGTTTTAGAAATGGTATAGGTTGGGCGTCCCCCAGTTCGTTCAAAAACCCGCGCAAGATATTCCCCGATGAGACCCAATGCAAACAACTGCACGCCACTAAAAATGGTGATCGTCGACGCTAAGAAAGGAAAACCTTCAATCGAACCCAGAGTGAAATAAATTGTGAGCACATAGGTTAAAACGCCCACCCCGAAAAGCGTGAATAAAAAACCGACGATACTGGCAAATCGTAGCGGAATGGTGGTATAGCTGGTAAGAACTAACAGCGAAACCTTGATCAGTTTGAAAAAGCTGTAATTTGATTTCCCAACCGTTCGGGGCGCTTCATCTACTATGACCGAAGCAAATCGGGTGGTTCCCCAGGACAGCAACACATCCACCAACACATCAGGACTGTGAAAGCTTTCGAATGACTTGCGCAACTCTGCCCGAAAGGCTTTGAATGCACCAATGTCGCGTACTGTCTGCAAGCCCATCACGTATGCAATTGCTCGTTTTACGATCCTCGAAGCCAGGCTTTTCCACCAAACCTGCTGACGTTTTCGAGCTACTCCGTAAACAACGTCATACCCATCTTCCAGTTTTTCCAACAATTTGGGGATTTCCCGGGGCGGGTTTTGCAAGTCATCGTCCATGATCACAATGACCTCGTAACGCGCTTCGCGAACCCCACACAGGGTCGCATTGTGCTGACCGTAGTTTCTCATCAAGTTGATGCCACGTACCCAGGAATGAGCCTTTGCAAGCTCTGAGATGGCCTCCCAGCTTTGGTCAGGGCTGCCATCGTTGACCAATACCAATTCGAATTCATCGGCTATATCTGGGAGTACCTGCCCTACTTCATCCACCAGCAGGGGAAGTATGTCAGAACTGTTATACACCGGTACCACAACAGAAATTTTCATCTTTTCACCAAAACAGACAGATTATATCACCCGAACAAAACTGACTGACAAATGCTAAATCCGTTCAATCGTTACTTTTTCCGGTTCGATCACGAACTCCCAATACCCCATATCTCCGAAGTTGTAGACCAACCGCAGATAATCTGGTTCCCGCTCGACTTCGATTAATTTCATAGAGCGATAAGGCCCAAAGGTTATGATTTCTTCGTCCCATTCTCCCTGTTCTTCGGAATCGTAGTCATCCGGTGATTGGTACAGGCGCTGGATTTCCGTTTCGCCCAGAAGCAGGCGCAGGATGGTTTCCGGTGCGTCCATAGTCCATAGCAGGGATGCGGTGGCCTGTTCGTTGATTGCTCCAACGCGTTCTTCTTCGGTGAGCTCCCATTGCACGGGTGACCAGATGGGGGGCAATTCGTCTACGTGGATGGTTTGTGGATCGATAATGGATGGCATCTTATTCTCCTATGATGATTTCGATGAGTTTTGTACAGTATAGTCAGCGGTCACGCCGCCAGCGTGTCCCAAGCCAAGCACCCAGCCTGGCAATTTGTAATGAGAGATTATAGGAGTAACTGAGTATGAGTAGAAACGCAGCAGATAGAAATGCAATAAGACCCGCCCAAGGAGAAGTCGCTATTGCCCCGATGCCGTAGACCAATAGAAAAAACCCACAAACAAAAAGCAAAGGACGATACGCCAGCAACAAATTCAACAAATAAACTTCCAATCCATCCCGGTCGAGTTTGCGTTTATTCGACATCTGCCCGTTCCTCGATTTAATCATACACCAACTTGTAAACGAAAAGCGAACTCCCTGCTCCGTTGTGAGAGAGGAGCAGGGAGTTTAAGGAGAATGCTAAGCTCAGATTTGCTGGAACAAATTGAGCTTATAGCTAAGATTATTGACTGCCGCCACGACCTTTACCGCGCCCGCCAGCCCACATTGGACGACCGAGTTCATCGCGGAAGGCGTAGGTCTGGCCGTTGACAGTTACATTGATGGCGCTGAACAGGCCCTGGTCGCCGGGGAAGCCAACCACTGTAACGGATTGCCCGATTTGCGGGGCAAAGCCGATGGTCTGGGCATAGGATGCGTTGCCGAGTTGCACGACCACGCTCTGTCCGTCGCTGGTGGCGACTGTCAGGGTAGCCAGGTCATAGGCGCTGATGGTGCCTGTTATGGTGCTAGCGCCGGAGATGTCGGCATTGCTCTGCGGCACTCCAGCGGTAGAAGGGTCAACGGATTGAGCGTTCTGTCCGCCACGGTAGCCGTTGCCGCCTTGACCTTGCGAACCCTGCCCCTGTGAGCCCTGTCCCTGATTGCCGTTTCCAGTTTGACCGGTCACGATGGCGGCGTAAGCATCAGCGCTCAGGTATTGCGGTTGGTAGATCTCACCTGTCTGCATGGACAGCACACCCGCAAAAGCATTCAGGTGATTGTAGGAGCCAATCATCAGGTTGTTGAAAACTTGCTGGATGTCAGCATTGTCGGTTTTAGCCAGGCGTTCTTGCAGGTCGAGGATGTCAATCTCTTCGATAGCAGCACCAACTTTGAGGGCCTCTGCTAAGGAGACGGAACCCTGGGCCACGAGTTGGTCATAAAGGGCTTGCAACTCCGGGTCCGAGAAAGAACCGGGCTCGAGGGCCGGGTCCGCCAGGTTATAGCGATCCAGTAAGAGCTTGATCTCATCCATGTGCGCCTGCTCACTGGCAGCAATGTTTGTGAAAGTAGGCTGTCCCCAGATTTCGTAAAGAGCATTATAGACATCGCGAGCGAGCTTTTCTTCTTCGCGCATGAAGAGCAGGGATGCGGTTTCTTCCAGGGTCAAGTCAGAAGCAGGGATGTCGAGCACGGATATCCCGGTACCGTCGCCATTGCTGGTGTGGTCGGTAACTTCGCCAGCGCCAGCGTTGGCATTTCTGTTCCCATTTCCATTGCCCTGTCCAAAATCGACTATGGTCTCCGGAACGGATGGTTCGTCTGTGCCTGCGCCAGCAAATACGGTGTAGACGCTCGCGCCGACGGCAACAACAATGATGGCAGAGAAGATGCCAATCAAGATGTTTTTCAAATTGTTTAACATGGTTACCTCCAAAAGGTTAATTGTCATTTTGATTAGTATGCGTTGCTTTTCCTGAGCAACTTGTCCCTATGGTAGCAACCAAATGTAAAGAGAATTTAAACTTTTGGACAAGATTGCGCAAAAATTATTACGTCAGTCAGGGTAGGACCCTCATCTATAACCACAAAGCTTACTGAGTTCATAAAGAGTAAATAAAACTTTTGCAGAATTTGCGTTCATCACAGTGCAGCTTTTTGAGAGTAGTTTTTTGTTGTGGATGGAGTTTCAAGAATGAACTTCTTTACAAAAACTTCAAAAAAACTTCATGATTTATATAACTTGAACAGTTAAATTTGTCACATTATTGTTACACCAAGGAGCACTTGATGACTGATCAAACCCCTGAACAAAAAGACATTCTCGGCCGGATTCGTGAGCGTCTCGTTCCTGAGCCCATGCCTGAAGATGATCGCGGCCGTATGCGCCGCGTGCTCGACAGCCTGATCCTGCACCTGCACCCGGCCAAAGTCCCTGTCAGTACCCTGAAATGGACGTATACCTGGGGGCTGGGCGGCCTGTCTGCCGTGCTGATGTTGGTCCTGGGGCTGACGGGCGTGATCTTACTCAACAACTACACCCCCGCCGCGCCGCAGGCTTATCTCGACATTTTGGAACTGCGCTCGAGTGTCTGGTTTGGCGAGCTGGTGCGCAATGTGCATCATTGGTCGGCCAACCTGCTGGTGATCATCGCAGTATTGCATCTCATCCGCGTATTCCTGACCGGTTCCTACCGCCCGCCGCGTGAACTTAACTGGCTGCTTGGCGTTGCTATGCTTGTATTGGTACTGGGTGCGAACTTCACCGGCTACCTGCTGCCCTGGGATCAATTGGCCTACTGGGCTATCACCGTTGGCACCAGCATCATCAGCTATGTGCCAGTTATTGGTGAATGGCTTACGAGATTGGCGTTGGGTGGCCCGGAGGTAGGCCCGAATACCCTGCTCAACTTCTACTCAATGCACATTTCCTTCATCCCCATGCTAATCTTCGGCCTGATGTCCTACCACTTCTGGCGCGTCCGCAAGGATGGCGGCCTGACATTGCCTAAAGGTATAGATGATAAGGAAGTGGACAAACCCGAGCGTGTGACCACCATCCCGCACCTGGTCAATAAAGAACTGATCTTTGCTATTGGATGGACGGCTGCGCTTCTTATCTTTTCCATGCTTGTTCCTGCACCGTTAGAAGGGATCGCCAACCCGGACGTCAGCCCGAATCCTGCCAAGGCGCCCTGGTACTTCTTAGGCTTGCAGGAACTGCTGTTGCACTTCCACCCGCTGGTAGCGGGTGTCATCTTGCCGATGTTGACCGGGCTGGGAATCTTCCTGCTGCCCTTCTTCGATGTGGAACAGTCCAGTGTAGGGGTCTACTTCCGCTCGAAACGCGGGCGTGCCCTGACGGCTCTGGCTGCGGGGCTGGCGGTCATAGCCACCCCCATCTGGGTGCTGCTGGACGAGTTCGTCCTGAATTGGACAGCCTGGCTGCCGGCCTGGCCTGCGCTCATCTCCAATGGATTGATCCCCCTCGCAATTTTGCTGCTTCCCCTCATCCTGCTGGATGACTGGATGGTCAAAGCGTTCAAGGCCAACACTGAAGAACGTGTCATCTTTATCGTCACGTTCATTTTCATCGCCTTCGTGGTACTGACCATCATCGGCATCTTCTTCCGCGGCCCCGGCATGAGCTTGTACTGGCCGTGGGATATGCCTGTTATTGCACACTAGAAAGGCTCCCGTCGCAGTACCCGTTCCGGGCACATTCCTCGGCGACGGGGAATGTTCCCCAAATAGGGTACGCCGCTTCGAGCAATAAATATTGTTATCAAAATCTGGAGTTTACTTATGACTGAAACAACCTCCCCCGAACCCAAAGTCTCCCGTCGGGACTTTTTGAAAACGGCCTGGGCCTTCTTTGGCGGACTGGCCGCGCTTGAAACCGGCGGCGTCTTCATCGCCTACTTGCAACCTAGACTGGCCGAAGGCGAGTTCGGCTCGGTTATCACTGCCGGGTTGGTAGACGACTTCCCGCCCAACTCTGTCACCCACATTCCCAACGGGCGATTCTACATCGTGCGTGATCCCGATGGTGGTTTCCTGGCTGTCTATCACCGTTGCACGCACCTGGGCTGCACTGTCCCCTGGGACCAGGCCACCCAGAGATTCATCTGTCCTTGCCATAACTCGCAGTTCGACCAGCAAGGCACGGTAGAAAACCCGCCTGCTCCGCGTGCCCTCGACCTGTTCCCTATCACCATCGAAGATGACCAGGTCAAGGTTGATACGGGCACGGTTATACAGCGCCAATCTTTTGAAACCTCCCAGGTGGTGTATCCATGAACGAAAAACTGGAACGCTCTTATCGCATCGAAATGTTGCTTGGCCTAATAGGCACAGCGCTCATTGTCTTCGCTTTTGCATTCTATATCGCCAGCGAGCCAACTCGCATCATCGAAGCACAGGGAGAGATTCTGCATACCCAACTTGATGATGCCATGATCCTATATGCTGAGAACTGCGCTGTCTGTCACGGACTGAACGGTGAAGGCATCGGCGCTACGCCGCCGCTCAACGCGCCTGGTTTGGGGGTCATGCCCTATGATGAACTCTATAAAGTCATTGCACGGGGACGATTCGAAACCGCCATGCCTGCCTGGAGCAAGGAAGACGGCGGTCCACTCAGCGATTACCAGATCGGGGAACTGGTGGCCTTGATCGAATCCGGGGACTGGAACGAGACCGGTGACCGGGTTGTCAACCTGGGGCTGGCCCCGTTGATCCCGTTCGCTACGGACCCCGATCCTGCTCTCCTTGAAGCGGTCGGCTTACTGCCTGACGGCGCAACCCTGCAAACGGCTATCACAATTTATGCATCCCAATGTGTGGCCTGTCACGGTGCAGACGGATTGGGCACAGGCATTGCACCCGCTCTGAACGATCCTGAAGCGAGTGCAAAAGACATTGCTGAATTAGAACGCACCATTGTGTATGGCAATGCTGGTACCCTGATGGCGGGTTGGAGCAACGTACTCACGCCCGAAGAGATTTCCGCCATGCTAACGCTCATCCAACGCTGGGACGAAGTGCCCGTCGGCGCGATTCCTGCCCCGGATGTTCCCATCCCGACGACGGAGGAGAGTATCGCCCTCGGCGCGGAACTCTATAATGCCAACTGTTCGCGCTGCCATGCGCCCAATGGACAGGGCACACCGCGCGCGCCTGCCTTGAATGTCAAGTCCTTTTTTACCGATACCACCGATCAAGCTATCCAGCAGATCATCACGCTGGGCGTGCCGGGCACGGCCATGCCCGCCTGGGGGGACCGTATGACGGACGCGCAGATACAGGCGATTGTAGGATTTCTCCGTCAATGGGAAGCGACCGCGCCCGAAGTGGCCCAGCCAATGGGTCCGCCCGCTGGCATGGGCGGCCCGCCCTGGATGCGTAGCCAACCCACACCGATACCGACCACTCAGTCGCTTTCTCCGGGCACGATTGCCGAAGCAACTCAGCGGGTGGATGTCCCGCCAACGCCGACACCCATAGCGGCAGCCCAGCATCAGCCGGGGGCTGATACGGGGCATTCGACTGGTCAGGGAGGAGGTCCGCCCTGGGCGCAGGAGCAGGCTCAGTCTGAGACAGGTGCGCTGGACTGGCGCGTGCTGGCCTTGATTGGAGGTGGATTGTCAGTAGCGTTTACGATGGTCGCAATGGGATTCTCATCTCTGCGGCGCACGCGCCAACGCCCTCCATCCACATAATTTGCACATAACTTTTTGACATCTTCCAAACATCCTTCTTGTATGATGGGTGCATCATACTTCGAAAGGAGAACGTACTATGAAAAAGAATTTTGGATGGGCGATTGGTGTGTTGGTAGTCGCACTGCTGGCGGTAGGTGTGTTCGGTATCACGACCGTCTATGCTGATGAGGGCGATCCTCCTCCGCCTACTTTTGGCGGACATGGCCCGCGCGGCCCTCGCGGCCTGGGTGGCGCGGCGCTGGAAGCAGTAGCCGGTGTGCTCAATATGGAGCCAGATGAGGTGACTGCCGCATTGGAAGAGGGCAAAACTCTCCCGGAATTAGCCGAAGCTGCCGATGTTGATATGCAGGAGATTCACGATGCGCTTCAAGCCTTCCGCGAGGAGAGTATGCGCGAGCATATCGCACAGGCTGTGGAAGATGGCACCATGACCCAGGATAAAGCTGACTGGCTGTTGGAAGGCCTGGATAAAGGCTTCCTGGATGAGCCAGGATTTGGATTTGGCCGCGGCGGTGGGAAGTTCCAGAAGCCTGAAGGGTCCACTGCGCCCGATGGTAATTTCTGATCATCTCCGAAAAGCGTAATTTACAACCAGGGAAGTCTGAGCTTCCCTGGTTGTATGTTGTAACCTTAAGAGCATTATCACGTCTTGTTAATGACTAGGGGGTACAAGTATTGGTCGCAGCACGCCGCAATAGAGTGCGGCGTGCTGTCGTTAAGGATACCATTTTGTACTTGATTTTATTTTCGTGCGTAAATGGTCCTGAAGCGGTGGCTTTTACGTAACTGTTTCAGAGTTTGATGCATCTAGAATTTTTCTCGCTCCTGGGAAGAAAAGACGTTGGAACATGCGCGCCATTTCTTCTGGTGAATGAGATAAATTTTGCTCAAACCACCAATCTACGCTGCTTAGTAACGCGCCACTGAAATAAGCAGCTAACAAATCTATAGGTACTTCATAGAGAATTGGTATAGGGTCATTATTAACTTTTGCCTGCATAAATTCGGTAATTGACTGCGCGATGATTTTACGAATACGTTCAAGTATCCGATCTGATTTTTCATTCTTTAAGATAATACGATAAAGATTAGCGTGATTTGCAACATGCTGGAAGGCCATCAGCAAGGGCGGTGCGAGTTTATTCTCTGGATTTTCTAAATCAGGCAACCAAGCCGAAAAGGGGATGTTTGAGATAGTGCGTGCACGTTCATTTACTATCTCATGGAACTCCTCTACCAGTAGGTCTTCTTTATCTTTGTAATGCAGGTAAAACGTTGCCCTGCTCAGGTCTGCCCTTCGAGTTATTTCCTCCACCGAGATGGAATCATATCCCTTTTCCTTGATCAATTCCAACAGGGCATTGCGTAAGGCCTGTTTCGTGCGCTGAATACGCCGGTCTATTTTGTTTTTCTTTGGCATAAGTTATCAATTTTGATAGAAATCCTTTTCCAGGTTGACAAAAAGCCATACCTTATTATAATAGACAGAGTCTATTATTGCACAAAGTCTATTATAGTAGATGTTTCAAAAAATTGCCCATAGTATAGACATACTAATAAATTATTATTGAGGAAGTTGTGACCGCCTCTCGCGAAACATTACAAGTAAATACATCTACTCCCCCACTGATTGATTTGCACGACGTTGTAAAAGTCTATTCCACCGCAGCGGGAGAATTCACGGCGTTAAAGGGTATTAATGTACAGGTACAAAAGGGCGAATTCCTGGGCGTAATTGGGAAATCAGGCGCGGGAAAATCCACATTCCTGAATATGATCACGGGGGTAGATGATATTACGACTGGTAGTGTTATCGTCCGTACGAATGACAAGGATGTCTCCGTCCATGATCTGGATGAAGATGCTGTGGCGCTCTGGCGTGGACAAACGTTGGGGGTGGTCTTTCAATCCTTCCAATTGCTGCCTATGCTAAATCTGGTCGAAAACATAACTCTACCGATGGACCTGTGTGGCCTCTATCGCCCACGCCGCAGCCGTCAACGTGCTCTCGAGTTACTTGAAATGGTCGAGCTTGAAGAACATGCTTATAAGCTGCCATCTTTCATCTCCGGTGGGCAGCAACAGCGCGTGGCAATTGCACGTGCGTTGGCAAATGATCCGCCAATTTTGGTAGCTGATGAACCTACCGGTAGCCTGGATTCGGTCACATCCGACCATATTTTTGAGCTATTTGAACGTCTGGTACAGGAGCAGGGCAAGACCATCATTATGGTGACTCATGACAAGTCGATTGCACCGCGATTCAGCCGGACGCTGCGTATCGTCGATGGGGAGTTAGCGGATCCCGTTGCAGACGAAGAAACTGTCTCCAAACCAGAAGCCCACTTCGGGGACGATACAAACAAGAAGAAGAAAAAGAAGCGACGGTGGCTATGGTAGCGCGTCAGTCTCCTCCCAGCCTGCCCGGTGCTCTCGCATCTGAATCCAACCCGGACGCATTGATCCAAATGCGTAACGTGGTCAAGACATTCAAGAACGCAGCCGGTGAATTCACCGTCTTGAAAGGCATCGACCTGACCATCAAGCGCGGCGATTTTGCGGCTGTTGTGGGCAAATCCGGTTCGGGCAAGTCCACCCTGCTGAATATGATCACTGGCATCGACCACCCGACAAGCGGACAGGTGGTGATCGGCGGCACCGACGTTTACAAGATGACCGAAAGCCAGCGCTCGTTATGGCGCGGCAATAATCTGGGAATCGTGTTCCAGTTCTTCCAGTTACTGCCGATGCTGACACTGCTTGAAAACGTGATGCTGCCGATGGATTACGTGAATATGTACAGTTTCGACGAGCGTCCCAAACGTGCCATGGAATTATTGGAATTGGTGGGTTTGGAGAAACAGGCTCACACGCTGCCCCTGGCGGTCTCCACGGGACAGCAGCAAGCGGCAGCAATTGCGCGTGCGCTGGCGACTGACCCCCCGTTGCTGGTGGCTGATGAGCCAACCGGCAATCTTGACTCGCGTGCCGCAGATGCGATTATCAATCTGTTCGAGGAATTGGTGGGAAACGGCAAAACTATTGTGATGGTAACGCACGATCCTTCAGTAACCGAGCGCACATCGCGGACCGTGACTATTTCAGATGGGATTTTGATCAATGAGGTTGTGGCAAGTACCCTGCCTTTGTTGACCCATCCCCAAATGCTGGGGGTTACACAGAAGCTCGAGCGGCGTGTTTATCAACCCGGTGAGAATATCATCCGCTGGGATGAACGCGTAGATCATTTCTTCATGATCGAAAATGGCGAAGTAGATATCGTCTTGCAAGGCAAACGTCGCGACGATGTGCTGTTGGCACGCCTAGACGCCGGCGACTATTTTGGAGAAATCGAATTGATGCGCGGCGGCAGGTCGGTTGCGAATGTTCGCGCTGGGGAAAATAGCCCGGTAGAACTTCTGGCTCTCCCGCGCGCGGATTTCAATCGAATGCTGGATGAATCACCCCTGACGCAGGAAGCGATCTCCAGGGTTGTTCAGGAACGTTTGAAAGAACATAAGACAGCTGATCGTCGTGGGAAGTGGCGGTTGTTCAAGTAGATATGAACGAAACTGATCCCCGCTTGATGCCGCGCGTTTTGTATATTGAAGATGATGAGAATGCTCGTTTTCTTGTCCGCAGGCTGTTGCAAGGGAAGTATCTTGTGCTAGAGACAGATGACCCATTGGATGGCTTGAGCCTGGCTGAAGATACCCAGCCAAATTTAGTGTTAATCGACGAGAATATGCCGCATATGAAGGGTAGCGAGGTTGCAACCCGCTTGCGAAAAACCCTACCGGAAGCACGCCTGGTGATTGTCTCAGCAGAATCAAGTGAAGGCGCTCGCGAACGCGCCTTAGTAGCAGGTGCGGTCGGTTTTATCAGTAAGCCGATCAATGTGGATACCTTTGTGGAGCAAGTCGACTCGTTTCTGGATGGAAAGCGCGAAGAACTTGAAGAAGCTGAGCAGCATATGCAGGCTTATCAAGAAGAATTGGTGGAACGTTTCGAGGGCAATGTCCGTCAGTTGACACAGACGATCGAACGTAATCGTTATTTGTTAGCGCAAAACAACAATATGATCGCCATGCTGGAGCGCCGGCAAATGTTGTTGGAAGCTGCAGCTCGCGTAGGGCAGGCGGTCACATCTATTCTGGATATTGACGATCTGTTGATGCAGACAGTAGATATTATTTGTAGCGAGTTCGAATTTTATTATTCTGGAATTTTCTTGCTTAGCGATGACAAGCACTGGGCCGAGTTACGCGCAGGCTATGGAGATGCCGGGAAGGAGATGATGCGTGCTGATTTCCGGTTGCCGGTGGACCGTAATTCGATGATTGGCTTATCAATATTAGAGAAGAAAGGCCAATTGACAGCGGACGTAGAAGCCCAGGAGTCTCGTTTCAAAAACCCATATTTGAAGGATACACGATCTGAAATTGCATTGCCACTAATGGTCAAATCTCAGGTGTTGGGAGCATTGACGGTACAAAGTGACCAGCTTAGCGCTTTTGCAGAAGAAGATGTGACGGCATTACAGAGTATGGCCGATCAGGTCGCGATTGCGATCAACAATGCCCGTTTGCTGCAGGAGCTTGAAAACGCTAATAATGAATTGGTACGCACCAAAACCTTTGAAGCAATCGCAACGGCCACGGGCGAAGCCATCCACTGGGTGGGGAACAAGGCGGCACCTATCCCTGGCAGCACGCAACGTTTGCGGGAAGACTTTTCGAATCTGCTGGCGATGCTATCCCTGCTTCGGAAACGAGAGCAACATGGAGCGGAGTTGGAAGCGTTGGACGAGGCTGTCCAGGATTTGCTGGAAGAAGCCAATGAGCGTGGTTTGAAACTGGACGAATTAGCATCAGCCCTATTGAGCTACCCGCCCAAACGCCTGATGGCTTTGCTTGATATTGAGTCTACGTTAGAAGATTTGCAGATTATCGAGCACAGCGCCGAGATTATCCTGGGTATCAAGGAAGATATGATCGGCCCGGCTCGCCAGCGCAAACCAGCTTCTTTCTCGCTGGCTGAAATGTTGACTACGTTGGTGAATAATATGGGCTTGCCCAAAGATGCCGTGGAAACACAATGGCCTGGCGATTTGCCGCATGCCTTTGGGGATGCGCGTCAGATAGAGCAGGTGTTCAACAACCTGGTCAAGAATGCTTGGGAAGCGATGGAAGGCCAGACCGATGCAAAAATCTGGATCGATGCGCGCATCGCGGATGAACCGGACCATTTGCTTGTTACCATTAAAGACAACGGTCCTGGAATCCCGGCGGGAATCCAGGAAAAGATCTGGGTGTCGTTCTTCACCACCAAAGGAGACCGGGGAGGAACAGGGTTGGGCCTTTCGGCCTGCATGCAGATTGTTAATCAAAATAATGGCAAGATCTGGTTACAAAGCGAATCCGGTAGAGGTGCAACTTTCTTTGTGCTTTTGCCTATGGCTAACAATCAACTTAGTAGTAGGAGGAAACAGCTATGACAACAGTTTTCTTAGCAGATGATGAAAAACTGGTTCGGCGCAGTCTTGAAAAAACTTTGTTGCGTGCCGGGTATGATGTGCTCTTAGCCAGTGATTGCATCAGCGGGGGCGAGGTCTTTGCTGAAAATGCAGACAAAGTGGACATTGCTATTCTTGATTTAAACATGCCCGATTTTGATGGCATGCCTAAGCCAGGTGCTGGATTGGATTTGCTGGCACGTCTAAAAGAACAAAAACCGTCTTTACCGGTCATCATCCTGACAGCTTATGACGAAGTCACCAAAGCCAAAGATGCGGTTTCAGGTGGTGCCAGTGCGTTCTTCGTCAAAGGTCGTGAACAGGGCCTGGTAGAACTTATTCAAAAAATTCTGGCAGAAGCCTAGAACTAGAAACAAATACAAAGCGAGGCTATTAATGACTTCTTCACAAGATTCTCTCAAAAGACATGCAACTCTGCTCAAGGCTTCGGCACGTGCAGCAAAGCTCATTACAACCATCCTTGATCCGTA